>Ga0187871_10001806_pt1 | contig 18204 bp, 15 predicted proteins | sample June2016WEW_16_1_FD_132988 | JGI IMG/M metagenome (GOLD analysis project Ga0187871, IMG submission 132988) | Peatland microbial communities from SPRUCE experiment site at the Marcell Experimental Forest, Minnesota, USA - June2016WEW_16_10 | ecosystem: Environmental > Terrestrial > Soil >...
CGCCCCGTAGCTGCTGTACAGCCACCGGCGCTCCGGCCGGCGAATCCACTCCCATGCCGGCCAGAAGACGGACACGAGCAAGCTCTTCATGTGGCGCGGCGGGACGTTGAGGAGCAGGTTTCGGATCAGGCCACGGGTGACCGCTTCGAGGTGCTCGATAATGGCGTCGATATGCCAGCCGCGGACGAACGGCGTTGAAGGCTCGACGACCAACCACGCCTGGCGGACGAACTCCCCGAAGCTGCGGGACGCCAACTCCGCGTCGATTTCGTCCCGAAGGTTGGGCCTCCTCAGCAACGGCGCGAAGCTGGCGGTGTTCTTCATTGCTTACTGCTTCGCCCTTGAGCGCCGTCTCGAAGTTGCCACCCCGGTGCCTCACCACGGTTCGCCGGCGCATCCCTATTGCGCTGTCAGACTCCCGAATTGAAAGGCCAGCAGCGTAACGGAGAACGTGTTGGTAGCTCCATTCCCAGGTTGCAGGCCAAGGCCGCAGTTGGTTAGCGCCGTTAGGCCCATATTCGTCACGGTCTGTTGGGTGAAGGTCCGCCACCCGATTCCATCGGTTGAGTAGGAAAAGGTAACCGCGCTAGAGGAGTTCGCCGAAAGGTGCCACCACACCGGATACATGAAAGACAGCGAGAAGAAACCGCCGCTTGTGTCATCAAACAGCGTTGAAGGCGAAGCCGTCACAGACGAATACGTACCCGCGTAAAGAAAAGAGCTTGAGCCGTTCGCGTTTTGGCCGACGATCAGATGGTGGGTCCCGTCATTCAGGTCTACTCCGCCCAGTAGTGGCCCTTGCCCTATTCCTGTGCTCACGAGAAACAGCGCGTACAGGTCGAATGGAGGCGAAGGACAGGCTGTTGCTACGCCATAAATCACGTTGCCGGAATTCACTCCAGGCGCAGAAACGCTGTTGAAGTGCGTTCCCGTGGTGAGGGTGGCTGTACCCGAACCGTTGAACCAGTTGGCTGTGGTGAACGATGGCACCGTAAGCTGCCACATCCCATAGCCGTTGTAATTCGATCCGCTGGGCACCGCGCCGCCGTCCTGGAGTTGGCCGCTGGTGCCGTCCCAGGTAGCCAGATGCCCGGACGTGACCGAGCCGTTGATCCAGTTGGCGTTGCATGAGGATGCGGAGCCGACTGTGCATGGCGTCCCGTTGACGATCACGATAGCCGGCGGCTGGGGATTGGTCTGGTCGTAGCTGATCGCGCTGGTTCCTATTGCGGAGATCGCCGCGTCCAGTGCCCACGTAGTCCCGGCGTTCACTGTCCCGTTGGTCACCGGGATCACTCCGGCGTTGTTGATATCGGCCACGGTATCGAAATCGGTGGTGCGGGTCAAAACGTAGAAGGCCGACGCGCTGCCCAGCGTACTGACGGCGTACACCCCGTTTTGCAGGGCGCTGGCTTGATTGTTGATGAGTAGCCGGTCGTTGAGGTTGACCGAATAGCCGTCTATCGTTAGAGCGGCTTTGGTGGTGGCGATGAGCGTCGCCCCCACGCCCGATGTGCCGTTGGCATAGGTGGGCGAATCCGGCAAGGTCGTGACGGTTGCGGTGGCCACGGCAATAGCCGGATTCAGCGCGCCGAGCAATTGCCGCACAAAGTTGGTGGTAGCGATCTGCGCACTGTTGCTAGTGCTCGCCGGTTTGGTGGCGGTCGGTGCGCCTGGCAATGCAACTCCACTTGGGATCGAAACAACCACCGCGCCTGTTGTGGGTGAGACGGTAATAGTGGAAGTGCCGGATACGCTCGTGACCGTGCCGCTGCCCCCGCCGCCGCCGGCCGGATATAGCTGGGCGAGAGCCGTTCCGGCGAGGATAAAGATTGCCGCAATCGCTTTCTTCATGGCGCGCCTCACTGAAGATACGTGACAGAGATCCTGTCGCCGTTAGCGATGTAAACGTAAACGCGCGACAGCAGAAATGTATTCTGCTGCGGCGCATTCTGATTCTGGGGCAGCGGAGGGACGAACTGGCCATAGCCCGGCGGAATCATGGCGCCGCGCGAAACGCTAACGTTGGAATCGCCCCATCTCACCACGGCCGCGTTGCCCACCGGCGTTACGATCTGCACCCATCGAACCGCAAGGCTCGCGTTGCTCGTGAGCGCCACTGTCGCTCCGGTACCGGTGACGTCGGGCAGTGTACCGAGTTGGGCCTGTCCCCCCTGGCCGTGCACGTGTGGTGTCCAGGTCGCCACCGCAAGCCCGCACACCACGATCAGCGTTGCTATGCTCAAAGCTTTTCGTCTCATCGTTCTTCTTTCTGTGGCCCATGGGCCTGCGCTCTTCGCAATTCGCAATCAATTCCGTCCTGGAAGGGTCTTGTCCGCAATGGCGCGAAGCTGCTTGAGTTCTTCTTCAGTAAGTTGGGACAGGTCCGGTCTTGATGCAATCTGGATCGGGCCGCCCGCCAGCCCCGTGTGCTCAGTGTTTACAACGTCTTTGTAGCCGAGCAGATTCTTGGCGAGGAAGATCGCCGCGGCGACGTTATTGGCGGCCGCCATGCGGAACAGATGACGACGAATCGATATCCGGCCCTTGGCCCTCGCGCGGTCCATGATCTCGGCGAATCGCGGCTGCAAGCGCCGACGCTCGATTGTCCGGGTGCTGACACTAAAGAAGGCGGCGACCTCCTCGTCAGTCGATTGCATGTTGCAAAGCCTCTCCAGTTCTACCAGGTCGATCTTTGACTCAGGACGCCCCATCCTTCACCTCTCCTTTGGAGCAGTCGCAGTTCTCCGCTCCAGTCTGCAAGAGCGAGCAGCAGCCCCTCCACGTCCGGATGTCCGGCGCGAAGCTGCGACTCGATATCCGCAATCTCCCGGCGGCAGCGCGCGATTCATGCCGCGACTCCCAGCCGGTCGGTTTTCAGCTGCTCGAATGTTTGGCCGGTGGATTCGAGCACGACCGCTTTTCCTGAAAAGTTGATGTACCTCTGGCAGATGACATCGATGTACTTCGGATCAACCTCGATGCCGTAACACGTGCGTCCGGTCAGTTCCGCGGCGATTAGCGTCGTCCCGCTGCCGAGGAATGGATCGTACACCGCCTCCCCGCGCTTGGTGTGATTGAGAATTGGCCGGCGCATTAGTTCGATTGGTTTCTGGGTGGGATGATCGCACTTCTCCTCCTTCGATCCACCCATGATGAATTTCGGCGATGGCGAGTCCCAGACGGTGGAGTTGTCGCCGGCGCGGCCGTACCAGGGTGCCTTTGGCTTCCGCAAATACCAACATGGCTCGTGCTGATACCAGTAGTGCGTCCTGGTGAGCACCGTCCGGCCCTTGTTCCAGATGATCTGTTGCGGATAAAGAAACCCGATTCGTAGAAGACCGTCCAGAACTTCGTGAGTATGAATCGAGGCGTGCCAGACGTAAGCAACCTGCAGGCTGGGCACCAGCGAGAAGGCGTCCGACCAATCGGCTCGGGTGTCAGACGAGATAGACGTGTTGGTGTGGCCGGCGGTGCGATGCTTCAGATAGCTCGGCTCCGCGGGTCCGCAGCCGTTCAGCCCGGCCCGGTCGCGCCACTCTGAATCAAGGCTGATTCCATAGGGCGGATCGGTCGCCATCAGGTGCGGCTTGACGGCGCCCAGCAACTTCGCCACAACATCGGTCTGCGTGCAATCGCCGCAAACGAGACGATGGTTGCCCATGACCCACACGTCGCCGGTCCGCGCGGCGGGGTTTGCCGGCACCGGCGGCACGAGGTTGGCGCGGTCGTCGGCGTCGGGGTCCGCGAGGAATTCGTCGATTTCACGCTCGTTGAAGCCCGTCAGGCTGAGGTCAAAATCCAGACCCCGCAACTCCTCAAGCTCCGGCCCCAACAGATCCAGGTCCCAATCGCTCTCGTCGTGGCTCCGATTATCCATCAACCGGTAGGCCTTGACCTGGGCCGGCGTTAGGTTCTCGGCGACATGGACTGGCACTTCATCGCACCCCAGCTTCTTCGCGGCAAGAAGTCTGGTATGGCCGCAGATTATTACGCCATTTTTGTCGACGACAATCGGCACGCGCCAGCCGAATTCCTTGATCGACGCCGCGACCTTGTCAACCGCGCGCTCTGGAATCTTCCGGCTATTCCGGGCGTACGGGATTACTTTGCCGATCGGCCACCAGCACACCTGAAGATCGTTCATGCGCACACCTGCACACAGATTGGAATTTCGGGATCTTTCGGAGGGTGCGCTTTGCGCTGGCCTGTCGAACCGGGCCCTTGCTTCCTTTATACTATACGCCGAACGAGGTCCGCGTGTCTACAGGGACACAATCATTGTTTGGTTCGGGGTTTCTGCGCCCCGAATTAGGTGACGTTTATTTCAGCAATTTAACCTTTTTTGGGGCGCCACCACCTTTCCAGTAGTGTGGTCATAGCCGAAGATGGTCTTTTGCCGGGAGAAGGGGGCTCTCCCACTTGTCCTAAGGTGGTGTCGCTGGCTTGGCGTTGAGGCTTCGATACAGATCCACGACCTTTAACGTGTTGGCCCTGGAAAAAGCTCCGTTAGACTCAAACTCGTTGATCATTGTCCGCACGAACGCCTGGTCCTCTTCGCTGAGTTCTGAGGCACGTTCCCTAAGCTCATAAAGAGCTTGGGGAACGTTCAATGTGTCTACGGAGCCCTTCATTACCTCAGCCTTAAAAAACTGCCATTCAGGATTGCGAATATCCCCAAAGGCTCGTTCGACATAGCTAAGTTGCTGTATCAGGCTGATTGCAAGCCTAACCGCATGCTCGGCTGGCATAACGATGCCGACCTTTGCCACGACTGTTTGGTCTGGCATCGCCTCCGCAAAGCTGAGATGGAAATCCATAAACGAAGAAGCGAGGGCCGAACAGTTCGAGTACACAAAGCTCTCTGGGAACGGTACGCTAAGAACGCCTTCCTTGTACTGCGTACCGCCAGCATGTTCAGGCGATTTTGTCTCGGCCATCTGAAGCACCTCCTCCTGGAAATATCGGCGCTGGATGCGCTCGTGCGTAGACAAGGTTCACAGGGATCAAAGACTGCGGAATGCTCTGTCTGGAGTCAATATAGATCACATTTGACATCGGCTGCGGGACTGTTTTCCAGTACTCCTTGGACCGCTGGTCGGCGATGCTCTTCTGCACCCAATCTCTGCACGCCGAAAGCCGCAGCTCTGTCGCAGCCTCATGCTCCATATTCGACAACTCATCGTCGAAGCTGGGGACGTTGAACGATTCAGGGTCGAACTTTTCAGACCAAGACACCAATTCACTGAAAGGAACGAAACGAACTGCCAGGCCACAGTCGAACGCCTCCGCAAGCCGGCGAAGCGTCTCAATGTTTGGCCTTGTCTTACCTGGGGTAAGGAGTCCCGAAATTCTTGGCTGGAGCATCCCCGTTTGTTTGGCCAGCCACTCCTGCGTCTTGCCCCGCCCTTTAAGAAGTGCGCGGAGTTGGAAGGGAACGCCGATGTTGATCTGTGATGCCACAAACGCCGTGCGGTATTCTGGGTCGCTTAGTTTATTGCGAAGTTGATTAGAGGGCATACTCGACCGTTGGGCGCGCCTTCCCGCCCTTGATTTGGTTCATGTATTTCTTGGCTGTGTCCAGCGCATTTGCCGGACTGTAGATTTGTTGTTTATGGGTGCATCCGATGACGGCTATCCACGCGCCGTCAAGAAAAAAACCCAATAGGCGATGCTGCTTTTTCTCGGAGTGCCAGCGAAGCTCTCCGATGCCTTTCAGGCCCCACAAGCTAGGGCGGTAGCTTGGCATTCTCCAGTCTGACGCGATTGTTTTCCGCATGTCCTTCAGGAACTCGTCAGCGTCCGCCTTCTCCTGGACCGTCAGGCGAGCATACCAATCCGCAATCAGGTTGTTCCCGGCACCGGACACGTAACAGCGGATTGGCGTTTTCCATCCACTCATGAGGTTATCACAAATAAATTATATCAGCAATGAATCTCCCCTCTGCGTACCATTCTTTTTTTGTTATGCCTGTAATCGTATGAAAATACAACTAAAACCTCATCAATCCGGCCGACATGTCATCGCTCCAGAGTTCATACGGTGTCCGCCTCCGAGCTGCTCGACGATCCTGATAGAGCCCAACAAAATCTTCCTTCAGGGTAAGTCCTGCTTCTTTGCAGGAGATGTTGAACATGATGAGGGTATGGGAATCTCCAGCGTTTCTTTTGATCTTACTGCTATACCGACCGACGTGCGTTCGGGCGACGACCCGCTTGGCGTGTGGGCCAAGGCCGTAGCTGGGAGCGATCAGCGGGAATCGACGCCAGAAGCAAGAAGCCCGCCACCGGCAAGCACCGGGGGCGGGCCAGGAAATAGAGATGCGGCCGATGCTTACTTGGGAAGGCGATAACTCCGTTCACCTCCCTCGGGCCGGAAGCTCTCGACCGTGAATCCGGCCTTCTTCATCGCGCCGGCCATGAACCCGCGAACGGTGTGACGCTGCCAGCCCATCTTGTCCATGATCTCGGAAATGGTCGCGCCCTTGGCCCGTTGCAGCAGGGCGATCACCTGCGCGGTTTTGGAACCCTCGCGCGGCCCGGCCGCTGCCGGCGCCTTGGCGGCTTTCTTCCCCTTGGGCGCGGCATTGGTCGGGCTGGCCTTCTTGCTTGCCTTGCCCTTGGCCGGCGCGCCCTTGGCGGACTGTGCGCCACCCTTGGCCTTCTGTGCGGCTTTCGGCTTCTCGGCAGCCGCGGGCTTCGCGGCCTGCGGTTCGGCCTTCGCGGGTTCGCCCAGATCCCGGATGCGATCCCAGATCTTCGTGGCGGCGACGTTGCTGGTCTTGAAGCGCTTCACCGGGGCGACGCCGGGCAAGCTGTTCCAGGTGGCCACGATGCGCTCCGGGGGCCAAGTGGCGATCAGGTCTGCCAGCTCTTGGCGGCTGGAGAAGCTGCCGAACGGAGTTGCGGTGGCAGCGGCGGCCTCCTCGGCGGTGGCAAACGCGCTGATGCTATTTTCGTTGTCGATTGTGTAAAACATTTTGGATCTCCTTTGTTCCGCGCTCTTCGCGGTCATCACATCCATCACTCCGGCGCGCTCTAAAGGCAAGGCCGGTGCGCCAGATTTTTGCAGAAATCTTTCCGGGCCCAGGAAGCGCGCGCTGGAGTCGCCTGGGAGGGCGTGGAGGTAGCGGCTGGTGGTGGCCACCGAACTGTGGCCGAGCGTGGCTTGCACCAGGTGGATCGGTGCACCGTGGTCGAGCGCGTGGCTGGCGTGCGCATGCCGGAGCCAGTGGGGGCTGACCGCGCCGGCCACTCCCACTTGCCCGGCCGCCTGGCGCACGATCATACGGACACGCCCGCGGTCGAGCGGTTTGCCCGTGCGGGACGGGAAGACCGGATCCTCGGCGCCCGCCGCTCCGCGCAGGCCGATCAATTCCGTCCACATGCTGGCGGGCAGGGCAATGGCCCGCGTACGGCCGTTCTTGCCGAACACTGTGACTTGGCCGGCCGTACCGCGAATGTGCAGATTTCGCCAACGCAGGTTGCATGCTTCCGACACCCGCAGCCCCGCTAAATAAAGCAGGGTCACCAGGATGCGGCCACGCGGCTCGGCTTCTGCTGCGAGGAGACGAAACACGTCCTCCTCGGACAAAACCCTCTCCGCCAGGCGATTCTCATAGCGGGGGAGAGACAGTTCCGCCGCCGGGTTGGCCGGCAGGTAGCCCATCCGGTGGCCGAAGCCGAACAGGCTCTTGATCGCGGCGATTGTGCGAGCGCGGGAGATGGGAGCCAAACCGTCGTCCTCCAGGGATTGGGCAAAGCCCTGCAGGTCGCCTAAGGTAATGCGGCTCAGCGGCTTGCAAACGTAATCGAGGAGCCGGCCGGAGTCGCGACCGTAACAACCGCGGGTGTGCGGGCTGGACTGGCTCTGGAGCCAGAGGCCAATAATCTTTGAATCGCGTGAGGATACCATAACCGTCCTTATGTGCTGTTGCAGCGTCAGGTCATGGATACCTCAAATCGGCGGCGAGAAGGTGACAAAAACGGAACGTCCGCCGGCGGACGAGATTACGACGTCCCTGCGCAACTTGGGAAAATCGACCATTACGACATGCAACTAACCGTTTAAGGGCCTTGCCCTTCGCCCGATGGATCGCTGGCGTTAGCGCGCAGTACGGCCGGCTGGCGCATCGGTATCGAATTTGAAATCATGGGTGAAAGGGTATGGCGGTTTTTCCAAGGGGAGATCGACGGGTGTGTTCCGAATGCGTAGAGGATCAGTTTCTTCGCGCCGAGATTAAGAAGAGCGGTCAAAGTGGAACTTGTTCGTACTGTGAGCAAAACGGGAGAAATTTCTCGATCAACCAACTGGCGGATTTGGTCAGGACCGCGCTATCGGAGCTCTTCGACCGCACTGCAACGAATCCCCCAGATCAGACGGGAAGCGGGTATCGCAAAGGGCAGCCGGTGGCCGATGTTATCAACGACGCCGGAATCGATTATGTCGCCGCCGATGACATTCTCATAGTGCTCGCCGAGCGACTGGAGCGGGACCAGGACTACGCTGAAGAGGGTGCTTTCGACCGCAACGCGCGTTACGCCAGAAAGAGGCCGGTGGACGCCTGGGATTTCGAGGGCGACTGGTCGCGCTTCGAGAGAAGCCTGAAAACGGAAGCTCGATATTTCAACCGAGTCGCCGAGGAACACCTCACGTCTGTCTTCGAAGAGATCGGCGGATACGAGACAAGGAATGGCCGTCCCATTATCGTAGAAGCAGGGCCTGGCCAGGAACTTGCCGTGCTCTATCGCGCGCGGGTCTTTCAGGATATGGCGAAGTTCGAAGACGCCCTGAAACGGCCAGATCGGGACATCGGTCCTCCACCTCCAGTGATCGCAATCGCTGGTCGCATGAATGCTGCCGGCATTTCGGTATTCTATGGGGCCACAGATCCCGCTGTTGCGCTCGCGGAGGTGCAGCCACCGGTCGGCAGCAAAGTGTTGATCGGAGGGTTTCAGGTGATCCAGCCACTGAGGCTACTTGACCTTACAGCCCTGGACTTAGTTGCCGACGAGAAAGGCAGCATCTTCAACGCGGAATACATCCATCGCCTGAAGCGAGCGGAATTCCTACGCGGACTGAGTGGGCGTATTTCAAAACCAGTGATGCCCGACAACCAGCCGCGCGATTATCTTCCAACTCAGGCAATCGCCGACTACCTCGCGACCGCGGCCAGTCCGCCCCTGGATGGAATTATTTATCCATCAGTTCAGGCTGGCCCTTCCAATCCGATATTCGGAGGAGACAAGCGCAATGTGGTTCTATTCCACAAAGCGGCCCGCGTGCAAGCAATGAAGATTCCGGAGGGCACGGAGATATCCGTTAGCGACGATTCCTTTGGGCTGAGCCGAATAAACGCAATGATGGCCAGCTTCGGGTTGCCCCTTGATGACGGCCCTGACGCCAAATATACGGTTTTCGAGAAGCTGGTCAGTGACCTACCATTGCCCGATGATCCGAGTGACGAGGATGATGCCCCTTTGAAGTTGGCATCGTTGGAAGTCCACCACGTTCGTGGCATCAGGATCGATTCCGTATCCAGTCAGGTACAGCGCCATCGAATCGAGAAGGAGAGCCGGACGAAACCAGATTCTAGCGCTCCGATTTGATCGCCCGATGTAGCACCATCCAGGTCTAATCCTCGATATAGCTCAGGCGGGCCCGCGAGCGGAGTTCCTTTTTATAGCCCGACAAAACGCAGCGAGCAGGGGGATTTTGAACTGGCACCCGGAGCACCCGGACTAATCCCCCCTATATAGGGCCACTATTTTTCGATGATCGTGATCTGAACGAGAGTGCCTCTGGTAAGTCCGGTGGGTCCGGGTTGGACGGCGTTGGCCGGTGTCGAGGATCGGTCTGGGCACAGAAATTTGTGCCCAACTTGTGCCCAAGTGCCGGCGTTCGGGGTGGAGAAGTGGCTGTAAGTCTTTGAAAACAGTGGTGGGCCCGTGGCGACTCGAACGCCAGACCTCTACCGTGTCAAGGTAGCGTCCGGGCTTTCCGGGGAGGTGTGAGCTGTAGGCCCGAGCGTGAAACGCCGCCCGCGCCGGCGCCCGTGCCCCTTCCACGATGCACCGCCGGTCGTGGTGCCACTCGACGTGACCCATCGTTCGCCGCCACCGCGGATCGGCGCGGCCCGAAGCCCAGGAGCACGGCTGGCGCTTCGCGCCGCCTGATGCCCGGCCGCCCGTTCCGGCGCCAGCCGCGATGCGGCTCAATAAGCTGCTGCCAGGCAAGCAGTGGGCGGTGTCTACCGTCTACGGTTTGCGCGTCATTTTTCGAGGTCAAACCGTGCGCCCGCGCCGGGGCGCAAAACAGGGAATCCGCGCAAAAAAAGCAGGTACGAAACTGAGACATTCTGTAAACGAAGTCTCCGACCGAAATACCCATGGCGCGGCACGCGTCACGGAGTTCAAGAAGATCGAGCCTCCGGGCACGAGACTCGTACTTGCGGGCGGAAACTGCGGCTTTCGTAGCTTCTTCGCCAAAACTTCGTGGCTTAGGCCGGCATCAGCGCGGGCCTTCTGAAACAACTTGCAAGAGGCGCGCACGCAATCGCGATCTGAGGCGGCGTGGGAGGCCACTAAGGTTGGGAGTCTGCCCCACTCACCAACTGCAGGCGATAGAATCGCTGGCCGCAACTTCGGCAGCGATGGGGCATCAGTCCAACAATGCTCACCAGGCGATCCCGGAAACCACGAGGCACGGAGCGGCGCACATCCATCCAACCGCACGCAGGACAGCGTAGGCTCTTAATGCTCAGGCTCTCCGTCGTTCCCCCCTCCAGGCCTACTCAGTATGCGTTGTTTCACTGTAATGAGCCATACCGGGTCGACCTATGTGTGGGCGAATGAAGACTGTGGCTAAACCGGATGCTTAGCAAAAAGCCGGTTGCACCGGCGGGACACTGTCCGTCGCCGCGACCGCCGGCGGCCGGATGGCCGACGCGAGCGGCGACGAGATGCTGTGCAAGACCTAGGCCTTCATCCGCCGCGAAGTGTGCGAGCCGTACGTAGGACCCGCGCGATACGCCGCTCGCGCCGTCGCCTCGGACCTGCGCACGGCTGGCGCTCGCGGCGGCGATGCCGGCGGCCGGTTCCGGCGCCGCGCGGACGGCAATTCCCCGCTGAAGAGGGCGATGCGCAATATTTTGCGAATCGGTCCCAGGGCACGCACGGATGCTGAGTTGGCGGCGAGCGTGCACTGCTGCGGCTTGCGCATGCGATTGCGACCGGATTGTCGCAGCACGAAATTAAGCGCGAAACACCCGTTGCCAAGGACTAATGGCTTGCCGCCCGCAGGATAGCTTGCACGCTGCGGTCCACGTCTTCATCCCGCGTGGCCCAGGAAGATACACTGATGCGCATCGCCGTCCGGCCTTGCCATTCGGTGGGGCCGCACCAACACGTGCCATCTTGCTGCACTCGCTCGATCACTAGCCGCGTTTGGGCGGCCTCTCCGAAGGAGACCAAGACTTGGTTCAGCACAACCTCATTCAGGATCTCGCCGCCGCCGCGCTGCAACTCGACCGCGAAACGTCGGGCGAGGCGACAGTTCCGCTCGATCAGGTCGCTTAGGCCGGTCCGGCCCAGAGAGCACAACGCCGCCCAGATCTCAACGCCGCGGGCCCGCCGGGACAGCTCGGGCGTATATTGCGAGGGCTCGCGATGCTCGCCCTGCGGCAGATACGCCGCAGTCAGCGACATCGCCCGCTTCAGCGCCATAGAATCGCGAACAAATGCCAGGCCGCTATCGTAGGGTACGTTGAGCCACTTATGTGCGTCAGTAGCCCAGGAGTCGGCGCCCGATGCGCCCTCCACCAAGTGAGCGTACCGGCGACTGGCCGCTGCCCAGAGGCCGAAAGCGCCGTCCACGTGAACCCAGGCTCCGGCGGCGTTGGCGCGCGCACAGACTTCCGCCGCGGGATCGAAGGCGCCTGTATTGACATTGCCAGCCTGCAGGCATACGATCGCCTGTTCATGAAGCGGCGGCATTTCGCCGGCGCGCATCCGCCCCTGGCTGTCTACCGGCACTCGGATCACGCGCGAACGTCCCAAGCCAAGCATCCCCAGCGCTTTGATGAGAGATGGGTGGGCTTCGCATCCGACCACCACGGTCACCGGTGGCGCGCCGAACAGCCCATCGGCCTCTACGTCCCATCCGGCGCGCTCCAATACCGCATGCCGGGCGGCTGCCAGCGCCGTGAAATTAGCTAGGGTCGTGCCGGTCACAAACGCCCCGCCCGATTCAGGCGGCAACTGCAGCACGTCCAGGAGCCAGCGCAGCGAGACTTCCTCTAGCACGGTCCCAATGGGTGAGGCGGCGAAAAGGCCCGGGTTCTGGTCCCAGGCGCCGGCTAGCCAGTTCGCCGCCAGTGCCGCCGGCAGCGAGCCACCGATGACGAAGCCGAAGTATCGCCGGCCAGCCATCCCCATGGTCGCCGGCGACCCGATGCGATCGAGCATTTCAAGGACTGCAGCCGGTGCCTGCGGGTCCTCGTGCAAAGGTCGGTTCAACTCCGCTAGCCGCGCCAATGCCTCCGGGGTCGGCGCTACGCCACGTTCGTCTAGAGTTTCAAGATAGCGTGCGGCTACGTCCGCGGTTCTTTTCAATAAGTCTCGCATCCATTCGATGCTAACAACCCACGCCCCGGCCGCGCGATGGACTCGACGCTTCGCCCATGGTGCGAGCGCGCCGCGGCCCATCGTGAGCGCCGCCACCGCGGACCGGCGCGGCCCGCAGCCCAGGCGCACGCCTGGAGCTTCGCGCAGCCCGATGCCGGCGGCCTGTGGCGCCAGCCGCCCGTTGTCCGTCGCCGGGACCAGCGATTCCCACTGAAGGGAGCGATGCGCAATATTCTGCGCATCGGTCCGAAGGCATCCGCGGTTGCTGCGGCCGGCGGCGCCGAACGCGTCGTGCGCCGGCTTCGCGCGCCGATTGAGACCCGATTGTCGCGGCACGAAATTATGCATGTCGAACATGCATGAAGTGCGGGGATTTTGAGCGTGTTTAGGGCGCGAAAACGTCGGCCGTGCCTCCACGATCCGTCGCCGGCCAACCCCGACTCAACGCGCCCCATCGCGCGCGCCGCGCACCGGCGACGCGCTATGCGGAAGGCGCCCCCAGCCATGATTGCGACTTGCGCGACAAAGTGGCCGGGAACGGCTAGCTCCCGGCTAGCTCTTCTTGTACCCTTGCAGAACAGCCCCTTCGGTGCGCTGACGCGTGAGATGGCCGTGCTCCAGATCTAGATCGGGAGCCACCGGCGGTCGGCTGATAGCGGCGCCGAGTGGTCCGCGCCACTTGGCCCCACGGCTAAACTCCACCCCTATGAGGTATTTACCTCTGGCGTAATTGCAATATCGACGCAACCTCGGCCGGACATGCCAGATCTCGGATCATTGCAACTGATCTGGGTGAAAGCCGGAATCCTCTCTGCCGTGCACAACTGCACGCCCATCGCCGACGTGTTCGTGAGTTGGGCCGGAATGGTTCTCTCGTAGCTCGCACGCTCTTCCCAACAAAATCCGCAGCCAGCCACTCGCCGCATCGCGCACGTGCCGCCGCGAATCGCTGGTTCGAGAAGTGGCGTGCAGCGCTTGTTTTGCCCACAAGGTCGATTCCGCATAACCCTTGGCGATATCAGATCCTTCGATGTTTAGTTTCGCGCCTAACATTCTTGCTATGTCCCAGTCACCCGATTCGTATCTGCAAACTAGCTCGTAAATCTCCCTGTAGCAATCGTCTTCTGGCGCGGTTCCGGTCAGTGCTCCCCGAATGGCAGAAGCCACATGAACTCGAACCAGCGCCTCCTCCAGGGGAAGACCAGTTAGTCCGTCAAGTAAAGAGAATAATCCCATCATGAAAGCAAGATAGTGTTGAGTGGTTCCACTCAACTGAGCGAGACGCTCGCAGAAGCGAGCGCGCACCAACGAGAGCGTAATTAATTCTCCCGGCTTGTCCGTCGCCAATACGGGTAGAGTGGCCAGTACGACCCAGTGCCGGATATTCTCTTCCCCCAGCAATGCGAGAGCGTGATTGATCGAAGGCACATCACTGTACGAAAACAACGCCGAATTCACATACTGCAGGAGGTTGTACGAGAGCGACACGTCTTGAGAAATTAACATCTCTAGGCACCGGAAATCCAGAGTGCTCTTCTGCATTTCGGCAAGCAGGCGCATACAGGTGATTTTCGCCGCCGGTACCTGGTACCCTTTCAGTAACCTCGGCCGCGCGAAGAAGTAGCCTTGAAAGAGATCATATCCGGCATCGCGCGCCCATTCGAAATCCTCCCGGGTTTCGACCTTCTCGGCGAGCATGGCCATCCCCAGCGGCTGATAAGTGCCCAGGAGGCGTTCCTGTTCACTGTGCGGCGTCGCACGGAAGTCGATCTTCATCACCTTGGCCAGTTGCGTGAGCGGCTCGAACCGCGGATGAGAAACAAAATCGTCGAGTGCGATGGTATAGCCTTGCCGGCAGAGCGTGCGGCAGGCCGTTACGATCTCGGTGTCTGGCTCCACCGATTCCAGGATCTCGACCACCAGAGTCTCCGGCGGCAAGAGCGTATGTAGTCCGCTGAGCAGGAGCGTCCGGTCGAAATTGACGAAGGCCTTCTTGTCGCACAGAATGTTCTCGATCCCAATCGCGAACAGACTGTTCGCGATCACCTGGGTCGTGGCGGAAATGGCATTCGTGCCATCAAAGGCGTTGTGAACGCCATCGGAGCGAAAGAGCAACTCGTAAGCGTAAAGCTGACCCTTGCGATCGAAAATGGGCTGCCGGGCTACGAAAACATCCATCGTCCGAGAATATAACAGACCCTGAGCCGCGACGCCCGGTTTTTTGAAAGGGTCAGTAGGTACTATCAGTTAATAGTGGCCAATCACATACGCACATAAAGGTTTATCTCTGCAACCGCAGGCCCAAGGCTCACGGCGGCGTCGGTGCCGGAGCTCTCCTGGTGTTATTGGAAGTGAACAACCTCTGATTAACCAAGTGCATCCGGCGCAAAATTCCCAGGGTCGTGGCTCCGGCTGGCGCTGGGCGCGTGCGGGTTGCGGTGGTTTGGAATCGCCCTCATCGAGGCACTGATGCTTGTCTCAATCGGAGGCGCCGCCGGGCTGGGAATGGCCGCCCGTTGCCGTCGCCGCGACTGCCGGCAGGCGGATCGGCGAATCGGCGACGGGACGCTGGCCGGGGCCGGGGCCCTCAGCCGTCGCGAGGGCGCACGCTTCTTGAAGCGGGTGGCGACCCTTTCACGCAGGCTCACAACACCCATATGCTGTGCCGGTGTATCTCACCCATGCTGGATGACCCCGCTCTGCTCGAAACCTTCAACCGGTCACCGTCATCAACCGACATGCTGGTTGAATCTACAGGGGTGCAGTACCGACACGCGGATGTTCAGCGATTGCGTCTGTTCTTCGAGTCCCTTCGCCCAGATAACATCTTCAAGTTCATCTACACGCTCGAAGGGATGCAGAGGCTCTATTCCCCCGGATCATCGCATCCGGGGCAACGGTCACTCACATCGGGGAAGCTCCGACATGCCGGGAGCGATGATTGGGACGTTGGTAGCACAAGTCTGGCGAATCAACCTGACGCGCACCTCCGCAAGGATCGTGACGGTGAATACTTCGTTTCGTACCTCATGTCCCTTCGCCGCATTGACCGTTCGTCGATTATTGATGAATACATCACCGGTCACAAACGCGCAGTCGAAGCATGGTTGTCCCATGGACGGATGCATAGATAAGCGAATCGAGACGCGGCAGCCCAAAGCGTTCCGGCCAATAGTCCCGCCCAGGAACCGGCGTATACTCTACGGGCATGCGGGCATTGCGTATTGTCAATCTTGCGCCGCCGTTGGAGCGCGTTCAACTTCGCGCCAGGCTCGATCACGACGATTGCTGGCGCTTTGAAACGTGGGACGGACCCGACGATGTGGAAATATCTGCCGAGTCGCCGGCAACCACATGCAGCATGGCTTTTCGTAATCCGGAGTAGGCCGCCCCGTTCTTGACCAATCCCTCCGAGGTCGTTCCGCCGGAGATGCCCCGCGCCCTGGTCGTACGCCTCCGAGCCCGGGCTGTGATTACTACTGGCCACCAAGTCTCGAAGATGCCATAGCGCATTATGAAACCGATCTCCAGGCACAGGCTGCCGTGCAGGATCCGATTGACCGCGTTTTCATCCTCGGCACCAGTTCACCGGCGCGGGGGATCGTGATCTAACAGAATCGACGACGCCGTTGAGGATGGAAGAAACTTTCTTTGAGAACTTCTGGCCGCGATCCACCATCGGCCATCCCGCGACTCGACACGGCCCATCGCGCGCGCCCACTCTCGAAGCGACGACCACGAACGAACGCTTGACGCGGGCGGTGTGCGTCGCCCGCGCCTCCCGCGCCGGCACCAAGGCCCCCACTACGACGCACCACCGGCCCTCGCGTCACTTGACGTGGTCATCGCACGCGCCGCCGCCTCGGACGGGCGCAGGCGGCAGCCCAGGAGCACGCCTGGCGCTTCGCGCAGCCTGACGCCGGCGGCCTGTGCCGGCGCCAGCAGCCCCTTGCCGGGCGGCGAAGGCGCAGACTTGCTGAGCCGAGCGGAAAGCCGCGTCCCGCAGCATCCTCCAAACCTCAAGTCAGATACCGCATGATACGATATGCTCGATAAAGGATTCGAGGAGCGCACCATGCCTGGAACATACAAGATCATCGAGATCGTAGGCACCTCACCCGTCAGTTTCGCCGAAGCCGTAAGAGCTGCCGTCGCGGAGACGGCACATAGCGTCCGTCACATGGATTGGTTCGAGGTTGTCGAACAGCGCGGTAGGATCGCGGAAAACAAGGTACAGGAATTCCAGGTCACCGTGAAAATCGGCTTCAAGATCGAGCGATAGGAGGTCTTTACTCGCTTCCCGACACCTGCGCTTCCTCCGTATCTGTCGATCCTATCGTGCAAGCCGGCTTTGTGCGCCTGCCACGTGGTACGTGCGGTACCGCTAGGCGATTGACACCCAAGGTCCGCAGGAGCAGACTATAACAGGTGAGTTGGATTCTGCGTGTCTTGATGGCAATTCCGCTGACGCCATGGTGGATGCACGCCCGGCGCCAGCGAGACGTGCGCGAGATGCGGGAACACCTCCGCCGCTATTACGCGAACAGTCAGTAGCATCCCTCCACGCCACGGGCCCATCGCGCGCGCCACCGCGGACCGGCGCAGCCCGCATCCGCGAGCGCGGCTGGCGCTTCGTGCGGCGCGATGGCCGGCGGCCCGTTCCGACGCGCCACCGAGCGGGCGCGGCGGCGCCGAGCGTGCACGGCTGCGGCTTGCGCGAAGCGATTGCGGCCGAATTGTCGCGACGCGAAATTGCGCATGTCGAACATGTGTGAAGTGCCTGTCAATCGGGCACTTCGGTGCCGTTTTGCCCGCGAAAACGCGGGTTTTCAGACGCCTCGAAAAGTGTCACAAGGATGAGTTTTGGGCCGAATCGCCTGGAGTAGACTCTCGCCAAACCGGCTCGTGAACCTTTCAGAGCCACGGCTGATCGTAGCAGACCAACCTATCGCAGCCCGCGTTCGAACCTGTTTCGCATGAATCAGTGGTTGATTCAAACGCGTTCTGGGGGAACCCCGCCACGACGGCGATCTCCGGGGCGGCCCGCATCCGGGTGACCGTGCTGCGTTGCGGCATTCTCGATCTCGGAATTTGCCTCACCTCCGATTAGAATGGCGGCGCCCGTAAAGTAAAACCACAGAAGCAGGATGGCAAGAGCTCCAGCGGAACCGTATGCCTGGTCGTATTTCGATGCCTGGTATGCCATATAACCGCGGAACAGTCCCGATGTACACAGCCAGAGGATCACAGCGATAACCGCGCCGGGCGTGCTCCAGCGCATTCTTGTGTCGGAAAGATTCGGACCGAAGCGGTACACCAGGGCGAAGGCGATCAGCAACATCGCTGCGAGAATAGGCCACTGCGCAACCTGCCACATTGCAGAAACGCCGTTCGAAACGCCGACGCGCTGCATGATCGCGGCCTCCATTTTCCGGCTGTAGAAGAGAAGAACCAGCGAGGTAAACCCGAGCACCGCAAGTGCGATGGTCAGGCCTGCGCCAATAAGCGTGACCCGCCACCACGATCGCCGCTCTTCAACCTCGTAGGCTGCGTTGAGTCCCGACATCACAGCCCAGGTGC
>Ga0187871_10001811_pt1 | contig 18187 bp, 11 predicted proteins | sample June2016WEW_16_1_FD_132988 | JGI IMG/M metagenome (GOLD analysis project Ga0187871, IMG submission 132988) | Peatland microbial communities from SPRUCE experiment site at the Marcell Experimental Forest, Minnesota, USA - June2016WEW_16_10 | ecosystem: Environmental > Terrestrial > Soil >...
CGTCCTGGCATATTGGCAAAACATCAATGAAGAAATCAACTATCGAAGGTTCTTCACGATCAACGATCTTGTCGGCATGCGAATGCAAGATCCGCTGGTTTTTGACGCCACGCACGCGCTGGTGCTCCGCATGGTGGAACAAAAAGCAGTCGCCGGCTTGCGAATCGATCACATCGATGGTCTCCGCGATCCGCTCGGCTATTTGCGGCAGTTGAACGAGCGCGTCACCTCGGATGCGCGCGCGATGGAGCCGTCGCCGGTTCCGGTTTTCGTCGAGAAAATCCTCGCGCGCGATGAACCGTTGCCAAACAGCTGGCCGGTCGCTGGCACGACTGGGTATGAATTCGCCAACGCACTCAATTGCTTCTTTGTCGATCCGCGGGGCACCAGGCAAATCGAACAGATCTATTCAAGGTTTCTCGGCCGAGACGTCGTGTATGACGATGTCTTATATCAAAAGAAAAAGCTGGTTATGTCCACGCTCCTCGGCGTCGAAATGCGCGCACTGGGGCATCAGATGCAGGTGCTGGCACGGGACGACCGGTACGCGCGAGAGATACCTCGAATCGAATTGAACCAAGCGCTCATCGAAACGACGGCGCACCTGTCCATTTATCGTACTTATATTCGGAATCTTGAGGTGGCGCACCAAGATGAGCAGCGTATCAAGCGAGCCTTGAGCGATGCGCAGGAGAGAATGCCACAGCTGAATTCCCGAAGCTTCGAGTTCCTGCGCGACGTATTGCTGCTTCGAAACCAGCCGCACCTGCTGCCTGGACAACGCGAAACCCGGCTTGCGTTCGTCATGCGGTGGCAGCAATTCACGGGCCCGATCATGGCCAAAGCGTTCGAAGACACTTTCCTGTACGTCTACAATCCCCTGATTTCCCTGAATGAGGTTGGCGGAGATCCGCGGCCATCGACGGCGCCCTCGGCGGATTTTCCTAAATTCGTCACCGAGCGGCTGCGCGACTGGCCGCACGCGTTGAACGCCACGACGACGCACGATACCAAGCGCGCCGAGGACGTTCGGGCACGCATCAGCGTTCTTTCGGAAATGCCTGGAGAATGGCGTGTTCATCTGGATCGCTGGTCCGAATTGAATGCCAGTCACCGAAAACTGATCGATGGACAATCGGTGCCCGATCGCAATGAGGAAATTTTCTTGTATCAGACGCTGCTCGGCGCCTGGCCGCTTGCTGCAACGGATTCGACCTCCTTGACGGAGCGGCTGCAGGCCTACGCCGTCAAGGCTACTCGCGAAGCGATGGTCCACACTCGATGGACCCGCCCGAACCTGCGTCATGAGCAAGCATTGCAACGGTTTGTCGCGTCGATCCTGAAGCCCGGCGGCAAGAATGGATTCCTGCGGGCATTTAGCGGCTTCCAAGAGCGAATCGCGTTCTACGGCATGATCAACGGCCTCAGCCAGGCGCTGCTAAAAATTGCGTCGCCTGGAATTCCTGATTTCTATCAAGGTTCCGAATTGTGGGATCTTCGTATGGTGGACCCCGACAATCGGCAGCCAGTCGATTTCATCACGCGCAACGCCATGCTCTCGATTTTGCGAGAGACGGACGAAGCGGCATCGACACGGCTCGACGATCTGGTGCGAAATTGGAGGGATGGACGGATCAAGTTGTACCTGATCTGGAAAGCGCTGCGGTTTCGCGCGCGGCATACGGCGCATTTTGCGGAGGGGCGGTTTCTAACGGTAGAAAGTCGCGGTAAGCGCCGAGAGCACGTGGCAGCGTTCGCGCGTCGCTACAAGAAGGACTGGGTTCTGATCGTCGTGCCGCGTTGGCTCGCGCGCGGGCGCTATCCCGCGGAACCCCCGGAAACAAGCCGGTTTTGGGGAAACACCGAGGTTCGAATGCAAGCGGCAGCGCCAACCTCGTGGCACAGCGTCTTTACCGGCGAATCGATCGAAGCAGGGAGAGCCGGTGGACGGAGAATCATTCGCGTGGACAAGCTACTCGCAGATTTTCCAGTTGCTTTTTTAAGCGGAAGCGCGGTTTCAGCGCGAGCCGAGAGCGGCAGCTAACAGCCATTCACTCGATTCACGCACACTACGGAATTACTCCGACAAAAGCTTCGAAATCCCTTGTAATGGAATTCCCACCCAGGTCGGGCGATTGTTGAGTTCGTAGCCGAGCTCGTAAATAGCCTTCTCGAGCAAATGAAGTTGGAGCAAAGTCTGGGTATCTTTCTGGCTCTGAGGCAGGTAAGAGGCTGCACCGGCGGTTGCAAAATATTTTACGAGATACCTGTCGGCAACCCATCTATTCCAAGATTCCGCCCAAATGCTGATTTTCTGAACGTCTTCGGCTGGCATCTTGTCCTCGCCCAACAGCGGTGCAAACGCCGCATAGTGGAACGAGCGAAGCATGCCGGCAACGTCTTGCAGCGGCGACCGCTTGATGCGGCGCTCCGCGATCGGGCGTGCCGGCTCGCCTTCGAAATCGATAATGACGAAATCGGAGCCCGTACGGAGCACTTGACCCAGGTGATAGTCTCCGTGAATCCTGGTGCGCATTGCGTGGATCGGTGCGCTTAGAGCCGTGCGGAATCGGCTGGCGATTTCTTGCTCACGTGACGCCAAGTTTGCGGCTTTTTCGCGCCAGTCTTCGGGAAGCGCCGAGGCCTTATCTCGCAGAAGCGCAAACACGCGCGCCATCAGGCCGATGATGGATTGCTCCAGACCTCGCTGGAATTCCATGGTGAAAGGCTCTGGAACGAATGCAGGGTCGCGCGACTCGGAAGCCAAGGCGAGATGCATTTCGGCCGTCCTTTGTCCAAGCAGTTCCGCAGCAGACAAGTACGGGTTGACCGAAGCGCGGGCAAATTCAGGCACAATCGCTGCCAGTTGCTGGTAGCCGGAGCCAGTTCGAACCGCCGTGCCGGCTGATTGCTGTGCTGCCTCCTTATAAAATTCTGCAAGGGAACGCAACGTATAACTCCACGCATCTCCTTCGTTGGGCACAAATTGCTGAAGAATGCCCTGTGCCATTTGCTTTCCGTCTCGCGTGTGGTATTCAAGCCACCCGGCGAGCGGTGGCACGCTCGAGAAAGACGTTTTCTCAGTGAGAAACTTGCCGATCTCGAGGTCCGGGTTGACGCCTTCTTGAGTCCGGCGGAAGAATTTCAGAATCAGATCGTTGCCGTAGATTGCGGAGGTGTTGCTCTGCTCTGCGCGCACAGGTTTAGGCTGCAGTCGGCCCGCTGATGATGGATAGAGGCGCGAATAAGCTGCGGTCTGAAGGGCGCGCAGTTCACCTTTCTCGCCGTGAACGGTGGACTTCTGCTGAATCAATTCAAGAAGCGCGCTGAGAAATTCCTCGTTTTTCAGGGCGTCGGTCAGAATCACCGGCTCGCCGCCCTGCGTCGTCTGAAGTTTCAAAGAATTGGAATCAGTGTCCGGTGACGACGGCGCATTTGCCGCGCGTAGAACCGGCATGGCGTAAGATTCCTCGGTGTTGTCCGCATATTTCACCGTGACGATAAGCAGCAGTGCTTCCGAAGTCTGCAGGCGAATCGGAACAACGTCGCTGATTTCGGCGGAGCTGATATTTCTGGCTTTCCCGCCAAACCATCTTTGCTTGATCAGAAAGCCGGGGAGTTGCAGAGCGAGCGACCTTCGCAGTTCGGGAACGATTTCCTTGCCAACGCCAACATCAGCCATGAGTTACTCTTTCCGGGCATTCCAGCGGGCCGGGTCGCCGGACACCCTTAAAATTCGTTTCACAGGGGCTGCAGCTCGTCGGTCTTGTCGTCCTTCTTTTCGCCCAACGATCGCTCGAGGAACGAGCGAGCCAACCCTTGCCCACCCAAACCAAAAGCAATCGCCAATCCCAACATGAATGCGCCAAATACGATAGAGAATGCCGCGATGACCGTCTGCCTGGCGACGCCGAGCTCGTCCAGCGCCATGGCGATGGCCAGAATCCAAATCCCAAAACGTATCGACCAGCTGGCCATTTTCGGCGAGGCATAACCTGCGTTTACAGCTGCTAGCAGCGCCGCACGCGATAAAAAGTTCGCGATCACCAAACCTAGGAACAAAATGAGCATGGCGACCACAATTTCCGGCAACAACCGCAAAAGCCGTGCAATTTGCTCTTGAAGTCCCGCAATATTCAGAATGCTGATCCCGACGAGAATGAATCCCAATAAAGTGATCCAGAAAACGGACCGGCTCAGAACTTCGGTCATGGAAGGAAGCGCCGCCATGCGTAACACTCGGGACGCACCGGCCTCCTCGGACAAGCGGTCGAGTTTGGTGAGCCGCAAGACGGCGCGCACCACGTATCTCAAGGCATACGCCACCAGCAAGCCGGAAAGAATTATCACCAGCATCACGACCAGGCGTGGCAAGAACTCCGCGATCATGTGAAAGAGGTTTAGGTAGGCTTGTTGCAATCCCTGAACGATCGTATCTTTCATCGTTTCACCTCAGTTTTTCGCCTTCCATCGTTCGATTAAATATGGCTTTTGGCGTTCGAATTCCAGGCACAGGGCCTCCGAATCAGCTTCCATTTCCTCTAGGGAGGATGCGCGGTGCTCCTGCAAGAAGGAATAGAGTTGCCCGCGATAAAGAGGGACGAGAGCTTGCAGAATGTGATCGCGAGCGATCACCGTGCGACGGTACGAAGCCGCAAATTCATACAGCGTTCGGACCCACAGCTCCGAGTCGAAACGGAATTTGCCTGCTTCGACTCCTGCGATCTTTCGGATTTGCGAAAGCGTGTCCGGCCTCAAAATGGACGACAAGATATCGTCCAATTGCTTCACACCGGTTCGAAAGAGTTCAAAGCTTTTCTCCTGGCTTGGGGGCGCATCCTCCGCCGTCAGTTCATGATCCGATCCAAAAGTCGGCACAGCCTCGGTGCCGCTGCGATCCAACCAATGTTCTTGGAAAGTCTCGAAACACCAAAACAAATTTCCGACCGTTTGCCGGATGGTCTCCACGATATCCGGTCCTGATCCCGTTGGCGGAGGGGCTTTCGGTCCCAGGAAGGATTGGCAGCATTTCATTCCCGAACAGACCGCGGTAACCGCCATCCAGGCTTCGGGTCTTGCGCGAACGGCCTCATCGCCCCAAAGATTCTGGTCCAGACATTGCGTCGCCAGGCGCCCGGAAAATCCCCATTCGTCGGAATACATTTCGCGAATACGCAATCCAAACACCGCGCGGCTCATGGGATAGAGAAGGTTGCGGGCCAACAAGCCTTGAAATTTGGTACGGGAGTATAGCGGTGCCACGAAGGCAAAATCCTGCCGGTAGGCCGGCCGCAATAAATTGGCAATCCACGACGAATCCAGAGTCGCGGAGGGAGAAACAATCGCGCAGGACCTTGCGCGCAACAAATCAGCCGCAGCTAGAACGGTTCGCAGCGCCATGCCCTGTGAAGGGGTTCGGCCGTATTGGGTGGTCACCCGATGCACCGTGCGCAACGAAGTGATTCCGCGATGAACGCCGGCTTTTCGGCCGTTCATATTCAGAATGGTTTCGGTGGTGTGGTCGGTCGAGCCGCCGTCCACGTTTAGGATTACGACTCGATCGCGGACGAAATTCTGCTGATAGCTGTCTTCGATGGCCTGAATGGCTTGCGCGACCGTTCCCACATTGTTGTATGTGGGAATGGCCACCAGCAGATCCACTTCGCCCACGCTCATCAACTGGCGAAGAAAATCGTCTCCGAGAAGGATGTCTTCCGCCAAGTAAACGTCCGCTCCTGATGTGTTCTAGCCTGCCGAGAAGGAAGGCCCAGAAATTTTTTGCTCAATGGAGAAAAAAGTTCAAATCCGGCGAAGCCGAAACCAGAAAAACTGATAGGGCGCCAGCGTCAATAGATACGGCAATTCGCCAATCCTGGGGAACAGGTTTCGACCAAACATCTCGATCGGAATATGGCCTTTGTAGCTCTGGAGGTTAAGTTCGACCGCCTGTGCCGAGCTTGACAGATTATTCACGACCAACACTTTTTCTTCACCTAACTGCCGGACATAGGCCAGGACTCGATGATTCGATGGACTCAGAAACTCAATCGATCCCCGGCTGAATACCCGGAACGAGTTCCGCGTCTGAATTACGGACTTCGTCCACGACAGCAGCGAATGTTCCGACCGGCGTTGCGAATCCACGTTGATGGATTGATATCCGTAAACGGGATTCGAAATCAGCGGAGAGTACAGGCGTTCCGGATCGGCGGAGGAAAATCCAGCGTTCCAGCCCCCATTCCATTGCATCGGCGTTCGGACGCCATTGCGGTCGCCGAGGTAGATGTTGTCTCCCATCCCGATTTCATCGCCATAGTAGATGATAGGCGTTCCGGGCATCGAAAGCAGCAGGCCATTCAGGAGCTCGATGCGCCTTCGGTCGTTCTCCATCATGGGGGCCAGCCTGCGGCGAATCCCCAGGTTGATGCGCATGGCCTTGTCGTTGGCGAACGCGTCATACATATAGTCGCGCTCGATGTCGGTCACCATTTCCAGGGTCAACTCGTCGTGGTTCCGCAAGAAGATGCACCACTGGCAATTGTCGGGAATCTGCGGCGTCTGCTCCAGAATCTCGATGATTGGCTTGCGGTCCTCCAGCTTGACGGCCATGAACATCCTGGGCATCAGGGGAAAATGAAAGGCCATGTGGAATTCGTCGGCGTTTCCAAAGTAATCGCGCACGTCGGCGGGCCATTGATTGGCTTCCGCAAGCAGCATTTTTCCCGGATACGCCGAGTCCAAACGTTTGCGAAGCTCGCGGATCACGCCGTGCGTTTCGGGCAAGTTCTCGCAAGAGGTGCCTTCACGCTCAACGAGATAGGGAACCGCATCGAGCCGGAAGCCATCCACACCGATGTCGCACCAAAACTTCATGACCTCCCACATGGCTTCGCGCACGGCGGGGTTGTCGAAGTTCAGGTCGGGCTGGTGATTGAAAAAACGATGCCAGTAATAGGATTTTGAGATCGGATCCCAAGCCCAGTTGGACATTTCGGTGTCAAGGAAAATGATGCGCACGCCGTGATACTTGTTGTCCGTGTCGCTCCACACGTACCAGTCTCGCTTTGGATTTTCGCGCGAACTGCGGGCCTCTTGAAACCACGGGTGCTGATCCGAAGTGTGATTCAAAACTAATTCCGTGATGACGCGGATCCGGCGACTGTGCGCCGCTGCCAGAAATGTCTTGAAATCGTCAATGGTGCCGTAGGTGGGATTGACCGAAGTGTAGTCGGAGATGTCGTAACCGTCGTCGCGCAGAGGGGAAGGATAAAACGGCAATAGCCAGATGGCGTTGATGCCCAACTCTTGAAGATAATCGAGCTTGTTCGTCAGCCCCCGAAAATCCCCGATGCCGTTGCCATCACTGTCGCAAAAGGTCCGCACGTGAAGCTGGTATATGACGGCATCTTTGTACCAGAGGTTGTCATCCTGCAGCGCCAACGTTTGCCTCTCCTGTTCAACTTCTCCCGCCACCGGTGGACGAGAGCTTCCGCATGAATCGCGCGTCTATCCGATCGAATGTACACGAAAAATGTGCGCCGGCAGCACCGCCGGATTCAGATCTACAAAATTTCGCGACCCATGCCAAACGTAGCGTGCATCCGTCAACAAATCATGAACCTGAAACGACTCTTCCGAACCGAGATGAAGCACATCGAGATCGAGGTTAACCCACCCAGCCTGGCGGTTGTGTGAATCCAGGTTCACCACGGCCAAAATCATGTCCTTCGGATCTTCGCACACTTTGCTGTAAGCAATCAGTTGCTGGTTGTCGACAGGATGAAAGGTAAGCCCGGTATTGAGCTGCAAGGCAGGACTGGCGAGCCGGATGCGATTGACGTGGGTGATCAGGTCTCGCAGGCTGTTCGGGTTATTGATGTCCCAAACGCGAATCTGATACTTCTCCGAATCCAGATACTCTTCACTCCCTTGGCGCACAGGTCGTCCCTCGCACAGCTCGAACGCCGGCCCGTAGATTCCGTAGCTCGCCGCCAGCGTCCCGGCCAAAATCAGCCGCACCATGAAACCCGCCCGGCCACCCTTCTGCAAATACTCATTTAGGATATCCGGGGTATTCGGCCATAGGTTCGGGCGAAAATATTCCAGGATTCCGCCTTCTTCAAGCTCCGTGAAGTATTCTGCGATCTCCCAACTGGAATTTTTCCAGGCAAAATAGGTATAAGACTGCGTGAAGCCCAGTTTAGCCAGCTGATACATCACCTTCGGCCGCGTGAACGCTTCCGAAAGAAATATCACCTCCGGGTGCTCGCGCTTGACCTCGCCTATCAGCCATTCCCAAAAATCAAAGGGTTTCGTATGTGGATTGTCCACACGAAAAATGTGAATTCCCTGCTCGATCCAATACGCCACGATACTTCTCAGCTCTTGCCACAGCTCCGGTGCCCTATCACTTTCGAAATTGAACGGGTAAATATCCTGGTACTTCTTCGGCGGATTTTCCGCATATTGCACGGTTCCATCCGGCCGCTCGCGAAACCATTCCCGATGCTCCTTTACATAAGGATGATCGGGCGAGCACTGAAACGCAATATCCAGCGCGACGTCTATGCCGAAGTCCTCTGCCTTCCCCACCAGCGTCTTCAAATCCTGCAAACTCCCAAGTTGCGGGTGAATTGCTTTGTGCCCACCCTCTTTGGCGCCGATGGCCCACGGACTTCCGGTATCCTCCGGTAAAGGAGTCGTCGAATTATTCTTCCCTTTCCGCTCCACTCGGCCGATCGGATGGATCGGCGGTAAATACAAAACGTCGAATCCCATGGCCGCAATGTATGGCAGCCGGTCGATGCAATCGCGAAAAGTGCCATGCCGCTTCGGATCGGTAGTGCACGATCGCGGAAACATCTCATACCAGGCGCTAAATCGCGCCTTTTCCGGGTCGACCACAACCGCCAACTCCTTCTCATACCGGGCATCCGCCGTTTGATCACGGTTGCGATTGACCAGCAAAGCCAACTCCGGATCCAGAGCAATCTCCAGCACCGCGCCGCGATCTTTCTTCGCACCATCCTTCAGCTTCGCCACAGCTTCCGCTAATTTCTTAGCCTCGGGCCCGCGCGATCGATCTGCCGCCGCCCGCGCCATTTCCGCCCCGATCAAGACGTCCACTGAGATGTCCTGGCCCGCGTCGACTCTCTTCTGCAAATCCGCACTCCAGGTTCGAAAGGCGTCCACCCAAGCCACAATCGTGTAAACGTAACGCCCCAGCGCCTCGACGCGAAACTTCCCTTCCCACCGGTCGTTGTTGACCAGCCGCATCGGAACTTCCGTCCACGCACTCTCGCCCGCACGACGGCACAACAGCACCGCTCCCAGCAAATCGTGCCCATCCGCATAAATGTCCGCGCGCACCCGCACTTCGTCGCCGACGGTCCGCTTGATCGCGAACCTGCCGCCATCCACTTCCGGCTCCACGCGTTCGATCACCACTCGGCGCGTTGCTCGGACCGATTGCCCAATCACGGTAGTTGCGACGGTCAAAGTTCCCCCTTCACGGGAAACGAAATCTTATCGAGAGCACCTGACAAGCCCGCGGCCGGGACGCAGGATTCATTTCGACTCTTCAATTATATATAGGATAGATGCGCAGAAAACGTCTACGGAGACACTGTTACTGCCGCAGGTGATATTCCTGTATCCACCGCGCCACGCACAGAACAGCGCGGCACCCAGAGTTATTCCCCAGCCCACCGCTGCAGCAGCGGCTTGAAGCCCTGTTTTTCGAGTTGCTCTTTCACCTTGGCAGTCGAATCCGCGTCGCTGTAGGGACCCACGGCCACTCGATAGAGTTTGTCATTGCCGTGGCGGAACACCATCGCCGGAAACTTCTTTTTTCGCAAATCCTGGGCCAGGGCCGACGCATTGTCTTCTAACTTCATTGCTCCCACTTGCAGAACCAGGCCTGAATCCATCGAAGATGCTGGCGCTGACACAGTTTTCGGGGTTGCGATTCGTGCCGGGGCTGTCGTTCGTGTCGGACTCGGGGTAGGCGTCAGCGTTGGCGCCGGCTCCGCGGCCACAGACGCCATCTCCGGCTTGGAGGATGCTTCCGTCACCTTCGGGGCCCCCGTGACCTCCCGTGTCTGGCGACTCGCCCCAGTGCTTCCCATCTGGTAGCCCAGAAAAACCAAAGCCCACGACAAAACCACCACTGCCAGAAACAGCTCAATCGTATGCCGGGACTTTCCGGTGCGCTCCCGCCCCTCAGGCGCCGCTGGGTCCGAGTCCGACACCTCAGGCTCAGTTTCGCCGCTCAATATCGACGTGGAGAACAGCGCTCTCAAGTGCGCTGCACCTTTGTCTCGCGTTTCGTCCGAAATCGGGTCCACCTGGGCATAGGTCGAGCGCGTCACTACGACCGGCTCAATTTCCTCGTTAACGGGAGCCAACCTCAGGTTTGTCCCCGCGGATATCCATTCACTCAACTGCTGCTGCGACGCGTCATCCAAATCAACAAAACGCACGCCCGTCAGGTGTCCCGAATCGCGCGTCCAGGCAATGGCCGCTTTCGCTTCAATGTGTCCAACGCCTTCAGGCAGATCGAACGCCAAGGAGACGACGTCGTCCAGATTCCGAGGCACCAGGCTGGCCACCGCCAGCCCACCGGCGCACAAATCGAGCAGCAATCCGCTCTTGGAATCGTCTAATGAAATAAAAAGCGGTGCGTTGGGAACCAGCCGCTGGTATTGTCTGCGTTCCTCGACCATTTTCCTTCTTCCGAATCCTGATTTCTCGAATCCGATAGTAGGCCGGGTGTCTACAGCCGGGCTTTTTTTCCAGCCCGGAATTGCTTAAAAGGGCAACGCCTAGGACTAAAACTCGCCCATGGCAAGGCAGCGAACTTTGCCGTCCCTCCAGCAGGCGTGGGAACGTCAGGGCCCGGCTCAGTCATGCTGTAATTGCCCCTTTATCGATCCGGGCCAGCCTCAACTCTTCGACACCTGGCAGCAGTCAAATTGCACGCCGACGCGTTGCTCCCCGCCGGGCGACTTCACCGGTTCCACGCGGACCACGTGCCCGGTGCAGCGCCACTCTGCGGTAGGCTCCCCGGTGACCTCTTCGGGCATCTTCAGGAGCACCTCGACGACCGTTCCCACCGATAGGCTCAGGTCCGTCGCAAAGAACATCCCATCTTTAGAAATGTTTTCCGATTCTGCGGCCTGCTCGGGAATCGCAGACTTCCACAACCCCACGCGAAGTGGCGTTTTCACAGCATGCCTCCGCGAGGCACGACGATCTCGTGTGGAACGATCTTCCAAACGGCGCATGGACGATTCTCCGGGACGCCGAGCACATGCTGGCGCGAAAGTGGATTAGGAAGGAGGATAAGATTCTGACAACCTCGGTCCAGCGGGAAGACTCCATTTCGTACCATTTCCACGCTCCTCGTACCGGTGCCTTCCGGCGCCGCACCACAAATGACTCTTTTCCAGGCGCTCTTCAGTGACGGGCGATTCAAGGCAGGAGGTGCGCTGCACCTTCTTTGTATACTGAGTCTATACCAATTTGCTCTTGACTTATATTACGAAGTTATAATATAACATGAATGGTCACCGGCACTCCGGTGCCACCTGCCCCTTTCGGGAGGGAGGCGTAGGATGGCGGGCCCAGCCACCCGGAGTGCCACCGCAATCCTTCATCGTCAACCCGTCCCGTTGATCTCGCAAACACTCCATTACTGCCGCAAAGAGAGATTGTCATTCTGAGGACATCCGACGAGGATGTCCGAGGAATCTCAACCGGCACACCTGAACGAAAAGTCTCCGATGGCGTCCCCGATTTTTCACACACCCGCATTCCTGATCGCGGGCCGAAGTTAAACGATCATGAAGGGAAACTGAGGAAGGAAAGAACCGCGCTCAATCTTACTCGCCGTAAGGAACCCAAATATTCTTCACTTGCACTGCGTGCCGCAAAAACCATCGGCCCTCGCCCTGATCCACGTTGAACCAATCAATCGCGCGACCTTCATTTGTAAATACCTGCTTCAAATTTCCAATCGACAACGCCTTTGCAGTCGCGCTGCTCTGCTCGTCTCCAAAGCACCAAATGGCGTCCACGTCCGCGTGCTCAGCCAAGACTTTCATCAACTCAGCCGATCGCCCAGTCACTAGATTGACTGCGCCCCCAGGCAAGTCGCTGGTTTCGAAAACCTGATACAAATCTCCGGTGATCAGCGGGTATCGCTCCGAAGGAATCGCAACGATCGTATTCCCCACCGCAAGTGCCGGCATCACCAGAGACAACAGTCCCAGCAGCGGCGCCTCCGCCGGGCAAACAATTCCGACCGTGCCAATCGGCTCGTTCATCGCTAACGCCACATTTCGAAACGGCGGATTGTGCACCGCGCCATCAAACTTATCGGCCCAAGCCGCGTAAGAAAACACGCGCTCGATTCCGTATCGCACCTCTTCCTCGGCCTGTTCCTGTCCCACAACCGCCGCCAAACGATGCGCAATCTCCCCGCTGCGCTGCGAAAGGTTCTCGGCAATGTAGTAGAGCACTTGCGCTCGGTTGTGCGCCGTGGTCTTTCCCCAAGCCTCCGCCTTGCGCGCCGCCTCCACCGCATTGCGGATATCCTTGCGATTCCCCAACGGCGCTTCGCCCAGCAAACGCCCGTCTGCGCCGCGCACTTCCACGCTATATCCCGAATCCGGCCGTGCCTGTTTTCCCCCGATGTACAGTTTCACGGTCCGATCGATTGTTGGCCCCGCGTGTGCATCCTCATGCTCCTCGAACGGCAGGTCGATCGCGATCGGCGCGTTCCGAAGAACCGGAGCCTGCGCAAACCAGGCCGGCTCGAGATATTCCAGCATCCCCTCCCTGCCGCCTTCGCGCCCAAACCCGCTTTCGCGGTAGCCGCCAAACCCGCACGCCGCGTCGAAAAGATTCGTGCTGTTCACCCAGACCACGCCGGCCTTCAGTTGCGCCGCCGCATGCAGCGCCACGTTGATGCTCTCGCTCCATACGCTGGCCGCCAACCCGTACACGGTGTTGTTCGCCAGCTCTACAGCCTCGCGGGGCGTTCGAAAGGTCATCGCCGCCAGCACCGGACCAAAAATTTCCTGCTGCGCCACGATCGACGCCGGATGCACGTTGCTCAACAGTGTCGGCGGAAAAAACAGTCCCCGCGAAGGCAACGCAAGTCCCGGCGGCTGCCAGCACGTCGCGCCCTCGGCCACTCCTTGCTCCACCAGTCGCTGAATACGTTCCAGTTGCACCCGCGCGACAATAGCCCCCACATCGATCGCTTTGTCCAGCGGCGGGCCCACGCGCAGAGTGCTCATGCGCTGCCGCACTTTTTCCAGCAGCGGCTCCGCGATGCTTTCCTGCATCAGCAACCGCGAGCCCGCGCAGCAGACCTGCCCTTGGTTGAGCCAAATCCCATCCACCAAGCCTTCCACCGCGCTGTCCAGATCGGCATCCTCAAAAATGATGAAGGGCGACTTCCCCCCAAGTTCCAGCGAAAGCCGTTTGTGGCCCGGCGCAGTCGCCTTGCGAATCGCGCGCCCCACTTCGGTCGATCCCGTAAACGCGATCTTGCTGACATCGGGATGCACGACCAGCGCTTCGCCGGTCGATCCATCACCGGTAACAATATTCACCACACCAGCAGGCAATCCCGCCTCCTGGCAAATCTCCGCAAACGCCAGAGCGGTAAGGGGCGTGAATTCCGCGGGCTTCAGCACCACGGTGTTTCCCGCAGCGAGAGCCGGCGCAATCTTCCAAGCCAGCATCAGCAGCGGAAAATTCCAGGGGATGATCTGGGCTACGACGCCGCAAGCCGTATAACCAGGAAATTCCTCCGCCAAAAGCTGCGCCCAACCCGCGTGATGATAAAAGTGCCGCGCCACCAGCGGAATATCGATGTCGCGGCTCTCGCGAATCGGCTTCCCGTTATCCATCGTCTCCAGCACCGCCAGCCGCCGCGAATGCTTCTGCACCAGCCGCGCCAGCCCATACAAATAACGCGCCCGCGCGTGACCCGAGAGCGCCTGCCACCCAGGCAGCGCCCCGCGCGCAGCCTTCGCCGCCGCGTCCACATCCGCCGCCGAACCCTGCGCCACGCGAGCCAAAGTCTCGCCCGTAGAAGGATCGGTCGTATCGAAGTATTGCCCTTCCATCGGCGCTACCCACGCGCCGCCAATGAAGTGCCCCAGCAGCCGCTCGTGCCGCTCCAGCCACACCACCGCCTCCCGCGGATCCTCCGGAGCCGGCCCATACTCCATCGACATAAATTTTTCGACAATACTCATTAAACTCTGCGCTCTCCGCGCCCTCTGTGGTTAATTCTTCTTCGCCTCTTCGTTACCTCGTTACATCATTCCCTCATTACTTCATCTCAAGCCATCGGATGCCGATATTCCGCCGAATACCGACCAGTCGCATGAAACTCGAGCTGCCTCTCAATATCCCCCAACATGCTGCTAGCCCCAAACCGAAACATCTCCGCATTCAACCACGAATCCCCCAGCTCCTCTTTGATCAAAGCCAGCCATTCCAACGACTGTTTCGCCGTCCGAATCCCGCCAGCAGGCTTGAACCCCACAGCCATCCCGGTCTCCAGCGCATATTCCCGAATCGCCCGAGTCATCACCAATCCCACCGGCAAAGTAGCGTTGGTCGTTTCCTTCCCCGTCGATGTCTTAATAAAATCCGCCCCCGCCATCATCGCCACCACGCTAGCCCGCGCCACATTCCGCAACGTCAGCAAATCCCCAGTCCCCAAAATGACTTTCATATGCGCAGGCCCGCAAGCCGCCCGGAACGTAGCGACTTCGTCGAACAAAGCCTGCCACCGCCCGCCAAACACGTGCGCCCGCGTGATCACCACGTCGATCTCGTGCGCCCCAGCCTCTACCGACCGCCGAATCTCCGCCACGCGTTCGTCCAATGGCGACAATCCCGCCGGAAAGCCTGTGGATACAGCCGCCACCTTGATCCCGGTGCCCTCCAAGGCGCGCAGCGCCGTCTCCACAAACGTGTGGTACACGCAAACCGCTGCAACCCGAATGTTGAGTTTCTCGATCCCCAGCAGCTTCACAATATCGTGCTGAATCGGCTGCCGCGCCTTCGCGCACAACCGCCGCACCCGCTCGTCAGTGTCGTCACCCGACAAGGTCGTCAAGTCCATGCATGAAATCGCCCGCAGCAACCACGCAATCTGCCACTCCTTCTTCACGGTCCGTCGCGTCACCAAAGTCTGCGCCCGCCGTTCCACCGCGCTAGTATTGACGCGCACCTCTTCGACCCAATCCAGGTTGAGCGGTATCCCTCGATTCGGCTGCAACTGCAACCCCTGAATCGCGGCGATGGCACTCCCCTCAGCCGGGGTATGGTTCTGCGCCGCGCCAACCAACGCCCCGTCGCCAATCCCATATCGTCGAGTAATTTTTGACGTCATTACAGGCTTCCCTCGCCTCGATAAACCCGATTGTACGTGAGATCACCCACCCGGTGAAGCACTTCGCCGCCTGCCTTTAAGGGCCCGTAGGGGCACGGCACAGCCGTGCCCGTCCGCTATCCGCTACCAACCGCTCATCGACTAGCTCGCCACTGGTAGCGCCGCCTTCCAGGCGGCGGTTTAGACCCAAACTCACCGAAACGCAACCGCGTCACCCAAAACCCCTGTGCTACAATCCGCACCGCGACGCCACACCAATGAACATCCGAATCCTCTCGCTAGCTCTACTCCCGTTTACGCTACTCGCCGCCACATCGTACCGCCATCCCCACACTCCGCCGACCGAAACAATTTCCACTCCGAACGAATCCGTCGACGTCCCTCTCGCTCCCACGCCGCCCATGGGCTGGAACAGCTGGGATTCCTTCGGCACCACCATCACCGAGCCCGACTTCAAAGCCAACGCCAAATGGTTTGCCGATCATCTGAAATCCTTCGGCTGGCAGTACGTCGTCGTGGACATGGAGTGGTTCGTCATCAATCCCACCCCCGAAGGAAACTCCAAGACCTCGCAATACAGCCTGGATGACCACGGCCGTTACACGCCCGCAGTCGGTCGATTCCCATCCTCGGCGAACAATAGCGGCTTCAAGCCCCTCGCCGACTACGCGCACTCGCTCGGTCTGAAATTCGGCATCCACATTCTCCGCGGCATCCCCAAGCAAGCCGTCGAAAAAAATCTTCCGATCGAGGGTTCCGCATACCACTCGGCCGACGCCGCGGACACATCCGATACCTGCCCGTGGAATTACGACAACTACGGCCTGGACACCTCCAAACCCGCGGCACAGGCCTACTACGATTCGATAGCCCGTCTGTATGCAACCTGGGACGTGGATTTCATCAAAGTCGACTGCATCGCCAGCAGACCTTACAAGGGCGACGAGATTCGCATGCTGAGCACGGCCCTGCGCAAGACGGGCCGCCCCATTGTGTTGAGCCTATCCCCCGGTGCGGCCCCGCTGGAAAAAGTGGACGAAATGCGCAAGTACGCCAACCTCTGGCGCATTTCCGACGACGTATGGGACCTGTGGCACAGCACAGTCGATTACCCGCAAGGCCTCGGCGATCAATTCCCCCGCATCGCCAAGTGGGCTGGCGTGGCGCAACCCGGAGCCTGGCCGGACGCAGACATGCTGCCCATAGGATATTTGGGCCCCGCTCCGGGCTGGGGCAAAGCCCGCCAGACGCGCCTCACGCACGACGAACAGCGCACCCTACTGACGCTCTGGAGCATATTCCGATCCCCGCTTATGATCGGCGCCAACTTGCCCTCCAACGACGCCTGGATCACCGCTCTGCTGACCAACCCCGAAGTCATCGACGTGGACCAGCATTCCAAAGAAAACCATCCCGTAATTTCGACTAGCAACACGGTCGTGTGGATGGCCAAGACCGATCCGGGAGATGACAACTACGTAGCCATCTTCAATCTCGACGATCGCGACCACAAGGTTCACTACACCTGGAAAGATTTAGGCTTAACCGGCGCCAATTTCCACCTGCGCGACGTCTGGGAACACCAGGACCACGGCACTGTCGAATCCCTATCACTGCAGCTGCCACCGCACGCCTGCGCCCTCTACCGCCTCTCAAAGTAAGCTCGCGAATCAAAGGGTCGTTCCATCTTCACGACTCTCGTGTCGTCGCCGTCCTCATCCTCCTGTGCCTTTAGGGGGTCGTTAGCGGATCCTTAGGGGTCGGAGCTTTAGCTCCGACATAGAGCAATCAAGATCGGGCTTCAGCCCCTGAGGAAAGCTCCTATCTTGCGGTCCAAGGTGCCGATGAGAACCCCTGTAAGGTGACGCCGCGAACGCCGGAATTATATCGTCCGATTCGAACATCTTAACCCATTTAGAATCAACACTTGCAAAACTGTCGCATAACAAAGCACTTAAACCTGCTTTAGAATCAACACTTACGAAAAAAAGGGGGGAGGGGGGGTCTTATTGTTAACCAAAATCGGCCGGTTCTAGCAGAGACACCTGATTAGCTCGTAAACCATTGATTATAAATTACTTACTGAAATTTAGCACGTCGGGAGCGTTGCTTCGCCGGATTGCCGTCCGCTTCACGCGAGCGAAGGCGATCGCTTCAATTCCCCCATCAAGTAGTCGCAAGACCGCACGCACAAAGCCATGATCGTGAGCGTGGGATTTTGGCACGGATTGGACGTGAATCCGGAAGCATCCATGACAAAGAGATTCTTGACGTCGTGGGTTTGCTGGAACTGGTTGAGCACGGACTTCTTCGAGTCGCTACCCATCCGCGCGATACCCGCTTCGTGCAGCGCCCATCGTGGCGCGGAAGGATGTGCGTAGGTGCGAATGTTCTTCGCGCCGGCGGCTTCCAGCATCTCGCCGGCGGAATCGCCCATGTCCTGAATCATGGCGCGCTCATTTTCCCCGTCGGACATGTGAATCTTCAGAACGGGAATCCCGAAGATGTCTTTCACCTGCGGATCGATCTCAACAAAGTTGTCCCAGCGCGGAAGAACTTCGCCGAAACCGGTCACGTCCAGGGACGCGCGCGGTTCCAGAACGGCTTTCTTGTAAGCGGCCCCAAATCCAGGAGCATGAAAGTTGAAGTCCAGGCTCGATTCGCCTTCATATCCGAAGCCGCGAAGGAATTTATTCTGCGGCGGCTGACCTTTTAGATTGCGGAAGCGCGCAACGTAGATGCCGACCGGCTTCACCGGAGCGCCAA
>Ga0187871_10001813_pt1 | contig 18173 bp, 13 predicted proteins | sample June2016WEW_16_1_FD_132988 | JGI IMG/M metagenome (GOLD analysis project Ga0187871, IMG submission 132988) | Peatland microbial communities from SPRUCE experiment site at the Marcell Experimental Forest, Minnesota, USA - June2016WEW_16_10 | ecosystem: Environmental > Terrestrial > Soil >...
CGAACTGAAGTTCGCCGCTGCACGCTAAAGCGTGCGCCACGAGAGGTGTACTACTTACTGCTGCGGGACGGTACCGGCGGCGAACAGCGGAGACCAGGTCCCGCCGTTGTTGCGCACCAGCTTGAACGCCATCGCTTCGCCGGGTTTGGCGGACTGCATGGCATTCTTCACATCCGCGGCCGAGGTCACGCGATGGCGGTTGATCTCCACCAGCACATCGCCCTTCTGCAGGCCGATGTCTTCGGCGAACGAACCAGGCTCAACGCTGGCGATCACTACATTGCCGGCCTTGAGGCCCATCTGATCGCGGTCGGCGTCAGTCAGGTTCTGGATGTTAACGCCCAGGCGCGCATGCGTGGCGGCGCCTTCGGCGTCGTTATCGGCTGAGTCGGGGGAGGGTTTGCCGCCTCCGTTTTCCGCAACGATGGCGGCCCGGTCGCCGATCTTGACCGGCAAAGCGAGCGTCTTGCCATCGCGGAAGACCTTGAGATCCACGGTCGAGCCAGGCTGCGCCGCGGAGATCATGTTGACGAGTTGGTCGCCGTCCTTCAGGGCCTGGCCGTTGACTCCGACGATCACGTCCGCGGCATGCACGCCGGCATTCGAAGCCGGCCCACCTTCGGTGACGGATTGCACGAAGACGCCGCTGGATGCGCCGTAGGCTTTGAGTAGCGAGGCGTTCTCTTCGCGGGCGAACTGAATCCCAATGGCGCCGCGGGAGACTTTGCCGTTCTTGATGATCTGGTTGTAGGAGTTCACGGCCAGATTGATGGGCAGCGCGAAGCCGATGCCTTCGAAGTTGCCGCTGCCGCTGACGATCATGGTGTTGATGCCGACCACTTCGCCGTTGATGTTGAGGAGCGGGCCTCCGCTATTGCCGCGGTTAATGGCGGCATCGGTCTGGAGGAAGCGCTGCAACTGATGGCCGGATTCGCCGAGGTCACGGCCCTTGGCGCTGATGATGCCGGCGGTCATGGTCTGGTCGAGGCCGAACGGAGAGCCAATGGCGACGGCCCAATCGCCGACTTCGATGGCGTCGGAGTTGCCCATGTGGAGCGGAGTGAGTTGCTTGCCCGCGTCGATTTTGAGAACCGCGAGGTCCAGCTCCTGATCGGTCCCAATCAGCTTAGCGGGATAGTCGGTGTGGTCGTTGGGTAGCTTCACTTGCACGCGCGTGGCATTCTCCACCACGTGGTAGTTGGTGAGGATGTAGCCATTGTGATCCACGACAAAGCCGGAGCCGAGGCCCATGGCCCGCCGGGGCTGCTGCTGCGGCATGTTAGGCATCATCTCGCCGAACGGATTCATGTCGCCGAAGGGATTCTCGCCTTGGGACGGCTGGCCGTTGAAGGACCAGCGCGCATTGGAACGTTTTTCCTGGATCGTGCTGATGATCTGCACGACGGAAGGCTCGGTTTCCTTGGCGATCTTGGTAAACGAATTGGATAGTTGAACCGGACTGGGAATGGTCAGGGCGGCGGGCACCGGAGCGGCCGCGCTGGCTATCCCGGTGTGGCTCACCAGGTTGGCGGTTAGTAACCCCGCGCAGAAGAGTAGGAGCGCAAGGGTAACGTGGCTTCTGTTTAGCTTCATGTTGTTGTCCTTTGTTTCGAAAAGAGTTTATTTCTAAGTGTGCTTAAATACCGTTCATGCTTGTGGTTGGCGGCGGCCCAAAGAACACCACCGTGATCACGAAGTATTGGGGAGACAGTTCCATTTCCCACGCGCGCACCAGCACGATGGGAGCGCCGGCCAACTCCGGCGGCGCGGGCAGTTCGGGTTTGCGCAACCGGCCGGCCACCAGCCGCGGCCGGGGCGGCACGAAGCGCTTGGGTGCAAACGAAATGGCCGGCGCCGCGGGGGCGTTCAAATGCGCAAGCGTCATGCCGGAGACGGGAATTTCCTGCACGCCGACCGGGGGCGCGGTTCGAGCGGCCACCATGAGGGCCGCGGCGGCCAGGGCGCCAGCCGCCAGCCAGCCGGAGCGAGAGAGGCGCGGCGTAGCGTTGCGGTCCGCCTGCAGCAGAGCCTCCACGCGCGCGCTGATCTGCCAGCGCTTGCGGGACGTGGCGCCGGGAGCCAGTTGTGGAGCCGGCGCGCGGCGCGTGACTTCATGCAGATGCGTGAGGCACAAGGCATACGGCCTGGGCTCGCCGGTGGCGGAGACCACCCAATCGTCGCAGGCGATTTCGCGCTCGATTTTGAGATGGCGTCCGATCCAATAGATGGCCGGGTTAAAGAAGAGGATCGCCTCGGCGATGGCGTGCGCGAGTTGCGTCCAGTCGTCCCAGCGGCGCAAATGGGCACTCTCATGGGCGAGTACCTGCTCAAATTCCTGGGGCGTCAGTTCGTCCAGCACGGATTGCGGGAAGACGATGGCGCGGCGGAGGAATCCGGCGGCCATCGGCACGCGCGCCTCAGACGAAGCCAGAACACGGATGGAGCCGCGCTGGCCGATCGAAGTTGCCCGCCGCTTCAGGCCGTGAATATAAACGATACTCCAGGCGACACGGGCCAGCAGGATGGCGGCGATTGCCAGCCAAGCCAGCAGAGCGTATAGCGGCCACTGAGCGGTTACCGGGACGGTCAGCGGCGCCGAGGCGACTGCGGGCGAGGCAAGGGCGGGCACCGTCGTTGGCTTGGGGATCAGCAGCAGGGCTGGGGCGACGATAGCCAGCATCAGGGCGGTGAACCAGATGGCATACCGCGTAGTAGCATTCGACCGCGGCACCAGACGAACCATAAAGCCGGCCAAGCCGGCGAGCAGGAATCCAAGCCAGATGCTGTTCAGCGCGGTTGAAACTGTTACCGCCGCCACAACATTAGTCCACTCAAGCCAGCTCATTGCGCACCCCCTCCTTCGCCCGCGATCAGCCGTTTCAACCTGGACAATTCGTTTTCATCCAGCCGCTCATCTTCCAGCACGTTTAGAATGAGCAGTTCCGGTGAATCCTGAAAGAAACGCTTTACCAGATTGCGAACCGCCTTCCGGCTGGCCTCACCGCGTTCGACTACAGGATGATAGACGAACGCGCGGCCTTCTTTGGTATGACGAACGTACCCCTTTCGCTCCAGGATGCGGAGGGTGGTAAGGATAGTGTTATAAGCTACGGCCGGATTGGCCATGCCGGCCACAACATCGGTGACCACGGCGCATCCTCTGTCCCAAAGGATTTCCATGATGGGGAGTTCGGCTTCGGTAAGGGTGGGCGACTGTTTGCGTGCCATTGGGCGATTCTCTTAATGAATTAAGAATTGCTCTAATTCAGTTTTACAATGACGGGGTGCCAGCTGTCAACTAATTTTTTAAGAATTGAGGGGACCGGATGGACGAATTCGCATTTTGTGACGAACGAACCCAATTAAGTACTTTGGTTGCTGCAAATTTAAAAAATGCACGAAGCCAATGGAATGAGGGCGTGGGTACGGCGTGGAACGGGTTTCCTCTCCACCAGGATAGCATGGCGGGTGAAGCGGGACTTAAAGGTCCCGCCGGCACGCTGAAGCACGCGCCACGGGCAGAGTATGTTACTACTGGATGGTGATCAGCGTTGCGGATGACGAGGCAACTCCGTTGACCTTGGCGACGATGGGTTGGTCCCCGCTGGCGACCATAGGCACCTGGATGGCGATCTGGTACAGGCCGGCAAATCCAGGCGACAGCACCGCGCCATACACGGTGGCCGGAATCCCGCCAATGGTCACGGTCACGCTGTCCGCCGTCGAGTAAGTCCCGGTGGATGGGACCTCCTCGCCGGGTGGCGCGGCGGGAGTGGTGGGTCCGAAGCCGGTGCCCCACAGGATCAAGACGTCGCCAGGGCTGGCCGCCACCGTAGTGTAGCCCGGGATGGCGCCATTCTTCACGGCATAAGTGTAATCGGTATAAGTGGCTACGGCGTATTGATAATCCCATAGGAAGAAAGCCGGGCCGTCGATGGCGGCGACGGCGGAAAATGCCGCACTCGTACCCAGCGCGTTGGTAACCGTAACCTGTACCGGGCCCGCACCAATATTGGGGGCCAGCACGTTGATCTGGCCGGGGCTGACAAATTCGGTGTAGGCGGGCTGGCCGCCGATCGATACGCTCACGCCATCCAACTGAACAGGGAACTGGCTGTTGGTGACGGTCCAAAAATCCGTTCCCGCCGAAAGATTCGTTCCAAATATCGCCACCCAGGAATTCGGCACAACACCAGGCTGATAGCCGGCACCGCTGACCACCGAGACGATGTTAGGCGTCAGCGGCGAGGCCACGCCCGAAATCTCCCGTACGCGGTTATCCGTCAGGTCACCCGGATACACGCCGTCGCCCAAATACAGATTGCCGGCGCTGTCCAGCGTTATTGGAAACGGACTGTCCAACTCCGCCTGCAGGGGCGGGCCGCCATCGCCCGCATAGCCCGCGGTTCCGGTTCCCGCCACCGTGGCGATGTTCCCTCCACTGACTTGGCGGATCCGATTGTTCCCTCCGTCCACAATATACAGCACACCGGTAGAATCCACGACGGTCCCGCCGGGGTAGCTAAGGCTGGCCGAAGCCGCCGGTCCTCCATCGCCCGCAAACGCATTATTCCCGTTCCCCGCCACGGTCGCGATCGTCCCGGTGGCGGGTACGATCATGCGGACGCGGTGATTGAATTGGTCCGACACATAAAGATTGTTCGATGCGTCCTCCGTGACCCAGGTGGGGTTGTTAAACACCGCCTCCGTGGCGGGTCCGCCATCCCCGGAGAAGCCCTGTGCGCCCGTGCCTGCATAAGTGGTGATGATGCCGTTTCCATCCACTTTGCGGACTTTAAACGCGCCCTGATCTACGATGAACAGGTTGCCGGCCGAATCCACCGCGCACCGGATGGGAATGACAAATCCCGCGGCCGTGGCTTGGCCGCCATCGCCGCTGCTGACTGTCGAGCCGTTGCCGGCGACCGTCGTGATGATACCCGAGGTCGAGATCTCGCGAACCCTGCCATTGCCTTCGTCGTTCACGTAAATGCTACCGGAGGGCGCCACGCACACTCCCAGGGGCCCGTTGAGTTCCGCCTGGGTGGCCAGGCCACCATCGCCCGTAAATCCGGCGGCGCCGGTTCCGGCGAACGTGGTGATCACGCCATTGGTGTCGATCTTGCGCACAACGTTATTGTTTTGATCGGCCAGATAGATATTCCCGTCGGCGTCTGTGGCCAGTCCTACGACGCGGTTGATCTCAGCCTGTGTGGCCTGTCCGCCGTCGCCGGAATATCCAGCCGTACCGTTGCCGGCGAAGGTTTGAATGGTCTGGCCGGATGCGATGGCGGCGGCCAGCAGGGGGAGGATGAATCTCATAGGATCAGTATAGGCACTTCCATCAAGCAGCGATGTCGGGCGGACTCCTAAACATCGCGGCTGAGTACCGATAAAAGGGCGGGGATTGGACTGGTCCGCACTGTTTTGTTCGACCCGCGAGGAATGTCGAGGCTCGTAACGCTCCGGGACGTTGCGCCCACACATGTGATTGGCGCTCACAGTCTCCGATAGCACAATAACCCTGCCTGCTCGATTACTACCAACTGGCCACCGATTTGCTATAGCCGGGCCATGTTCAAATTCCTAGCTGCTTTGTTGCCCCTGCTCGCCTGTCTGCCCCTCGCGGCGCAAGACAAAGATGCGCAGAAGAAGTTCGCCGGCACGTGGGAGGCGAAGTTCAAGGGCGAGGTGATCTGTACCATCAGGGTTAAACCAGGCGATCCGATTTCAGGAGAAACGGCCGGTTGCAGCATTAACGTGGACGAGAACGGGGACTTGAAGGAGCCGGATTCCGCCAACCGCCCGGATGAGCCATCGCCCATGCTCAACCCGAGGGTTAACGGGGACACGCTGGCCTTCGAGGAAAAGGAGGGCGACGATCTCCTGAAATTCGAGATGAAGGTTGTGGGCGAAGGAGCGGCTGAGTTGACGATCCTGGATGCTCCTATCCCCGTCAAGCCGATTCATTTCGCGCGGAAGTGACGGCTCTCCAGCCCCGCGCAATCAGGTATGTCCTCCAGGCGAATCGATGCACCTTCGGCGCCCGGAAAGAAAGTTGCTCCTTTTGCTAACCGGCCATCGCCTCCCATAGTCTGACTATCATATAGTGCGACCATGGAACTAAAAAAGAGGCCGGAGATCCCGCCCGGCACCTTGTACATGCTGATCCTCAAATCGCTCGCGCGGCTGGGGCCGATGCATGGCTACGGCATCGCCCAGCACGTCCATCGACTTTCCAACGACGTTTTGCAGGTCGAGGAAGGCTCTCTCTACCCCGCGTTGCAGCGCATGCTCATCAAAGGCTGGGTGGTGGCCGAGTGGAAGCAATCGGAAAACAACCGGCGGGCACGCTATTACCGGCTGACGCCGGAAGGCCGTAAACGGCTGGCCCACGAGATTCGAGAATTCGAAAACGCGATGGCTGCGATCATGCGCGTGATCGAGCCTGCCTGACACTGCCATGCGAGAACTTATACGCAGATTACGCTTTCTGCTTCACGCGAAACAGTTCGAACGGGAACTCGACGAAGAGATGCGTCATCATCTGGCACTGCGGGGCGAGGAACGAGGCGGTCCGGACATCAACCGCCAGTTTGGAAATCCGACTTTGCTGAAGGAGGAAAGCCGCGCCATGTGGACCTGGAACTTCGCCGAGCAACTTGCCCAGGATATTCGCTATGCCCTACGGATGATGGCTGCGAACCGGCTGTTTACCGCCATGGCGGTACTCTCGCTGGCGCTGGGTATCGGCGCGAACACCGCGATCTACAGCTTCGTCGACGCGATTCTGCTGCGCGCACTGCCAGTGCAGCATCCCGAACAACTTACAGTAATCCACTGGCAGTCCAAGGATCAGCCGGCGGTTATCGCAAGCATGAGCGGCACGCGCCGCAAGGATGCGCGCTATGGCGTCAACAGCCCCAACTATCCTTATGCAACTTTCGATCTATTTCGCGCCGATAGCGACGTCTTCTCGAACCTGTTCGCGTATGCCTGGGGCGGAAGACACAACGTCGTCGTCGAAGGCCAGGCCGAAATTCTGGATGCCGAATTGGTATCCGGCGGCTTCTTCACCGGCCTGGGCGTGTATCCCGCCGCCGGCCGCCTGATCCTGGAGGATGACGATCGCTTTGGCGCTTCGCCGGTGGCCGTCATCAGCCACGCGTACTGGAAACGCCGCTTCGCCTCCAATCCGTCCGCCGTGGGGCAGTCCGTCCCGATCGACGGTACGCCGTTTGTTATCGCCGGAGTCTTACCGCCCGATTTTTTCGGCGTCGATCCAGGATTCGCGCCCGAGTTAATGATTCCGCTGCATGCCGGTCCATGGCTCGCGCCGAAACCGGACGAGTATCGGAAGAGGTTCCTCGACAAGAGATTCTATTGGGTCGAAATGATGGGCCGATTGCGCCCCGGCGTCAGCATGCGCCAGGCACAGGCGCGGTTGGCGGGCCAATTTCGCGAGTTCGTCATCGGCACTGCCACCACCGCAAAAGAAAGAGTTGACATGCCGGTGCTATGGCTGGAGGAGGGTGCCTCCGGCCTGGATTCGTTGCGCCGCCAGTATGCAAAGCCCGTATACGTGCTTATGGCCCTGGTCGGCCTTATCCTGGCGATCGCGTGCGCGAACATCGCCAACCTGCTGCTGGCGCGCGCGGCGGGGCGACGCCGCGAGATCGCCGTTCGATTAAGCCTCGGCGCAGGCCGCTTCCGAGTCGTGCGGCAGTTGCTCACAGAGAGCCTGCTTCTGTCCTTTATGGGAGGGGCAGTGGGGCTGGTCATGGCGGTCTGGGCCATCCGCTTCATCACCTGGCTGCTCGCCAACGGCCGCGACAAGTTTACCTTGCACGCCGCGCTGGACTGGCCGGTACTGGGCTTTACGTTCGCACTCGCGGCAGTCTGCGGGCTGCTTTTCGGTCTGGCGCCCGCCCTGCGGGGCACCCGCGTGGATCTCACTCCGGCCTTGAAAGAGGCTCGCGCCAGCGCGCCGCGCGGACGGCTTTGGCAGTCCGGAATTCGCATCGGCTTGAGCCACGTTTTGGTAGTCTCGCAAATCGCCGTCTCCTTGTTGCTAGTGGTCGCGGCGGGTTTATTCGTGCATACGCTCGCCAACCTCCACTCCGTCCAATTAGGCTTCAACCGCGAGAATGTGCTGCTCTTCAACCTGAACGCCAGGCCAGCCGGATACAAAGGCGTCGCGCTCGCCCGTTTCTATGCCAGTTTGCGCGAACGCTTCCGCAACATCCCGGGAGTGCGGAATGTCACGTTCTCGAAGTTTCCATTGGCTGCCTATTACTGGAACGAATCCTCTCTCAGCATCCCAGGCTCGCAGAAGACCGCGGGGGAGAAACTATCGACGGCCGAGGCGGAGGTCGATCAATCCTTCCTCACCACGATGCAAATCCCGATTCTGCTGGGCCGCGATATCGAACCGCGCGATCTGGAATCTCCACGCGTCGCGGTGGTCAACGAGAAGTTCGCAAAGAAGTACTTCCCCGGTGAGAGTCCCATCGGGCGCCATGTCGGAATTGGCGACGCGGACAGCCCAGCGGATATCGAAATCGTCGGAGTAGCCAAGGACAGCCTGTACAACTCCGTGAGAGAGACGGAAACGCCGACGGTTGCCTACGTGCCTTACACCCAGGACATCGACGGTCTGAACGGGGTGGTATTCGAAGTGCGTGTCAGCGGCGATCCGCTGGCTCTGGTTGGCACCGTCCGGCAGATCGTACACCAGACCAGCCCCGGCGTACCTGTTTCCGACGTCAGCACGCAATCGCGGGTGATCGATCAGACCATCAGTCAGGAGCGCACTTTTGCCGGGCTCTGCGGCTGCTTCGCCGCGCTCGCGCTGCTCATCGCCGGCATTGGCCTCTACGGCAATGTGTCATATTCCGTCGCCCGCCGCACGGGCGAGATCGGAATCCGCATGGCTCTGGGCGCGGAAGGCCGTCGCATTGTTTGGATGGTACTGCGCGAAATCGTCACCTTGACCGCGGTAGGTCTCGGCGTGGGGCTGGCAGTGGCCTACAGCCTGACACGCTTCGTGGCCTCGTTCCTGTTCGGCATAAAACCCCACGACCCGTTGGCGCTTTCCGTGTCGGTGCTGGTGCTGGCCGCTGCCGCAATCCTAGCCGGCTACGCCCCCGCGCGCCGCGCCTCCCGCATCGACCCGATGGCTGCCTTGCGCCACGAGTAGACCGCTGGTTTTGCCGTCTTAGCGTCCACACGACACACCCGACTGTGATATTGTCTTTAAATCGGTACACGTTCCCGTTAACAAGACACGGCGCGCGATGCGCTCCTCAAACCACTGAAAAAAGGACAACTTCCCATGATCTCTCGCAAGCTACGCCGGGGTTTCGGCCGTTCGCAAATCTCCCAACCCTTCTTGCTGCCTTTGTCGCTTGCGCTGGGGGCGTTCCCGGTGTGGGCCCAAACCGGAGCGAGCGTTTCCGGCCTGGTGACGGACCCGACCGGCGCAGCCCTTCCCGGGGTCGCGGTGACCATCAAGAACACCGGCACAGGCGCGGCGCGCACGATCTCAACCGATGCCGGGGGGCGCTATCAAGCGACCGGCCTGCCGCCGGGGCGATTCGACATTCGAGCGGCAAAACAAGGGTTCGCGGATGAAACGCGCACGGGAATCAGCCTTGCGGTTGGGCAGGACGCGACGGTCGACATCAAGATGCAGAAGAGCACTCCCGACGCCTGCGCCAGCGGCCACGAGTTCGCCACCACGGATTGCACGCTGACCTGGCACGGCATCACGCTGTACGGTACCTATGACGTCGGCGTCGGCTGGGTCAGCCACGGCTTACCGGAAAACGCCGTTAACTATGAAGGCGAGTCTCTGGTGAACCGAAACGGCTATCAACATCGATTCCTCATCGCACCGAACAACCTGTCGCAGACGGGTCTGGGCATCCGGGGCAGGGAAGAGTTCCTGCCTGGCTGGTTCGTTGTGTTCAACGCTTCAACCGGCATCAATCCGCAGTCCGGCCAACTCGCCAACGCATCAGCCACCGACACCGCCAACAACGGCCTTCCCAGGGGCAGCTATTCGGAAGCCATCGACGGCGCGCGCGCGGGCCAACCCTTCAATGACGAATTCTATGGCGGCATATCGTCCACGAATTTCGGCACGCTGACCTTCGGCCGCCAGCGCGCTCTCGGAACCGATGCGATGCTGGCTTACGATCCGGCGGGCGGCAGCTATGCCTTTTCGTACATCGGCTATAACGGCACGATGGCCAGCGGCGGCGACACCGAAGACAGCCGTTGGGACTCCGCCGTGAAATATCGGATCGCGCATGGCCCGGTCCATTTCGGCGCGATGTATAAGTTCGCCGACGGTTCCGGCGGCTGCTACTCGGCTTCCGCAAGCTGGACTGCGGCCACCTGTACGCCGGAAGCGCCGCGAAACACCGCCTATGGCTTCGACTTCGGCTTAGAATACGGCAAGTTTTCCGCCGACGTCGTCTATCAGCATTACAACCAGGCTATCAGCGTATTGAACCCCTTGCTGGGGCCACAGAGCCTGTCGCAGTCCTATCAGTCGACCCTCAACAGCATCAATACAAACCCCATCAACGGGACCAATTTGATCGGAACGGCCAACACCGTATATGGCATCGTGACCGACAACAGCGCCATTATGGCCGCGGCCAAGTATACGTGGGACTCGTTCAAGTTCTTCGGCGGCTACGAACACATCCGGCAGACTAACCCGTCGCATCCGTTGGGCGTTGGGGCGTTGGATCAGGGCGGTTATATCATGAGCGGCGTGGAAGACGACAATCTGGATTCCCCCAAGATCGTGCAGATCTGGTGGACGGGCGTGAAATACGCTATCGACAGCAAAACCGACATCACTTTGTCCTGGTATCATCAACTGCAGAACGACTTCCGTATCCCGTCGACCTGTTCGCCCGAAGCTGGTTTCCGCAGTTCCTGCGCGGGCACGCTCAACGAGGTGTCGCTCTATACGGATCATCACTTCACCAAGCGTTTCGATGGTTTTGCCGGGATTGCGTATTCCTGGGTGAGCGGCGGCCTGGCCATCGCCATTCCGCATGGCCCGGGCGTCCCCTACAACTACGACAACAACCTGGCACCGGTCGTCGGTGGCCGTTTCACTTTCTGATCGTTCAAGCTGCTTTGGTAGACCAAATCGCGCCCAGCACGCGCACCGCGTTGCCGCCCAGGATCAGGCGGATGTCCCGATCGTTGTAGCCGCGGCGGATCAGGCCATCGGTCAGGTCAAACAGCCGCTTGGGATGCGCCAGGCCATCCACCGCGACTTGCCCGCCGGGACCCGTGTGGAATGCGTATCGCGAGAAATTCGGCTGACCCGAGGGCTGAAACCCGCCGCCGATCGGGTTGGCGTTGCCGACTACATCCAGGTCGCTGCCGACGGCGAGATGTTCTACGCCAACCAGCTTCCGTACGTAGTCGAAGTGATCGAGGACGTGCTCCACGGTCACCGGCTCGCGGTCGCGCACCATGAAGCGAATGAAACTGATGCCCATGACACCGCCCGTCCCGGCCATCTTGCGGATGGCTTCGTCGGTCTTGGCGCGCAGGTGCCCAGGGATGAGCGCTCGGCAATTGGCGTGCGTGAAGATCACCGGCCGGGTGGCGGCTTCGAGAGCGTCGAGCGTGGTCTGGTCGCCGCAGTGCGACGCATCCACACCCATGCCCACGGCTTCCATGCGCTTCATGATCGACAGGCCGAAGATGGAAAGGCCGCCATCGCGCTGCTCCAGAAATCCGCTGCCGATGCGATTGTTGAAGTTGTAAGTCAGTTGCGAGATGCGCTGGCCGAGGCTGAAGAACGTATCCACATCGGCGGGTTCGCGGAAATGGGTAGAGTTCTGCATGGTCAGCATGACGCCGGTCTTACGGGTGCGGTGCGCGCTTTCGATATCGGCCGCGCTGCCGATGCGCAGGAGCCAGTCGGGATACGCGGCGAGAAAGCCGTTCCATTCGGCGAAGAAGCGCAGGCCGTCCTGATAGTCGGCGGCGGAATCCCCGAGCGCGAAGGCGTTAACACCGGAAGCCGGGTAGATGGCGGCGGCGGCGGCGGTGAAGCTGCCGGGCTGACGCATCCATCGCTCTATTTTGGGCGGTTTTTCGGAGTAATCCGGAAAGCGGAACTGGTTCAAGAGATCCACGACCGGCGTCTCTTCCATGAGGCGAATCGCGCGCGCGGAGTATTCGACTGGGGATTGCGCAAACAGCGCAAACCGTCCGCGCAGGATGGCCGGGGCAATCGTGCAGCCGCGCAGTACGGCCCGCCGGGAGATCGTAAGGGGCCTGCCGGGCACTACACGCTCACCGGCACGTCCGCGATCTGGCGTAACACGTAGGGCAGGATGCCGCCATACCGGAAGTATTCCACCTCCTGCGGCGTATCGACGCGCACCAGTACATCGAAGTTCTTCTGTCCGCCGGCGTCGTCTACCGCACGCACATGCGCGCGCCGCTCGGCGCCGCCCAGCGCCTCGCGCACGCCTACCACGCTAAACGACTCGCGCCCGGTAAGCTGCAGGCCGGCAGCATCTTCGCCATACATGAATTGCAGCGGGAGGACTCCCATGCCGACCAGGTTCGTGCGATGGATGCGTTCGAAGCTTTCCGCGATCACCGCCTTGACACCCAGCAGCAGCACGCCCTTGGCGGCCCAATCGCGCGATGAGCCGGAGCCATACTCCTTGCCCGCGACGATCAGCAGAGGCACGCCTTCCTGCTGGTATTTCACGGAGGCGTCGTAGATGTACATCTGCTCGCCATCCGGCAAATGCCGGGTCCAGCCGCCTTCGGTGCCCGGCGCGAGCTGATTGCGCAGCCGCACGTTCGCCAGCGTACCGCGCACCATCACTTCGTGATTGCCGCGCCGCGCGCCGTACGAATTGAAATCCTTCGGCTGCACGCCCTGCGCGATCAGATAGCGGCCGGCCGGTGTATCATTGCCGATCGATCCGGCGGGCGAGATGTGATCCGTAGTGATGGAATCGCCCAACAGGGCCAGCACCCGCATCCCGCGCAGATCCTGGATGGACGTTTCGGGATCCAGCATATGGTCGAAATAGGGGGGCCTCTTGATATAGGTGGATTTGGGGTCCCACACATAGATGTCGCCCGTCGGCACGGGCATGCTTTGCCAATTGGTGTCGCCTTCGAACGCCTTCTGGTATTCGTGCTGGAACATATCCTGGCGGATGGAGGTGCGTACGGTCTCGCGCACTTCTTCGTCGCTGGGCCAGATGTCGCGCAAATAAACGGGCGCGCCCGCGGAATCCTCGCCCAGCGGCTCGGTGGTCAGGTCGATGTCGATGCGTCCGGCCAGCGCATACGCCACCACCAGCGGCGGCGACGCCAGATAATTGGCTTTCACCTGCGCATTGATCCGGCCTTCGAAATTGCGGTTGCCGCTAAGCACCGCCGCGACGGTCAGGTTCTCCTTTTGCACGGCTTCGGAAACGGCCTCGGGCAGCGGTCCGCTATTGCCGATGCAGGTGGTGCAGCCGTAACCGACCAAATGGAAGTTGAGGGCCTCGAGATACGGGGTCAGCCCCGCCTCGCGGTAATAATCGGAGACCACCTTGGAGCCGGGCGCCAGGCTGGTCTTCACCCAAGGCTTGGGCTTCAGCCCGCGCTCGACCGCTTTCTTGGCGAGCAGGCCGGCGGCCAGCATTACGGATGGATTCGAGGTATTGGTGCAACTGGTGATCGCGGCAATCACCACCGCACCGTTGTCGAGCGTGGCCTGGCCACCATTCACGGAGATCGAAACCGGCTTGTGCGCGCCGCCGAATGCCGTTTCGAAGTTCTCTTTCACGTCCGGCAGGTTCACGCGATCCTGAGGGCGCTTTGGCCCGGCCATCGACGGCGTGATCGTTGCCAGATCCAGATCCACGGTTTCCGCATACACCGGGTCGGGCGTGGCGTCGGTGCGGAACAAGCCCTGCTCCTTGGTGTACGCCTCCACCAACGCGACGAGGCCGGCATCGCGATTCGTAAAGCGCAGGTACGCCAGCGTCTCCGCGTCCACCGGGAAGAAGCCGGCCGTGGCGCCGTATTCCGGCGCCATGTTGCCCACCGTCGCGCGATCGGCCAGGCTCAAGGCGCTCAGGCCCTGGCCGTAAAACTCGACGATCTTGCCGACCACTCCCTTCTTACGCAGAATCTGGGTGATGGTCAGCACCAGATCGGTTGCGGTCGAGCCTTCCGGCATGCGGCCGTGCAGTTTGAAGCCGACCACGGGAGGCAGCAGCATGGACACCGGCTGGCCGAGCATGCAGGCTTCGGCTTCGATACCGCCGACGCCCCAACCCAACACGCCCAGCCCGTTGACCATGGTGGTGTGGGAGTCCGTACCCACCAGCGTGTCGGGATAGGCTTCCCATCCCTTCGCGGTCTGGAGCCGGAACACAACCGATGCCAGGTATTCAAGGTTCACCTGATGCACGATGCCGGTATCCGGCGGCACCACCCGGAAATTCTGAAATGCGGTCTGGCCCCAGCGAAGCAGGATGTAGCGCTCGCGGTTGCGCTGGAATTCGAGTAGAGCGTTGATGCCGAATGCGTCGGCGCTGCCGAAAGCATCCACTTGCACGGAATGGTCGATCACCAGGTCGGCGGGCAGCAGGGGATTGGCGCGCTTGGGGTCCGCGCCCATGGCAGCCAGCGCATCGCGCATGGCGGCGAGATCGACCACGCAGGGCACGCCGGTGAAATCCTGCAACAGCACGCGCGCCGGCATGAAGCTGATTTCCTTCGCCACGGAGCCGCCCGCGCCGCGCGCGACGTACTCGATATCGGCGGCGCCGACGCGGCGGCCGTCTTCCTGGCGCAGCAGGTTTTCGAGCAGGATCTTCGTGGTGAAAGGCAGGCTGGAAACGTTCCCGACGCCTTGTTCTTCCAGCCTGCCGAGACGAAAGATGCGGTAATCGGCGTTACCGGCGCGCAGCGTGGAAGCGGCTCCGAATGAGTTGGTGGACATGCTTAATTATAACGGCGGCGGGGGCTGGAAAAATCGTTCGAGCACGATTTCGAGTTCAGAACCCGAGTCGAGGCCACACTCCAAACCTCTTCCAGATCTACGCCGATGTAATCATGAATCAAAACATCGCGCATCCCGCAAATCCTCTTCCAGTCCAGTTCCACAATTTGGCTGCGCGACTCCGGCGAGACCCGTTTGGCGGCTTCGCCAATCACTTCGATGTTCCTAATTACGGCATCCTGAAGTTCTTCGGCGGCCATAAAGCAATCTTTTCCGGGACCGATGAAGCGAGCAATTCGCCGGCACCGCTCCAACATGTGATGGAGGTACAGGCGGTCATCCTTCACAGCGGCGTCGCCTCGTTCAGAATACGGTCACGGACATACCAGTGCAACGAACGTTCCGTCCCGACTTCGACCTTGGTCCCCAACAGTTCCTCAAGATCCTGCACCAGCCCGACGTGATCGAGAAGGCTCCTACCAGCCTCCCAGTCGACCAACAGGTCGAGATCGCTCGCATCGGACGCATCCCCACGGGCCACGGAACCGAACACGCGTATGTTTCGCGCACCGTGCCGCTTGGCCAGGCGCAGCACGGCCTCGCGCTTCTCGTCGCGCAACGTTGCCATGGTCACCATGTGTTCATTGTGCGCCAAAACGGTTAGGAAGTCACGGGCGTCACATGTAATCCGGCACCTGGATGCCCAGAATATCCAGGGTCCACTCCAACTGGCGCCGGAAGAAATCGGTCATCCACAGAAGGAAGACTTTTTTTTCGCGGTTCTCTTCGTGGATGATGGGATACAAGTGATAGAAGTTATTGAACGTCTGGGCGAGTTGGAAGGCGTACTTCGCCACGTGCGCCGGCTCCCCGGCCACCACCGCGCGCTCCACGGCCGCATCCGCCTTGGAGGCCGCCAGCAGCACCTGCCAGAAGTCTTCGCCGGCTAGCTGCCGGCCCAAAGCGGCGGGGGTCAACTCGGCGCGGAAATCGGGCAGACGCTCTCCCTTCTCTTCCAGCTTGCGCAGAATGTTGCGCGCGCGGACGGCGGCGTACTGCACGTAGGGTCCGGTCTCGCCCTCGAAGCTCAGAGCTTCCTGAAAATCGAACGCGATCACCGAATTGCGCGTGAACTTCAGCAAGAAATAGCGCAAGGCGCCAATGGCGATCTGCGAGGCGATGCCGCGCTGCGCGGCCGGTGTAGCTTCGGCATGGCGCGCTGCCACTTCGTCCAGAGCCTTCGCGATCAGCGTGTCGATCAAATCGTCGGCCTTTACGCCAAGACCCTTGCGCCCGGAAACTTCCACATACGGCCGCCGGCGGTCTTCCTCGGAAAGCGCGATGCCCAACTCGGCGCAGCAGCGCGGCGATAGCGCCACCCGTTCGTAGGAGAAGTGCACCGACTGCGCGGCCTGCTCCGGATAGCCGAGCGCCTTCAGCCCCGCCACCACCACGTCTTGCAGATAGGATTGCCGGACATCGATCACGTTGTAGACGCGCGCGGCATGGCCGAACGGCGGGGCGGCGCCGCCGGCCGGCGAATCGGCCGATACCCAGAGCTCGCGCCCGTCGGAATACCGCATGAACGGACGATAGTAGAAATCCTTCCCCAGCAAACCGAATTTCCAGAGTTGGTAGGCGATGTCCTTGCCGACATACGTCACCGTCCCATCGGAACGCACGATCACCTTGCTGTCTTCCGAACCGGATTCACCGGCGAACGCGGCGGCAGGCATCACCCAACATCCCGTGTTCTTGCCCTCGGTTTCGAGGTAGATGGCCTGGCGCTCCTTCAGCAGTTCAAAAGCCGAAGCCCAGAAATGGAGATGCAGGATCTCGCTTTCGCGCGGCAGGACGTCGTACTCCACGCCGAGCCGCAACATGGTCGCCAGGTGGCGTTCGACGATGGCGTCGGCCACGATGTGCGCCATTTCGGCCAGTGGACCGGCGGCCGCCTCGATGGCGTGCAGCGTCTCACTGCGCCACGCGCGCGATTCGGGGGCTTCGACGTAATACGCCGTCATGCGGGCATATAAATCCCAACAGAGATAGTCGAAGCGTACGGCGGGGTCCGCGATGAGCCGTGCGACCTCCGCGGGCGTTTTGTGTTCGAGATAGTGAAAGCCCACCACCACGTCGGCCACCTGCACGCCGGTGTTGTCAATGTAGTTCTGCACCTCGACGCGCTGGCCGCGCGCGCGCATCATGCGCACGAACGTATCGCCCAGCGTGGCATTGCGCAGATGCCCGATGTGGGCCGCCTTGTTGGGATTGATGTTGGTGTGCTCGACGACGATCTTGCCGCCGGCCGCTACGGTCTCCGCGGCCGTTGGGGCGAGCAGTCCCTGCCCATAAGACGCGCGGTCGAAACGGACGTTGATGTATCCGCTGCCGGCCACTTCGAGCGCCGCAACTCCCGGAATCGCTCCGAGCCCGGCCGCCAGTTCCGCGGCGATCTTGCGCGGCGGCTGTTTTAATTGCTTGGCCAACTGGAAGGCGGCGGGCAATGCCAGTTCGCCGAAGTCGCTCTGCTTGGGCTGCTCGACGGCAATTGCAAGATCGATGCCGTAGCGCGCCTGGATGTGATCGTGCAAAACGCGCTGAATCTGTTTCTCGAGGAAGTGAAACATCTACTGGGGGAGCTCCGGATCGCGAATGAGATCGCGCTGCGATTGTATCTTACACCCCTATTATAAGGCCTCCGCGAAATGACGATATAATCCGGTTTCATACTCTCAAAAGGAGCTTCCATTGCGAAAGAAGATTACCGTTGTAGGCGCCGGCAACGTCGGCGCCAACTGTGCCCTCCGGATTGCCGATAAGGAATTGGCGGACGTGGTGCTGGTGGATGTCATCGAAGGCGTCCCACAAGGCAAGTCGCTCGACCTGCTGGAGTCCGGCCCCGTTCAAGGCTATGACGTGATGCTGACCGGCGCGAACGACTACGAGCCGACCGCCAATTCGGATGTGGTGATTCTGACCGCCGGATTCCCGCGCAAGCCCGGCATGAGCCGCGACGATCTGCTGCTGGCCAATTACGACATCGTGCGGGCCGCTACCGAACAGATCGTGAAGTATTCGCCGAACTCGATTCTGATCGTGGTTAGCAACCCGCTGGACGCCATGTGCCAGACCGCTTACATGGTTTCAAGATTCAGCAAGAACC
>Ga0187871_10001814_pt1 | contig 18160 bp, 13 predicted proteins | sample June2016WEW_16_1_FD_132988 | JGI IMG/M metagenome (GOLD analysis project Ga0187871, IMG submission 132988) | Peatland microbial communities from SPRUCE experiment site at the Marcell Experimental Forest, Minnesota, USA - June2016WEW_16_10 | ecosystem: Environmental > Terrestrial > Soil >...
ACTCCGGCAAAGATCAGGGCGTAACTGAATTTCACGATTCCGGATGCGGCATACATGCCGGCCGAACTCTGCGGGGCCGGCCACTGCAACGGAACTCCGAAGGCGTGGGCCAGAGCCGACGGGAGAAGTAAGAATGCCGGCATGGATAATAATCCGATAGCCGGCCAGCGCCAATTCGGCGGATGGGCCAGCGTTCCGAGCAGATTTCGGATTCCTAAATCTTTTGAAAAAGCACCGGAGATGACCCAGGCCGGCAGCATCGCGGGCGCGATGAGCCAGGGCTTGATGTGAACCGGCCAGTGCGGGCTGACACCTCGCCATTCGCTGGTGAAAATCAGAACCACCCAGCCGAGCAGGGTCATGCCGATGAAACAGAGGATGCGCCGGCGGCGACCGGTGAGCGACACTCCGGAGCGCGATAGCAGCATGGCCGCGAATGCCGGGCCGCAAATACCGAAAATCAAAACTTCTTCGTTCGCGTGCCAGTGAATCAGCGGTATCAACACTGCCCAAGACAGTGCGTATGCGAGGCCGATGTATGTCCAAAGTTTCTTCACTTGTGAATGGGCGGTGTGACGCCCCAGAGCACGAAGTAGAAAACTGCCAGCGTACTTATGAGGGAAATGGCGCCGATGCGCAGCATCCCGGGATTCAACCGAGCCGGCAAGGCAACCAGGATGAGCTCCTCGGCGGCACAGGACCAAACCTGCGCGACGCCAGGGAAACGATCCAGCTGCCATGCGTCCCGGATCTGCTGCCGGAAGACATCAGCCATTTCGTTTCCGAACCGGATTCGGAGCGCGAGCGGATACAGCGCCAACATCCATCCATAAAGCCGGCAGCTCAGCCTGAGAAGCACTGGCATTTACCGGGCCCCCTGGGCCGCCAGCTTTTTCCGATGCGCCAAGCGTAGCACGTCATCCATGCGGGCGAGCTCCGCTTCAAAAAGCGATTTGCCGGCACGGGTCAGTTTGTAATAGCGGCGCCGGCCCTCTTCTTCGATGCTGTCTTTGGTTTCGGCGATCAGCTTCAGGTCGAGCAGCCGCTGGATTGTCGTATAGAGCGTGCCGGGGCCCATGCGAAACTTGCCGCTCGAAAGTTTCGATACCTCCTGCATGATGGCGTAGCCGTGCTTTTCGCCATCGGACAAAGCAAAGAGGATGAAGAAAACCGCCGGAGTTAGAGGTGGTTGAAGCTCCTCGGTTGACATATCAGTAACAGATATATCACTTACAGATATAAAGTGTCAAGAGTATCTTAGTCCGGGGAGGGATTCAGTTGCTTTTCAAAGATGAACCGATCTGGGGCGAAGGCGGTGTCCCACGCCAAGGGCTTTATCGGCGTGAAGTGCAACTCACACATGCGTGAAATGGCCTCGTCCAGTTGGGGCAGAATGGCGACGCGAGCATACGCGTATCCCTGTTTACGGCACCAGCGCAACGCTTCACCAAGCAGGAGGCGGGCAATATTCCGTCTCCGGTTGGCTTCGGCCACCCACAGGTAGCGAAGTTCACATGATTTCTCCAAGTGTTCCAACTCGGCTCGATTCGTCGCAAGGTTGTCTCCCGCGCGGCACCCAGGCTGCTCAAGAATGCAAATGAGGCCGGCGTACCGGGTGCTCGCGAACCCAATGGCACTCTTGGTGCTGACTTTGGCGAGAATGATGTGGCCATAGCGGGTGCATTGCTGGTCCAGATCTTTGTCGATCTTGGCCGCGATTGATGGCCCGTGCCCCAGGCCGCCTTCCTTCTGAATACGTCCCGTATCCAGCATCTTCCCGTACATTTGGCCGATCTGATTGAGAAGTTCTAAAATCCCGTTCACAGACTCGTCGGTTCGATTCACCCACGCAGTCTTTGGCGAGTCGGACGGAACAAAGTGATCGAGTGTAATCCGTTCCTCCGGCTTTTCCGATCCGGTAAGATAAGCCTCAATCAACGTGAAGAGTTCCCCTTCAAACAGTCCTCGCAGCCGATTCATTTCCAGGTCGTGATCCGTATACTGCACCAAGTCTTCCAGTTGAAGCGGTCGCCAGAGTTGTTCGGTCTGCTGCTCGCCATGGTCAGCTAACACGGATCGAATGAACCCCTGCGTTTCCTCTCGATGTTTAGTGACCAGCTCCCGAAGAACTATTTCACGGGAGCGCTTCAGAATTCGATGCCACGGGCGCGGCATACTGTCCAGGTTGCCGGCGGAGAACTTGTCGATACTCAGGGCATACAGTGAATACTGCCGTGCTACAATCCGTTGCTCGCGCAGCGTCAGGCGGGCGCCGTCGTAATGATTTCCGGACCAGCGGCCGAGCAACGGCGCCAATTCCAGCACCTCCTTTTCGAGCGCCCAAAACAGATCCGACAACGCGCGCGCTGTGGTCTCCACTTCGGCGTTCAGAAAGTGATTGAGGGATTCCCCCAGGAAGTTAGCAAACTGCGTGTCCTCCCGGTTGCACGCTATGCCCATGTAATATTGCGGGAGTTCCCTCCGGTAGGTGGACAACTGGTTGGTGGGGTTGGAAGTGATGGGAGTAATTAAGGTTCGCTCGGCTCCTGACGCCCTGAGCAGACGGAAGGCATTGTATTCATCGATAATCACGACGGGCGTCGGGCCATGGTCACCGGCAGCTTGGGAGTGATCCTCCAGAATGCCAGCGAGCTCGTCGAGACTCAGGTCTTCGCGAACCGTCATTGTATCCGGTTCGTCGGGGAAACCCAGCGTGTTCACGCAATGTAAGTATCCCACTTCGCCGCGGATGACGATTGGCCGAATGGCGTGACGCGCGCGTGCTCCTTCGGTGGAAACCGCGGCGGCTAACTTCTCCACGTTCACATCGTATTTCTTGAGGCAAACGGCGCCCAAACTGACTCGCAGAGGAGTAGTAAAGAACTTAGCGCTCAGCGTTCGATTGACGGATGCAAAGTAACACAAGGCCAGGTGCACCTCACGGCTTCTCAATTGATGCTCGACGTTGAATTTATCGCGGATTTCCGCGTCGGGCTGGATTCCAAGCTGTTTTACGTAACGCTGGAATAGCCGGTTGAAGAAGCTAGTGACACTACCCGAAAAAACGCCATAGCTCAAATAGCTGACCTTAAGATCGGTCTTAACGTCGATCAGCGACTGGAGCAGGGAGGCTTGTGTCTCCTGGGCGATGGATGCCTCCAGCTTCGTGCCGAGCTCTCGCTCAAGACTCTCTCGATCCACGGACTCCAGAGGGAAGCCGGCTTTTTTAAGGCGTCTGCGGAGTTCTTCTTTGCTGACTCCATTCTCAATCTCCCGGATCAGTTGCGAAGTCCAGGCTCTCGCCATGGCCTTGGCCTGGTCGCCAGCCGGCTTGCGTTTTCCGTTCTTGTAGTTTGAAAACGCAGCTTCCTTGATCCCGAAGTCTTGCGCTAAGATCTTACTCTGCTCGGCCCTTTGCGGATAGCCGGGATACTTCAATTGAATGAGAGAAACGATCAGTTCATCAATGGTGCGGGTGCGGCTCATGCATCCTTTCCAGCCACTACAATCAAAAAAGGCGGACGGGAGCGTTGTCCCGTCCGCCGCGAAACTTATCGGGGCTCAGGAGGCCTCAACTTCGAGGATACTCTAGGGCCTCGCGCGTCTTCTTACACGTTCCAGTGCGCCAGGGATATATCATCGGCATCGTCTTGGGCATTGTTATCGATGTCCAGGCTCTGCTCGTCCATATCATAAGGCAACCAGCGGTTCTTGCGAGTAGTGGCGTTTGCGTCCGTCACCGTACGCGTCAACCGGTCGCGGTTGTTATCGATTTTCGTGTCTTCCATCAACCTCGTCATTGGGAATCTCCTTTATAGAAACTTTCTTGGGTTTCGCTTTCCGGGACAGTCTGCCTTCCAGCTGGACTGTCCCGGCTGAGCGGGTTGTGCGGCCGCTTAAGCAGCGATCCGCGGTTTCTGTTGCTGGTCCCGTACCGGCATTGCCAGGGGCTTGGGGCGTGGGGGCTGGGAACCCTTACGAGATTCCCGATTTGAATCCCACGCTTTTACCAAGCCGATCAGTATTCCGGCCAGGATAGCTATGTTGCCGTAGAGCACGCAGCTCGAATCAAGCTGCATGAGTCCCATTTCTTCAAACAGGACCAAGGTTATAAACCACCACATGGCTGTTCCCTCCTTTGATTAACTGGGTTCGGTTAATTTGGAGGGGCTTGGTCCATTTGCGCAGTTGCTGGATTTGGAGATCATCTGGCTGGCAAATCTTCCTCGCCCCGTGTCCAAAAGTTTGTTGCTTCAGGCTTCGGGTCTGTCTCTGGCTCGCATTTGGCTTGTTCCTTTCTAGTACATTAATACTACGATTCAGAACACGTGATCAACGGAAATATCGTTACGCGTGTTCCGTAAATTTGCGTCTTGTAGATGCGCATCTCCGGCGTGCGACGAAAATATACTGGTTCTTGCCAAAGTAGAACAACGGTGGTTTACTGAAAGTGGAGATTATCTGGCTGGCAAATCGGCTTCGCCCGACTGTCAGCGGAACGAGCCAGACCTTTATCGGGTCTGGCTTTTTGCTTTTGGACCTTGCCGCTAAGGCCTGAACTGGGTGGAGAGATAGTTGAGGATGGCTTCGCGGTCTTCGGGCTTCAGGGGCGCGCCCCAGCCCGTCATTTTGTTTACTTCGCGGTCCCATTGCGCAGGGGTGAGCCGCTGTTGCACCATCATGCCTTCGTCGTGGCAGGTGAGGCATGCGGATTGATAGCCGGGAGGCTGAGCGGGCGGTCGCGATTCGATGGGAATGTTGATCATCTCTTTGGTGGTAACCTCGACATCCACGCGATGTACCGCATTCCACAAATAGCCCGATGGATTCCACTGTTGCTCGAGCGGCTGCACTTCGCCCGCCGCATTGGTAGCACGCGCCAACAACGTGTGCGGGCCTTCAACGGCTTGCCAATCCAGTTGCCACAGCCGCCAGGCATATTGACCCTTGTCCCTGCCGAGCTTGGCGGGTTTCCACGTGCTACCTCCGTCCAAAGAAACATCGACGCGGGCGACGGGTGAAGTGTTGGACCAGGCCGTTCCGCTGATACGGGTGCGTCCCGGTTTGATCCAACCGGCCGTCGGCGTAGCGATTACGGACTTGACGTTCAAATTCGTGACCGGAACCATTTCCTTCGGGTCCACGGCTGCGCCCGGCTCTACAGGGTGAGTGGGATGCCGGTAGGCGGTCTTCATCCAGAAGCCCTCGAACTCGTGATCCAGCACTTCGATATGCTGCAGCCACTTCACCCACGAATCGCTGGCCCAGCCGGGAACGATCATGCGCAGCGGAAAACCATGTTGGATGGGCAATGCTTGACTGTTCATTTCATAGGCCAGCAGCGTATCCGGGTCTAGCGCTTTCTTGACGGGGATGGTCCGCTGGAAATCCGGCATTTTTCCAACGGGAACATCCGCGCCGTCGAAAAGAATGTGTTGGGCGGAATCTTTCAGGCCGGCCTTTTCCAGAACATCGCGAAAACGAACGCCCGCCCACCTTGCGTTGCCCACACCGCCGAATGCCCACTGAGTTCCCGCTACGTGCGGCTGATAAAAGCTGCGGCCGTTGCCTGCACATTCCGCGACGGCAACCAGTTCGACACGCCGGAATTTCTTGAGGTCGTCCATGGTCAATGTCAATGGCTGGTTTACCACGCCGTCGAGTTTTAGCCGCCACGCCCCAAGATTCGGAGCATCCGGCGTATAGGTATGGGTGCGGACGAAGAACTGATCAATGGGCGTGATCCATTGGTTGAAGCCCTCGAGCGGCATTTCGAGATCCTCGGGACGGGACGAGCGGACGATCATTTTAGAAAGATCCGCGGAATCGCCGAGCCGCGGAAGGAGGCCGGCGGCCGCGGCGAGAAAAAGCCTGCGTCGATTTAGATTCACTAGAAGCTCACATTCTTGACTACCACGGCTTGATCGCGGATCTCAGCATCGAAATCGAGAAACGCGCCGCTCCGGGCCACGCGGACGTGATAGGTGCCGGGAGGAAGATTGAAGATAGCGGGCGTGTGTTTGGATTGCATCTCATTATTTATTTCGATGGTAGCGCCGGGCGGACTGGAAGTGACGCTCAGCGTGCCCAAGGCTTTGCTCAGTTGCAAAAAAATGTCGCCATCCTGAGGGACGTTGAAGACCCGCGGGTACGAGCGGAAGCCGGCCAGTTGGGCGTTCATGGCATGGCGGCCGGACGATAGCTGCAGCATGCAGGGCGCTTTGCAGGTTAAGGCGGGATTGTCGTCGATGGTGACTTTCGCGCCGGGCGGGTCCGTCAGGAACTGGACGGTTCTATCGGCGCCTGGCTTTACAACAACGGGAGGCGGAATGGTGGAAACTTCACGCCGGGGCGGCGTGGGCGGAGAAGTTTCGCTGGGAGTGGTGTCAGCGGGCTTGGTGGTTTCCGGTGTGGTCTCTGGCTTCGTGGTCTCTGGCTTCGTGGCATCGGGTGGATTTTCCGGTTTGGGTGGTTCCTGAGTGGCCGGAGTTGGAGACCGGGAGTCGCCGACGGGGCTGGGTTTTGAGGCAGGTTGATCCAGGGTTCTGTCGGGCGCCGTTGGCGATTCGGTGGTGGCGACAGGCTCAGAGTTGCGGTTGAACAAAAACTTCTGCGCCCCGAAAAGAACCAGACCCACCAGACCGATGCCGACCAGCATCCAGAGCAGACTTTTGAGTAGTGGATTCCGGCTTTCCACATCGTCGTCGCGGACCGGGCGTGTCGGCACGGCCACGGGCGGCGTGCGGACCGGCTCGGGAGTACTGTCGGAATAACCGATGGTGGAAGTGGGGGCGGAAGTATGAAACATAGCGGCACCGCCGCCGATGGTTGGCAAGTTTTGAGCACCGCTGCGCGGGAGTGGGTGCCAACTGGGGTTGGCATTGCATGCCTCCCCGAGAGCTTCCACAAATTCAACCGCGGTGGGATAACGCTCGGTGGCGTTCTTCGATAGTGCCTTGCGCAGGACCACTTCCACCTGCGGCGATAAAGTTGGGTTGAGGCGCTGCGGCGGCACTGGCTCCTCCCGCACGATTCGGTAAAGAAGCGAGGGCAGGTGATCGGCGACAAACGGCTTCTCGCCGGTCAGTATTTCGTAGGCAATGACGGCGAGCGAGAATTGATCCGCGCGTCCATCCACAGCGTGCCCTTGCACCTGCTCCGGCGACATGTAGTTCGGAGTGCCCATCATGACTCCGCTCTGCGTCATCTGTTGCGAAAGAATTTTGGCAACGCCGAAGTCGGTGATTTTGGCGAGTGTGCCTTCGTGGATCAGGATATTGGCGGGCTTGATATCGCGGTGAACGATGCCTTTTTTGTGGGCGTAGTCGAGCGCGAGGGCGATTTGGCGCAAAATGGAAAGCACGCCCTCGGGAAGCAGGGGCTCCGAGCTGTTCAGGACCTTTTCAAGCGGCGGACCATCGACGAACTCCATGAAGATATAGGCCAAGCCGTTCTCTTCGGAAATATCGTAGATGGTGACGATATTGGGATGGGAGAGGATGCCGGCCGATTGGGCCTCGCGGAACAGGCGCTCGCGTAGACGCTCGCGTTCGGCTTCGTCGGTGAAGTCGGAGAGGCGGATGGTTTTTATGGCGATAACTCGGTTGATGGCGGGATCTTGCGCTCTATAAACGACCCCCGTTGCACCGCGTCCGAGCTCGTCTAGAATACGGTATCGCCCGATTTGCTCCACGCCACTCCGCAAGCGCGTACGCTGAACGAGCGCCTGTGAGGCTATTTTAACAGGTGCTCACTTGGCAGGCGGAAGCGCCTGCCCACGCTATGCCAAGCCCAGGCGTTGGCGGATGGTTTGGAAGCGGGGCTCGCTTCGCAGGGCATCGAATTCCGGGTTGAGCAGATTCACGGGCAAGGAGGTATCGCGAGCTTCTAGAGCGCGCTCCAGATGATCCAGTGCCTGCTCCGGATGGTTCAATCCGGCGTAAATGGCGGCGAAACTCACGGGTGAAACGTAGTTAGGCGAGCGTTCGTTCAGCGCGCTGAGTTCCTGCAGCGCTTCCTCGCGGCGTCCGGACATAGCGTAGCAATAGCCCAGTTGACCGCGCAGCAGCGAACGGCATTTCAACGGATTTGCATTGGTGAAATGCGCGATGGCATCCTCGAACATGCCCTTGCCCGCGTAAGCGAGCCCCAGGCCGAAGTACGGTAATCCGTAGTCGGGAGCGAGCTGCGAGACCAGCAGGTGCTGCGAGATGGCTTCGTCGTAGTGGCGCGAGACTCCATAGAGCCATCCCAGCACGAAATTCGCAAACAGCGATGCCGGGTCAAGTTCGAGGGCGCGCTCCACCTCGGCCAGCGCGGATTCGAACCGTTCGCGGCAAGCCAGATGGATGCCATAAGCGACGTGACCGGTGGCGTCGTGGCTGTCTAATAGGATTGATTTTTCCAGCTCCTGCTCACCGGCCGCCCAGTTCCAATCGAGGAGCGAAAGAACGGATCCGAGCGCGACATGCGCCTCGGGTAACAGGGGATTGAGCGATATTGCTTTGAGAGCCGCTTCCTTCATCCGGTCGCCGGCCTCCTGTGGCGCGAGAAAGCCGAACATGGAACTCACCAGCAGGGCTTGACTCAAGGCAGCCCAACCGGCGGCGTAGTTCGCGTCCGATTCCACGGCATGGCTAAAACAGGCGACGCTATTGCGGATGCTGTCGGGCGTGGCGAGCTTCCAATGGTAGCGGCCCTGCAGGTAGAAATCGCGAATCTCTTTGTGCTCCGAATGACGACGGGCAATGACGGCATGGTCCGGGGGCGCCACCAGCTCACGCAGCAAGGATTGCGCGAGCTGGCCTACGCTACCCAGATCCGGATACTCGAAATCCGTGGCTTCAGACCAGGTGTACGAGCCATCCGCGGAGTTGAAGAGCTGGACGATTAAGTGAGAGCCGGAAGATCGAAATTCAAGGCTGCCCTCGATGACGTAATCGGCGTTGGTGACATGCCGCGAGAGTCCGTTCATCTCATTCGCGAACGGGGTGGAGTGGGGTTGCGCGATCACCTGCAAACAGCCTTCCTTGATGAGGACGTGGGCCAGCCGGCGTTGAATTTCGTCGGCTAACTGGCTGGCGTTGGGCGCCGGGTTGATGAAAGAGAGTGGCGCAATTTCGACGGCACGCCGGGGTGCGGCACCGCCTGTTCCGGCGAAACTGCGGTGCTCGAAGACGGGCATATAGCTGCCCTTGCGCAAGAGGATGCGAACGTTGTCGTCACGGCCCTCCGTGCGGTAGTATTCGTCGAGCTTGTTGCGCAGACGGCGAGCCTCCACGCGAACAATGGAATCAACTCTGGGATCAAAGGCTTCGCGCCGGTCAAACACTTCGAGTCCGATGGGATATTCCTTGAGCCTATGCGGTTGTCCGAGCAGGCTCTCTTCGACGATGAATTGCAGGAAACGGCGGATTCGATGGGATTGTATAAATACGCGGCTGCGAAGGATTTGGTCGAGCTCCGCCCGGACTTCCGAGGCGGCGATGCCGTTCAGAGTTGTAGTAGGTGGCTCTTCAATGATAGTTCTGGTAGCGGTATCGTACATCTCGGTTAGTTCGACACATGGGAGTACTAACTGTTACATTTCTTTGTGAGAATTAGTTCATTTTTGGTTTGGAGGACGAATTGCAAGGCGATTCTGGAGGTGGGCCGTGCGGTTGCCGATGAGATCAAAGCAACGAAGTAGATGCCGGTTGAGATGGAATCCAGGATTGGCGGGTAAGAGGATCACGAACCCGATTGAGCTTTACGATCTTGAGCCCGCGCCAGCACCCTCCGGAGGACCTGGCTTACTTCGGTTATCCTCCATGGCTTCGGAAGAACGTCGTCAAAGCCATACTTGCGGAAATTTGACATTACTGTAGCATCCGAGTAGCCGCTGGAGACGATTAACCTCACGGAAGGGTCTATCTCTTTCAATCGTGAGACAGTTTCAAGGCCTCCCATCCCGCCGTTTACAGTCAAGTCCAGAAGGACGGCGTCAAAACTCTTTCCGCAAACAATCGCGTCTTCGCACAGGGCAATTGCTTCGGCACCATCGCGGGCAGTTTCGACTTCGTAGCCCAGGCTCCTCAGCAAAGTCTTCAGCAAAACCCGGAGCCCCTCTTCGTCGTCCATTACCAGTATTCGCTCGGTGCCGGGCAGGATTTCACTTACGGCAGGAACTTGCGGCGCCGGAATCGCGAGCGAGGCGGGAAGATCGATGGTGAATACTGTTCCATGCCCCGGTTTCGATTCCACGGAAAGACTACCACCGTGTTTGGCAATGATGGCATATGCGGTGGCCAATCCTAGGCCGCGCCCACTTGGTTTGGTGGTGAAGTATGGGTCGAAGATACGAGGCATGACATCGGCGGGTATTCCGCATCCAAAGTCGCGTATGGAAATCCGGACGCGATTGTCAGCCCCTTGAGCGCCTGCGATGAGGATGTTCTCCGCATGAACCTCGATGATTCCGGCGTCCGGCATGGAATGCCGCGCATTGAGCAGGATGTTATGGAGTACTTGGACGATCTGGCCCGGGTCGACTTCGGCGGACTTGAGATCTTCGGAAATATTCAGCTCAATGCTGGTTTGCGCGCCGGCGCGGACTAAGTCCACCGCATCCGTAACCAGTTTGGCAACGGAAACCACCTGGCGAACCGGTTGACCGCCTTTGGCGAAGGTCAGCAACTGAGAGGACAGCATGGCTGCGCGCTGACAGGCACTCTGGGTTTTCTCGAGTATCGCCCGAACCGGCCGGTTCCGGCCCAACTGCATCATGGCCAGCTCGACGTTGCCCTGGACCACTGCCAGAAAGTTGTTGAAGTCGTGCGCAATGCCTCCGGCCAGCACCCCGAGCGATTCCAGCTTGCGCGCACGCAGCAACTCCTCCTCCATTTGTTCGCGCTGGCTGATCACAGTCTTCAGGTGCTGGGTGGACTGCTGCAATTCCGCCGTGCGTTCTTGGACGCGAACCTCCAGTTGCTCATTCAGAGCCTCAGCGTGGCTTTTGGCAGCTTGCAGATCGTCCACCAGGTCCTGGTTCTCAAACCTCAGATTCAAGGATGAGACGATGGTGAGGTGAATTCTTCTAGTGGTGATCAAAGTGGCAGCCACGAAAAGACCGGCGAGCAACCCCATGGCGAGGTGGGCCTCATCGCCCTGGACGATAAATCGTACAGCAGGCGCCACACCGGTTGGGAGCATGAACGCGAGGAACGCTTTTGGCAGCGGCGCCAGCAGAGGCGCTGCGCCCAGCATCATTCCTCCCAGAATGAAGGCCAGAAAGACTTGATTCTCGAGATGGTCTTCTGGGTTTAACAAAACACCCGCTGCGCCCCAAGCTACTCCGGCCAAGCCCGCGCCGATGGTGAAAGCAGTGCCCCACACTCCCGCCTCCAGGCTCAACGGCGCGACACGCCGATAGCGCCACCCCAGCGTGAATCTGGCTGCGGCCACCAGAAACATGCAGAGCCACCAACCAAGGACCACAGCGTGTGGAATGACTCTCCACTGGAGACGTCCTAAGACTGTCGCTGCGACTACGGTCACCACGACGCCCACGTTCCCGTTGCCGTAGAGCAATCGAACTTGCGCCGCATGGATCTCCCGATTTCTGGAATCTCTTGGGACGCGCACCACGGCTGGGGAAGAGTTAACGCTCATAACGGACACGGCATGTGGTTTGTGATTGACACTATCACAATTCCATGCTGAGTGCGGCGCACTCAGAGCGTCCACGCCCTTCTGTCCAGCTATTGCTTTTTCTCTTTGAGTTTGTCTTCGGGTAGCGGGGGTGGGGTTTCGTCGAATTTGATGACGGTGTCGGCGCCGAATTTCTGGTAGAGGCGGAATTCGATCTCGTTCTTCGAGAGATATTGGATGGTGCGCGAGAGCATCACTACCTTCAGCGGCACCAGGAACTCGCCGTCGCCTATCTTTTGGAAATCGTAATCGAGCACTTCGCTCGAGGCGCGCACGGGGAACGTGGCGGGAATATCGTACGGCTCCTGAAAGATGTGCATGATCATGTCCGTGTCGACGTCGATGTAGACCAATCCACGGTAAGCCGGCACGATTTTGTCGGTTTTTTCCCAGCGGATGCTAACTTGAGAGTGCGGCTGATCGATATCGTAGGAGAACGCGTACATTTTGCGGCCGCGTAGGGTGGCCCAATGATGCCACTCGAAGCGGGCTTCCGACTCGGGAGCGAATATCGCCCTCAGCATGCTGCCGAACTCGCCCTGGGAGGTGACGCCGCCCAATTGGTCCACCGACTTGTTCTCCACCGCGTGGCCGTTGACCGTCATGACCTTGTAGTCTTCTTTTTGCTCGAAGTAGCTGAGCCGCATCACCACGGTATCGTCGCCGCGCCATTGCTCGCTACCCGCTGGGTCTTTGATGTTCCTATCGAATGCGCGGCGAACCACTTCCAGGCACAAATAGTTGGGCAATTGTTTGGAATAATTCATCGCGGCTTGGCGAGCGGCCTCAATGATCTTGCCCTGCTGCACCGTATCAGGCGGAGGGGCTTGAGGAGGAGGCGAGGCTTTCATTTGAGGCGCGGCGGTAGGCAGTTTCGCGGATGCGTCCGCCATCTCGCGCAGCGCGGCTATGGTTTTGGGTCCGGTGCCGAGGCGCTGCAGCTCTTCCACCGTGGCGCTATCCAGGCGTTCGGTGAGCTTCATGCGGTGGAGGGTTTTAGCTACGTCGGAATCGCTTTGCTTCAATTGAATGGATGAATTGATGAACTGGACAAGATCACGGATGGTGATGGATTGCGCGGACGCGAGCGTCGCGGCACAGAGGAAAACGCAGATTTCCAGCGTTTTTAGCACGGTTTCCTAATTAAGACGGTAGCATGGGCTCAGCGCTGTCAGGGACGTTCTTCGACGTACAAATTACTAAAAACAGCGCGGCCTTTTCCGAATGCCGCCATACCGACCTGGCCAATCGAAAAACTGGCGTCGTTCAAGCTCGCAGCCTCCTGGCCATTGATTAGCACATCCATGTGGTTCGCCGAGCACTGGACGGCGATGGTGGTCCGCTCGATTTCGTCAAGCGTCTGGGCCGCGGCGCTGCGCGAAAAGGGGACGGGCGTCCAGGGGATGATCTCTTTTTCATGGTCCCAGCCGAGCGCGTTTGATGATTGGCCGAAGGAAAGTTTCACGAGCTTGAATTTAAGGTGCTCGGCTTTTCCGGATCCGGATAGCAGCAATATGTAACAACCGGCCCCGTTGAGACGAAAGACCAGGCCGGCACCGCCGTCGGTAAATTGGTTAGGATGTTCCCTCGTCACGATGCGCGTCCATTTCCCGGAAACCGAGAGGGATGCAATGAAGTTCTCAAAGGCCGGTCCATAGGCGACAACTGTGCCTGTCGAAATCGCGAGTTGACCGGCTCCGCCCGGGTCGCCACCCCACGACGGTTCGCCTCGGGCGATGCCTCGACCGGCAGAATTGTTTTCCTCGCCCGGCGGAGGACCAACCGTAATCTCATAGCCGCCGGAGGCATAGCGCCAGTAGGTGCGATTGGGCCAGCCGCTGCTGGGATCGGCGAAATCATCCTGGTAAATCGAAGTGTGCGGGAGGCCGGTAGTGACGTGTGGCTCCCACGGATAGGGATGTTCAGTAGGAGATACTGCGCAGGAGTCGACGGCGAAGTGGACGGTGCTCGCTAAAGGGACGTCCCCCGTTACGGCGCGTCGCGCGGTTATGTTGACGCCGTGGCGATTGACTCGTATCTGAATGCGGCGGAGCTGATGGGCGCTCTTGGGATAATACGCGAGCGAGTATTCGGCTTCGAGGATACTGCGGATGTGATCGATGACATGGGCTAGATCGTCGTCGGACGATGGGAAGAAGGACTCAGCGCCGGTCTCCTTCGCAACACGCTCGAAGCTCTTCAGCGGGTTGTCGATTTCGTGGTGGTTGACAAGGGTCACAGTTTTCCCGCTTTGCTTGTAAAGGTCGCGCTCGAAGTAGTCGAAGAATCCGATCATGAAGATCTGCGGCTTCGAAGATTGTGCCAATTGAATCAAGTGGTCGAGTGATAGGCGGCTATGTTGATCGGAGCCATCAGTGATCACCACGACGGCCTGCCTAACGTTGCGCGCTGAGCGCATGTTGCAGAGTGAAGTAGCAAGTGCGTCGTAGAGGGCAGTTCCATTCTGTGGAGATATTGCCGTGGGGATGAGCGAGTCGAGTGGTTTCCCGGGAAGTAGCGTAAGGAAGGGGCCGACGCGATCGGTGAAGGCCGTGAAGAAGACCTCGTCGTCAGGAAGATTGCGGCCGAGCAGTGGAGCGAGTAACTTTCGGGCTTGCTCCAGCTTCTGACCGGAGCGCATGCTCCAACTGACGTCGAGCACGAGAACAAGACTCACGGGCTGATTTTCCTCGCCGAAGAACGCAATCTGTTGGGGATGGCCGTCCTCGAGGAGAGTGAAATCGGAAGCGGCAAGCCCATGCACATCGCGGCCTTGCTTGTCCACGACGCGGACAGCGATGGTCTGCAGGTCAGTGTTCGACTGGAACACAGGCCGCGGCGTTTGTGCCAGCGAGAGCGACACGCACAGCAGGGTGGACAGTTGAGGCCCCTGGCGAAAGAGGCTGGCGGCGATCATAACGATTCAGCTAAGGTGGGTCAGTTTCGGCATGGGCGGGTTGGTTTGTTAGCGTTCGCATGCTAGGGTGTCATCCTGGCGGAAGGCGAATCCGAACGCGTCGTGTGGGCGGCGATAATCTGCCGCGCAGAAGCCGAAGATTAATTCGGCAGGGTATTCGCTTTGAATTTTCAATCCAGCCATGCGTGTTTTTAGGGACTCTGGCCGGGAGAGAATCAGTTCGGCGGCAATCTGGTTGCTGGTTTTGTCTATGGCCCAGATTTGCAGTTCGCCGGGGAGATTCGGCGCTCCGGCCAACACATCTTGCGAGAGGTCCGGCACTGACAACCGGAAACGGCCGCCGGGTTCGACGCTTGCAGCTTCGCCCACTGGGACGGCGGTAAGAATGTGAGGGCCAAGCTCGAAGAAAGACTCGGCCCAGCGAGCAACATATCGCGTCTGGAGTTTGATGTCGCGATTGTATAGCCGGTCTATGCCGGTGAGTGTTCCGGTAATCGAGATATTTGGAAGGGGCTGGCAGATGAAGGAATATTGTGGATTCGTCGAGGCCGAAACCGAAAGGTCGAGGGTTTGAATCGCGCAGCCGGGAGCATAGAGGAGAGCTTTGATGCGAGTGGCCTGGCGCCCTTCATGGGTAGTGCTGATGAAATAGGATGAGACGCCGGAACGCGGCTGAACCCAATCGCCGAAATCGTCGCCAGCGAGTATGTAGCGAATGAAGACGCGTTCGGAAATGATGCCGGGTGAAAGTTTGATTTCGATATAGTGCGACGGGTTGGGTTGAGCGAAGCAAAGGCCGGCTAGGAGGAGCAGAAATCCGGCGGGCGACCGTCTCATTAATACAAGCATAACGCCAGGCTTGAGGCGGGCGGGTTGGCAACTGTCGGCAACCCGCCGCAGGATTCCATGCTGCCCTACACCTAACCGTGCGGGATTGCGGGCGTCAAAAGATGTTGGGGGACTGAATGATACAGGACTTGCGTTTCGGCGTGCGGATGCTGCTCAAGCAGCCCGCCTTCAGCTTGATCGCGATACTCACGCTGGCGTTGGGAATTGGCGCGACTTCGGCGGTGTTCAGTTTGATTCAAGGCGTGCTGTTGACTCCGCCGCCGTACCGGCAACCGGAGAGGTTGGTGCTGATCCCAACGGCGCGCGCGGATGGTCAGCCGATGACCAATTCGCCGGGCTGGCCTGCGCAGCAATGGCTGGATTGGCAAAAAGAGTCGAAGACGCTCGAGTCCATTGCGGCCTATGATTGGTCGTTCAATTTTCTGGTGCTCCCCGAGGGCAGCGAATCACTGGAGGGGATGTGGGTGACGCGGGATTATTTCAACGTGGTGGGCCTCCAGCCGGTGCTGGGGCGAACGTTTCTGGAATCCGAAACCAGGCCCAAAGCGCCGCCGGTGATTATTCTGGGTTACGAGTTCTGGCAGCGCCAGTTCAATGGCGATCGAAACATCATCGGTAAAACGATCCGGATCAGCCGGCAAGACACGCCACCCACGGTGATCGGCGTGATGCCGCCGGGCGTCCGGTTTCTTCCCTCGCCGACGACGGCGCAAGAGCCCAATTACAACGTCAACGCACTGGTGGATTTTTGGATTCCCGCGGCTCCTGAGCCTTCCTGGATAAAAGCGCGCGCGTGGAATGTGGTTGGGCGGCTGCGCAACGGCGCGACACCGGAACAGGCACGAACGGAACTCACGGTGCTATGCAATCGCGAGGCACAGGCGGAACGCGACTTTGCGGGGATTGTTCCTCAGGTGCATTCGTTGACGGCCGAACTGAATCGCGACGGGCGCCGGATTTTGTTGCCGCTATTAGGCGCGGCCGCACTGGTGTTGTTCATCGCGTGCGGGAATGCGGCGGCTCTGCTATTGGTGCGCGGTCTGCAACGGCAACAGGAGTACGCAGTGAGGAGCGCGCTCGGAATCGCACGAGCGGCGCTGTTCCGGCAGGTTTCCACGGAAAGTCTGCTGCTGGCTCTCTTGGGCGGCGCGTTTGGAGTTGGCCTGGCGTTTGGAGTGGTGAAGATATTCAAAGTAATTGCGGCGCACGCCATCCCGCGGCTGGATGCGGTGACCACGGGCTGGCCGGTGTTGGCTTGTGGACTCGGCTCGGCGATTTTGGCGTCGCTGCTGGCTGGTATTTTTCCGGCGCTGCGGGCGTCGCGGCTGGATCCGATCAGCGTTCTGAAGAATGCGGGTCCGAAAAGCAGCGCGGGACGCGGGGAGCGGCGGCTACTGCGGGGAGTAACGATGGTGCAGACCGCGCTGACGCTGGCATTGTTGGTAGGCGCTGGGCTGCTGATTCGAACCATGCTGAATTTGTCCAAAGTGGAGTCGGGGTACAACACGGGACACATTCTGACCATGAGTGTGACGTCGGTGCAGCAGGGGAAATGGGAAGATTTTCATCACCGGGCTTTGGAGCGCGTGGCGACGCTGCCAGGAGTGCAAGATGTCGCGTTTGCGTGGGGAGTGCCGCTTACCGGCAACAGTTGGCCGGCGACGTTGGAGATTGAAGGACAGCCGGCGGCAACACCTGGGGCAACCAGGGACAGCGATAAAATCGCACTGCCAATGCGGGCAGCCACGCCGGGTTACTTCAAACTGCTGGGCCAATCGATTACCGATGGGCGGGATTTTCGCTCTACCGATTCCGGCAAGGCTCCGATGGTAGCGATCGTTAATCAGGCGCTGGCGGAACGGTACTTTCCGAAGGCCAATCCTCTTGGGAAGAAAGTGTGGTTCGACAGGAAGCAGCCGCCGATAGAGATTATCGGCGTGGTGACTAATGGAAGAACCAGCGATCTGACGCAAGCGGCCGCGCCGGAAATTTATCTTTCGCTGTGGCAGGCTACTGCATTCTCGAAGCATCTGGTGGTTCGAACGGCGGCAGATCCTAGGGCGGTGACAGCCGGGGTGCAGCGGGAGCTGCGGTTGATTGATCCAACGGTTGCGATTGAAAACGTCCGAACGCTGGAACAGATTCGGGGCGATTCGCTGGCCTCGCGCACTTTTGCGATGCAGCTATTGGTGGGATTTGCGCTGGTGGGAAGCGTGCTGACGCTGGTGGGGATTTATGGCGTGCTCTCGCTGTCGGTGGCTGCACGGCGGCGCGAGATCGCCATTCGCACGGCGGTGGGCGCGAGGCAGAGCGACATCCGGAACCTGATTTTCGGCGAAGGGTTCCGGCTGATTGCGGGCGGCGTGGTGTCGGGGATTGTCGCGGCGGTGGTGTTGTCGCGGGTGCTCAAGTCGTTCCTGTTTGAGGTTGAGCCTACGGATCCGGTGACATTGATTGGCGTGGGATTGCTGTTTGCCGGTGTCGCGCTGGCGGCATGTTGGGCGCCGACGCGGCGGGCGGCGAAGGTGGATCCGTCGGAGGCATTGCGGTATGAGTGACGGTGGAAAAAAATCCGAGCCCGTCATGTCCCGAATTTCGTCAAGATAGCGGTGATCTCGCGAGAGTTGGCAGCTTCGTTCGCGAACGTAAATGTTCCGTGCTCGCGCATTTCACGGCCGGCGCGAAGAAAGGCGCCGAGCGCGGTGC
>Ga0187871_10001819_pt1 | contig 18145 bp, 15 predicted proteins | sample June2016WEW_16_1_FD_132988 | JGI IMG/M metagenome (GOLD analysis project Ga0187871, IMG submission 132988) | Peatland microbial communities from SPRUCE experiment site at the Marcell Experimental Forest, Minnesota, USA - June2016WEW_16_10 | ecosystem: Environmental > Terrestrial > Soil >...
AGGCTTCGGCCTTGTGGGCACAGGCTTCAGCCTGTGGTGCACAGGCTTCGGCCTTGTGGGCACAGGCTTCAGCCTGTGGGCCTAAGGCGAGCTTCGCTCGCCTTAGCCGGCTGACAGCCGGCTGCGGGCAGAATTGCCCGCCCTCCAGTTGGTTTTCGCGGCCTGCGGCGGCCTCGTAGGCCGCCCTCTGTACTTCAAGCTATGATTGATACCGATGCGCCTGCCAACCGGCTCCCTTCTCTCCCTCGCTCTTGCGCTGTCCGCGGCCGCCCAGCCCTACCGCGTAATCATCCACCACGGCGTCGCCGCCACCATGCGGGACAGCGTCAAGCTGGTCGCCGATATCTACCAGCCCGAGGCGGACGCCAAATTCCCCGTCCTGCTGCAGCGCACGCCGTACAATCGCGCGGGCGCCGCGGAGTCGGCGGCCGCCATGGCCGCGCACGGGTACGTAGTGATCGTCCAGGACACCCGCGGACGCTTCGATTCGCAAGGCGAGTTTTATCCATTCCGTTATGAAAGCCAGGACGGCTACGACGCGGTCGAGTGGGCCGCCCGCCTGCCTTATGCCGATGGCAAAGTCGGCATGTTCGGCGGCTCTTACGTCGGCGCCACCCAGATGCTCGCCGCCATGGCTTCCCCGCCCCACCTGGTGGCCATTCAGCCGTACGTGACGGCATCCGAATATTACGATGGCTGGACCTATCAGAACGGCGCGCTGATGCAATGGTTCGCCAGCTCGTGGGCGAGCGGTTTGGCGACCGATACTTTGCGCCGCAAAGCCGGCGGCCTCGAGGACCCCAAATCGTGGGTGGAGCACCTGCCGGTGGAGTCCTACCGCATGCTGGAACTTCCGCCGGTTTCCGCGCTGGCGCCCTACTTTGCGGATTGGGTGGCGCACGAACGCGACGACGATTACTGGCGGCCATGGAAGATCTCCGGCCACTACGCGGAGATGAAAGTGAAGGCGCTGCATGCCGGCGGCTGGCACGACATTTTCCTGAAAGGCACCATTCAGAACTACGTGGGCATGCGCGGCGCCTCGCCCGCGCGGGCCGATCAACACCTGCTGCTGGGTCCCTGGGCGCATGCCGACACTTCGCCCGAAGGCAAGATCGGCGATGTCACCTTCGGCAAGAACGCGGTGCTCGATACCGACGGCACCATCCTGCGCTGGTACGATTACGCGCTGAAAGGCGTGCGCAACGAGTACGCCACCGGCGCGCCCGTGCGCATTTTCATCATGGGCGCGAATGCATGGCGCGACGAGCGCGAGTTCCCCCTGGCGCGTACCCGCTACACGAAGTATTACCTGCGCCAGGGCGGGCTGGCCGCCGATGCGCCGGGCGCGGAAGAACCGGAAGCATACGCATACGACCCGGCCAATCCGGTCCCGACCATCGGCGGGCGGCTGTGCTGCGGCAATAATCAGATGCCTCCCGGACCCGCCGATCAGCGCCCCAATGAAGGCCGCCCCGACGTGCTGATCTTTTCCACGCCACCGCTAGCCCAGGACGTGGAGGCCACCGGTTGGGTGAAGGCCACTCTCTACGCCTCGAGTTCCGCTGTGGATACCGACTTCACCGCCCTGCTGGCGGACGTGGAGCCATCCGGCTACGCGCGCTTCCTCACCGACGGCATCGTGCGCGCGCGATATCGCAATTCGACTGCCCGGGCGGAGCCCATTGAACCGGGCAGGATCTACGAATATTCCCTCGACCTGTGGGCCACCAGCAACCTGTTCAAGGCCGGACACCGCATCCGGCTGTATGTATCCAGCAGCAACTTTCCGCGCTTCAACCGCAATTTGAATACAGGCGAACCGATCGCCGGCGGCGCGCGCATGGTGAAGGCCACCCAGCGGATTTATCACGATGCGCAGCATCCTTCCGCATTGGTGCTGCCGGTTATACCGCGATGACCAGTGGATGTGGAGGGCGGGCTTTAGCCGGCGCGGGGCTTCAGCCCCGCTGACTTTCCATAGCGAAGCACTGGATCGACGATAGCCGCTCGAGGTGCATAAGCTAAGCACTTTTCTTGACACCTTTCCGCCACCCGGAGTATACTGCTGGAGCGTCAATCCCGCTCTGTACTTTGTGCACGGTATCGATCGGATTGGGAGGCTAAGCCATGTCGCGATTTTCGGATTTCCGCATCCAGGCGCCCGTCAGAACCATGCCGTCGGCGTTGCCGCCGATTAATTGGGCGTCCATCGGCGCGCAGGCGCCCGTTCCGGTGACCGTCAAATATCAGGGGCCTAAGGCGCCTCTGCCGCCCGCGGACATCGTCATGTTCACCTGGACCAGCGCCGAATGGTCCGCCATGGATCACGTGTTCTTGCACGGCTCCATCCAGGGCGAGACGGAATCCACCGAACTCACTCACAAATGGCTGCAATACAGCAAATCGGCGCCGTCGGGACCGGCCGAAGGCGGCAAGTTGTGGGGCTTCTACCAGCTTGTGGATATCCAGGGCGCCGGCGGCAAGAGCCACCGCGTGCTGCTGATGAAAGCGGATGCGCATCTGGCCCATCCGCCGTGGATTGCAGGGTTGGAGAACATGGTCAAGGCGGTGGTCGCCGACGCCAAACCCACGCAGATCTATTCCATCGGCACCGCCGGCGGCGCCAGCGTGAACCAGCATCTGGGTGACGTCGCCATCACCAACGGCGGCACGCTGAAGCTACAGATGCCGGACAACACACCGTCGGGATTGAATGGCCAAACGTTTACGTCGAGCTGGTTTCCGAATTGGAGCCTGATGGCGAAGGCGCAGCGGCTCTTCTATAAGCTGAGCAAAGTCGCCACCCAGGCGGGTCTCGAAAGCGCCCTCGACGCCGCCAAGCGGGGCAAGCATCAGGGCGCCAAGCAGCTTGCGTCATTCAGCCTGAGCGATCTTGTCAATCCGGCCATCGACCCCGCCAACCTTGGCTCGCCCAAAGCGGTGAACTTCAAAGGCACCCCGCTGCTCACCACGGATTACTATTTCATCGCGCCAGGCGAACAGCCCTACGCCGCGCTCGAAATGGACGACGCGGTGGTCGGCTATGCGGCCCAAAAGGCCAAGGTCGATTACGTGTTCGTGCGGAACATTTCCGACACTCTGGTTCCGGCGCAGACGCCGGCGAAAAAGTCGATTCCCGCGCAGGCGCGCGATGCATGGTCGTCGCAGGTCTACGAGACTTACGGCGGCTTCACCAGCTTCAACGGCGCCCTCGCCGCCTGGGCCGCCATCGCCGCTTCCTAGGGTTGTGGGGCGGAGTTTCTACATTTGCCAAAGCTAGAATTGGGGGGCGGGATTTATCCCGCGCGGGGCTTTAGCCCCGCTGGTAGCACAGGCTTCAGCGCGAACGACCCTGCGGGTCGTTACCAAGATCGGAGAACTGACGCCGGGACGTGGCGCAGGCACTCATTGCCTGCCGCGCTGACACTCGTGTCAGCGCAGGCGAGCGTAGCTCGCCCAGCGGGACGTTAGTCCCGCTAGATCAGTGGCTTGCACGATGGTTTCTCTGGAGAGCCTGTGTTGGGGGCGCATGGCGCCGCCCTACGAGGCCATGCGCCAGCACCCACGGCCGGGGGCCGTCACCACGGGCAGAACCCCAAAGCCTTGGGGGGCGGGATTTATCCCGCGCGGGGCTTTAGCCCCGCACGTCGCGAATGGACAAGTTGAGCGAGTGGGCGTCTGAGAGCCGCCCGCGGCCCCCGCAAACTCCTGTAAGATCAAACCATGCGCCATTTACCGGCGAAAATCGTCCTCATCGTGCTCACCCTGATCGCCGCCGGATGCGGCAACCCCGAACGTAATTTTTCGAAGCTGGCCGACGAGTTCGTTTACTCTACGCTCACCTTCTCGCCCGTCGCGGCGACCGCCGCGGGCTTGCATCAATACCAGGGGCAGAATCTGGATGAGCAGCTCGACGACATGGGACCCGCGGCCCTCGACCACCATCGCGCCTATTTCCAAGGGCTGCGCGACCGCCTGCAAAACGAAGTGCAACCCGATGCGCTCGACGCCCAATCCCGCGCCGATTTTCACATCATCCAGGATCAAGTGGCGCTAGCCCTGCTCGACCTCGACGAAACCCAGAGCCACCTGCACAACCCCACTGTTTATGTCGAAATGGCGGGCAACGCGCTGTTCACCCCTCTCACGCTCGAGTACGCGCCGCTGCCCGTGCGTATCCGGCACATCGTGGCGCGGCTCCAAGAATTCCCCTTGCTGCTCGATCAGGCCCGCACCAATCTGGTTTCCGCCCCCGCTATCTGGACCCAAGTGGCCATCGCGGAGAACGAAGGCAACATCGCGCTGGTCGATAAAACCATTCGCGCCGCCGTGCCCGCGGGCCAGCGCGCCGATTTCGACCGCGCCGCCCGTTCCGCCCTGGATGCCTTGCACGCCTTTCAGGATTTCCTGCAAAGCAGCCTGGCCGTGCGCGCCGATTACGATTGGCGTCTGGGCCGCAGCCGGTATACGCGCAAATTCCGTTATGCGCTGGCTTCCGGCGCCGACCCCTCCGATGTTCTGGAGGCGGCCGCGCGCAGCCTGCAGGAGGTGCGCGCCCGCATGCTGGCCCTGGCTCTGCCCCTGCATACCCAGTTCTTTCCAACCCATCCGGACCATGCCGACCTGGCCGGCCCCGCGCGCGAGAATCTGGTGATCTCCGAAGTGCTCGACCACATCGCGGACCGGCATTCCACGCGCGCCGCGTACATCGATGACGCCAAACTCGATCTGGACGAAGCCCGCCAGTTTGTCGCGCAAAAGCGCCTGGTCACACTGCCCCCGCACGCCAACTTGCAGGTGATCCCCACGCCGGAATTCATGCGCGGCATCTACGCGGTCGGCGGCTTCAACCCCGCGCCCGCGCTCCAGCCGCAGCTCGGCGCGTTCTATTGGATCACCCCCATACCCATCGAATGGGAGCGCCCGCGCATCGAATCCAAGCTGCGCGAGTACAACTTCTACAAACTGAAACTGCTGACCTTGCATGAAGCCATTCCCGGCCACTACGTGCAATTCGAGTACGCCAACGCGATCCAGCCCGCCACGCGCCGCCTGCTGCGCGGGATCTACGGCAACACGCCTTACATCGAGGGCTGGGCGCAATACGCCACGCAAACCATGCTCGACGAGGGGTTCCTGGATAACTCGCCGGAACTGCGGCTTACGTTTCTAAAGGAAGAGCTGCGCGTGATTGCCAACGCCATGCTGGACATCCGCCTGCATATGCTCAATATGACCGACCAGGAGGCGCTCGATTTGATGCAGAAGGAAACCTTCCAGGAGGCCGAGGAAGCCACCGCGAAACTGCAGCGCGCCAAACTGTCTTCGGCGCAGTTGCCGGCTTATTTCGTCGGATGGCGCGGCTGGCTGGCGGTGCGCGACAAGTACCGGCAGGCCAAAGGCGGCGTATTCCGTCTGCCCGATTTTCACGATGCGGCCCTCAAGCAGGGCGCGGTGCCGCTACCGGAATTGGCCCCCCTGTTGCCCTAGGCCGACCCTTGCCGAGCCGCGACCCTTGCCGAGCCGCGACCGTAAGGGAGAGATGTTTTATAATGTCCTCAAAAGGAAACTTCGCGCGGGATGCCAGATAATCAACCCCCGGTTTCGTCCAAGGGAAGCTTCAATCCCATATCCTGGATACGCGATCTGGCGTTGTCTGTCCTGATCGCCATCGTATTGATCGTTTTCATCTATCAGCCGGTGAAAGTAGAGGGCACCAGCATGATGCCCGGCCTGCGCGATCAGGAGCGCATCTTCATCAATAAATTCACCTACCGCTTCGGCATCGGCAGCATCGCCCGCGGCGACACGGTGGTTTTCTGGTTCCCCATGGATCGTACCAAATCGTACATCAAACGGGTGATCGGGCTGCCCGGCGACCTGGTGGAAATCGATCGTGGAGTCGTGATGGTGAACGGCAAATCGCTGGCCGAGGATTACGTACCGGAAAAATACCGCGACTACCAGTCGCACCCGCCCCAGCGCATCGGAACCGACGAGTATTTCGTTCTCGGTGACCATCGCAGTTCCTCGAACGACAGCCGGGCCTGGGGTACCGTGCCGCGCCAGAATATCTATGGAAAAGCGGTGTTTGTGTATTGGCCGCTGGATCAGATGGGGCGGGTCCGCTAGCGCTTTTCCGTGGGCCGGATGTTAACCTTAGGGTTAACCAGGAGGGCCGACGGTAGCCGGCCCTTACCCTACCCAACCCTTGGTTGCTTGCTTAGGAGGCGTCAACCAAAGTAAACAGCAGAAAACCCGATATGTAGAAAATCCAGGGTAAAAAGTACCCAGGCGCACTTGAACGGTGAGAAAAGATACGCCGGTGAACCGGTCAGGCCGCCGAAGCCGCGGTCATCGTCCGCATATGCTGCGGTTGGTCCGCTGCCTTGCGCCCCGCCCAGTACCTGCGCATCCGCTCCGATACTTCATGCCGCTCCTGTGGGCTCATGAATTTACGGCCCCGCCGCGACGCGGTTATGGGCACCGGAAACGAATCTGCCCCCAACTGTTCGAGAGAGGCGATCACCCTATCGAGCCGCGTTCGTTCCTCGTATAGTTCAGAGATTGTCTTGCTCAAATCCATGCCGGTCGCTTTGCAATCCAATTGCCGCAGACTCGGCCGCGCTCACCGCCGGAACAGCCACATTGCCAGGGAAAGCACCACGCTGAGGAGGAGGCACGTAACAATTGGAAAGTAAAAACTGGTGTGTTTGCCGCGCACATAGATATCGCCCGGCAGGCGCCCCAGGTGTAACGGCAGCTTGTTCCCAAAAGTTAATAACAGTCCCAGCACCACTAGAAATACGCCCAGCCCGATCAGCATGCGGCCCACGCTCATAGGTTCTATTATGCCGCTACAGTGTCAACGCAAAGACAGTGCCGCAACCGTAAGTTCCGCCCCCCGTGGTGGTGCCATAGTGCACACCGTTGCGCTCCAAGGTCCGCCCGAAGACGGCGGCGGTGTCACTTCGAATACGGTTCCACAGCCCAGCTCCGGGCACTTCGCATTCAGCGACCCGCCCGCATAGGCCGTTCCAAAAAACTCACCGTTTGCCCCGATCGCCACATTGCCGTAGAGATTGGAACCATCGGCGAACTCGAATTCGTCGGCGGATGCGATCCAGTAACCCGGCACCGCCAGCCTGAACACCGAACCGCCGCCGGCCGTCGTGCCATACAGGTTGCCGCTCTTGTCGAACACCAAGTCGCCATACGGAAACCATCCGCCGCCCCCGAGTGTGCTGCCGGAGCTGTATAGGATAGTGGGCGTCCAATCGTCGCCAGTTGTCCGTGGCGGTTGCAGCGCGTTAAACCGACCCCTCGCCCAAAGCCCCGCCATAGACCGTCGTGCCAAAGAGGTCGCCGCCCGGGCCTATCAACACTCCCGCCGCCGGATTGCCGCCGTCGGCATAAGTGTAGCTATACCCGAACGTCCAAATCACGCTCTCTGTCCATGTTGTGCCGCCCGCCGCCGCCGGCGGAGCCAGTGTGAAAACCGTGCCGCACGCGCCGCTGAAGCACTTCGAGTTCGTGCCGGTTCCGCCCAGGAACGTCGTGCCGTACAACTCGCCGCTGGCGCCAGACACCAATCCCGCTAGTGGATACTTCCCGTCGCCGGATGCGCCGAACTCGTGCAAGACGGTCTCGGTCCATTGCCCGCCGGCAGCCACCGGCGGCGCCAACTCGAATACCGTACCCGCGTTCGCCGTCCCTCCCGCTGCCGTGGTGCCGTACCGCGCGCTCTTGCTTGCGAAAACGCCTCCGAAAACATCGCTTAAAATCATCGCGCCGTACGGATTGGCGCCATCCCTCCCGCCTGCGAAGCTGTATAGGACCGTCTCCTGCCACTCTCCGCCCGCCGCCCCCGGAGGTTTCAGTCGAACACCGTACCGGCCCCCGCAGTCCCGCCGTAAGCCGTCGTACCGTAGAGCCGCGCGTCCGGCCCCACGGTCAAACGCGCGTACGGCTGCGATCCGTCGCCGCCCTGGCCCTTGAAACTATACAACGTGGCGAGAGTGGCTGTTTGGGCGGAACCGACAGGCGCGAGCAGCGGCACAACCAGAACTGCGGCGAAAGCCAGACGAGCCCATGCATTCATGCGTGCACCGACTGCCGAATGAAAGCCACAATCGCATCCAGCGACGCACCGGGCTGAAACACCGCCGCCACTCCCTGCCGCTTGAGCGCGTCTGCGTCCTCGTCCGGCACAATCCCTCCCACGATCACCTTCACGTCCAGCATGTCCTTCTCGCGCAGCAAGTCCATCACCCGCGGCACGATGGCATTGTGCGCGCCCGAGAGGATCGACAGCCCGATCACCTGCACGTCTTCCTGCAGCGCCGCATTCACGATCATCTCGGGAGTCTGCCGCAGCCCGGTATAAATCACTTCCATACCGGCGTCCCGCAACGCCCGCGCGATCACCTTCGCGCCTCTATCATGGCCGTCCAGCCCCGGCTTGGCGACTAACACTCGAATCGGCACTCGAATCGGCACTTGAATCGGCACTTGAATCGGTGGACTCATGGTATGTAGGACAGGTCTCCTGGCCTGTCTTCTTATATGTGCGCGGTTTCCTGGTACGACCCAAACACGCCGCGAAACGCGTCGCAAATCTCCCCCAACGTCGCATACGCCCGCACCGCATCCAAAATAAACGGCATCGTGTTTTCCGTACCCTCGGCCGCCCGCCGCAATGCGTCCAGCGTCTTCTGCACGCGTCCATTATCCCGCCGCGCGCGCAACGCCGCCAATTTCTTCACCTGGTGCTCCTCCGCCGTCTGGTCGATCTGCAGCAACTCGATCGGCTGGTCCTCCGACTGGAATGCATTCACTCCCACCACCAACTTCTCCTTCGACTCCACTTCGCGCTGATACCGGTAGCTGGCATTGGCGATCTCGCTCTGCGGGAAACCTTTTTCGATGGCGGCAATCATCCCGCCCATTTCATCGATGCGCCGGAAGTAATCCCCCGCCGCCTGCTCCATGTCCAGCGTCAGCCGCTCCACGAAATAACTGCCGCCCAGTGGATCGGGCGTGTTCGTGACGCCGCTTTCGTAACCCAGGATCTGTTGCGTGCGCAGCGCGATGGTCACCGCCTGCTCGCTCGGCAGCGCGTAAGCCTCGTCCAGCGAATTCGTATGCAGCGACTGCGTGCCGCCCAGCACCGCCGCCAGCGCCTGGATCGCCGTGCGCACCACGTTGTTATACGGCTGCTGCCACGTGAGCGAGCATCCCGCCGTCTGCGAATGAAATCGCAGCTTCAAACTGCGCTCTTCCTTCGCCCCGAAACGGTCGCGCATGGCGTAGGCCCACAGCTTTCGCGCCGCGCGGTACTTGGCGATCTCTTCGAAGAAGTCGCTGTGCGCGTTGAAAAAGAAGCTCAGCCGCGGCGCGAATTCGTCCACCTGCATGCCCCGCTCCAGCGCCCATTCCACGTATTCCATGCCATCCCGCAGTGTGAAAGCCAGCTCCTGCGCGGCGGTAGACCCGGCTTCGCGAATGTGATAGCCGCTGATCGAAATCGGATTGAACCGCGGCGTGTGCCGCGCCCCGAACTCGATGGTGTCGGTGACCAGCCGCATCGAAGGCCGCGGCGGAAAGATGTATTCCTTCTGCGCGATGTACTCTTTCAGAATGTCGTTCTGCAGCGTGCCGGAAACCGCCTGCCAATCCACGCCCTGCTGCTCCGCCACCGCCAGGTACATGGCCCACAGCACCGCGGCCGGCGAGTTGATGGTCATCGAGACCGTCACCTCCCCCAGCGGAATGCCGCGAAACAGAATCTCCATATCCTCGAGCGACGAAATCGACGCGCCGCACTTCCCCACTTCGCCTTCCGCCAGGCCGTGGTCGGCATCGTAACCCATCAGCGTCGGCAAATCGAAGGCCACCGACAGGCCCGTCTGGCCCTGTTGCAGCAGATAGTGATACCGGCGATTGGTCTCTTCCGGCGTGGCGAATCCGGAGAACTGCCGCATGGTCCACAGCCGTCCGCGATACATGCTCTCGTGGATACCGCGCGTATAGGGAAACTCGCCGGGCGCAGCCAGTTCCCGCAGCGGGTCGAAATCCCGCAATTGCTCCGGCCCGTACAGCGGCTCAATCGGCACCCCGCTGATCGTGGTGTGTTGCTTCTCTGCGACAGCCATGTCCATTATCTTAGCGCGTCGTGGCGCACGCCCCCGGCGTAGCGTGTCGGCACTCATGCCGACCAGGCGAGCGAAGCTCGACCCTATCGCCAAGCGCCAAAACAAACGCGACCGGGCCTGCGAGTGCCAATTCTCGGAGATGCGCGTCTTGCGACAAGTGACGGACGGGCTTTCAACTATAATGGTCTGCATGGCTCCGCCGGAGTTGTCCCCTAAAGACGGCCTCCAGCTCTTGGAAATGGCCGAGCGGGAAACAAGCATGGACCTTGCCGCACTTGTGGCAGCAGCCTCAGTCTGGGCCAATCCCAAGGTTCATGAAATGCTTAAGGCCAACGGCGGAGTTGGGCCGTGGTATCCAGCCACTCGCCGCTATGGAAAGGGAGCCGAACGGAAAGGGGATGTTCTCGAGGGCATTCGGCTGGACGATAATACCTACGCGAATTACGCCCTCAAGAACGCCCTTCCTCTCGGAGCACGCGCATACCGAAACTATTCTGTGTGCCACATCTGGCCCGAGTCCTGCTACGACGACCGATGCTACACATGCATCGCCAATCTTATTCTGACCCCGAGCCTGTTGATGAGCATGACAGACTGTCACCCTGCGATCCAGAATGCACTTAAGTACCGAGCCTGGGAGTTGTATTCCTGGTATCCACCGGAAGCCGCCCCTCCATACATACCAGCTCACTATCCCGGTCGCTGGCGAACACCGGAGCCGTTCACGGCAGAAATCGCCGATCGGCTTAGCGGGCGCCGGTCGCAGCAGACATAGTCCACCGGAAGATAGGATATCAATGTCATCGCCCCCTGTCGTTAATGTTTACATCGACGGGTACAATTTTTACGGTTTCATCAACAAAAAAGAAACCCTGCGTTTGGGGTGGTGCAACTTCGTAATCCTCGCCCACCGGCTAGCGGCAAAGGCATTTCCAAACGGTTACTCCTTGGGCGCTGTGAAGTACTACACGTCGAGAATTCAGAAAGAGGACCTGCAATACAACGCGGGCGAAATTCGCCGCCAAAGACTTTGGCTCGACGCCTTGAAGTGGGGGACGAACTTTAAGGTTGTTATAGTCGAAGGGTACTATCAGAAAGACCCTCAAAAACGGCGCGTGGAGAAGCAGACGGATACGAACATTGCAATCGGCATTGTTCGAGACGCGCTGACGGTTTCAGCGGTCGGTCCGTTCCCCGCCGCGATGGGACGCGACACAGCATCGAGATTCGAAGCGGCCATACTCGTTAGCGCCGACAGGGACTTCGATCCCGCCGTTGAGATGGTCGCGAATGAATATGGAAAGGAAGTGGCAATTTTCTTACCCACGGAGGAGGAGTCGTCTCGCCGTAGCAAAGGCCGCATACAGATCTACAGGCTCACCTATGCGGATCTTGAGTACAGCCGGCTCCCCGATGTCATCGAAAGGCCCGGGGCCGCCCCAGTTACTTGGGACGAATATCAACTGCTCAAGGAGGCGAGCAGGCGGTACCGACCGCGCTTCAAGCAGGTCGACGCGAATGTCGATCGCTATCATTTCGAGAAATGTCACCAACTTGGCAAGCGGAGCCCGGACCCCAAAACCCAGGTTGGATGCGTTATCGTGGGACCCGACAGAGAGATGCGTTCAGAAGGCTGGAACAGACTCCCCAAAGGGATAGCCAAGCATGCAGAGCGTCTCATTGCACCCGCCAAATACGCTTGGATCGAGCATGCCGAGAGAAATGCCATATACGAGGCGAGTCGGAACGGAAGACCGTTGGAGGACTGCACGATCTACGTGGAATTGGTGCCCTGCGTAGACTGTGCTCGGGCGATAATCCAGGCTGGAATCAGGGAAGTCGTTGTGCACGCAGAACGAGTTGATTCGTACGATAGTGAACACTATCGTGAGCAGCATCTTCTCGCGCAGGAGATGTTCAACGAGGCAGGAGTGCACTTCCGCCGCGTCTCACTTGCATCCGGTCCCTAACCGAAACGACTCCCCACCACGTTTGGTACGCCGCGCATTGGACTCGAATTCTACCGAAGCCGTCAGCCAGCGCGTCAAGCGCCAGTTCTCTGCCGCGCCCAGTCGGCAACTCGGCCGTCCCGACTTGCGGAGGCGTACCGAACGGCTACCCCAGCGCGAAAACCGCCAAGCCATCAATAGCCCCGAAATCGCTGTCCCGGCTGACTAGCGTCGCACCCAGAGCTAGCGCCGTTGCGGCGACCCAGAGGTCGTTTCGTCCAACGGGAGGCCGCGTTGTTGGCGAGCCAACTTTACAGCCGCATAATAATCGCCCGCCCGTTCCGGAACCGGCTCGCATTGTACGGCATCCAAGAACCTGCGGCCGGTCTCTTCCAACTCCGAGCGCCGTCTGCCCTTCGGCAGCCTTGCGATCCCGAATAGGATTTCGCCTCGGACGATCGTACAGGTAACCACGCGATCTCGCTCATCTAGCCCGGCCATCCAGCTTTCAATTTGCGGCATCGGCCCGCATCAAATCGCTGATCGCATTCGTGTCGAGTAGATAAATCACTCCGTTGGCCACTCGTCGAAGGCGCCCTGATCCAGCACCGGCAACCGTGCCGCGGCAATCGCCGCCTCAAGATCGTCGACAGCCGCGGCGCTTGGGTGTGGCAGCTTCCGAACCGCCTGCAATACGGCCGCAGGCGAAGTCGCCCGGTCTAAGAGCGATCGCAGGCTGTCCAACGCCACCTGCTCAACGCTCTTCCGCTGCGCGGCGGCCATTCCCTCAAGGCCGCGTGCGAGGTCATCCGGAATCTGAATCGTCATGGCACCCTCGATACTATTCTCTCAATATCAGGCGCTCGCTGCATCACGGCCGCGGACCCGGCGCCGACCCGTAACCCCACCCCAAACCGCCGGTCACCAAAGTCCTCCCGAATAATTCGCCAATTCTTGAACCACTTGCACGCCTTGGACGCCGGTTCGCTTGTCGCCCCATGCTCCACTGGAATTGAGAACAGCGGATGTGTCCCTACACCCCAACACAAAGCCAAAACCGCCACATTGGCGCCGTGCGAAATTCCCAGGAGCCAGCCACTGGAGTGCGACACACGCGCCATCTCACTCCACGCGGTGCAAAACGGGAGCCAGCCCCGAATTCAGGCCAAACTCCGGCGTTTCCGGTTACAGTTTTATTGATTCTAAAGACCAAATTGGGTTCGTCTGTCCGAATTTACATGCGGCCCGCCACGCACGCCCAACGCAAGATCCTGCACATTTCTGCACGACACCCCATGAAAGGAGTGCGCCGATTACTTATGTTCTTCTTTGCGGCCGTCGGTTCCCTTTGCGTCTTTGCGTGAAAACGAGGCCCCGCCGCATGAAACGACCCCGATATGATATACCATTGACCAAAACCATGCGCCGCACTCCCTTGATTCTCCTCTCCGCCGCCACCCTCTGCGCCCAAGTCGATTTCTCCGCCCTCAAAGAGCTGAAGTATCGCAACATCGGCCCATTCCGCGGCGGGCGCGCCGTAGCCGTCGCCGGCGTCACCACCCGCCCCTCCACCTATTATTTCGGCGCCACCGGCGGCGGCCTTTGGAAAACCACCGACGCCGGCGCCACCTGGGTCTCCGTCTCCGACGGCCAACTGAAGAGCGGATCCGTCGGCGCCCTAGCCGTCTCCGAATCCGACCCCAACGTCATTTATGCCGGCATGGGTGAAGCCTGCGTGCGCGGCAACGCGGCGTCCGGCGACGGCGTTTACAAATCCGTCGATAGCGGCAAAACGTGGAAACACATGGGACTCGCCGATACTTATCACATCGGCCGCATCGCCATCCATCCGCGCAATCCCGATATCGTGTTCGTCGCCGCGCTCGGCCACCTCTTCGGCCCCAACGAAGAGCGCGGCGTCTTCCGCTCCACCGACGGCGGCAAGACCTGGCAGAAGCTGCTCTATCGCGACGCCGACACGGGCGCCGTCGACCTCGCCATGGACCCGTCCAATCCCAATCTGATCTATGCCACGCTCTGGCAGATCCGCCGCAAACCCTGGACCTTCGAGAGCGGCGGCAAAGGCAGCGGCCTGTTTCAATCCACCGATGGCGGCGATACCTGGACCGAAATCACCCGCAACGAGGGCCTGCCCAAAGGCGTGCTCGGACGCATCGGCGTAACGATTTCGCCGGCTAATCCCGAACGCGTATGGGCAATAGTGGAAGCCGCCGAAGGTGGCGTCTACCGCAGCGACGATGGCGGCAAGAAGTGGCAAAAGACGAACTCCGATAACACACTCCGCCAGCGCGCCTGGTATTACTCGCATATCTTCGCCGATCCCAAAAGCATAGAGACGGTCTATGTCCTGAACACGTCGATGTGGAAGTCGGTCGATGGCGGCCATAAGTTCTCCATGGTTCGCGCCCCGCACGGCGACCGTCACGCCCTGTGGATCGCGCCCAACGATCCGGACCGCATGATCGAGAGCGACGACGGCGGCGCCACCATCTCCACCGACGGCGGCAAGACCTGGTCGAGCGAGGACAATCAGCCCACCGCGCAGTTCTATCGCGTGGCGCTCGATAACGACTATCCCTATCACGTCTACGGCGCGCAGCAGGATAACTCCACCGTGCGCATCTCTAGCCGTAGCGACGGGCGCGGCATAGGCGAGCGCGACTGGTACGACGTGGGCGGCGGCGAGAGCGGATGGATCGCGCCCGATCCGCGCAATTCGCAGATTGTCTACGCCGGATCCTACGATGGCTACCTCACGCGCTACGACCATTCCACCGAACAGACCCGCAGCGTCAACGTCTGGCCCGATAATCCCATGGGTTATGGCGCAGAGGGCATGCGATACCGCTTCCAGTGGAATTTCCCGCTGCTGTTTTCCCTGCACGACCCGTCCAAGCTGTGGGCGGGCGGCAACATCCTGTTTGAGACCACCGACGAGGGGCAAAGCTGGAAGCCGCTCGGCGCCGACCTCACGCGCAACGACCGCACCAAGCAGGGCCCCGCGGGCGGCGAGATCACCAAGGATAACAGCGGCGTCGAATACTACGATACGATCTTCACCGTCGCCGAATCGCCGATCGAGAACGGTTTGATCTGGGCCGGCTCGGACGACGGATTGGTTCACGTCACGCGCGATGGCGGCCAGCATTGGACGAACGTCACACCGAAGGACATGCCCGAGTGGGCCCAGATTAATTCCATCGAAGCCTCGCCCCACGACGCACAGACCGCCTATGTCGCCGCGACTATGTATAAGTGGGACGATTACCGGCCGTACCTGTTTGTGACTCGCGATACCGGCAAGACATGGACAGCCATCGACCACGGTATTCCGGATCGCTCTTTCACGCGCGTGGTGCGCGAAGATCCAAACCACAAAGGATTGCTGGTGGCCGGCGCCGAAACCGGTATGTTTATTTCCTTCAACAGCGGCGCGGACTGGCAGCCGTTCCAGCTCAATCTGCCGGTGGTTCCAGTCACGGATCTCGCCTTCCACAAGCGTGAGGGGGAGTTAGTCGTGGCCACGCAAGGGCGGTCGTTCTGGATTCTGGACGATGTGCCGCTGCTCTACCAGTTGTTGCCTGACGCTCTGAAGGAACCCGCGCACCTGTTTCAGCCGAAAGACGCCGTACATGGCGCGCGCGGCGGCTTTGCAATCCCGTCCAGCCGGCCTGTGGGACAAAACCCGGCGGGTGGCGTGGCTATCTATTACTCCCTCGCCACAAAACTCGACGACAAACAACAACTAACCCTCGAAATCCTCGACGCCGACGGCAAGCTGGTGAAGAAACTCTCGAACATCGAGAAGAAGGACGAAGGCCCGGCCGATCCCGAAGAGGAGGCCTTCGGCCCGCCCAGGGGTTCCGAGAAGCTGCCAGCCGAAGCCGGCCTCAACCGTTTCGTTTGGAATCTGCGCTACGAGGACGCTACTAAGTTCCCCGGTCTGATCATGTGGGCGGGCAGCGTCGACGGACCCACCGCCGCGCCCGGCAAATACGCCGCGAAGCTCACAGTGGCCGGCCAGAGCCAGACGCGGACATTCGCCGTGCGGCCCGATCCGCGCGTCAAGACGCAGCCGGACGGCTATGCCGCGCAGCTCGCGCTGGCGCTGCAAATCCGCGACAAGCTGAGTGCGGTTAACCAGGCCGTGCTCGACATCCGCGAGGCGAAAAAGCAGCTCGCGCGCTACCAGAAGGAAGATAAGGTGGCCGACGCCGCCAAGGCTCTCGACAAGAAGCTGTCCGACATCGAAGAAGTACTTTACCAGACAAAGCTAAAGGCCGGCGAGGACGCCCTCAACTTCCCTATCAAGCTGAACAACAAGCTGGCGGCCCTGAAGAGCGGCGTCGAAGAGAGCGACACCGCCCCCACACGGCAGGAGCAGCAGGTCTTCGAAGACCTCGCCACGCAATCGAACGCGGAGTTGGACAAACTGAAAAAGCTCATGAACGGCGACCTGCCCGCATTCAACAAACAGGTCCGAGACGCCAACATTCCCGCCATCCATGTGAAGGGCTGGCTTTAGCCGGTGGAGGGCGGGCTTTAGCCGGCGCGGGGCTTAAGCCCCGCTCTTCTTAACGAGCCTGTAAACATGCACCACTCTTGCCCAGCGTTGCTTCTACTAGCCATCCTAGCCCAGCCCGCCCACCCCCAAACCGGCGACGTGCTGACGGGCCAATACAACAATTCCCGCACCGGCGCGAATCTCCACGAAACCACCCTCACCCCCTCCAACGTCTCCGCGAGCACCTTCGGCTTGCTCTTTACCCAAAAAGTCGACGCCGGGTTCTATGCCCAGCCGCTCTACGTGCAGGGCCTCGCCATCGATAAGCAAACTCACAACGTCGTGTTTGTAGCTACCATGCACGACACGGTCTACGCTTTCGATGCCGATACGCCCCAAGCCGCGCTTTGGCAGGTCTCGCTCGGCACGCCGGTCACGGTTGCGCCCGGCTTCGAGGTAGGAGTCCTGAGCACGCCAGTCATCGACTTGAGCTCTAAGACCCTTTTCGTGGTCGCTTACGCCAGCGAAGCCAGCGGTCCAGTGTACCGGTTGCACGCGATCAATCTGCTGACAGGCGCCGAGATTGCGAATGTCGTGGTGCAGGGCGCCGTAGCGGGCACGGGCGACGATTCGCAGTCCACACCCTGCGCTTCGGGGACCGGCGGGTCCGTGCAGCCGCCCTGCATACCTTTCGTGGCCAGCCAGGTCTTGCAGCGGCCGGCGCTGCTCGAGGACACCACAAGCCGCATCGTCTACTTAGCCTTTGGCACGCTGAACCCCGTAGAAGCTCCCAACCCTTACCACGGCTGGCTGATGGGCTACAGCTATTCCGGCAGCGCTTTCACCCAGACCGTGATCTTCAACGGTAGTCAAAATTCCATGCAAACCGGACAGCCCTGCACCGGCGACGCACCCGCCACCAATCAATGCGGTCATGGCGCCGGAATCTGGATGTCGAGCCGCGGGCCCGCGCTCGACGACACGGGAGTCTACGTGGTGACCGGTAACGGCGGCTACGGCGGTCCCGGCACCGGCAACTGGGGAGAATCTGCCTTGCGGTTGAACGCTGCGGGCGTGGTCGAAGATTCGTTTACACCCAACAATTACGCCTATCTGAACGATTACGATCTGGACCTGGGCGATGCGGGGGCGCTCCTGTTCACCAGCACGAATACAGCGGCGCCCAACCTGCTCGTGGCGGCGGGAAAAGGCGGGATGGTCTATGTGTTGAATCGGGCGAGCCTCGGCGGATTCAACGGCACCAACAGCGGCGCCGTACAAATATTCACCGAAACCCCGCAGGGCTGCGGCGCCGGGCCGGGGCAGCGGCAATGCTATGAGATCCACAGTCCAGCCTTCTAGGCCCGCACCAACGCCGGCCCTATCCTTTATGGCTCGTCTGGGGAATCTGTGGGTAACTGGCTGGCTCAGCGCTGGGGTTGAGCGAGGAAACGGTAGAACTTCCGGCACGTGGAGTCGAAGGGGCGCTGCTCGTCTTCCCAGCCGTTATGGAT
>Ga0187871_10001820_pt1 | contig 18136 bp, 14 predicted proteins | sample June2016WEW_16_1_FD_132988 | JGI IMG/M metagenome (GOLD analysis project Ga0187871, IMG submission 132988) | Peatland microbial communities from SPRUCE experiment site at the Marcell Experimental Forest, Minnesota, USA - June2016WEW_16_10 | ecosystem: Environmental > Terrestrial > Soil >...
AGAAGGATTCGATCAAGGCGATGGAATCAGGGCTTTCGGCGAGGTCCCACATGGGGCCGTGCCCACCAACGTAGAATACCGTGTCGTAGTCTTCCGCTCTTACACCAGCAAGCTTAGTCGTCTGCGAAAGTGCAGTTTGCGCCGTCTTGTCCTGTTTGAACCGCGTCATGGCGGGTGTCTGATTTTCCGGTAAATCGCTCTTCGGATCGATCGGTGGCTGCCCGCCTTTCGGTGACGCGAGGGTTAGCTGCACACCGGCGTCCCGGAAAACAAAATAGGGGGCCGCAAACTCTTCAAGCCAAAGGCCCGTTTTGCGGCCGGTGTTCCCGAGTTGATCGTGGGAGGTCATCACCATCACTATTTTCATATTCCATCTCCTCTGTTCGTCGTCATGCACGTCCGATTGGACGACATACCGCCATCAGAACAGAAGCGTCGGAGGCGAAACAATTGGACTAAGGTATCGCCGACACCATCGTCCAATTGTTTCGCCTCCCCGCTCCTGGCTTAATCGCAACCGTGTATCGCATCCGAATCAATCGGGAACGCGCAATGCACAATTTCGTTGAGGAGGGCTCGCCATGGCCATCGCAAGAGTTTTGCACACCCCCCATTTCCGTAGCGCGGACGGGGCGAGGGACCTCGATACAAGCGAGGCACGAAAAGTCAGATCGCTGCTCGAGAGACTCGATATGAAGCGTGTGTCGATGCTGGAGTGGTGCCGAATTCTGCGAGTTCACCATGAATGGACGATATTCCAGGCCATTCGATTTGCGCTGTGGCTGGCACGCTAAGTCGTTATCATGCTTCCGAGTGAGGATGCCGGACATCCGCGGTTGCTGCCCTGCCGGTGGGAGAGCGTAAAGGCTTGAGACCATCGGCTGGTCAATTGCATCAAAGGGGGAGATTTTGGATCGTTGTAGCCCGCCTAAAGGAGAGGTCCGGCGAGATTCGTATGCGATTGTATGTCTCCTTGTTCTGGGTTTGGTAGTTTCCACGGCCGCCTAAACGCGGCGGGCGGTTGATCGAATCGGCGTCCCTCAACAGGTGTCAATCGAAGCGGAAAGGTAACGTGAATCATATGCGCCAATTACGCGACCTGCTGCAAGAAGCACAGCAAAATGAAGTTGCCATCGGCCACTTTAATGTTTCGGACCTCGTCCTATTGAAAGCGGTGTTCGCCGCTGCCCGGGAACTGAACGTGCCCGTCCTGGTCGGTCTGTCAGAAGGGGAGCGTGAGTTTGTGGGAACTCGTCAAATTGCTGCTTTCGTGCGAAGCCTGCGTGAGGAATTCGACTTCCCCATTTTTCTCAACGCCGATCATACACACTCGCTCGCGAAGGGGATCGAAGCTGCAAAAGCGGGCTTTGACTCGATTGTCTTCGACCTTTCGGCCTTGCCCATGGAAGAGAATATTCGTCAAACCAAGCAGGCTGTAGAAGCGTTGAAAGCGATCAATCCTTCCATGCTGGTCGAGGGTGAGATCGGGGACATCGGAAGCGGCTCCGAAATACACGATTCATCTCCCGACCTGTCGAAGGGCCTTTCGACACCCGAAGAAGCGAAGCAGTTTGTAGAAGCCACGGGAGTGGACATCCTGGCTCCAGCGGTGGGGAATATGCACGGCATGCTCAGGAGCATGGTCAAGGGACAAACAAAAAAGCATCTGGAGATCGAGAGAATAATTGGCATCAAGCAGGCGGCGCGTGTTTTCTTAACACTACACGGCGGCTCAGGAACCGATGACGCAGACCTGCGGAAGGCCATCGGAGCGGGAATCAATATTGTCCACATCAATACAGAACTTCGGGTGGCATGGAGACGTGGACTGGAGCAAGGATTAGCCAAGCAGCCGGATGAGGTTGTGCCCTACAAGATTCTTCCCTTCGCCGTGAATTCCGTAAGAGAAGTGGTCGGCTCGCGCTTGAAGCTCTTCAACGATAGACATATGGCTCAGGGAGCCTAGCTCCGCAGTCCCCTGCACGGAAACAATCACGGACTCGCCGCCCCAGCGATCTCGCGCTGCCACTGTCCTGTAAAATGAATTTTCCGCAAAATCTTTGCATCCAGAGAAGTAAGGGATGAGTCCAATGGCCAGCATCCGGTTACAAGTGCTTCTAGCAGGACTGTCCCATTCTTTTGGATGAGGTTCTCCGCTTAGGTTTGAGCCGTCGCCGCTAGGTCCGGACATAGGAGCAACAAAGTGAAGCCAATCCGAGTGGTTATCATCGGGGGAGGATTTGCAGCCGTACAATTCGCAAAAACTCTTCGCGGCAAACTGCGCCCATCCGACTGCGAAATTCTCCTTTTCAACCGCGAGAACCACATGGTGTTTCATCCTCTGCTCGCGGATGTCGCGGGTGCCTCCATCAATGTAGACGCAGCCGCCGCACCTCTTCGCCAAATGCTCCCCGATGTTGGCTGCCGTACCGAGCGCGTGGAACGAATCGACTTGCCCGCCTCAGAAATTGAATATGACGAGGGCAACGGCGTCCGGACGCGCCTGCATTACGACCATGTGGTCCTCGCCTGTGGCGCGGACAGCAACCTCGGCATCATCCCAGGAATGACGGAGCACGCTTTCGCTTTCAAGGTCATGCGCGACGCCATCGACCTCCGGCAGCACGTCGTCCGTCAGATGGAACGCGCCGAAGCAACCACTGATCCCGAACGACGCCGCTGGTTCCTCCATTTCATCATCGTGGGCGCCGGGTTCAGCGGGGTCGAAGTCGCCGGCGAACTCAACGAACTCGTTCGCAGCAGCACCCGCTTCTACCGCAATTTCCGGGAAGAAGATGTCGTCGTAACCATGGTCCATTCTCAGGACCAGATATTGCCCGAAGTGGCCCCTACGCTTCGCGATTTCGCCCGCAAGAAAATGGAAAAAGCCGGCGTCACCATTCTCTTGAATTCCCGCGCCGTCGCCGCCACGCATGAAGGCATCGAACTCAAAGATGGCCGCAAACTTCTTGGCGCCACCATCGTTTGTACCATCGGCACGACCGCTTCTCCTCTCGTTCAAAGCCTCCATGCTCCCAAAGAAAAGGGACGCATCCGCACGACTCCCGAAATGCGCATCGAAGGCCAGACCAACGCCTGGGCCCTCGGCGACTGCGCCCTTATCATCAACGACTTCGACAAAAAACCGTCGCCAACCACCGCCCAATTCGCCCAACGCCAGGGCCGCCAAGCCGCCCTCAATCTAATCCGCACTCTTCACGGGGAGCCAACGAAACCCTTCAGCTTCAAAGCCCTCGGCCAACTCTGCTCCATCGGCGGCTACTCCGCCGTAGCGGAAATGTTTGGCATGAGGTTTTCCGGGTTTCTCGCTTGGTTTATGTGGCGCGGCGTCTATCTCTTCAAACTGCCGACGTGGTCCCGCAGATTTAAGGTGGCCCTGGATTGGGCCTGGGACGTGCTCTTCCCGCGCGACCTCGGCTTTCTCAACACCGATGCGACCCTGGAGGTAACTCACGCCTACTATCTCCCCGGCGATTACGTCCACCGCCAAGGTGAATTGGCGCGCACCTTCTACATCATCGATGAAGGCGAAGTCGAAGCCCTGAAAGCGACACCCCCTGATCCGGAACCCAAGATCGTGGCTGTCCTAAGCAAGGGCGATTTTTTTGGCGAGGCTACACTCCTGGGAGATCACCCGCATGAAACCAGCGTTCGCGCACGAACCGTGGTGCGTCTCATGCAGATTAGCAGTGGACTCTTCGCGCAGCTCGCTGGGGCCTCCACTCCGTTGCGCGACCTGCTATCCCGCACGCTGACTCGACGCTCCGGCGATTTCTGGCGCCGGCTGCCCCTTGCCAAGTCGCTTTTGTCGGACGAGTCGTTGGCCTCGCTGTTAGATCCTGTTCCCGCCAAATCTTTAAGCAAGGACACCACCTTCGCCGACGCCGTCATCGCTCTGAACGAAAACGCCGCTGGCGAGCTCTTAATCCTCGATGAGAAGCAATGCCTGTGGGGCACCCTCGACGGTAACAGCCTTTACGAAATGATCGCCCGCATCGCCATTATTCCCCCCGAGTCTCGCGGCGACGTAACCCGCCGCAAACTCAGCGATCTGCTCCCGCCTAATCCCCTGTATGTCTCTCTAGACGACTCCATCCCAGTCGCCACCGCCACCATGTTCGATCACGGCATATCCTGGCTCCCGGTCGTTCACTCCCAAAACGACCTGCAACCCGTTGGGTGCCTCCGCCGCGCAAGAATTGGCAGCCGCATGATCCAAAAAATCAGCCAAGCCAAAGCCGCTCACGCCCAAGCCCAAACCGCCAGCTAAATCCGCCTCCTTGGTAGGGGCGGAGCTTGCCCCGCCCGATGATCGGCCGGTCTCCAGGCTGCAGAACAACTTCCTCGCGGCGCGCCGGCTTCCAGCGCGTTCCCACATGAAACGTGCTCTCGCAAGTAGTTCCCGGCCACCCCATTCGGCCCGATGCCCCAGAATATGGTGAAATGGGGGAGGCGTCTATTGGACTTAAATATTGATACGGCACGGAATAGAAAACAAAAACGTGGCTCCGGGGCCTTCATTCCGCATCGCCCAAAGGCGTCCTCGATGGCTTTCCATGATGGAGCGGCTGACGCAAAGTCCAATTCCCATGCCGTCGCTCTTTGTCGAATAGAAGGCTTCGAAGAGCTTCTCCTCGACTTTGGAGTCTATGCCCAACCCTGTATCTCTGACGCTTAGGCGCACGCCACCGCCTTCGTCGCTTTCTGTCTTGATGAGCAATTCCCTTGGACGATCTTCGACCGCACTCATGGCATCCGAGCCATTCCGTATCAGATTCAGGATCACTTGCTGAATCTGAATCCGATCTCCTAAGACAGGTGGCAGACCGGCGGCAAGGTCCAGCTGTGGAATGACCCTGTTCCGCTGCAACTCACTCACGGAGAGCGCAATCACTTCCTTAGCCGCTTCGTTTAAATCGAACGACTCAAATGCGGCGCTTTTCTTACTGAAGAGCGCCCTCAGCCGTGTAATCACTTCAGAAGCACGACTGCCGTCGCGAATCGTTCGTCTCGCGGTTTCCCGTGCTCCTTCCAAATTCGGAGGATCGGCTTCCAGCATCCGCAGGCACGTACTGGCATTGGTGACAATGCCGGATAGCGGTTGATTGACCTCGTGCGCGATCGATGCGGCAACCTGCCCGATCGTCATCACCCGTGTCATATGCGCGAGCTCCGCCTGCGCCTGGCGTAATCTCTCACGCACCTCCTCGGCGCGCTTTTGTTCTCTTAAATCGAGCACGAAAGCGACACCCGCGTTCCCGCCCTCTTCGAACAAAGCGGCGCCGACCAGTACGGGCACGCGACTGCCGTCTTTCCGGATGTACTCCTTCTCGTACGGTTGGGCACTTCCGTTCGCTCTTAGGTCAGCCACGGCGTGTTCGTCACGCTCGCGCCATTCGCGCGGGGTAAGGTCCGTCCAACGCATGCGACCCCAGACAAGATCTTCACGGTCGTATTCCACAATGTGGAGGAACGCATCATTGGCCTCCACAATTTTGCCGTCCAGATCCCAGATGAAGATTCCTATAATATTGGCGTCGACTAAGCGCCGGATCCTGACTTCCAACCCTTTGGCCAGCTCACGCACCGCTGCCTCCGCCTTTTGGCGTTCGGCAACTTGGAATTTAAGATCGTCGATTGCCGTTACAGTTTGATACGCGGAAGAGGCGAATTTTCCCAGTGAGCCCATGACCCGGTCATCTTCGGCGTCGAACTTGCGACGATCACTATGCATGATCCCCCAGATGGTTCCGACCGCCTCGCCGCCAACGTAGAACGGAACCAGCAGGCACTCTTCGGCTGCCGGATTGACTGGCAGCAAATAGGGGTAACGCCGTTCAAAATGTCTGAACAGCAGGGCACGATTTTGATCGAGCACATCTCCGCATGGGCCAAAATTGCGCGGAGTCCCTCCGCCAACATGCGGATTCCACATGCCGGCGATAGCGGGCCAATAGAACCTTTTGCCGCAAACGTCCGGTTTTTTGCCATCCCTCGTCAGCAGGCTAAGGCCAGCGGAGTCACACTGGGTGATATCCAGGATCGTATCAGCCAGCGTCTGAAAAATGGTGCTTGGGGAATCGTCGAGCGCGCTCATCAGCGCCACGAGCGCGCGGTTTTCCTTCTCGTAATCTGGCGGGCGCGACGGGCGACAATTTAGCTCCTCCGTGCAAAGGATCGATTCCAACGAAGCCTCGCCCGTTGAAATTGAAGTTTCCACTGGAACATCATTTTGCGTTTTGGCAGAGTCGGTCACCTTCCCACCTCCATAAGGATGTTCATCCCGAATCGAAGGGTTCCAATCTCGATAAAACCGGAGACCCGCAAACCCACCCGGCCGATTCGATTTCTTAAAATCGTGTGCGGTCCTACACAAAGCTGGGTCACGCTGCGCCAGATCTGGCGCCACCTCGACATCCCCCCTCTACTTTGATAGGCGCAAAGGGGCAGAGGATTTTGTGCGCCACGACAAACATTCTTGCGTTCAGATCAATTCCCCGTCGCCCAGGTATCCCCGGTGGTGTTCCGCGTGTTCTGCGACACCGTACTGGAGCTTGATTCCGCCCTGGCCAAACGCGCTTTTTGGGGGCGTTCTAGCACTCCGTCGTCGTCATAGTGAGGCTGTGAAAGCTTGCGAGGTTGACCCGATGCTGCGCTGCTAACATCGACCATGCGATGTGAGATAGAATCTGACCGAATGTCTGAAGATCAGCCCGTTACGACTCTACTGCGTGACTTTGCCTCAGGAAATAAAGGCGCGCTCGATCGTCTGATACCGCTCGTGTACCCCGAGCTGCAACGGCTCGCACGGGGCTACATGCGCAACGAGCGTACCGGCCACACTCTGCAACCGACGGCCCTGGTCCACGAAGCCTATGCCCGGCTGGTACAGCAGGATCAGCCTGATTACAACAGTCGAGCGCATTTCATGGGGGTAGCGGCGCACATCATGCGTCAGATCCTTATCGACCACGCACGTGCGAGTAACGCTGAAAAACGCGGCGGGAAAGCCGCCAAAGTGCCGCTTGATGAGGTCACTGACCCGGCGGCAGAACGACCCTCTGCTATGATCGCTATTGACGATGCGCTGCGGGAGCTGGAGCGCAATGATCCGCTCAAGGCACAACTGGTCGAGATGAGGTTTTTCGGAGGCATGACGGCCGAGGAGTCCGCCGAAGTTCTGAAAATTACCGCCGACCAAGTTCGGCGGCAACTGCGTGTCGGCCAAGCTTGGCTGCAGCGAGCATTGGACCGCACTTCCGAACCTAAGAAGAGTTGACGCCGGCCGCTAGAATCCGACGCCTTTCTTCGCCTCTAGTATAAGGATGGTATTTTAGGCCGAGGAAAACGCCTTGCCGCACGAAAATTGGGACCGGATTCAGGAGCTCTTCCTGCAGGCCGCCGATGTGCATCCATCGGAGCGCGCCGCTTTTCTGGATCGCTTGTGCGGCAGCGATACCGAAACACGCATGGAGGTCGAGTCGCTTCTCCGTGCGGACGACACCGGCGAATCCGCAGTGTCCGCGGCCATCGAATCTGAAGTCGCCTCGATTCTCGATGAATCTCCGCCTGTCGATACCCGATTGGGATCCTATCGGTTGCTGAAGGAGATAGGCCGCGGTGGAATGGGCACAGTGTATCTTGCGGAGCGCGCCGACGGTCAGTTTCGAAAGCAAGTCGCCGTCAAAATGGTACGGCCGGGTATGGATACCGAGTTCATCCTGGTGCGTTTTCGCCGGGAGCGACAGGTCTTGGGCCGCCTCGATCATCCCAATATCGGACGGCTACTCGATGGAGGCACGGCGACCAATGGCACTCCTTACTTTGTAATGGAGTACATCGACGGTGACTGGATTACGCGCTATTGCGAGTCCAAAAGTCTTGGTGTCGAACAGAGGCTTAGTATATTCCTTCGCATCTGTTCCGCTGTCCACTACGCTCATTTGCAGTTCGTTGTGCATCGCGATCTCAAACCTGGAAATATTTTGGTGGACTCCAAAGGCGAACCCAAACTGCTCGATTTCGGTATTTGCAAACTGCTCTACCGCGACGCGGATGGCGCGGGCAACGGCACCATCACTATCGGCACGGGCCTACTGACGCCTCAATATGCGTGTCCCGAACAGGTTCGCGGCGAGCCTGTAACAATCGCCTCCGATGTCTATTCGCTTGGGGCGGTGTTTTACGAATTGCTGACGGGCGCGCATCCTCATGTTTTTCCTGAACTCACGCCACAAGTGGTCGAGCAAGTGGTGTGTGAACGGGACGTGATCGCACCGAGCGAAGTAGTGCGTCGGGATAACGAAAAACTAGCTGCACGATTGCGTGGCGATCTGGACACCATCGTTCTGCATGCCATGCGCAAAGAGCCGTCGAGGCGCTATGAGACGGTTGAACGATTCGCTGAAGATATACGTAGGCACCTCTCGGATGAGCCCATTACCGCGCGGCCAGATGATTTCATGTACCGTTCGCGCAAATTTCTTCGTAGGAACCGATTAGCGGTAGGAGTAGGGTTGGCCCTTTTGATTGCTTTCTCAGCTGGATTATTCAGCACCGAATTGCGCAATCGGCTGGTACCAAGTGGAGCTAGGTGGGCTCCTCCGCCGCTCACGAATGATAATCAGTTCGGTTCACGACTGCAGCGGATCGAACTGCTGGTGGTACTGGGGGATTCTTATGCGCGGGAACATAACTGGAAGGATGCGCTTCTCGCTTACCAGCAGGCCCAGACGCAGATCCCTAATAACCTTACTCCTGATGACCCGGCCCTACAGCCCTGGCGCGACCGGATTTCCGCAGGAATGGCCCTGGCGCAGGAGCAACAGGGCATGAGCGAAAAAAAAGTGAGAATTCCGTGATCGAAACCGTCCAGGTTTTGCGCCTTAGTGCGTGGAGTTCCATGTGACCCCGCGACAGAAGCAGATTATCTGCGAAAGCTTCCCTTTGATCCGAGAAATCGCTATCCCTGTCTCCCTGCTCTTCTACGGACGCCTCTTCGATCTAGACCCATCGTTACGCCGGCTCTTCAAAATTGATCTGAAAGAGCAGTCGAAAAAGCTGGTCGCCACGCTCGACGCCCTCGTGGAGGGCGTCGACGATTGGGAGAAGATCGTCCCCGTCTTGCGCGAATTGGGACAGCGCCATGTCGGTTACGGAGTGAAGGAACAACACTATGACACAGTGTGTTCGGCGCTGGTTTGGGCCTTCGGTCAAGCACTGCAACCTGGCTTCGACGACGAAGTGCGCGCCGCCTGGACCGCCGTTATCCGGGCCGTCAACGAACAGATGAAGATCGGCGCCGCCGCGGTACCTGCCACCGAGCAATAGCCGACACCTGTCCCTCCACGGACTTCACCCGCAACGAAGAACGGCGCGATTCTCGGTAGTGAGGGTCTCCATGGGTCAGCATTGCTTTGACAGAGCATGGAGTCAGAAACACATAAAGACTTGCACAAGCACTGAGAGGCATTTCGCACCCCCGCCGCTTGACCCGCAACCTCATTAACGCTTGGTTTGTGAGGATGCGAAGCAGCCGCATAAACCGACGCCGTCGTCCAATTGTGCGCCTTCCATGCTTCTGGTTTGATCGCTTTATGTCACCGATTCAATCGGATGTGCATGAAGTACTTGATGTCGGGGGCAGGCGCGGTTCAACGCTTCTCGTACGGGTGAAAGATGTAGTCCTTCGCCTTCACGGCCGTATGGCACGCGTTTCCGCAGTTTGAGGGGCTGGGATCGGCGGTGAACTTGTCCGATGGGGCCTCGTAGTTGAACAGCGCGTATCCCCATCCCCCGCTCTTCGGAAATCTCTTGCTGTCCTTTTCCATCACGAAAGCCTGGGTAAAGACATCTGGCACATCCACGACGAAGGGGGCCTCCGTGCTCTTCTTCGGCTTCCACTGGAGCTTCACGATCCTGGAGCCTTCCGGGAAAGGCTGGCCGTTGCCCGGAACGCCCGCCTTGTACGCATTGATCATCGTCGGATTGGCGACGATCACCTTGAGCACTTCGTCAGTCCGGGCAGAAGAGACCACCGCCCAGTCCTCGTATCCCCGGAAGTCGGAGAACGCGATTCCGCTCGGCGTTTTCAGCGAGTACTTGTCCGGCGCGTGGTCCTGCGCGTAGATGACCGTGGCGCCGAGAACGGCGAGCACTGCCGTGGCTATCACAATCGTGAGCTTGCTTTTGCGCTCCATGGCTGATCCTCTCTTAAGCTCTTAAGCAGAAATTCCGTTTTAGCTGCTTGATTGGGCGCAGCACATCACACCGTCCAGCTGCCCATCCGAACTCTGGCCCACGCCATTTTCACGGCCCTCGACGGTGTGCGTTTTTGCGGTGCACAAGACTTTTCTCTCTTCGGACATCCTTGGTGCTGTGCTCATTCTTTTCTCTTTGAAGCAAACTTGATGATTTACACCAGATGTCTCCTCTGATTCAGAGCACGGGCCACTGGATGCAAAATTTCCGCGATGACTGGGCTATTGCGGCCAAACCAGGCGCGGGCCCCAGCTTAGCAGCCATCCTTACCGCTCACTGAGGGAATTCGCCTTCATCTTTTATATCACTTGCCCACGATGTGCTTTTTCTGTGATCTCGCTAATGCCGAGCTCGTCGCCGACCTGTTTATTCAATAGACCGGAGACGACCAACGCCATGGCCTGCCGGTCGCGACGGGTAAGATATGCGTAATAGTCACAGAGTTGCTGTAACTCCGCTTCGTGGCTGAGAGCTGCTCGTCAAAATGCGCGTTAGCACGCGTTCCGCAGCATGAGGAGAGAAGAGGCCATCTTCTGACAGATATCAGTGATGGCCTGCGAGTTCGGGGAGCCCTGGTCCTCGAAGGGTTGCTGTAATGGCCGGATGGAATCATCGGTGATGCGCGCCGGTGTGTCCTCTTCGTGTGCGATCCCTGCGGCAATGTGCATGAGTTCATCGCTGTATTCGTTTAGAAAATGGTCCAGCGCCTGATTTTGGTGCTGGGTCAATTCGGAGTCGATCTCTCGTCGCTCACGATGTGAGATAAGACTGAGTTCCAGCAGGAAGATCGAGCGCAACGCTGGCTGAGCCCTCTGAATCCGCTCCCATTCGGCAACGTCTTCCTCGCGCCGATGGCGAAACTCGAACTCAAACCGCGCGGCATCCGTCTGCGATTCCAGACTGGCGAAGTTGTCATTGATCTGACTGCGGAGACGGATGATCTGTGAAACGGCAATGGCTCTGTCGCGTACCACCGGACAAACTCCGAGCTGTGCCAGCATCCTTACGTTCCGCACCAGCAGTTTCTGGAGCTGCGCTGCATCGCTCTTCGCCCCGAAGCGGTCGAAGATAAATCCCATGGCGAGAATACCTAGTAACACGCCAAGTACCTTATCGCGCGCGATCGTAAGGTCCGTCTGGATCTGGGCATCCTGCAGGTTGACGAAGTAAAAGGAGAGCGCCATCTGCACGCCAAAATAGGAAAGCCGCGGACTGGAGGTGGCGAACCACGCGGCGATCGCGGTCCCTGTCGCAAAGAAGAGAGCAAACCCGAAGACGCTGTCGATACCGGGTAGGATCAGAATCTGCGCCGAAATCCCCAGGACCAGCCCTCCGACAACAAAACCGGCAAGGCGGAGAAACTGCGCTTGGAGCGAAGTGCCGATGGTGCTCAGCGAAGTAACGATGCAAGTAAGGACGCTTGTTGTACCGATGCCGGGCCAGTCGAGCGCGTTGTAGAGCACGTAACAAACAGTAGCAGCGAGGCACCCGGCAAAGGCGGAGCGTATGTATTCCGGGTTCTGGAATGCATCAGGCACCAACAGAGTGCGCCACCAGTCGCGCCTTGGCGCGTTCTGGGAACCATCGACGACCTCATCGCGTTGAAAGACTTCGGGGATGAGTGCGACGGTTCGTTCCATCTCTTGAAGCATCGGCAAGCTAGAGGACGGCTGCCCCTCGATAACAGCAGGAGACGCGGAAATAACCCCTGACTCCCGGAGCTCCGTTCGGATTGCTCCGAGCCTCTCAGAAAGCGCGCGTAGACGGATCGCGTCGTCGTCGCCGGGCCGGGGGCGAGTGCGCTCGAGATTCGCGGCAAGACCAATGAGCCGGCCCGCCAGTGAAATGAGGGCGCTGCACTGCGCCCGCCGGGTGGGATCCAGGCCTTGGCGCTGCAACGCCATTCTGAGTCGGCCAGTGCCGATCATATCGTATTGAAGAATTCTGTTGCGGATCGACTCCGCCGGGGCATGCAGACCGGCGGTGCTTTCCACTACCTGCTGCACTGCGAGCAACAGATTGTCGACGGAGGCGATGAGCGGGTCGGAGCGATCGAAGATGCGGTATAGCGCTTCGGTTACCACAGTGACGCCAGCACCTACGACGATTACCAAGACAGGCCAGAGAGTACCCTCCACTTGGAGTTCGCTCGGCAAGGTGCGGTCCCATACCGGCATGGCAATACCAATCGGAATTGCGAAAGCCAATGCGGCTGCGTAGTTAGTCGTCGTGCGCAGAACGAAAAAGATCAGATACAAACTTCCGATTACCCAGATGAAATGAGTAATAGGGTAACCGCGGAACAGCATCATCCCGAGCAGGGTGTAGAGGCTCGCGCCGACGAATGCAAGGACGATCATTCGTCCCCCACGCCAAGTTGCCGCGAGATTTTCGCGAGCCAGGAGAATCGCAAAGAGAGCAGCCAGGAACGCGTTAGGAATGCGGAAGGTCACCGCGATGATCATGACCAGCGTCGCCGCGATGGTCATGCGGGTGACCGTGTTCACCCGTCCTGGATACGGAGCGACTTCCCACCGGATGAATTCCCGAAACCAAAGCCAAGAGGCAGTCCGGCTGGCTGGCGGCTGGCGGAGCTCAGTGGCTCGGGTCGCCATATCAAGGCTTCCGTTTGTATCCGCGGATAACTACGACTGCGGATTCCCCCAGGCGAATGACCTCAGACGGCGGCGACTGAATCCGGATGCGGACGGGGTAGCGGCTGGCCAAGTGTACCCAGCTCAGAGTCCGTTGTACGTCGGGAAGGCCTGGCGTGACTCGGCCCTGGAACGAAGGGTCGGGTGTGACACCGTACCCCACGCTCTCGACGACCCCCTTAAGCCGCAATCCGGCATCAGACATGACGTAGACGTCCGCGGTCATGCCCGGCTGGACATGCTTCAGCTGCGTCTCGCGGAAATTCGCAACCACCCACCAGACGCGAGTGTCGATGAGCGTGAAAATCTCCTGTCCTACGTGAGCATAAGCACCCTCGGAAATGACGAGGCTGGTTACGCGTGCGTCGAATGGAGCGTAGACGCGGCACTGGTCGTAGTTGTATTGGGTGTTGGCGATTGTGGCGGCCCGTCCCTGCCGTTGGGCCACCAAGGGGTCGAGGGTAAGTACGCTGGACTGAGATTGGTGAAGCTGTGCCGTACTCTGGTCTGCCGAGGCCTCGGCCTGTGCCAGGGCGGCCAGCATCGAGTTGAGGTGGGCTCGATTGAGGGCCAATTGCGATTCGGCTTCGTGCACGGACTGCGCGCTGGCCTGCTCTGTCGTACGCGCCTGGTCCACCTGGTCGACGGTAACGAACTGCTTGGCGAGCAGGGGCTCGACGCGGTGCAGGTTATTTTCGGCGTATGCCGACTCGGCCTTCGCCCGATCGAGCGCAGCCTCGGAGTGGGCGACATCGGCCTCCGCCTCACGGATCAAGGCTTGCGCCCGGTCGACGTTGGCGCCGGCGCTGCGGGTTGCCGCCCCGGAGGCGGTGACGGCGTGTACTTCGGCCCGAATGCGCCGCTGTTCGTCGACGATCTGGCCTTCGAGGGCGGCCTGGTCCGACAGTGCGTGGTCAAGGGCGTACCTGTAGGGGCGATCATCGATTTCAAAAAGGAGGTCGCCCTGTTTAACGCGCTGGTTGTCGGCGACGTTCAGGTGCAGTATGGGCCCCTCGACAACGGGCGCGATTCCGATGTAGTTGGCAAAGATTTCGGCGTCATCGGTCTGCGGGTGCAGAGTTGCGACCACGTAGACAGCGACCAAGCCGGCCACCGCCAGCACAACCATGGCTGCGGTGAAGACGCGACCGTACCAGTGAAGTTTTGCTGTGCGACTGTCTTGCTCAGGCTGGCCAGTGTCTGCATTCGGCATCGCGTTCACCTAGCTGTAGAACAGCAGCCACAACATGCACGCGAGGAAGATCGCCGTGCTGAGATATAAAAGCACAGGTGCAGCCAGATGTTCGGCAATAGCAGTGCGAGCGATCAGGGCCCGTGCGCCCGTCGCCAGTACCAGACCACCCGCGGAGCAGAAGATCCACACCGGGAAAAAAGAGCCGAAGATGCTGTATTCGGGCGCGTGGGAGCAACCAACCAACACCAGCGGCGCCACCAGGCATACACCGGGGAGGGTGCGAAGTGAGGTCATTCGGCGTCCACCGCGCTCCGTCGATTCAGTATTCATGTCGAGCAGACCTCATATGTTTCGCATGTGTCCAATATTGGTCCTAATCGTGCTCACCACCTCGTCGATACGGCCTGAGAGCACCAGCCCTCCCGCGGTCAACCCGAACACCACGATCATTTCGCGCTCGACACGGACGGGACGAAGCCACTTCCCGCTATGCTAACCCCGGGCACGGGCGGTCACTGGACACCCCCAATCCTGCGCTTCCATTGGGCCACAGGTTTGAGGACCGAATCTATTGGACGAAGGTATCGATCAATACCTTCGCATCAGGTGATCACGATGGCGCCTGCACATTTTGATCGCGGACACATAGCATTGAAGTTCGCGATTGCGGTCGGCGAAAAGACGCCGAGCCTCGTCAACTTGCTGAAGAGAAATCGGGCCTGTGCCGCCCGTGAAGATGTTGTCCGCCGGTACTTTGGGATCGATCCGATACGTTGGTCCAATAGACTCGGCCCCCCACTTCTGCCTTAATGGCCGCTGAGTCCGAAAGAATCGTCTTCCAGTTTGGCGTACGCCGACGAGGTGCTGGTGGCAGAACGCGAGATAAGTGCGTTTGTCAACGCGGTGAGGGAGTTGTTCGGTCCAGAGTCAGGCAGCAAACGCATCCGAGGAATTGTAAGAACTCGGCGAGGCACAGGTAGTTCTTGCGACGGCGTCCATACGGGAGGGGCGTGGCTAGCGATTGCCGAGGTGTCGCTGGGGATGAGCGGGAAGAAGTTTCGATTGGTCGAATACAAGGCACCATTGCTATTTTTGTCGCTGCTTCTCGCCTTCTCCGCGGCGAGAGTTCAGGCGCAATGTGCCGCTAAAGTGTCTTCCCCCGCAGATGCCGCCGGCTGCGCCGCTCGCGAAACCCCTCGCGAGGGAACGGCGATTCTCGATCCAGTTCACCCCTACACCCTGGCCGAGCTGATTGACGTTGCCGAGCATCACAATCCCGCCACGCGCACGATCTGGGAGCGCGCTAAGCAGAAAGCCCGCGAGCTCGGTGTGGCAAAAAGCGCCTATTATCCTGGGTTAGAGGGTTTAGCTGTTTTCGGCGACGAGAGATTGATAAATCCGTTCCCGGAGCCGCTCGCTCCTCGCGGCTACGTCATGGTCGAGGTACCCATCGTCCGGCCTGAAGTCACGCTCCAATACCTCATCTTTGACTTTGGCAAACGCGAGGCCAGCGTGGACTTCGCGAAAGCGGAAAAACTCGCCGCGGGTGCAGACGTCATTCAGGTGAATCAAGCGCTGGCGTTTCGCGTCGCTAGTGCGTATTACCAGCTGACGACCGCACAGGAAAGGTTGCAAGCTGCGCAGGACACGTTGCGAACTGCACAAACCACGCAGGATGCGGCTGAAAACAGACTGAACAACGGGCTCGCGACTCTTCCTGATGTTCTCAACGCCCGGGCCGAAACGTCGCAGGCTGTGTTCGACGAGGAATCCGCGGACGGGGACGAAAAGGTTGCGCGCGTCACACTGACCGAAGCGGTTGGAGCTGATCCGTCTCCCAACATAGTGATTGACAGCCAGAGGAGTGCGCCGTTGCCGGAGAGCCTCACAATGTCCATCGAGGCTTTGATCGATCGCGCGATGAAGAATCGTCCTGAACTCATGGCGCAAACTCTGGAAATCCGCTCCGCTGAGGCTCGCATTCGTGCAGCCAAGGCAGAGTACAAACCGCAGATCGTTCTCTCGGGATCGGTTGCGCAGACCTCCGTGTGGCCCACGGCGGATTACGGCCAGCTGGGTTCCGCGAGTGAGCCTACCTGGTCCGTCGAACTCGGCATCCATTGGCGCATCTTTGACGGAGGTGTGCGCAAGAACGAACTGTTGATCGCCGAATCGAAACGCCGGGAAGCAGCGGATGAATTTACGGCGATACATGATCAGACGACGCGCGAGGTCTGGACCGCTTACATAGCATTCCGGACGGCCTTGCGAAAGCACGACGCCGCTGTGGCACTTCTCGAGTCTGCCAACGCCTCTTACTCGGCATCGCTCGATGCATACAAATATGGAGTCAAGAACCTGGTCGATGTTGTTACCGCGGAGAAGCAGCTGGCCCAAGCTCGACTATCCAGTGTCTCCGCACGATCAGAATTATTTCTAGAGGCAGTCAACCTTGAATTCGCCACCGGAAATCTGCTGAGGAATCAACCGCCAGCGACAAAACTTCAATCTCTGGACGGACATCAATGATTTCGCCCAGTCTGCAAGTGCCTCGCCAAAAATCGTAATCATACGAAGGTATCGAGGATACCTTGGTCCAATAGACTCCTTTTCGCGCTCATGATGTCGTGGGTAGCGTGCATCGGGCATCGAAAGATTTGATGACGCGATGAACATGCGTTACCGGCCGGCTATGCCATTCCGATGACGTCAGACTACACCCACCACTACGGAGGCTACGATGAGTCTTATCGATAAAGCGTTAGAAGCAAACCGTCACTATGCAAAAAAATACGATCCAACGCTGGGGAAACGCCCGGCGCCCAAAGTCGCAGTTGTAACCTGCATGGATCCACGGCTCTCGGATCTCACTGGAATCTTGGGTCTGCCGCAAGCAGATCTCGACGTTATCCGAACCGGCGGGCCCGCGGTAACAGAAGATGTTCTCGGTGAGCTTGTCGTTTCCACCCGTATACTCGGAACCAGAGAGATACTGCTTCTCAACCACACCGGCTGCGGGTTTACGACATTTACAGACGACGAGCTGAACGCGAAGCTGAGCGCTTCTACCGGAGATGCTTCGCCGGCCCCAATGCGCTTCTTCTCCTATAAGGACCCCGAGGAAAATACCCGGGAGCAGATCAAAAAAGTCAGGTCGCATCCCTGGATCGCAAAGGATGTCCCTGTGCGAGGCTTCATTTTCGACGTGGATACCGGTCTCCTGCGGGAGGTGCGGCCAACTGCAAAGCATACTGCTGCGTGAAAGCATCTGGGCTTGCCGAATTTGAGCTCCAGATCGTCGGGCTCCCCGGAGCTTCAGCGGGCAAATGACGCTGCGATGAAGATTTCTGGATGAAGTGGGGCGGCAGAGAGGATCGCGGTATTCCATTGCAGACCGCGTTTTATCTCGCTCCACGAAGTCCGGCCTGCGAGGCTTCGGGCAAGGTAATGAATGCGATCGCCGACGGCACTGCCGGGGTTTTTTGGCGGCTGTGTCGGCCTTGCCGGTGAGATCAAATTTGGGAAATTCGGTCATTGCTGCTGGCTAGCCCCCCAGGATCGATGCTGGGTACAACAACACATGCGGACGGTCTTGCGCCACTGACGCGGGCGGTGAAGAGAAAAGCAGGATTGCCACGGAGGCACTGAGGCAAGGACGTAAAGGAGGCAAGGAGGCAAGGAGACACGGAGAGGGCTAGGAAAGTTGGTTAACAGTTTGCCCCCTCCCCCCCTCTTTTTGTAAGTGCGGATTCTAAAGGACTTTAAGTCTAATGTTTTTGGATCTGCGGATTCTAAAGGAGTTATGGGTGCGTTTTTCGGAAGTGCGGATTCTAAAGGGTTTAGGGCGATAGTGCGCTGGGACGACAGGAATTCCGAGCGGCTCGATTGAGCGCGATGCGTTCGAATTAATTGTATGGATAACACGAAGAAGGATAACATGTTGGTTACTATTTGTCAAGGACCATTTTGGGACAGAAGCTGCTACTAGAGGAAATCCAACGTGAAG
>Ga0187871_10001825_pt1 | contig 18109 bp, 17 predicted proteins | sample June2016WEW_16_1_FD_132988 | JGI IMG/M metagenome (GOLD analysis project Ga0187871, IMG submission 132988) | Peatland microbial communities from SPRUCE experiment site at the Marcell Experimental Forest, Minnesota, USA - June2016WEW_16_10 | ecosystem: Environmental > Terrestrial > Soil >...
ATCGCGGGCAGCCGTAGGCCTCCGGCCAGGTATTCATGGACCAGAGGCACGCCCAGCGCGCAGCCCGCCAAGCCGGCGAGGCCGCTCGACAGCATGGCTCGGTCGTACGAGAACAGGCGCAGCCAGCGTTCCGCGCGCGCCGGCGAATAGCGATAAATCACTTGCACGATGCAGCCCAGATAGAAACATTGCAGGCCGACCACCGAGATGGTGAGGCCCAGCATCATCCAGTTCAACGACAGCGTGATGCGGCCGAGCGGCAGGGGCCCGAGGCTGACCGGCAGGGTCAACAACAGCCCCAAGGCCAGTAAAGCCAAGCCGGGCCGTAGCAGGAAGAAGTCGGCGCCGAACAGCAGCATGGCGCGCAAATTGATCCAGCCGGCGCGCCAAGGCTCCAGCCATCCACTGCGCTTCATGTGGCTCTGGCGGCCGGCGGGGTCTTTCAGGAAATGCACGGGCACTTCGGCGGTCTTCAGATTGAGGCAGACAGCCTTTAGCACCATTTCCGAGGCGTACTCCCAGGATTGCGATTCGAGCCCCAGACGCACCAGCGCGTCGCGGGTGATGCCGCGCATGCCGCAATGAATGTCGGAGAAGTGTGTGGAATAGAGAATATTCAGAATCGCGGTAGTCACCGGCGTGCCGAAGTAGCGGTGCAGCGCGGGCATGGAGTGCGGTTCGATGACACCGCGGAAGCGCGAACCCATGATGAACTCACAGCCGGCGCGGAATTGCCGGACGAAGCCGGATAACTCGCGGAAGTCATAAGTACAATCGGCGTCCCCCATCAGGACATACTTACCGCGGATATAAGGGATCGCATCGATATAGGCGCGGCCGAGGCCCCTCTGGGGAGTGCGCAAAACACGCGCGCCGTGGGCCAGGGCGATGGCGGGAGTGTCGTCGGTGGAGCTATCGACAATCAGGATTTCGCCGCGGATGCCGGCGTTCGCCAAGCCGGCTTGGCACCATGCGACGAACTGCGCGATGGTGATGCGCTCATTCAGCGCGGGTACCACGATGGAAAGCCACGGATCTGCTACATCGTCGTCGGGGATCAGCAGCTCGATCGGGTGCAGAGACTCAGCCGGGTATACTGCGGCGGCCATCGCTGGACATGCTCCTCAGTCCACTTATCGGCGGGTTGGGCGGTATCTTTACGGATGGCGGGCGTGCCTTCCCTGCCAGCGAGATCCGCGCATCCTAATCGTCTTGGAGGGCGCGAAGGGAAATGCCGCCGTCGGTTAAGATGAAGCTGGCATGAAGGTCAGGGACGCCGTAAAATTGATCGAGGAGGACGGGTGGAGGCTGAAGCGAATGCGAGGAGATCACCGTGTCTACGTGCATCCGAACAAACCCGGAATCGTGGTTGTGCCCGGCCATCACGGATCGGATCTCGCCGCCGGTACGCTTTCGAGTATCCTTAAACAAGCGGGACTCAAATGATGAGATACGCGGTTGTCATCGAGAAAACTGGAACTGGCTACTCTGCCTACGTGCCGGATCTGCCCGGTTGCGTAAGCGTAGGCCGTACGCGAGAGGAGATGGATCACAACATTCGGGAGGCAATCGAGCTGTACCTGGATGAACTCCGGGAGCAGGGTGCCTCGATTCCCGATCCGTCCACAGACGCGGAGTACGTAGCGGTTTAGGACGCCTCGGCAACGCTCCCGTTGCCGGCGCACACTATCTTTAGTTAAACCATCGGCAACTCCCGCGCCGGGAACGAAACACACCAGCCATAATGAGAAAAACGGCCATGATGCTGAAGTTTCTACACGAGCTGGCGTCTTACCCGCAGGTGTACGATCGGATCCAAAGGCTGGCGGGCGTCCGCCAGGTTTACGCGCGCATATCCGGGCAGATGTCCGCCAATGGCACGGGCGCTTATGTAGTGGATGTCGGCGGCGGCACGGGGGCCATGCGCCGGCTGTGGCCGGCGGATTGCCGCTATGTTTGTCTGGATATCGAAATGCCAAAGCTGCGGGGCTTTCGGAGCAAGGTCGCGGACGGGCTGGCATTGCAGACGGATGCCACCAAGATGCCCATTGCGAGCGGCTGTGCGGACTCGATCGTGTGCACCGCAGTTGCGCACCATTTGACCGATGCCATGCTCGCCGACGTGTTGCGCGAGAGCGTGCGCGTTCTGAAACCCGGCGGCCGGATGTTCTTCCTGGACCCCGTCCTGACCCGAGACCGCCTGGTAGGGCGAATGATCTGGTGGTTGGATCGAGGGTCGTATCCGCGCACGGCAGAAGCCTTACGCAACGTTTTCAGCCAGCACCTCCAAATCGCGCACTGGGAACGGTTTGCAGTTCACCACGAGTATGTGTTCGGGGTGGGAGTCAGGGTGTGAATAACGAATCTGCATTTCAGCCCAGCCAGTATGTCGCCCTGGGAGGGTCCCTGGTAGCGCCCCTATACAACCGCGGCGCGCGCCTGGCCGAGAGTCAGTTGCTCCCGGCCGAAAGCGCCTGCCCCCTCTGCGGATTCTCCGGCCCCCGCCCCACCGCGATCGCATTGCAGGATGCGCCGCCGATCCACCTGCTGGCCTGCCCCTGCGGCTGCTTCTCCGCGTCCCGCATGCCCCGCGAAGAGGTCTTGCAGGCATACTACAGCCACTATTACGCGGCCATCGAAGGGACGGCTACATTCGATGGCTGCGAGCGCTTCTCCCGGCACTTATTCCGCGTGCTCGGCGTGGCGCCCAAGCCCACCATCCGGATCCTCGATTTCGGCGGCGGCGTGGATGCAGCCCTCGCGCGATCTTTGGCCCAGCAGTTCCTGAGACGAGGCACGCGCCGCGTCGAAATCGCGCTCGTGGATTACAATGCGTCCTGTCCCAGAGAATGGGACGGCGGCATCACCGTGGATTGCTATGCGGGGTTGCCGCAGTCCGCCGAGGGCTTCGACGTGGTGCTGGGCAGCGGAATTGTGGAGCACATATCGCACCCGCGCCAGATCGTGGACGGACTGCTGCACTCGCTGCGGGCGGATGGCCGCGCCTACTTCCGCACCCCTGTGATGGCGTCCGTCGTCAAATGGGCCGCCCGCTTCGGCTTGAAAATCGACTTCGGTTACCCTGCGCATCTGCACGACATGGGACAGCCCTTCTGGGAGAATCTGCTCACCACGCTGCACGTCGAGGGCTTCCGGCTCACGCGCTCCCGGCCATCCATCGTGGAAACGGAATTCGGGGCGCATCCCTCAAGGACTGCGATCGCCCACTTGTTCAAGCTGCCCTGGCTGGTGCTGCGAAAAAACTATTCGATGGTCGGTGGATGGGAGGCAGTCTTCGCGAGATCTTGACACATCGCTTAGTTTGCGCTGACATGAGTGTCAGCGCGGCAGGCAGGATTGCCTGCGCCACGACTACGCCAGATGCTTGTTAATCCACTCCCCGGCCCCGTTTCTCTTTGCTAATTCGATCGCCGGCCCCGCATCGTACGGGCACTCGATCTGTTCTATCGCCATCGTCTCCGTATCCCAGAGCGCCGCGCATGCCACGCCGGCCTGGTGCCGCGACTGGCCCACGGAGCCCGGGTTCAGCAACACCGGCCTGTGCGACGCATCGAGCCACGGGCGATGCGTCTGGCCGAACGCCAGGAGGTCGAAATCGAAACGCCCCAACGGCGCGTCCGCCATCCGGTCGGGATACAAGTAATCGGTCAGCGGGCGGAAAGGACTGCCGTGCGCGAGCAACACCGTCCGTCCCCCCAGCGCGCCGCCCCACACCAGCGGCAGCCCCGCCAGCCAGCGCCGGTGCCCGGGGGCGATCTCGCGGTCCGCGTACTCGATGCCGAAGCGCACCGCTTCCGGCGCCCCGTCCGGGCAGCCATGCAGCAGAAACGCATCGTGATTCCCGAGCACCGCCGCGCCCGGCAGGCCGCGCACGAAATCCAGCACCTCGTTCACCTGGCAGTAGTAGCCGATAAAATCGCCCAGGCACAACACCCGGTCGGCATCCAGAATCCGCGGCCGCAGCGGCCGCAGCGCTTCGAAATTTGCGTGAATATCAGCCAGGATGATTACATTCATGCGCCGTCGCCAGAATGGAATCTGCAATGCCGCAAGCCGGAGAGTATCCAAAATCCCGGCGCGCCTTTTCGATCGATACGTCCCACGCGACGCCCTCTTCGGGGTCGGGCTTTCCGGTATACTCCACCGTGGAAGAGGAGCCCAGAGCATCGATGCATGCCCGCGCCAGGTCGTAGTTACCAATGCTGGCGGCCGCGGCGACGTTGTACACCCCGCCAGCCGTGTTCCGCAGACACATCTCCACCGCGGCCGCCACATCCCGCACATCTACGTAATTCTGCCGCCGTGTCCCCCGGCCCAGCACCTGGATCGGCTGATGGGCCAACGCCCGCCGGACGAACACGGCTAAGATCCTGTTTTCCGGCGTGCCCGGACCCGCCGGCGACGTCAACCGCAAGCTCACCGTACTGCATTGGCGTTCTCCCGCCAGCCGGACCAAGTGCTCGCCATAAAGCTTCGAGGCATGATAGGCGGTCGCCGGCTGCACCGGATGCTCCTCCGTGATGGGGTACTGCAACGGACGCCCGATCACCGGCACGCTCGAAATGTAGATCAGGCGCCGCGCGCCCCAGATCCCCGCCAGCTTGACGATCTGCTGCGTACCCAGGCAGTTGACCAGCGAAATGGAGGGATCGTTCAAATCGTGGGAGATGGCCGCCGCCGCATGCACGATGCCTTCGCAAGCTGGAATCGCCCCGGCGATGCGCTCCACCGCATCCGCCGCGCCGAGCGCTACTTCCACGTGGCCAGCCAGGCCAGCCAGCGCCGCGGGCCGCCGGCTCGCGCCGGCCACCTCATAACCCCGCGCCACCAGATGCGCCGCGATCGATCGCCCCACCTGCCCCGTGTTTCCCGTGAGCAGTACCCTCATCGCTCCATCCCGTAATCCTCGACCGCCGCGTGCGGGCGGGTGAGGCAGGCTCGGCGATCGAGTTCCGCCACCGCTTCCGGGTCGGGATACGCCTCGTTCCAGTAACGCAGCGCGATTCCCCGCGTCACCACGGGCAGGTCGTAGGCCGGCTCGCCTAACACATAGTGGCGCAGCGCGGCTTCCACGTCGTTGAATCCGAAGCGCGCCCGGATGGGGGTGGTCCCGGAAAACCGGACGTTGATCTCGAAGCACACCGCGCGGCCGCCGTGCATTCTCATCTGCACGTTCGCCGGTCCCATCGGCCGCAGCGCCGCGGCTATCCTGACGGCCTCCGCCCGCGCCGCCGGAAACTCTCCCGCTTCCGCGCGCCAGGTCGTCCCGTCCAGCAGATCCCTGCGCAATACGATGGCGCCCCTTACCCCCCCGTCGCGGTCGCTGAAGCAGCCGGCTGTGTATTCCTCCGCCGCATCGCCCAGATAAGCCTGTATCGCGTAGCCGCTCCGCGCTACTGCCGCTTGCAGTTCCGCTTCATTGCGCACTTCCATCAGCCCGTGCGCGCCCTTGCCGAATCGCGGTTTGGCAATCAGCGGATACCCGCACGCCTCCACCAGCGCTTTCACTGCCTGGGCATCCTCCGCATCCGCGTACGGCGGGAATGCGAAGCCGCGCCGTTCCAGCCACCGGCAGGTCAGTAGCTTGTCGCCGCCGATGGCCAGGCACTCCGGAGAGCTCACCACCGCGATCGCTCCCGTCTCCTCCCGGATCCGCTGCGCCTCGCGGCTCAACACCGCCAGCACCGGCTCCACTCCCGACAAGATCGCGTGTACACGTTCGGCGCGGCACACCCGGATCAGCCATTCCACAAAAGCGGGATCCGCCGCCGCCGGCGAGACGTAAGCTCGATCCACGGTGTGGAGGCCGAAAGAGCGCGCGCTGATGCAGGCGCCGATCACCCGGCACGGAAGCGCGCCCACCGCCAGCGCCTTCAGAATGCCTTGACTGACGTTGCCACCTACCCCGAGCACCAGCACGTTTAAGGGCTGGGCCATTTTTGCATCCCGCTCAAGGCTCGAATTCCCGAACCGCGCGAATCACCCGGGCCTGTTCGCTTTCGGTCAACCCATTGTAAAACGGAAGCCGCAGCAAACGGTTGCTTACATCTTCGGTAACCGGGCAGGAGCATGCAGGTCCACCCAGGCGCAGCCCCATCTCCGAAAGATGCAAAGGAAGGTAGTGAAACACGCTCAGTATGTTCCTGGCTTTCAAGTGGTCGATCAGGCGCGCGCGGCAGCCTTCGGAAGGTAACAGCAGATAGAACATATGGAAGGACTGCTGGCAATGCGGCGGAATTACCGGCATCCCAACGCCATAGCTCGCGGCCCAGTCTCTCAGGCGCATGTTATAGCGTTCCCAGATATGCCGGCGCTGGGCTTGAATGATCTCGCGCGCTTCTAACTGCGCGTATAAGATGGCCGCCAGAATATCCGAGGGAAGATAGCTGGATCCCAGGCCCACCCAGGTGTACTTATCGACTTGCCCGCGCACGAAACGGCTCCGGTTGGTACCCTTGTCGCGAATGATTTCCGCCTGTTCACAGTAGGCGGCATCGTTGATCACCAGCGCACCGCCTTCGCCGCAGGTGAAGTTCTTGGTTTCGTGAAAACTCTGCGTCGCCAGACAGCCGAACGTGCCGAGATTCCTTCCCTTGTACTTGCCCAGCAGTCCGTGCGCATTGTCTTCCACCACGGGTACGCCATGGCGGCGGGCGATTTCGAGGATGGCATCCATCTCGCAGCCTACGCCCGCATAGTGGACCGGCACGATGGCTTTGGTGCGAGGCGTGATCAACCGCTCCAGCAGCGTCTCATCCAGGTTCAGGGTGTCCGGCCGGATATCGATGAAAACCGGGCGAGCGCCGCGCAGGGCAAAAGCGCTGGCGGTGGACACGAAGGTGAACGAAGGCAGGATCACTTCGTCGCCAGGCTGCACACCCAGCAGCAAGGCCGCCATCTCCAGAGCGTCCGTACATGACGTGGTCAGCAGCACCTTGGGCGCGCCCAGCACTTCCTCCAGCAGCGCATGGCACAGCTTCGTGAAGCGGCCATTCCCGCTGACATGCATCTCATCGATGGCTTGCTGGATGTAAGTGAACTCAGCCCCGGTCTTACAAAACCGGTTGAACGGGATGTAAGCCGCCTCCGATTCGGCCGCTGGCGGGGCATGCCGCACCGAACGGCCGCGGCTTAACAGTGTCGATTGAATCTCAGGCATGCATCCCCGCAACCAGGCGTGGTGCGGCCCGCTCCACGGCTACAGTCTGTTGGCGAATGGCGTAACCCGGCCGGTCCATCATGCGGAAGTGCATCCGCGCCAGATACTCGCCGATGATTCCGAGTGCGAACATCTGCACGCCTGAAAACATGGCTATCAGCGAAGCGAGGAACGGGAAACCCGGCACGCTTCCACCCCGGATCAGATAGCTGCCGATTACGAACACCAGGACCAAGAACCCGAATACGGTGAAGACGAATCCGATCATGCTGGCGATCTGCAGGGGAAGCACGCTGAAGCCGGTCATCATGTTGAAGGCATGCCGGATCAGTTTGCGCAGGTTGTACTGGCTGGTTCCCAGGCGGCGCGCATCGTGCTGCACGCGAACCGCGGTAAAGTGCGATGCGCCCCAGGTGAGCAGGACGTCGATGGATACGAAGGGGCCCTGGAAATTCGTGAATCCACCGCGCACTTCGGTGCGGAAGGCGCGGAAGGCGCTGGCTTGGCGAGCGGTCTGCGCGCCCACGGCGCTCTGTAGCGCGATTTTGGTGACTCGCGAGGCCAGGTCCCGCCAGAGGCCGTGCCGCTCCTGCTGGGGCGCGCCATACACCACGTCGTACCCTTCGGCGAGCTTGTCGAGGAGTTTGGGAATCTCTTCCGGAGGGTTTTGCAGGTCGTCGTCGAGTGTGACAATAACCTCGTTGCGAGCCGCGCGGATGCCGCAGAGCAGCGCATTATGCTGCCCGTAATTGCGCATCAAGGAAATGCCGCGAACCCACGGATAGCGGCGCGTCAACTGGCAGATCACATCCCAGCTACGGTCGCGGCTGCCGTCGTTGACCAGGACGACTTCGAAGGTTCGGGAGCGGGCCGTGAGCACCGGCTCCAGGCGCTCGAGCAATAGCGGCAGGCTGTCCTCGCTGTTGTATACCGGCACCACCACGGATAATGACACTTCGGAATCCATTGTCCGGACTTAGTTAACCATACGAAACAGTCGAATGCCACGGTGCAAAAGGTTAACTCGCGGTTTACAGGGAAGTTATCGAAATCGAATTAACCAAAGTCAGCATACGCCCCCGCACTAACTACCGTTATCATGTGTCGTTAGACCATGAACCGCTGCCGGCATTACCTGGAGATCGCCTCGGAACGCATTGAAGCCGGGAAGTACTTTTATCTTTATTGCTTTCTGGTGTTGTTCCTGACGGTCGCGGCTCTGCAGGCCAGCGCCCGGGCGCTTTGGTATGACGAGCTGTTCACGTTTTATGTGTCTCACTTCCCCAGCATGGGGGCAGTCTGGGCGGGCTTGAAGCAGGGAGCCGACCTGAATCCGCCGTTGCTGTATGTGGCGACCCGCGCGGCGTTTGGCTTGTTCGGCGACGGTCCGGTAGCGACGCGGTTGCCGGCCATGATCGGTTTTCTGGTCATGAGCGTTTGCCTGTTCCGGTTTGTGGCGCGGCGTTCGAACGCGCTTTACGGATTCGTGGCCATGCTGTTCCCGTGGATCACCGGCGCCAGCCGGTACGCTTACGAAGCCAGATCGTACGGAATGGTCATGGGATTCTCGGCGCTGGCGCTGGTCTGCTGGCAGAGCGCCAGCGAGCGGAAACACCGGCGATGGGCGCTGGCGGGGTTGGCCCTCAGCATCGCGGGCGCGCTTGCGAGCCACTGCTATGCGGTTCTGCTGTTCGTTCCGTTGGGTTTGGGTGAGTTGGTGCGCACATGGCGAGCGAGGCGTATCGACTGGCCGGTGTGGCTGTCGATCGGGATTGCGGCGCCGCTGGTCCTGACCTATCTGCCGATGATGCACGTTAATAGCGGTTTCGCGCTCAACAACGCAAAGTTTGCGCCGCGGTTCGCGTCGATCTGGGAGTTTAGCGTCATGATCCTGCAGCCGGCAGTATGGCCCTGGCTGATCGGCTTCGCGGTGGTGTTGTTGCCGGCGAAACGGGAAGGCGAAAGCGAGGAAACGCCCGAGGTCCGCGTTCCAGCTCACGAGATCGCCGCCGCGGCCGGCCTAGTGGCCATCCCACTATGTGCGCTCTTGCTGGCGTTTGCGCTCACGCACGTATTCGAGACCCGTTATGGCCTGCCGGCGGTCATGGGCCTCGGCATCTTATTCGCTCACCTGGCCTACCACCGCACGGGAAATCGCCGCACGACCGGCGTACTGCTGATGGGCACGTTTCTAGCCGGGTTTCTGATGAACTCTTTCTGGGCGCCGCCGGACGACACTACCCAATCCCTGGCTACGCGCGGCTTGGACCCCGATCAGGTCGAAAAAGACGTGCCGTTTGTGATTGGCAACGGCACTCTCTTTCTGCAGGTGGACCATTACGCGAAACCGGGCTTGGCGTCGCGGCTATACTTGCTCCGGGACCCGCAAGCGTCTGTGCGGTACACGGGCAGCGACATTTTCGATAATGGCTACCCGATCATGCGGCGCTGGTTTCCGATCAAAGGACGCATCGAGGATTACCAGCGTTTCATCGGCCAGCACGACCGCTTCATGGTATACGGTCCCATGCACGATCCGCTCGACTGGCTGATTTTCAAGTTAGTGGACGATGGCGCACAAATGAACTTCAGGGGACAGTTCGGCGACAATCTACTGTTCGAGGTCACACCCAAACCAAGCGCTCTCGCCCGCCGCGCCGGGCGGAACGATTTGCAATTGGCCCCGCACCCAGAATAGAAAAGTGCCCCGGGTTTTCCCCGGCAATTCAGGACGTCTCACGGCCCGCGGCGGGCCGCTGACCACATGCAAGAGGCGGCCTACGAGGCCGCCGCAGGCTGCGAGCCTGCCCCACGCCAACGGTGGGCATCCGCGTTAGAATGCCTACAGGCCATCATGCTCGGCATCGACGCGCGCGCCGCGCGCTACACCTGGACCGCAGCGTTCGTGTTGCTGCTCCTCTGGCTCGTGTACCTGATGCGCACCACCGTGTTTGTGTTCATCGTGGCGCTGCTGTTCGGATATCTGCTCTCACCCTTGGTCGACGTGATCGACCGCCTGCTGCCCGGCAAACGCACGCGCACGCCCGCCCTGGCCATCGCTTACTTGATCTTTATCGCTGCGCTCTTCGTGGGCGTCACCCAGATTGGCTCCCGCGCCGTCGAACAGGCCAACTCGCTGGCTAAATCCATGCCCGATAAGCTGGCCCGGTTTGAGCAGCCCAACGCGTCCCTTTCCGCGGATGAGAACTCAATCAAAGCGCAAATCCTGCAGAAGGTGCGAGAACAACTTGCCAAAAGCTCCGGCGATATCATCTCTTCGCTGCCGCGGGCCGGCGCCAAGATACTTAGCCTGGCGGGCAACCTGGCGTATGTGGTCATCGTCCCCATTCTCGGCTTCTTCTTCTTGAAGGATGGCCACGAGATGCGCATACGTTTTCTGGAGATGATCGACGACGACCAGCGGCGGGCCATGATGGACGACCTGCTTGTCGATCTGAACCTGCTGTTGGCCCACTATATGCGCGCCATCCTGATACTGTCGCTGGCCACTTTCACGTCTTACTCCATCTTCTTCAGCATTCTGCGCGTGCCGTTCAGCATCCTGCTGGCGGCGCTGGCGGGAACGCTCGAATTCATTCCCACCATCGGAACCGTCTCGGCCGCCGCCATCATCGTACTCGTTACCGCGGTGACCGGCGGACCGGTTCTGGGCGCGCTTTTATTCCTGGTCCTCTACCGCGTCTTCCAGGACTACGTCTTATCTCCGCTGTTGATGCGCGCCGGCGTGCAACTGGATCCGCTGCTTGTTCTATTCGGAGTTTTCGCGGGGGCCGAGATCGCGGGCGTTCCGGGCGCGTTCCTCTCCGTGCCGGTGCTGGCGCTGATCCGCATCGTTTACCGCCGCATCCGCCAGCAGCGCCTGGCCGCGGGCAAGGTCCATGCGGTACCCGCCGCACCTGCATGAGCAACGGGCGGTCCCTTCGGGAACCTCTCTGGCGCCAGAAACCAGCGCCAGGCGACCGCAGGCGTGCGGTCGCGGCAGGCACGAGTGCCTGCGCCACGTTCGTCCTGCTGGCCTGCCCGGCGATCGCGCACGTGATGAGCATGAGTTCCGGCGATCTGACCATTCGGGGAACCGAGGCGCACTACGAGTTCCGGCTGCCGCTCTACGAAATGCCGCACGTCGCCAATCCCGCTCAATCGCTCTTCGCGCATATCGTTTTCTCGAGCGGCGGGCGGCAGGCGCGGCTGATCGACAAGTCCTGCCGCGAGGATGCCGCGCAGGGCGCGTATGTTTGCACGGCGGATTACGAATTCGCCGCACCGGTGGACCGCCTGGATGTGGAATGTACCTTCCATGCGGTGACCGTGCCGAACCACGTTCACCTGCTGCGCGTAGAGAATGGCGGCAAGCGCGATCAGGCTCTATTCGATATCTCGTTTCCCCACGCCACACTGCGCTTCCGCCCTCCCACGGCTTTGGAAACCGCGATCACCGAGGCCGGAGGCGGGGCTCTGCGAGCTTGTGGCGGCGCTGCGCAGATCCTGTTCCTGGTCAGCCTGGTGGTGGCCGCGCGCAGCCGCCGCGAGCTGCTCCTGTTGACTGCCATGTTCCTGGCCGGCCAGATGGCCGCCGCCATCGCCCTACCGTCGACGGCCTGGCAGCCGCCCGCGCGCTTCGTGGAAGCCGCCGCCGGCCTGACCATCGCCTACCTGGCGGTGGAGATCCTGGTTCTGCCGGAAGCCGGCATGCGCTGGTTGATCGTGGCGGTCCTAGGCGCCTTTCACGGGCTTTATTTCGCGATGTTTCTGCGCACTACCGGATATCGCGCTTTGTACGTGCTCGGCGGCGCAGGGTTCGCGGAGATCGCGATGATCGCCGTTTTTGCGCTGGTGTTCGGTTATGTGGTTAGACCCGTGCGGGTCTGCGCTACGTTGTTGCTGGCGACTGGCATGGCCTGGTTTTTCCTGCGGCTGCGGAGTTAGTGACGGCTTTTGGCGAGCTACGCTCGCCTGTGCCGGCAGGAGTGCCGACACGGCACGCATGAGTGCGTGCGCCACGTCAACGCCGCTGGCACTCTGGGCAGGGGCAGATGTTCCGCAAATGCTCCCACGAGTAGATCCCGGTGGAGTGGCCGTCGCTCCAGTGGATGCGGATGGCGTAGTTGCCCACCGGCTCCACGCTCAACATCTTCAGCGTGGGCTTGTACATCTGGAACGGCGTAGCCGGGGAGGCGGCCTCGGGCTGTCGCGGCGGCGTTCCGTGCGCGCCCGTACATGTGGCGCAAGGGCACTTGTCGCGCAGAAAGGCAATGCCGTATTCGCTGGCGTGGCGATCTTTCCAGTCGATCTTGATGCCCTTCGATTTCGAAATGGCAATGTGCTCGGGGTCGGTGGCGGCGGGCATATCAGTTCTGCAGCCGCTCCACGTCGCGCACGCCGGAGAGGCGGCGCATGGCGGCCACCAGCTTCTCCAAGTGCTTTTTGTCGCGCACGTCCACGGTCATCTCCACGAGCGCGCCATCCGCCTCCGTTTCGGTCTTGGCTTCCAGGCTGCGAATGTTGGTGTTCTCATCGGAGAGCACGGACGTGATCTGGTTCAACATGCCGGGACGGTCGTCGGTCTGGACCATAATCTTGACCGGGAAAGCGTCCGAGGCGCTGCGGGCCCATTCCACTTCGATCTTGCGCTCCACGTCGTACATCAGGTTTTGCACGTTGCTGCAGATCTTGGAATGCACGGCCACGCCCTTGCCGCGCGTCACATAGCCGACGATAGCCTCGCCGCGAATCGGATTGCAACACCGCGCGCGGTACACCATCAAGTCGTCCATGCCCTTGACGCGGATCACAGCGTCGCCGTCGGGGCCGCGCGGCGCGCCGGTGGGAGCGGGCAGCGTCTCCTGTTGTGGCGCGGCCTTGGGCGTCTCGACGGATTCGGGCAGCACCTGCCCGGGCGCCAGCTTCTGCAGCACCTGGCGCGCGGAGTACTTGCCGTAGCCTAACGCGGCGTACAGATCCTCGATCTTGCCGTAGCCGTAATCGCCCGCCACGTCTTCCAGACTGCCCTTGGAGATTTTGCCCAGTTGCACGCCCAGCCGGCGGGCTTCCTTCTCCAGGTACTTTTCCCCGATCTCGATGGATTTCAGCCGCTCCTCGGTATTGATGACGTGCTTGATTCTATTGCGGGCGCGCGCGGTCTTGACCAGCGTCAGCCAATCCTTGCTGGGCAGATGGCCGGCCTGGGTCATGATCTCGACGATGTCGCCATTGCGCAGGGCATAGCGCAGCGGCACGATGCGGCCGTTGACCTTGGCGCCCACGCAGGTCTGGCCGACGTCGGAGTGAATGGCGTAGGCGAAATCGATGGGCGTGGCATCGCGGGGCAGCACGATCACTTTGCCGCGCGGCGTGAAGGTGTAGACCTCCTCCGGGTAAAGGTCCACTTTGAGGGTGGACATGAACTCGGCGGGGTCCTGCATATCGCGCTGCCATTCGACCAAGTGGCGCAGCCAGGCGATGCGCTGGTCGTCGGGCGCGGGGCCTTTCTTGCCCTCCTTATATTTCCAGTGCGCGGCGATGCCTTCTTCGGCGATGCGGTGCATCTCCTCGGTGCGGATCTGCACTTCGAAGTGCTGACCGTGCGGCCCCACCACGGAAGTGTGCAGCGACTGGTAGAGATTGGGGCGGGGGATGGCGATGAAGTCCTTGATGCGTCCGGGAATCGGCCGCCACTCGTTGTGGATCACGCCCAGCGCGGCGTAGCAGTTCTTCACCGAGTCGGTGACGATGCGCAGCGCCATCAGATCGTAGACCTGCTCGATGGCGATTTTCTGGCGCTTGATCTTCTGATAGATGGAGTACGGCCGCTTCAGGCGGCCTTCCACGCGGGCGGGGATGCCTTCGCGGCGCAGCTCACTTTCGACCGTGGAGCGGATCTCGTTCAGAAATTCCTCGTTGGAGTGGCGCTTGGATTCGATGGTCTGGACGATCTCTTCGAAGGCCTGCGGATCCAGATGGCGGAAGGCCAGGTCTTCCAATTCGCCGCGCACTTTGCCCATGCCGAGGCGGTGCGCGATGGGGGCGTAGATCTCGATGGTCTCGGTGGCCACGTGCGCGCGGCGCTCGGCGCTGAGGTAGCCGAGGGTGCGCATGTTGTGCAGGCGGTCGGCCAGCTTCACGATGATAACGCGGATATCGTCCACCATGGCCAGCAGCATTTTGCGGAAGCTCTCGGCCTGGCGTTCCTCGGCGTTGAAGATGTCCAGCTTGCTGAGCTTGGTGACGCCATCCACGCACCGCGCCACCTCGTCGCCGAAGCCCTTGCGGATTTCGTCGGGCGTCATGCGGGTGTCTTCGACGAGGTCGTGGAGGAGACCGGTCTCGATGGTCACCAGATCCATGCGCATGCCGGCCAGGATGTGGGCCACCATGAGGGGATGCACCATGTAAGGCTCGCCGGACTGGCGCAATTGGCCCTTGTGCAGGTCGGCGGCGAGGCGGAAGGCTTTTTCGACGGAGGCCAGATCGTCGCGCGGGCGGTACTCGCGGATCTTGTCTTCCAGTTCGCGATACAACTGCTCGATGCGGTCGAGGGGCGGGGACACAGGCGGTACGTCGGGGGTGGAGGAGACCTCTGGGGACACTACTTTGATTGTAGCTAAGACGGGCGGGTGAGGCGGATGGTACGATAACGGGAAGACCCACCTTGGAATGCCCCAGACTGATATCGCCGCCCTCCGCCAAGCGGTGCGGGAGGATCGCTACCTAATCAGCCGGCATGCCCAAGAACGCATGGGGTTGCGGAAAATCACTCACACCGACCTCAAGTTTGTGGTGGCGACTGGCGATGTCATAGAAGTACATCCCGACAACCAGCCCGATCCGAAGGCCTTGTTCATGGCGTAAGTCCAAGGCGAACCGCTGTACGTCTCTTGCGCCTTTGATGGCAACTGTGCTTACATCGTAACCGTCCATCGATATGATGCCGCCAAATTGCACGATCCCTGGACCCGAAGGAGGGAATAACCCTATGTCCGAGTCAACAATATGCGCCCGCTGTGGAGGCCTCCTGGAACGTAAAACCATCACCCATCAGCAGCCTTGGGGCGACGAGCTTTATGAATTTGAAAACGTGCCCGCCTTGGTATGCGGCCAGTGCGGCGAAGTCTGGTTGGAGGCCGAAGTGGGGCAGTTGATTGACAAGATCATCCAGCAGCACCCTGAGCCAAAACGATACCATCAGGTGCCGGTTTTTTCGTTGGCGGAATTCAGTTTATGAGGCGGATAGATCGGCCCCTGTCTTCACAGCTTGGTAAACAGTCTGCGCTTACCACGTGGTAGAGTCTTGCTCGGGACCGGAGGGTGGTATCCCCCCGCGACAGTGAGAGGTAGCGATACCACCTCCAAACTCCGGACGTGGCTTAGCGTTCGACCTTGGCGCTGCCCCACAGGTCCTCATAGGTCCTCAACACAGCCGTAAACGCATCTGTGATCTGCGTAAGGGTTGTCGGCGATGTTCTTGCGCCGTCCTTAAAGGACGCGCCCGACTGGTAGCACGATGCTCCGTCCACGAACACGTACCGGTCGTGAAAGCCACAGATCGACCGAACCTCCACCTTGATTCCGCTCTGTTGACTGAAGAAGTCTACGGCCGGAAGCAGCTTCGCCAACTTCTCGCGGGCTAGAAGCCGAATCGCCACACCCGAACTCACGTGGGGCAAGTACCGAGACACAAACTCCGCGTCAAGGTACGGATCGACAAAGAGGAGATCTTTCCTGGCCAGTTCGATGATCTTGCGAACTTCATCGAAATAGTCGAAGACCATTCTGTGGCCGACCACCACATCGGTTTGACCCATTGTCTCCATACGAAGGTCAAAACGTGCCTGCTGAAGAAGTAAATTCAAGCCGTCGATACCCTCCCGGACTTCCTGCGGGATTTGCCGACGCATTTTACGGAAGCAGTCCTCCATAGCGCCACTCTTCGCGGGATTCCAACTCTCGATCGCAGCGGCAACGCACCCCAACCATGCGATGTTCACTTCGGTTTGATTTCGGATTTCCGTGCGTGGCGGCGCAGTCCTGATGAGGTCTTCAAGCTGAGCAAGAAGTTGTTCCTTGACGTGGATGACGCACTCTCCGATGGCGTTAGATATCAAGGAGAGCGCAGACGCGACGCAGGCTCTTAGGCCGTGAATCTTCGCAAATGAGATGGTCCACGCATATTCCGAGGGATCGAACGGCAACAGCACACCAGGTGAGCATTCGTCGGCTCGTCGCACCAGCTGCTTAAGAGCGTCCAGGACGCCGCTATCTGGCTGCATTGTGTATTTGAGTTGCTCCCCGATAGCGGAGAACGCCTCGTGCAGAGTGCGAAGCGTCCTGAGTTTATTGCTGGAGATTGTGGCCATGTGTGGGAACCCTAAGGAACATGGCACTATAGAAGTGTTTGCTAGTCAAGCCGATCTCCCGCGGGATGCTACGGCCTCAGCTACTTCACGCGACGCGCAGCGACTCGTTTACGTCAGTTGGCAAGGCGTGTGTGTTGTCGTGCCCGCGCTTTGGCCATGATCATGATGTGCTCAAGCTGCAGGTAGTCTTCAAGTTCGGATTGCTCGTCGGCCGAGGCGCTGCCGCTGTGGGAGCGATCGACTAACTCCGCGACGCGCTGCTGCACGCTATCGGAAGGACAGAACGCGACCACAGTCTCCGGGGTTGTGCCCGCGGCGATGAAATCGATGATTTCCTCGTAGGATCTGGTCACGCTCATCGTTCTCCTTCTTCAGCGGGCTTCCGGATTCGAGGGTGTCGCCCTCAACTCTTCCAGCATACCGCCAAAATCCGGCATCGGGATTTTAGAGTCCAGATGGAGGCCGCCCTGGAAATCCAGGCCCGGCCTTCCGCCTCGCCACCAACTTTGCCCATGCCTAAGCAGTGCGTGATGCGGCGTAGATCTGTAGACACCACTTTGATTGTGGCTGAAACGGATGATACGATGATCAGAGGCCCCTTGGGCGGTTAGCTCAGTCGGTTAGAGCGCCTGCCTTACAAGCAGGAAGTCCGCGGTTCGAGCCCGCGACCGCCCACCATTTAAGCGCTTCTGAATCAGCGATTTGCTTCTGAGCTTCATCTCCTACCCTGTCCTCAAAAAGCTAGAACGTATGACTTTAACGTATCAAAACCCCATTAGGCGCACTTCTCCATATCAGAACTTGGAGCGATTAATTCACTGGCCTTGCGGTTGAGCTTGGCCTGGTTACGGCATACCGAACCGGAAGCGTCGCCACAGCGCTCCGAGTGGGCGTCTGGAGCAGGTTGATCAGCGGAGCAATTGTCTTCGTGACCGGCGCGACCATACTGGTTCTGTTTCACGATGCCATGATGAAAGATCCATCAAACATCCATGAGCTTTCACTCAGTGCGCATCTCTTTATCGGAACACTTCTCGGGGTGACGGTTGGAGGGATCGGTGCCATTCATTGGTAAGTTGGTCATGGCCCGCCCCGCGACCGACCTTTGCGGAACACGAAGGGGATTATCATGAGGTTATCCATGGCCACCAGATCTGGGCTGAGAACGTGGATCGCGCGGGGAGAAGCCGCCCTGCGCGCGCCGACGCGGAAACCGGGAGGAGGAACGCGATGAACATCCTGTTGTGGGTCCTGCAGGTCCTCGGCGCGCTGCTGTACGGAGCGTCGGGCGTCATGAAGGTCTTCATGTTCGACAAGATAAGCGAGCAGGTCCCGTCCTTTGGTGCGTTGCCGCGAGAAGCCTGGATGGCCCTCGGCATCCTCGAACTCGTCTGCGGCGCCGGGCTGATCGTCCCCGCTGCCTTCCATTGGCAGCCGGCGCTTACGGTGGTGGCCGCCACGGTCCTGGCAATCGAGAGCCTCGTGTTCGTCTGGGTGCACGCCAAGTATGGCGAGATCACGCCCATCATCTTGAGCGGCGTGCTGGGCCTCCTCA
>Ga0187871_10001826_pt1 | contig 18098 bp, 13 predicted proteins | sample June2016WEW_16_1_FD_132988 | JGI IMG/M metagenome (GOLD analysis project Ga0187871, IMG submission 132988) | Peatland microbial communities from SPRUCE experiment site at the Marcell Experimental Forest, Minnesota, USA - June2016WEW_16_10 | ecosystem: Environmental > Terrestrial > Soil >...
ACTCGAACGGACAGTCGCTTGCCCAAAGCCGTGAACGCCGCCTCCAGTTGATCCAGCTTCGACTTGTGCTGGATGTCCAGCAAACGGTCCACCTGGCTCGGCGAGCATCCGAGCCTTCGCGCCAACTCGATTTTCCGGATGCCGGCGGAGCGCAGCGCGGCGTACAGCATGAATTTCGCTTCGCTGAGCGCGGGAACCTGCACCATGCGCAGGCCCTTCTTCAATGGCCCGGGCTTCGGAAGGTCCCGGGACGCTTCGACATAAAATGTCAGCGCCAGTTCCAAAGCTTCCTCAGCCATCAGTGTTGCCTCTTTAAGCGTCTCGCCCTCGGTGATCGCTTCCGGAACATCCGGGAAGGTGACCACGAAGCCTCCGGAAGCCCTGTCCCTATAGAATCTGGCCGGATACTGTATTGGTTGTCTCATTTCAAGCCGAGTTGTTTCTTGATCGCCTCCACCGTCCCCGTCTTCAGCTCCTTCTTCGGGTGCATTGGCAGGACGGTTTGCCTGCCGCCGAAGTAGACTTTGAGGTGGCTGCCTTTCTGGGCGCCGAACAAGCATCCGTGCTTTTCCAGCCACCTCTTCAGCTCAGCGCTGGTCAAACCACATTTTCGCACTTATGTGAAACCAGGTCAATCGTCACGGGCCCTGCTTTCGACGCCAGCGCAATCCCGGATAATGAAAGCGCCCGCCTATGAAATCCTCTTTCGATGATCTGGTGGAAAGTGGTGCCCCAGGCCTCTTTGATATTCACAGCCGTGCCCCGGGCCCGCAAGGCTCCCTGCCGCTCACTGCGGACATGCTTCGGAATCGGCCGTCGGGCGACCTGTTCGGCTTAACTCAGGACGCCGGAATGGGATGGGATCCGGCGAAGCTAGGCGACCCCGAGTTTCTGATCCTCAGCACGCACGGTGGCCTGCGCGCAGCGGACGGCACACCGGTCGCGCTTGGCTATCACACCGGGCACTGGGAAGTGAACCTGCTGGTGGAAGCCGCGGCCGTCGAATTGAAAGCCGCCGGCGCGGTGCCGTTCGCCGCGTATTGCACCGACCCGTGCGATGGCCGCACCCAGGGCACCACGGGGATGTTCGACAGCCTTCCGTATCGCAACGACGCCGCAATGCTGCTGGGCAGGTTGATTCGATCGCTGCCGACGCGCCGTGGCGTCATCGGTGTCGCCACGTGCGACAAGGGTCTGCCGGCGATGATGATGGCGCTCGCCGCCAGCCGCGATCTGCCGTGCATCCTGATTCCTGGTGGCGTGACGCTGCTTCCCGAACAGGGCGAAGACGCCGGACGCGTGCAATCCATCGGCGCACGCTTCGCTCGCGGAGAGATTACGATCGAGCAAGCGGCTGAGGCGGGATGCCGCGCGTGCGCCTCGCCGGGTGGCGGCTGTCAGTTCCTGGGAACGGCCGCGACGTCGCAGGGTGTTGCCGAAGCGCTGGGCCTGGCCCTGCCCCACGCGGCGCTCGCGCCATCGGGTCATCCCATCTGGCTGGACATGGCCAGAAGATCGGCTCGAGCAGCGCTGGCTATGGCCGAACGGCACACCTGCTCGCGCGACATCCTCACCTCCGCTGCGGTGCGCAACGCCATGGTGGTCCACGCGGCCTTTGGCGGATCCACCAATGTCATCCTGCATCTCACCGCCGTGGCGCACGCAGCGGGACTCCCTCGCCCCACGGTTGCCGATTGGACGGAAGTGAATCGCTCCGTGCCTCGCCTGGTGGATGCCCTGCCCAACGGCCCGCGAAATCACCCGACCATCCAGGTCTTTCTTGCAGGCGGCGTGCCTGAGGTGATGCTGCATCTGTGCCGCATGGGGCTGCTGGACACCACCGTCCTGACGGTGACCGGCGAATCGTTGGATCGCGGTCTCGATTGGTGGGAGCAATCCGAGCGGCGCGCACGCGTGCGCGAGGTGCTTCAGGAGCGCGATGGGATCGATCCCGCCGACGTGATTGCCGATGCGGCCTCTGCACGGCAACGGGGATTCTCATCAACGGTCTGTTTCCCCGCCGGCAATATTGCTCCCGGTGGTGCGGTGATCAAAAGCACGGCCATCGATCCGTCGGTGATCGACACCGATGGCGTTTATCGCAAGCGCGGGCCTGCTCGCGTCTTTCTCACTGAGCCGAGCGCCATCGCGGCCATCAAGAACGGGACAATCCAGCGTGGCGATATTCTGGTCCTCATCTGCCGCGGCCCGTCCGGTGCGGGCATGGAGGAAACGTATCAGCTTACGGCGGCTCTGCGCTACCTCGAAAGCGGCAAGCACATAGCGTTGATCACCGACGCGCGCTTCAGCGGAGTGTCCACGGGCGCATGCATCGGCCACGTTTCTCCCGAAGCCCTCGCAGGCGGACCCATTGGCAAACTGCGCGATGGCGACATCATCGAGATCGCCATCGACAGGAATCGGCTGGAAGGAACCGTGAACCTGGTGGGCAGCGACGGCCTGCTCTTCGGCGTAGAAGAGGGAGCCCGCGTCCTTCAGGAACGCCCACCTCGGGCCGACCTTCAACCCGACCCCGCCCTTCCCGATGCCACCCGCCTCTGGGCCGCCCTCCAGGAAGTTAGTGGCGGAAGTTGGGGCGGTGCAGTGTACGATGTCGACTCAATTCTCCGCGTCATCGACGCTGGACGCCGCGCGCTCGCCTCAGTCAAGCCAGCCGCCATCGAACAGGAGCCTTAGTGGGCGCTCCGCTTCTCCACGCGGCTTCTTGTTGTGCTAGCGTGAAATTGTAAGTCATTACATTGCAGGGAGAAATATTACTATGTCATTAGTATCCATGCGGCAGCTCCTCGACGAGGCAGCCAAAGGCGGCTACGGTGTTGGGGCCTTTAACGTCAACAACATGGAGCAGATTCAGTCGATCATGGAGGCGGCTCGCGAAACCAAATCCCCGGTGATCGTTCAGGCCAGCCGGGGGGCGCGCGCCTATTCGCAGGATCGGTTCCTCTATCATCTAATGTTGGCGGCCACGGAGATCTATCCGGAAATCCCCACCGTGCTGCACCTCGACCATGGCAACAGCGTGGAAACCTGCAAGTCGGCAATCGACATGGGCTTCACCAGCGTCATGATGGATGGGTCGCTCATGCCCGACGGCAAGACGCCCTCGTCCTTCGAATACAACGTGGATGCAACGCGCCGCGTAGTTGAAATGGCGCACGAAAAAGGCATTACGGTGGAAGGCGAAATCGGCTGCCTCGGCGGAATTGAAGATGGGCACGGCGCAGGTCTCGACGGGCTCGCTCACCTCACCGATCCCGATCAGGCCGTGGAGTTCGTGGAGAAGACCGGCCTCGACGCGCTGGCCATCGCCATTGGTACCAGCCACGGCGCTTACAAATTCACCAGCAAGCCGACGGGCGCGACCCTCAAGATGGACGTTCTCATCAAGATTCACAAGCGGCTGCCGAATGTGCACCTGGTGATGCACGGGTCATCCAGTGTCCCGAAGGATTTGCAGGACATCATCAATCAATACGGCGGCAAGCTGAAGCCTACGTGGGGCGTGCCGGTGGAAGAGATCCAGCTCGGCATTCGCAACGGCGTGCGCAAGATCAACGTGGACACCGACAATCGCCTGGCCATCACAGGCGCAATCCGCAAAGTGTTCGCCGAGAAGCCGGAAGAGTTCGATCCGCGCAGCTACATGAAGCCCGCGCGCGAGGCCATGAAGAAAGTTGTGGCGCTGCGCATGACGCAGTTCGGCCAGGCGGGCCACGCCGGCGACTATTCGCCTATTTCGCTTGCCGAGATGGCCAAGCACTACGCCGCGCAACCGGTTCTCGTGTAATTGAGGACACGCGGCGATAGCCGCGTTCGTGCGCACTCGTAGAAGCGCGGCTCTCGCCGCATGTCCATTCGGGCGACATGGGATAATCGTTCCCATGTCACTCGATTCGGGAAAAATCAAACACATGAAGGCGCTGGCGAACGCCGCGGGCGTCATTGCGGCCGCTGCCATGGACCAGCGCGGCAGCCTCCACAAATCCATCGCCTCCGCCAAAGGTATCGACCCGAAACAGGTCACCGATGAGATGATGATCGAGTTCAAGGTGGCCGTGTCGAAGGCGCTTACGCCGCACGCCAGCGCCATTCTGCTCGACCCGGAATGGGGCCTTCCCGCCGCGAAGGCGCGCTCATCGAACGCCGGCCTGCTGCTGGCATATGAGCTGAGCGGGTACGATAACACCCAGCCTGGCCGCCTGCCCGATCTGTTGCCGCATTATTCGGTGAAACGCATCGTGGACGACGGCGCGGACGCGGTGAAGATTCTCATCTATTACACACCGTTTGATGACGAGAAGGTCAACGACATTAAGCACGCGTTCATCGAACGCATCGGCGCAGAGTGCGAGACGTACGACATCCCGTTCTTCTGTGAATTCGTGGGCTACGATCCGCAGGGCGGCGACGAGAAGGGCATCGAGTTCGCGAAGAAAAAGCCGGACGTGGTGAAGGGCTATATGCGCGAGTTCTCAAAGCCGCAGTACAAGATCGACGTGCTCAAAGTGGAAGTGCCCATAAACGCGAATTACGTGGAAGGCTCCAGCGTGTACAAGGGGCAGAAAGCCTACTCACGCGAGGAAGCGCTCGCGCATTTCCGGGAGTCGGCGGATATCGCGAAGAGGCCGTTCATTTACCTGAGCGCAGGCGTCAGCAACGCTCAGTTTGTCGAATCGCTGAACATGGCAGCGGAAGCAGGCACCGATTATTCCGGCGTGCTGTGCGGCCGTGCCACCTGGAAAGAGGGCATTCCCGTTTACGCCAAGCAGGGCGTAAAAGCGTTGGAGGACTGGCTCTCCACCGAAGGCGTGAAGAATATCAACGCCGTGAATGCAGCCATCGGCACGGCGAAGCCCTGGTATAAGAAAGCCGGCGTGGCAGCCTAACCGGCCGGCTTTTTCGTTACCAGCTTATTCATAAAATTCGCGAAGAGCTCAGTGCCGGGAATCTCTGGCTGAGTATCTTCGCGATGCTCGGCCACCCACTCGAGCAATAACGGCAGCGGCATCCAGCGCGTGGATTCCTCGCCACGTCCGTCGCCGAATCGATACAGTACGTGAGACACATGCGCGGGAAGATCCACCATGGCGATGTTGTCGGCCCGCGGCGCCGTACAGTTTTCGGACGGGGAGGTTACCAGATACTCGCGGCAGCTCGCCGGCCGGTGCGGATGAATGCTGCAACTTTCGTGTTCGAGAAAAGGACAGGCCACTGCCAGGCCGAAATATTCGAGTCCCAGACGAGTCCGATCGGCTTCGTTCAACGGCGGCTCCGCGCGCAACCGCTCCAGCAGACCGCCCGCCGCCAGCGCCTCCAGCACCACGGCAAAGCGGGCCGTCACGCGCTGCTTCTGCTCTTCAGGCATAGACGCGATCAGGTCGGCCAGATACCGCGCCTCCATTTCGCTGATGGGGACCATTTGGCGGCAACACGCACCGCATCCCGCACGGCAGGAAATGTGCTTGCCTTCAGCCGCCGCCCCGATCAGCGCATCGTCGAGTTCGTGAAGCACGGGCAGAAGGTCCACGGGGCGGATAGGTTCCCCGGGAACCTGAATGCGGGCGGACATGATATTGCCGCCGAACTTCAGATCGAAACGAACCTCGACCACACCCGATTATAATGAGGCACGCATGGACGTGGAGCTGTTGAAGCGTGTAGTCGATCCCGCCCGCGTCCTCACTCGTCCCATCGATCGCATCGCCTTCGCCTCCGACGCCAGCGTCTACAGGCTGATTCCGAGCGCAGTGGTGCTCGCCCGAGGGGTGGAAGAGATTCAGGCGCTGTTCCGTTTCAGCCACGAACATCGCGTCCCGATTACGTTTCGCGCGGCTGGAACCAGCCTCTCCGGTCAGGCCATCACGGATGGCATCCTTGTTGAGGTAGCACGGCATTGGCGGGAGGCCCGCGTGGAAGCGGGTGGCAAACGAGTCCGTCTTCAACCGGGGATAATCGGCGGCCATGTGAACCGGATGCTTTTGCCATATGGCGCGCGGATCGGCCCCGATCCGGCTTCGCTTCAGGCCTGCATGATGGGCGGCATTCTCGCGAATAATTCGAGCGGCATGTGCTGCGGCGTCGCGCAGAACGCTTATCATACCCTGCATTCGATGACTTTCGTGCTGCCGTCGGGCACGGTTATCGATACAGCCGACCCTTCCGCCGACGAGATCTTCCGCGCGCGCGAGCCTGTTCTTGCGAATGGCCTGCTCCAATTGCGCGCCGAGATTCATGCGGATGTCGCCCTATGCGAGCGGATCCGCTTCAAGTACCTCACCAAGAACACCATCGGCTACTCGCTGAACGCGTTCCTCGATTACGAGCGGCCCGTGGACATTTTTCGTCACCTGCTCATCGGATCGGAAGGCACGCTGGGGTTCATCGCCGAGGCTGTGCTTAACACCGTTCCCGACCTGCCGGTGAAGTACACCGGATTGCTGCTGTTTCACGACTGCCATGCCGCCTGCGCGGCTATTGTACCTTTGCGCGATGCGGGCGCGAGTGCGCTCGAATTGATGGACCGCGCCGCATTGCGGTCCGTCGAGAATCAACCCGGCTCCCCCGCTTCTTTGAAATCACTTCCCGCTGACGCGGCCGGGCTGCTTGTGGAATTCCAGTGCGCTGAAGAAGCGGATCGCGCGACCATGGAACGACGCGCGCAGGAAGCCGCAGGCGAGTTGCAGCTTCTCGAAACACCGCGATTCACTCACATCCCTTCGGAACAGGCGGCTCTGTGGAAGATCCGGTCGGGCATGTTTCCGTCCGTCGGTTCCGTGCGTCGGAGCGGCACCAGCGTCATTATCGAGGACGTTGTCTTTCCGGTGCCCAGGCTCGCGGATGCGGTGGTCGATTTGCAACGCGTCTTCGAGCAACACGGCTACAACAACGCCATCATCTTCGGCCACGCCAAAGACGGCAATCTTCATTTCGTGATCACCCAATCCTTCGCGGACCAGAAGTCGATCGATCAATACGCCCGGCTTATGGATGACGTCGTGCGCCTGGTGGTGGCGCGCTACGATGGATCGCTCAAGGGCGAACATGGCACCGGGCGAAACATGGCGCCGTTCGTCGAGACCGAATGGGGGCCGGAAGCTTATCGCGTCATGAAGCGCGTGAAGGGGCTGGCCGATCCGGAGAACCTGCTCAACCCCGGTGTTCTCATAAACGCGGACCCGCGGGCGCATCTGGCCGATCTGAAGAGCCTGCCCAGCGTGGAGGAAGAAGTCGACAAATGTATCGAATGCGGCTTCTGCGAATCGCGTTGCCCCAGCCGCGATCTCACGCTGACTCCCAGGCAGCGCATCGTGGTGCGCCGTGAGATGGCGCGCAGCCGCCAGGCGGCGGCTTTGCTAGAGCCCGATTTCCCCTACATGGCGCTCGATACCTGTGCTGCCGACGGGCTGTGCGCGATAGCTTGCCCGGTGGGTATCGATACCGGCGCGCTCACAAAACGGCTGCGCCAGGAGCGGCATTCCGCGATCGCTCATCGCTTCGCGCAATTCCTCGCCGAACATTTTGGACTCATCGAACGCATCGCGCGGCTGGGACTGCGAATAGGCTATCCGTGGCGGCGCGATCTGCCGCGGCCCGTTCGAAGCCGCCGTCCTCACACCGATCGCGGCGGCACGCAAGCCGTCTATTACCCGGCGTGCATTACTCGCGTCCTCGGCCGGCTGCACGGCGAGCCCGACGATCTGTCACTCACGGAAGCCTTCCTCGAAGTCGCCCGGCGCGCGGGAGTTCTCGTTCACCTTCCTTCAGATGTTTCCGGAACCTGCTGTGGCGTGCCGTTCTCATCAAAGGGCTACGAAAAGGCGCACGAAGTATCGGTTAATCGAACCGTCAAGCGCTTCTGGGAATGGTCCGATCACGGACGCCTCCCCATCGTGGTCGATGCCAGCCCCTGCACTTACGGCCTGCTCACCTGCCGTCCGCACCTAACGGATGAAAATCAGCACCATTTTGACCAGTTGCGAATTCTCGACAGCGTGCGATTTGCGTATGATCGGCTTCTGCCCCATCTCACCGTTGTGCACAAGGCGGGATCGGTCGCCCTCCATTCGGTCTGCTCGTTGACCAAAATGGGCCTGACGCCGGAACTCCAGGCGATTGCGTCGGCCTGCAGCAGCACGGCATCAATCCCACCCAGCGCCGGATGTTGCGGCTTTGCCGGCGATCGGGGCTACTTAGTTCCCGAACTCACCGCGTCGGCTACACGCCAGGAAGCGGTCGAGGTGCGCGCGGGCAACTTCGACGGCCACTATTCCAGCAGCCGCACCTGCGAAATCGGGCTGACACGCGCCACGGGCAGCGTTTACAGGTCGTACGTATACCTGCTGGAACGTGCCACCCGCCCCTGAATTAGCGGGAACGGCGATCCGTCCATCTGCGTATACTAAGCCACTGGAGAACCCATGAGCCTCTGGCAGGACATCCGCTATGGCGCGCGCAATCTGCGAAACTCGCCCGGATTCGCGCTAACCGCCGCTTTCACCATCGCCCTCGGAATCGGTTCAACTACCGCCATCTTCAGCCTTTGCGACGCCATGCTCTGGAAGCCCGTGCCGCTGCCGCACCTCGAGACACTGGTAAGCGTCGAACAGGGCGATCCTGGCAACCCCGACGGCTGGGACAGCGCGACGCCCGCCGACATCGAGGAGATTCGCCGCGGCAATACGTCGTTTGCCAGCCTGGCAAGTTGGGAGGGCGGTCTCGCGAACCTTGCGGGAACGGGTGTGACTCCGGATCGCGTGAATCAGTCTCTGGTGAGCGCGAACTTTTTCGTTGTCGCGGGCGTTCAGCCGGCTCGTGGACGCGCCTTTCAGCCTGACGAGGACGAGCGAGGCAGGGATCACGAAGTCATCCTGAGCGACCGGCTCTGGCACGGCCGCTTCGGCGGCGATCCGAACATCGTCGGCCGGACCATCCGGCTGGACGACGTTCCTTACACGGTCACCGGCGTGATGCCCTCCAGTTTCGACTTCCCCCAGGCGGCCGAGGTCTGGACGCCCATGGGGCTCACGCCCGAGCAGCGCAACTCGCATACCGCGCAGACGCTGCAATCCATCGCGCGATTGAAACCGGGGAGAACCATCGAGCAGGCCACTGCGGAAGTAGACGGCATTGCTCGCAGGCTCGAAAAATCCTACCCGGAATCGAACAAGAATCGTCACTTCGTGGTTTGGCCGGTGCTGAGGTTTCTCGTTGGTGACCTGACCAAACAATACCTGGTGATGTTGCTCGGCGCGGTGGCGTTCGTGCTGCTCATCGCGTGCGTCAACGTAGCTAATCTGCAATTTGCGCGGGCCACCGGACGGTTGCGTGAAGTCGCGGTGCGCCGTGCATTGGGCGCGGGCCGCTGGAGGGTGATCGCACAACTGGTCACCGAAAGCGTCCTGCTTTCTCTACTTGGCGCGGGCCTCGGCCTGCTGCTGGCGTATTGGGGGATCAACCTGATCCGTGGCGGCATGCCCGCTGAGATCGAACGGTACGTTCTGGGCTTCAAGGATATTCAGATCGACGGGCGGACCTTGGTCTTCACGTTGATCGCCGCCGTAGCCAGCGGCATACTGGCCGGTCTGGCGCCTGCCTGGCAGGGTTCACACCCGAATCTCACCAGTGCGCTTCGGGAAGGCGGCCGCGGCTCGTCCACCGGTCGAGCCCGTCAGCGGTTGCGCAACATTCTGGTAGCTTCGGAAATCGCGCTGGCCGTCGTGCTGCTGGTGGGAGCGGGATTGATGGTCCGCGGATTCAGCACACTCCTGAACACCGGCAAGGCGATTGAGCCAGAAACGCTGCTCACCCTGCGTCTGGCCATCACCGACAACAAGTATCACGAGAAACCACAGATCGTGGAGTTCTATCGGCACGTGCTGGAGCGCATCCAGGCGCTGCCGGGTGTACGTTCCGCCGCGGCGGTCACCACTCTGCCCTACAGCGACCATTCGGAAGGGCGGGATTTCACCATCAAGGGACGCACGGTGGACCCCGGCGATGTACCCAACGGCATGTATCAGGTATCCAGTCCCGAGTACTTCGCTACACTCCATGTGCCGCTGCGCGACGGCCGTTTTCTGCTCCCGAGCGATGGCCCCACTGCGCCCCCGGTCGCGTTGATCAGCGAACGCATGGCCCAGCGCTGGTGGAAGAACAAATCGCCCATCGGCGAACAGATCCGCATCGGCGAAGCCGATTCGAAGGAACCGTGGATGACCGTCGTTGGCGTAGTGGGCGACGTGTCGCACAATCCCTATGACCGCTCGCCGCGTCCCGCCATCTACGTTCCGTATCAGCAGCGGCCCGCGTTGTGGATGGACATCGGAGTGCGTACGGCCGGCGATCCATTGCTGTTGGCGCCCGCGGTGACCGCCGCGATTCATTCGGTGGACCCCGACCAGCCCATCTCCGAAATGCGCAGCATGGAGAAATCCATTCACAACCGCGCCATTGGCCTGAATTATGTGGCTTCGCTGATGGGCGTGTTTGGCATCATCGCGCTGGTGCTTTCGGCGATCGGCGTCTACGGCGTCATGTCCTACATGGTGTCCGAGCAGACGCGCGATATCGGACTCCGTATGGCCCTTGGTGCGCCGCGTGGCAGCGTGCTGGGCAGTGTGTTTCGGCGCGGCATGACGGTAACGGCTGCCGGTCTGATTGTGGGCATGCCGCTCGCGTATGCGCTCGCACGCCTGATGGCGTCGCTGATTTACGGCGTGACGTCCACGGACGTGTTGACCTTCGTGGGCATTCCGCTGGCGCTCATTGGGGCTGCCGCGCTGGCCATCTACATTCCGGCGCGCCGGGCGATGCAGATCGACCCGATCATCGCGCTCCGGTACGAATGACCCGCATCATTGCCTGATCAACGACCCGCATTATGGCCTAATCAGCCGCGGATCGTACATGGCGCTGTAGCGCAGGTATTGGTGCACCACGCTGCGCGGATAGGTGACGCGCACGTTTGTGACGGCGCCATCGCGCGCGACTTCGGCGTCCACCTCCGGGTTGATGCCCGCCCAGTAGGAGGGCAGGTTCAGCTTCCCATAGCGTTCCACCACCTGATCCCGCAGCGCCGGATCGAAATGGACGGCGTAGCGGTCCACCAGGGCCTTGATGGCCTCGTAGTCCCCTTCCGCTTTGATCCGCATTAGCTCGGCCAGGAGCATGCCGACGCCCGTGCGCATCTTCGGAAAGTCGTCGACGTAGTAGTAGGTCTTACCGTCGCGCACCTTCTTCGAAATGCCGCCGGTCTTGTCCATGATGTACTCGACAATAAGCTGGCGGTCGCGTTCGTGATCCTCTTCGAGCGTATCGCCCTTCGGATCGCGGCGGAGTTGCACCAGCGGCGCCACGGCTGCCGCGTAGTACATCGCTTTAGCCACGTCCGAGCCGGAGATAAGCCCCATTTCTTTCAGCCGCGGGTCCCATGCGTTCCACAGCGCCATCAGATCGGCGCGAGCCTCTTCCAGCGTCGAGAAGTATTCCTTCAGATAGAACGCCGGTTCGTGGGTGAGTTTTGGATCGAGCTTGCCTGAGCCGTGTCCGATGATCTCGTGCAGCGCGGTCATGAGGTCCTCGGCTTCGTCGCCGTGATCCTTGAGGATGCGGAACTCCTCTTCATTCCAGGAGAACTCGCGGGCGCCGGCATCACCGGCCGCGTGGGTCAACGCGCGAGTGGAGCCGGTGAACAGGAAACTCTTGCTGCCGTACTTCTCGTGGATTTCGTTCTCGTTCGGCAGGTTGTCGCCAATTGTGGTGACGTCGAAATCGCCGGTTTCGATCAAGGTCTCCACGGCTTTGGCCATGGGCGGATGCACGCCCTGCTTCTTGTATTTGTCCAGCCACGGCGCCTTGTTCTCGAAATACTGGGCGTTGGCCGCCACCTTCTTCATGAGCGCGTTGACGCGCTGATCGGTGATGCTGACGAAGCTCTGGGAGGTGCCCTTGGCGCCGCGGGCGTCCCGATATATTTCGATGAAACCATTAGCGAAATCTACTGTGGGGTTGTCGCGCACCCAATCGGCGTCGAACTGCAGCCAGTCTTTCGGATCGCCGGTCTGGTAATAGCGGATGAGATCGCCGATGGCTTTCGCCTGGGCAGGTTCAGCCACTTTTTGTGCTTGCGCCAGATACTCGTCAGCACGCTTCAGATACTGGGCGTAAACACCCGGGGGGACACCGCCATCGGGCGTGCCCGCGCGATAGACCTCCTCGTGAAGCACGCCGTTCTCTTTCACCAGCCGCGAGTTCAGAGGGTAATGTTCGGTAAAGCCGTTCAGATCGGCCAGCGATACCCCGTCGTAGTAGTTGTTCGCGCTCGCCCGCAGGATATCCAGACCGCCGCTGGGACTCTTCGCCGTGATCATCGGTTCAAACGCCGGATCGAACAGCGAAGCTCGGAGGGCTCCAAGTTCATCGAGTAATTGGTCCTCGGTCATCGTGCCCTTCGCGCGGTGGCGGAGCACGGCAATACCGGCGGCGCGAAGTTCTTCGTACGTGAAATCGGGCAGAAACTTCTGCGCGGTCAGATCGTTGTGGTTCCCGCGATTGGCCCAGAACAGCTTCGTGAAGAAGACGATCTTGGGCAGCACCGCCGGATCCACTCCTTCCGGATGCGCGACGATCATCTCCAGGAGGGCCTTTTGGCGAAGACCGAACCGGGAGAGCTGATCGTAAATGATCGGATCGATGGCGATGGAAGCTTCCGAAAGCCACCACGACAGCTCCTTCTCGCGTGCTGTAAGGGTTTGGAAACTGTCGGCGGGAAGTTGAATGAAGCCGGTATCGCCGACGCGCTCCACCAGTACACTCGCGCCTTTGTCGGCGGCCGGCGCAAGACCGCAAAGCAGGAAGACAGTGAGAACGAAACGCATGAATGCTCCTGCAGCCTATAGTAGTACCGGCGCGGAGGCACGGGAAGAGCAGCGGTGGCGAATCAGCGACGTTGCGAGGGCAGTCGCGACCCGCTCGACATCAACCTGACATCACTTTTGTCCTACAATGTCGCTACCCATGGACAACGCCGAGCTGGATCTGCACAGGCAAGCTTACAAGGACGCGGTTGACAAATGGGTCGCGGCGATTCGTGCGGAAGAGGCCCTCGCCACACCGGATCATTCGGTCCATGCGTGGGATCTTTGGGAGCAGGCTGGCTTTGCGGAAGAGAAAGCCAGGGAAGCGGCCCTCGACGCTAAGGAGAAGTATGAAGACGCGCTCCGCGAGGCCGACTACGGAATTCCGGAGGGCTAAGCGAGCATTCAGCTTCGTGCATTCAGCGTGGAGATTCCTGCCCGCAACCCCCATGCTATAATCCAATGTGCCGACCAGAATCCTGGGCATTATTCCTGCCAGGTTCGCCTCCTCTCGTTTCCCAGGTAAAGCACTCGCCTCTCTCGCCGGAAAACCGGTGTTGCAGCACGTTTATGAACGCGCATCGCAGGCCCGCTACGTCACGAAAATCCTGATCGCCACCGACGACTCGCGGATTGAGGCCGCCGCGCGCGCGTTTGGAGCGCCGGTGCGGATGACGCGCTCGGATCACGCCTCCGGCACGGACCGTATCGCCGAAGTGGCATCGTCCGAAGCGGCCGAGATCATTGTGAACATTCAGGGCGACGAGCCGCTCATCGACCCTGCCGCTATCGACGCCGCGGTGCTCGCGCTTTGCGATGACGACGAAGCACCAATGGGTACGCTGAAGCGGCGCATCGAAGACCGTGCCGAGATCGGCAATCCCAACGTCGTGAAAGTGGTCACCGACCTCGCCGGCAACGCTATCTATTTTTCGCGGCACCCAATCCCCTATCAGCGCGAGACCGCTGACGGCGTCACTGGGCACTTCAAACATATCGGCCTCTACGTGTACCGGCGCGATTTCCTGTTGCGCTATTCGGACCTGCCGGTTGGGCCGCTCGAAACCGCCGAAAAGCTGGAACAATTGCGAGCTCTCGAAAACGGATACCGCATCCGCGTGGCGGAGACTGAGTACGATTCGCTCGGCGTGGACACGCCCGAGGACCTGGAACGCGCTTCGGCGTTGTTCGAAGCGACTGCACTGCGCGCGGAAGGAGTTCATTGACGTGGCGAAATACATCTTCGTAACCGGCGGCGTGGTCTCTTCCCTGGGAAAAGGAATCGCGGCAGCGTCCATCGGATGCCTCTTGGAAAGCCGCGGCCTCCGCGTCACGCTGCAGAAATTCGATCCTTACCTCAACGTCGATCCCGGAACCATGAGCCCCTTCCAGCACGGTGAAGTCTTCGTCACCGACGATGGCGCAGAAACCGATCTGGACCTCGGCCACTATGAGCGATTCACCCACGCGCCGCTCACCCAGGACAACAATCTCACTTCCGGCAGAATCTACGAGCGCATCATCTCGCGCGAGCGCCGTGGCGATTATCTGGGCAAGACCGTGCAGGTGATCCCGCACGTGACCAACGAAATCAAGGCTGCCGCGCGTAAGGTGGCTGAAGGCGTGGACGTGGTGATCGTGGAAATCGGTGGCACGGTGGGCGACATCGAATCGCTGCCGTTTCTCGAGGCTATCCGCCAGTTGCGCCATGAGCTGGGGCGCGAAAATACCGCTTTCGTCCATGTCACCCTGGTTCCCTGGATCGCGGCCGCGCAGGAGCTTAAGACCAAGCCCACGCAGCACAGCGTGAAAGAACTGCGAGCGATTGGTATTCAGCCCGACGTGCTGATGTGCCGCAGCGACCACCCGCTCTCGCAGGATCTGAAGGAAAAGGTCGCGCTATTCTGTGATGTCGATGTCGATGCCGTGATCACCGCCAGCGACGTTGAATCGGTTTATGAGGTCCCGCTGGTGTTCGCCGAGCAGCGCGTGGACGAGATCCTCATTGAAGCGCTGAAGATCAGCGCGCCCGATCGCAACCTCAGCCACTGGACCGGAATGATTGAGCGCATGCAGAATCCCACGGACGAGGTGACTATCGGGCTGGTAGGCAAGTATGTCGAGTACGAGGATTCTTACAAGAGCCTGAAGGAAGCGCTGCTGCACGGCGGGCTGGCACATCGTGCGCGAGTGAATATCAAGTGGATTGAAGCCGAGCATCTCGACTGGCCCGATTGCATAGATTCTCTGCGCGAATACGACGGCATTCTCGTCCCCGGCGGCTTCGGCAAACGCGGCGTGGAAGGAATGATCAACGCTATCCGCTTCGCGCGTGAGCAAAAGGTGCCGTATTTCGGCATTTGCCTCGGCATGCAGACCATGGTGATCGAATACGCGCGCAACGTCTGTGGCCTGAAGGGCGCAAACTCCACTGAGTTCGATTCCGGCGCCGCTTACCGCGTGATCTACAAGCTGCGCGAGTTGAAGGGCGTGGATGAATTAGGCGGCACGATGCGCCTGGGAGCATATCCGTGCCGTCTCGCCGAGGGCACGTTCGCGCGCGCGGCATACGGCGTGGATGAGATAAGCGAGCGCCATCGCCACCGCTACGAATTCAATCGGGATTTCGAGAAGATCCTGACCGAGAACGGCCTCGTCCTCGCTGGACAGACACCCGATGGCATTTACGTTGAGATCTGTGAGATCCGCGATCATCCGTGGTATCTCGGGTGCCAGTTCCATCCCGAGTTCAAATCGAAGCCAATGGAACCCCATCCGTTGTTCCGCGCATTCATCGGAGCTGCATTGAAATATCACAAACAGCGGCCGCATCCGGCCACTGCTCCGCACGTTCATCAGCAGCTCACTCACGCGGAACATGGTTGAGTTCACCACTTCGGCCGGCGCCTCGATTGCGTTTGGCCGCGGCTTCCCGCTGGTTCCAATCGCCGGGCCCTGCGTCATTGAGAGCGAGGAACACGTCCATTTTCTCTCGCGCGAGCTGAAGCGAATTCTCGGCAAGTTCGTCTTCAAAGCGTCGTTCGACAAGGCCAACCGCAGCAGCGGCGGATCCTATCGCGGACCCGGCCCCGAGGAAGGCCTGCGCTTTCTCGCTGGTTTACGCCGCGAAGGCTACGCGGTCCTGACCGACGTGCACGATGTCTCCCAGGTCGCCGCTGCCGCGGAAGCCGTGGACATCCTGCAAATCCCCGCGTTTCTCTGCCGCCAGACCGATCTCCTGCTGGAAGCTGGCCGCAGCGGGCGCGTGGTGAATATCAAGAAAGGCCAATTCGTGGCGCCACACGACATCCATCTGGCGGCGGAGAAGGTCGCATCCACTGGCAACTCGCGCGTGCTGCTTACCGAGCGCGGATCATCGTTCGGCTATAACAACCTCGTGGTTGACATGCGCGGCCTGGCGATCATGCGCGAATCCGGCTGGCCGGTGATCTTCGATGCCACGCACAGCGTCCAGACGCCCGGTGGCGCGGGGACCGCATCGGGCGGTCAGCCGCAGTTCATCGCGCCGCTGTCGCGCGCGGCCGTTGCCGCCGGGATTGATGGGGTGTTTTTCGAGGTTCACGAAGCGCCCGAGCGCGCCCTCTCCGATGGGCCGAACGCCCTGCGGCTCGATCTGGTGGCTGGACTATGGGACTCGCTGTTGCGGATTCGCGCCGCTATTGAACCCGGTACCTGATCCTCTCGTGGAGCACCAGCTCGTCGAAAATGGCCAGAACCTGCTTGCGGTAGGAGTACATGCGGTGGATGGTGTCGCGGAAGTTAGGTTCGTAGCGCCGCTTCAACCACTTGTCCAGAACGGGTTTAGGCACGTCGATATCCCTGCGCAGCGCGTCCGCCGAGTGGCCGCGCAAAAAGAGGCCGTAGAACATCGCCGCCTCCCGTTGGGGACCCAGTGGATCGAAATCTTCCCGAGCGATCATGCCAAACTGCCCCGCAGCAAGAAAAAGCCAGTATAAACACCGCAGGCACCCGAATCAAGTCTCTTAGGTCCTGGACTGTGGGCTTCGTTACGATTTAGTTTAGCAAGAGAGTTTGAAAAACAGATACGAACGCATCGGACCGCCGGTTTCGCAGGCTGGATAAGTGGCCAGCGGTCCGATGCGCTCTGCCCGGGATGGGCTGGATCCGGCCGCAACGCCGCTGGTTTCGAAACACCCGCTTACTGGTTTTCCATTCCTGGTCAGGCCCGCGTCCTTCAATTCCTGTACCACGAACGCCAACAGCCGCCGCTTCCCGGACTCCATGGGAAGCTCAGAAAACTTAACATGATACCGAGACCTTAAAAAAAGCCCCTCTGATGCAACCTGCAAGATCCCGAAGAACAAGCTAAAGATTGAACACCGGCTCCCGCAAGCACGCCGTTTTTCGAATCCTGTTCTTCGCTCTCCCGCTTGCTGCAATCAGAGGGCAGGTCTAGAGAGTTACCTCAATCAATTCGTCATGGGTAGGTGCAATCCTGGAACCAAGGTCACAGTACCGTTTATCAATGATTTACGGGCACCGGCTTCCCAGAAAGGCGCGGCAGACTGTGTCGCGGTGTGTCACAGGGACACATTCTGCGGCTGCGCCGTTCTCTAACGGGACGGGACGACCACCGGCGCATCGCCCGTAAGGTGCTGTACATCTAATAGATATAATCCTTGACGTAGTACTACATGTTGGGTCATGATTGCGAGTGCATCCCTGGCTTAATGGTTTATTAACCTGAATGGCACGGCGGCCAGGAATCTGCGAGAATCGTCAGATCCCCGAGAATCTGACAGAGCGTCAGGAGTCAAAGAACAAGATGGGACAGCTCAGCGTTGACCTCAGTACCCGGGTGGGCGAACTCAAGCACGGGAAACGGCCTCTTCCGACCGCGCAGCGCATCGGCATCACCTTCCCGAAATACTTCACGCAAAAACTCGAGCCCGGCCGCACGCCGTACGACGAGTTGAAATGGGAACCGCGCACCGCCGCCATCGCCAACGACAAGGGCCAGATCATCTTTGAGCAGACCGATATCGACGTGCCGGCGGACTGGTCTCAGACGGCGACCAACATCGTGGTCAGCAAGTATTTTCACGGGAAGGCCGGGTCGCCGGACCGGGAGCGCAGCGTTGCCCAACTGGTGCATCGCGTGGTGGACACCATAGCGGACTGGGGAAAGGCCGGGAACTACTTCCGCACACCCGCCGACACGGAGAATTTCCGCAATGAGCT
>Ga0187871_10001830_pt1 | contig 18054 bp, 17 predicted proteins | sample June2016WEW_16_1_FD_132988 | JGI IMG/M metagenome (GOLD analysis project Ga0187871, IMG submission 132988) | Peatland microbial communities from SPRUCE experiment site at the Marcell Experimental Forest, Minnesota, USA - June2016WEW_16_10 | ecosystem: Environmental > Terrestrial > Soil >...
AAGTCGCTGCCATATGTCGCTCGCTTGCAGGTATCGCGATAGGCAGCGTCCGTGGAGCACTCCCTTAATATGCTTCCGAAATCAATTTTAGTTGGCATTGAAGGCGCCCCTGATAATGACGGTTGAGTTGCGCCGAACTGCTTATGGTAAGTGGCACGTATGGCCTGCCGTGGCCCTGATCCGTGGATCGGCCGAGCCCCGGCCTCAGCTCGCATAAAACTCCGCGATCGCCGCGACCACCCGCTGCTGCTCGTCTTCGCGTAGCTCTGGGAACATCGGCAGCGCCAACACCTCTTTAGCTGCTCGCTCCGACTCCGGCAGGTCGCCCGCTTTATATCCCAGATACGCGAAGCATTCCTGCCGATGCAGAGGCAAGGGGTAATAAATCTCGCTCCCGATCCCCTGTTCGGTCAGGAACTTCCGCAGCTCATCGCGGTTCAGCGCCCGCACGACAAACTGATGGTAGATGTGATGGGCGCCGGACAAAGAGGCGAGCAGCGCGATGGGTGCTTGCCGAGTCACGCTCTGTGCTTGCGATTGCACCAATCCCGCCGCAGTGAACAGCCCGTGATAACGGCAGGCGAGCATGCGCCTGTGCTGGTTCCAATCGTCGAGGTGCTTGAGCTTGACCCGCAGGATCGCCGCTTGCAGCGCATCCAGGCGGCTGTTCCAACCGATCTCGGTGTGGAAGTAGCGGCGGTCGCTTCCGTGATTGCGTAACCGGCGCAGATGCGCGGCCAAATGCTCGTCATCCGTCGTAATGCAACCGGCATCGCCCGCCGCGCTCAGGTTCTTGGTGGGATAGAAGCTGAAGCATCCCGCTTTCCCCAGCGCGCCGGCCTTCTTTCCTTTCCACGCCGCCCCGAATGCCTGCGCCGCGTCCTCGACGATCGCGAACTTGTACTCGTGCGCGAGCTGGCTGAAGCGGTCCATATCGGCGCACTGGCCGTACAGATGGACGGGCATCACCACGGCAATGTTTTGCCTGTACCCGCGCTTCAGGGCAGTCTCGACCTTGAGCGGATCGAGGTTCAGGGTTGCGGGATCGATGTCGGCGAAAATGGGGGTTGCGCCGCAGCGAACAATTGAGCTGGCAGTCGCGAAAAAGCTGAATGGCGTGGTGATGACATTCGTTTCTGGGCCTACGCCGCATGCCTGCAACGCGAGCCAGAGGGCGTCGGTCCCGGAAGCGCAGCCGACGCTCGCCCCAGCACCCAGGTATTCGGCCGACTCGCGTTCGAACGCGTCCAGCTCGGGACCGCCGATGAAGTGTTGCGAGGCCAGAACTCGTGCAACCGCAGCATCGATTTCGGCCTTAATGGCTTCATACTGCCGCTTCAGGTCGAGCATTGGCACGGGCTCGTGCCGGCCCGCAGCGGGAGGGTGAATCGCAGGTTGTGCGGTATCGAGCGACATGAAGCTCTGATTTTAGCAGCGCCGCATCGCTTCACCGCGCCGCAAACAGCGCATAATGGCTGGCCGCGCCCATGAAGAACAGCATGGGAAACGACAGCCAGAAGTTCACCTGGGCGCAGAGACTGCTCAACCGCGCCATCTTGGCGGCTTGCGGCGGCATGGCCGTGCCCTTCGCCGCACTCTCTTCCGTCCAGAGAATGAGGCGCTTCTGCATGCGCCAGACGATGCCCCAAACATTCAGCATCATGAACCAGCCCAGTCCCCCGCCGATGCCGATGGCCAGCAGGCGATTGCTCTCCCATCCTTGTTGATTGAGGGTCAGGAATATATACGACGCGGCGATCACCACAATGGCCATGACTACGCCCAACACCGCGCCTTTGTGCAGCACCTCTGCGGGTGACATCAGCATGCCCATCTCGATGGCAAAGGCGACGGTCCAGATCACGAAGAAGCTGCCCATCACGCGACCGACCGATGCCGGCTCGGCGACAGCGTTCGCCGCATGCGCGTCGCTGCCGACAATGTGGCCCCAATAGGCGAGCCCCGCGAGCACGGTCACAACCGAGCTCCAGCGGAACCACCAAAGGGCGCGCGGCATCAGCCTGGGCACAACCACACCGCGCTGTTGCGGGTCGAGTTCCTGCAGAAACGGGCCGTTCACCAACACAAAGAAGTAAAGCAGCCCGACCCATGTGATCCCCGCCACAAAATGCAGCCAGCGCAACGCGATGAGCAGCGTCTCGGTGGCGCCCGGAGATTCGAACTGCGGCGTGAGGAACAAGGCCGCAAGGTGAAGAGTCATTGTTTCTCCAGTCTCATTGGCGCGATTTGGCGCCTGCCTCGCACAGCAGGTGCGCGAATTTTACATCATGGATTGTGTCGAATGTCACAGAACCCTTGCCTCAGAGGTGTTACGGTAATTCGCTATAATTTGATTTACCGCAGACCGGCATCCGGTTCAGCGGCAGCTGATATGTTGAACAGACCCCCTGTTCGTGCGGGGCCGCGAACCCTGGGGCTGGCTGTTTCTTGCAGATTGCCGGGGAGGACCCATGGAAAGCAAGCCAGCACAGAACATACAAGACTCGTTCCTGAACACTGCCCGTAAAGATAAATGCGTGATCACGATTTACCTCCTGAGCGGAGTGAAGCTCACCGGGCGAATTCGCTCGTTCGACAAATACTCTGTCGTGCTTGAGACCAACAATCAGGAGCAATTGATCTTCAAACACGCGATCTCGACCGTGGTTATGGCGCGGTCGCCACACATCGATCGCCACGGCGAATCGCGATCGGCCTCCGAAGGCGCTGCTCCGGTTGCCGCAGGTTACGCCAACGGAACACAGGAGAGTTAATCTATCGGCGCTAAGGCTGTGAACTCGCGATCCCGGGGCCCGGACTGGCAGGAACGGGCCTTTTTGGTCGGAGTGCGGTTCTCCTCTTCCCCGGCCGGCAGGCGCCAGGCAAGCCGGACGGACGATGCAGCCGACATCAGACCCGAACCCGCTTCTCTCGCTGTTTCACGTCTGTCGCGCAAGCTCCCGGCTGCCGCGCGGGCGGCGCGCGACGCCGCATCGGCACGCGTTTCGGCGATCGAGGCCGGTGAGTCACACCAGTCCTGCCCTGACGAATTAATGGCCGAGCTGCGCGAGCTTACCACCAGCGCCGGCGCATCGATTGTGGGAGAAATGCTGCAGCAGCGGCACCGGCCGGATCCCGCTACCTTGATCGGCAGCGGCAAGGTCGAGGAACTGAAGGGCGCGGTCGCTTCCACAGGCGCGGATCTGGCCATCTTCGACCACGAGCTGACGCCGTCGCAGCAGCGCAACCTGGAGCGCGAACTCGACGTGCGCGTCATCGACCGTACCCAGCTCATACTGGACATCTTCGCCCGGCATGCGCGCTCGCGCGAAGGGCAGCTGCAGGTTGAGCTCGCACAATTGCAATACATGCTTCCGCGCCTGGCCGGCCGCGGCCGCGAAATGTCGCAACTTGGCGGCGGGATCGGCACGCGCGGCCCGGGCGAAACGCAACTGGAAACCGATCGCCGCAAAATCTACCGCCGTATTCGCCACGTGGAGCAGCAACTGGAGAACGTGCGCCGCACTCGCGGACAGCAGCGCCAGCGGCGCGAGTCGGCGCCGATCGCCACGGTGGCGCTGGTCGGCTACACCAATGTCGGCAAGTCCACGCTGTTTAACGCTCTTACCCGCGCGGGAGTGCTGGAGAGCCCGCGCATGTTTGCTACCCTTGATCCCACATTGCGGCACATCGCTCTGCCCTCGAAGCGCGAAGTGCTGCTCTCTGACACTGTAGGATTCATACGCAACCTCCCGCATACGCTGGTGTCCGCCTTTCGGGCCACTCTGGAGGAGGTGCAGCGCGCCTCGCTGCTTTTGCATGTGGCCGACGTCACCAGCCCTGACGTCGAGGAACAACAGGCGCAGGTTGAGGAGGTCTTAGGCGAACTGGAAGCGCAGGACAAACCCCGCCTGTATGTCAGGAACAAGGTCGACCTGCTGCCGGAGAAAAAGCGCGAGAGCCTGCGCGACTCAGACAATGTGGTACATGTATCAGCTGCAAAAGGTCTGGGTCTGGAGCAACTGCTGGCGGCCATTGACGCGAAGATTGCGGAAGATCCGGTCCAGCGCGCCCGCCTGCGTGTACCGCAGTCGGAGGGAAAAGCCCTCGCGCTGCTCGACGCTAAGTCGCACATCCTCGCGCGCGAGTACCGCGACGGCTACGTGGAAATGGAGGTGCAGGCGGCAGAATCGGTGCTGCGCAAGCTGAAAGCGTTCACCAGCGATTGACTGCGGAACGCCAAGGCGCGCTCCCCGCTAATTGCTACGTCAATTCTTGCACCGTGATCACCGGGCGTTCACCTTTCAAGACCCGAGCGGGCACCGCCTGACGGGCACGCTCCTCCTGGTGGCAGCTCCAGCACAGCGGACGCGTGCTCTCCAGCGACAAGGCTAGCCGTTCCAGCGTAATCCCGCGCAGTTCAAGAAGCTTGTGATTACCATCCAGCAGAGCCACCCGGCTGCGTTGCCAATCGGCAGGCGTTAGGTTGCGCGAGCAGAGCGCGCAGCTCTTGCCCGCATACCACGTGGTCAGCAGGCGATCAATATTCTCCGGCGAGGCGTCGAGCTGTGCCAGGCACTCCTGTTCACAATCGCCCTTTTCCGGCCAGCGCGAGCACGACTCCAGCCGCGACTGCTCTTGCCCGCGCAGCGCCGTCCAGAAGGCGAACTTGCGGTCGACCTCGACGTCCGCCGGCTGGTGTGAGTCGGGACATGTCACCGACTGACGGCCGCGGTTCTGGTAGTAGTTCTGCAGGCTGACCGCGACGGGCAAGCCGGTGAGCAGAAACGCCCCGACGAAGAACAGTGGCAGGAAGAAAAGCGCGTACGTGAGAAGGGCAGTAGTCATAAAGCACCTGCGGCCGCGTCCGTGTCCCCTGCTCGCCCGTGGTTGGCGCGATGGGGTGGGGGAGCGGTCTCAAGTGCTGTTGTAGCGCCTTCGTCACAGGCATTCAGTGACGCAGGGCACACGCGGCTGTGACAGCCGAGACTCACCCCGCCGCTGCCGGTTCGGGAAGGAAACGATATCCTACGCCGCGCACCGTGAGCAGGTGCTTGGGGTGGGAGGGATCTTCCTCGATATATCTCCGCAGCCGCACTACGAAGTTGTCGATCGCGCGCGTGTCGGTATCCTCGTGCAGTCCCCAAACTTCTCCGAGGATCTCTTTGCGCGAGACGACTCGCCCGCTGTTGCGGATGAGATGCCGCAGCAGCTCGGCCTCCATCAACGTCAGGCGGACGATCTTGCCATGCGCGCGCAGCTCCAGCGTGCCGAAATCGACCTGCTTGTCGCCGAAGACGTAAACGTCGAACTCGCGAACGGAATCGGCGTCCGTCGCCCCGGCAATGCGCGCCTCCGCCGGAGGGTCCGTCAGCAAAGTGCGACTCCAATCGCGGCGCCGCAGCAGGCTGCGAATACGGGCCAGAAGAATGGAGAGCTCGAAGGGCTTGGGCAGATAATCGTCGGCGCCGGAGGCGAAGCCCTTCAGCACATCGTCCGGGCGCCCACGCGCGGTCAGCATCAGCAGCGGGATGTAGTTGCTCGCCTTGCGCAGTTCGCTGGCCACCACAAAACCGTCTTTGCCGGGCAGCATAACGTCGAGCACCAGCAGGTCGAATTCGCTGTTCTGCTTCAGCAGCAACTCGAGCGCGGTCTCGCCATCGCCCACCACTTGGGTGCGATAGCCTTCCGCCTCCAAATTGAATTTCAGCCCACGTGCCAGGTGCTCTTCGTCTTCCACCAGCAGGATGTTCACTGGGGGTTCCTCGGCAGCTCAATGGTAATGGCGGTTCCGCGGCCCGGGCCTTCGCTCTCCGCATGCACGTCGCCGCCGTGGCGGCGCACGATGGCGTGCACGATGAACAGACCCAGCCCGCTACCCTTCACCTGCGACGACGCCGGCGTAAGCGCGCGATAGAAGCGCCGAAAAATCCGCTTCAATTCGCCGTGCGGAATGCCGATGCCGTTATCGCTCACCCGGATGCGGACGTGTTGCAGGTCGGGCGTGATGACGCTCACGCGAACGCACGGGTCCTTCGGCGAGTACTTCACCGCATTGTCCAGCACGTTGGAAATTGCGGTGGAAAGTTCTTCGCGATCGCCCATCACGCTGAGTTGCGGATCGGGTTCACCGTCGGCTGCCCAGTCTACCACCTGCGGTGAAAGATGATGGCGCGAACGCACCCAGTCCAACGACTCTTGCACCAGCGGGCCAACGGCAACTTCGGCGCGCGACAATGGCGCGTTTTTCTGCGTCACTCGCGCGGCACGCAACACACTCTCCACCGTGCCCATCAGCCGCTGCGTGTCCTCCAGCATCACCTGATAGAACTCCCGCCGTTGGGCGTCGTCCACGCTGCGCTTCTGCAAGGTTTCCAGGTAGAGCCGGATCGAGGTGATCGGCGTCTTCAGTTCGTGGGTGATGGCGTTCAGGAAGCTGTCCTGCTGCTCGTTGCGGCGCACCTCGCGCACCAGGAAGATGGTGTTGAGAATAATGCCGGCGATAATGAAACCGAAGAAGATGACGCCCAGTATCAGCGGCACGATCTGGCGCCAGTTAAGGATGATCCAACTGGTGCTCAGCACGCCCGCGGCCACCGCGATGCATACGCCCAGCGTGACAAAGAACGCGATCTTCGCTCTGCGGCTGACGGACATTGGAGGACGGCTCAGGATAGCAAACAGCAGTAGCCAGTGGTCAGTGGCCCGTAGACTGCGGACTGCTGGCTACTGGCTACTGACCACCGGCTGCTGATTTGGCTGCTTCCAAGCTCGCGCGTGCCCGCTCGGAATCGCCAAGATCGCGATAGGCGTAGCTCATGTAGGTGAGCGCCCGCGCCCGCATCTGCGGATTAGCAGCGTGAGCCGCCACCACTTCGTAATGCTGAATCGCTTCCGGCAAATTGCCCTGCTTCTGCTCGTAGACGGCGATCGCGAAGTTGCTGTCCGGATCAGAAGGTTTGATGGCAGTAGCGCGAGCGAAGTGCTGCATGGCTTCCGCCGGCTTGCCGCGTTTGAGCAGTTCGTCGCCCATGCGCTCCTCCGAGATCAGGTTGGGACCGATTGCGTCGCTTACGTGCGACCACAGGACCAGGTTGTCGCTCCAGTACTGAACCTGGCGGTGAGTCGCAATAGCCAGCGCAATCAACACAACGCCACCAGCGGCGTACAGCACCAACGACTGCGGACGAGGTTGCGTGAGCGAAATTTGTTCAGCGCGATCCGTCAGATTCGGCGCGGTTACTGCGTCCGCAACGCCCCAGCACACCATGATGAACAGCCCGATGAACGGCAGATACGCGTAGCGATCCGCCATGGCCTGATGGCCCACCTGCACAATGCCGATCATGGGAACGAGCGTACCGAGAAACCAAAGCCATCCCACCAACAGATATCGCCGGCGGCGGAATCGGACGACAAACTCGGTAATCGCCAACAGCGACAAAAGTGCAAGCCAAACCTGCCACAGCTTCAGGGAATTTCCCGGATGCGGGTACATCAGCGCCAGCTTCGACGGCCAGAACGCCTTGCCGAGGTATCCCATGTACGCGACCAGCGCGTTCTCCAGCCGGACGCTGAGTGAATACTTAACCAACGACGCCACCGCGCCGCCCGCGCGCTGCGCTTGCATGGTTACGAGTGCACTCGCGGCACAAAGGACAAACAGCGGCGCCTTTTCCAATAACAGTCGGGAGAGCCTTATCGGCGGATACCCATCCGTCATCGCCGACGCCGAACCGCCCAGCGCCATCCTCTGCAGCGGCCAATAATCCCAAAGCAGCAACACAAAGGGCAACGTGATGACCTGCGGCTTGGCCATCAGCCCGAGCGCGAAGCAGACAGCCACGAGCAGATACCGCCCAGCGCGCATCGCGCGTGCCTTTGCCGGGGCGACCGCGTACCAGCGATAGCTCCCCAGCGCGAGCAGGAAAAATAACATGCTGAGCAGGTTCTTGCGCTCCGCTATCCAAGCCACCGATTCGACGTTGATGGGATGCAGCGCGAACAGCGCCGCGACCATGGCGCTGCGCCCGACGTAGCCTGTCGCCCGCCGCAATACGAGAAACAGCACAACGACATTCAGCGCATGCAGCAGCAGATTGACAGCGTGGTGTCCGGCAGGATCGAGGCCGAAAACCTGCACGTCGGTCGCGTGCGAAAGCCAGGTGAGCGGATGCCAGTTCAGGGCATCGTAGCTGGTGAAGGCCCAGGTAACGGTTGGCCACGTCAGACCGTCCTGAATGTAAGGATTCTCAGTGACGTATTGATTGTCATCGAGATTCAGAAAGGGATGATGGATAACGGGAAGGTACAGGGCAACGGTAACGCCGGCGAGCAGCACAGCAATGAGTACAGTGCGAGTTCGGTTCCTCGAGAGATGCAACGAACTCCTCGACTTGCTGGCGGTTGCGATCTGCGCAGTGTCCGGACTCGCTTGCATTGTAGAGAAGGTTCTACGACCAGCTTGCGAGTACTTCTTCGTCGCAGGCTACGGCCACTAGTTCTTTCATCCTTTCTGTGTGCGGGTCGCTCTGGGCTTCTGCCGGTCTAGGTGCAGGCGCAATATCGGCTTCGGCTACATCTGCGAAATGGCGCATGAAGATTCGCATCACGTGAGCCACGCCCGATTCGAGAATCGTTCTGCCGTCTTCCGCGAAGTAAGCTCCACGCGAGAAACTGCCGGTGACGATTTCGTAGGAAGGAAAATAGGTGACGTCCGAGCAATTCTGGGCGACCGTTTCGGCCGCTACGCGAAGCACTGACTTGGAGTACGTAGTTGCAACCAAGACGTGGCGGTCCTCAGCAGTAGCCACCAGCGGAACCGGCGAAACGGTCAGGATCGTCCGCGCTCGAGGATTGACGGAATGCAGCAGGGCGATGAATTGTTCGAGGTCCGAAGTCACCGCCGGTACGTCGAGGTTCACGAATTCGTATTTGGCGGGATCAAACTCTCCGCCGCCGGTGCCGGGGCAGATGGGATACGCCGCGCCATCATCGCGCGCGACCCAACATTCAGTCAGGCCCAGCGTGAACACAAATATGTCCAACTCTTCGAACGCTCGCCTGACGCACGCGAAGTGGTGCTGCCTGTCAGCACGATACTCCTCCAGAGTCTGAAACCTGTCTTCCTGAATGCGGGGGCGGAAGGGGTCGGTGTAGCGTCCGTCCGCTTCCTGCCAGTAGTCCTCGGTTGGCGTGAACTGCCCGTAGGCGCGCTGAAAAAGCTGCAGTAACTGGCGCGCTGTGTAGATGTTCCCGTAGCGGGCGGAGAACAAACCGTATCCGAACTGTCCCGCGAGGTCCGGAGGCGTGATCGGATGCGCAGTTTCCGTTACCAGGAAATTGAGTCCGGCGTTGCGCAGATAGCGCGCGACATGCTGAGCGAAGCAACTGCCGGCGGTGACAATGCGATCCGTCTTCTGGATGCGGTAGGGCACGGAGATAACGGGATCGACATCCCGCGGCTGCTGTTCCGAAATCGCCTTTTTCCAGAAGTGGTAGTCCGGCAAGTCGCGATAGGGATGTTGGCTCAACGCGACACCTCAGCTGCTGGCGATTGCTGCAACGCCATATCGATCTGCTTCAAGACCAATTCGGCATACCAGGGGCTCGCATGGATCGAGTCGTGCCACGATCCGATCTCCTGCAGGAACCCGGAACCATCGACGGCCTCTTCAGGGACTTCCAGATACCGGCATCCCAGTTCCTCGCAATGTTGCCGATAAATGGAAGATTGCAGCAACCATAACTTCATTCGCAGACTCGCGGGCGCGATGCCATTTTCTTCCATGGCCCTTTGAAACGGTCCCGGATTGTTGCGGATGAAGTCGCTGCTCGAAACCGGCGGCGGGGACTGCAGGAACACGATCGGTATGTCGGTTGCTTCGCGGAGGGCGGTCATAATCGCCAGCGACAGGGTAGTATCTGCCATCGAGCGCTCGAGTGTCTTGCGCATCAGGCTGGGTGCGATGATCTGGACTCCAGATCGTACCGCAAGATCGGGACGGCCGGGCAGGCTGAAATCGTAGGGTTGGGGATGCTCTGTCAGGCCAACCAGGAAATGCTCATTGCCGCCGATGGAGGCACAGAGGAATGGCGGCGTCTGGGGAAGCGCTGCCAGTTCGTTGTCCAGGCGCCGCCGGAGAGCCGGGCTGAGGGCCGTACGGCGGCCATCAGGAATTACGTTAGGTTGCAGTTCCTCATCCTGCAACAGAATCGTGTGCAGATGAGTGGTTAGTTCCTGGCCTTGCCGAATTCGCGCTTTTTGGGCCTCCACCAGTGCGATCAGGTGACTATGCCCGATAGCGACGGTACAACCGAGAGAGGCCGGCGGACATTTGCGGGTGGCCTCAGTTCCCTCGCGATTCGCTCCGTTGTTCTGAGCCGCGAGCGCGCGCTTAGGATTTCTGCCCTTTCGCCAGAAGGTCGTCCACATGGAGCTTGGCAAACGAATCTCCTCCCGGAATAGAGTTTACTCGGCTTGGACGCCATGTCGCATGGGGCAGGTACCGCTGTCAGCGAGCGAGGCCTATGGTTGTTGTGGCGAGACCGGCAATTCCAGCCGGTTCACGGCCGAGGGATCGTCGCGCAGCTTGACGTATAGGTCCTGGCCGTTGGGATGCGGCACATTCAATTCCGAACCGGCGAAGCCGTCGGGAACCGGAGTGCTCTGCTGGAACTGCGGATCGTTGGAGACCGCGTCGAGCAAGTACAGTCCCGATCCCTGCAACGTGCATTGCTGATCGGCCGCATTGGGACAACGAAGCTGCTGCAGGGTAGGCAGCCTGACAAGCATAACCAGCGGCTGCCAGTCGCCCTTCTCGCCATCAGCCGCAACGGGACGGAAGCGCAGCGGCCCGAACGCCGAAGGCCCGAGGTCCTTATGCGGATCGAGCGTCGCCAGCACCGTCTGCGAATCCTGCAACAACAGGCCGCCGTTGTCGACGCCCAGCATCGCGTGCACGGAATCGTCCTGGGTCGCGACCTCAATCTTCTCGTCTCGCGGAAAACTCTGCGGAAACCGCGTCTTCAGGGAAAAAGCGAGCCGCGCGTCCACGGGAAGCTCGTCCTGGCTCGCCAACTGGATGGGCGAGGTGGTGGCCGAGCTTTCCGGCAGAATGCTCTTGCTGATGAGCGTGACCTTGGGCCGCGGCGCCAGGACGGTCGCGGCGAGGTTCATCGCCCGGCCATCTTTCAGCGACACGCGCGCAGATTGCGAATCGCCCGCATGCAGCGCGTTGACATCGGCAGAGGCCGGCGCAGACATCTCCAACTGGTCCACACTCTCGGCGCGAGTGAGCACGGCCGGCGCGAAATGCATTCCGTCGAGATCGAGGCCGGCAACTTCGTCGAGCCGCGTTCCTTTCAGCACGCCCTGATGATCGCCGGCATCGATGGTAAAGCTGTCGAGATGGCCGGCCTCGGCGTACGAATGCAGCGCCACTTTATCGCGAATTGGCGATCCAAACTGCTTGATGGCGATCGTGAGCGGCCCCGGCGCGGCATCTTTCAACGCCACTGTGACCTGCAACTCGCCCGGCTCGGTAATGCTGTGGATGGTCTTGATCGGCTTGTCCTTCTCGTCTGCCACGCTCACAGTGTCCACGCAGACTGCTGCGTCTGACTTCAGATGCAGCGTGTCCTCGCGGCCGACGATCAACGCACTCTGGTCGGCGGAGGCCAGAGTCCATGTCGCCGCCTGCGCCGTTCGCAGATGAAACGTTGGCCCTTCGAAGGAGTCGAATCCCCACCGGCCGCGAAGCGTTCCACTCACTTCTGCGGGCAGCTTCGACAACTCTACTTCGGCCGTCTCGCCATTGCCATTCGAATGGTCCAGTGAGCGAGTGTCGATGACGAAGCCTCCGCGCCCGGCATCGGGCTTGACGGGAATATCCATGGAGCTGCCCGACTTGCTCCACAGGTGCAGCACCCAATCGTGTCCCAGATGTGTTGAGAACGCCAGCGGAGCCCCATCGGCGGGCAGCACCACTGCGGGATTGGTCGCGCAGTAGACGCCCTTGGCATCGACCGCGCGCAGTGGCGGCAACTGCACCGGCTCGACCGCGGGCAAGGCAATCACGATGACAGACTTCGGCTTTTCAAATGACGGCGCCGCGTTCAGCAGCAGATTGAGCTGGTCGGTTTTCGGCACTGCGAGCGCAGGGATGTATTGGTAATCGGCTGTGTGGAATGACGTGAGCAAGTGCGCCACGTCAGCAACCGCGGCCACATAAGGGCTGTAGTACCCGGCACCTGCCCAAGGCGTGCTGCTCATCTGCCCGATGAGGTCAACGGTTGGGCCCGTCGTCAGCTCGGCCACCATCGACTGGCTGTGCGGGTCATCGAGCACCAGGTTGTTGGAGTTTTGCGTCAGGCAGGAGGCCTGCTCATCGATGGGCTTCTTGAAGCAATCGCCATCCAGCTTGATGCTAAGGCTCCGCGCCAGCAGCGTCGTTTCCTGCTTTAACTGCTCGGGATCGTCAGAGGAAGCCTGCTTCACGGCTGCGAGGTAAACATCCAGGCGCGAGCGGTCGAGGCTGGCGCGGTTCAGGTCCTGCGAGGCGCGCACGAATGCGCCCGGACGGCCGCGCACATTCGTGCGCAAGGTGCTGAAATCGCCGCCGGTTTCGGGCGCCAGGAAAATCAGCGCCTGCTCGGCGTCCTTGGGCACCGTGACCACGATGCCTTCCTGCTGCACATGCTTGTTCCAGCACTCGATCTTGGTGAACCAGTTTTCCGGCGGAGGGTTCGTCGTTCCGCGCAGGAACGCGACAATCAGCAAATAGTGTGCACTCTGATTTTCCGGGAATGCCGGATGCACCCACAGCCGATCGCCCACCTGCAGATTGGGGACGTCGGCCACGGGCAACTGCTTGTCGCCACGGCTGACGCGCACTTCCACCCGCGGGCCGGGCAGGTCGAAGGCGGCCGCATCCGCCAAAGCATTCTGCGGCAGAGATATCGCGCTCAGGATCAGAACAGAAATGAAGGCCCAACGAGAAAACATGTCTCTATCTTAGAAGCATGGCAGAGTTTCTGGGTTGATCCCCGGGCGATGCTGCGCAGCCGGTATTGACATTTCAAGCAGGAATGAAACATGCGCGGGCGGCTGCGTTTATGCTTTAGCAATGAATGCGAGATATCCCCTGTCATCGACCGCCGCGCTGATTGGCGACCCGGGCCGGGCGGCGATGCTGACGGCATTGCTGGACGGCGGCTCGCTGCCTGCCGGCGAACTGGCCCGTGTCGCGGGAGTTTCGGCGCAGTCGGCCAGCATGCACCTGGGGCAACTGGTTGACGGCGGCCTCCTCACCGCACGGCAGCGCGGGCGTCATCGCTACTACTACATTGCCACTGCCGAGGTGGCGCACGCGGTGGAGGCGTTGGGAGTCATCTCGACCGTCGGCAAGTACCGTCCCAGCGGCGCGGACCGGGCGCTTTGCTATGCCCGCACCTGCTATGACCATCTTGCCGGAGAGCTCGGCGTCGCGTTGGCGGGGGCGTTGGAACACAAGCGCATGATCGTCGCGCGTGGCGAGCACGATTACGAGCTGACCGATGCAGGCTCAGTTCTTCTGAATGATTGGCAGATCGACGCGACTGCACTGCGCCGCTCGCGCCGGAGCTTTGCCCGCCGCTGCCGCGACTGGACGGAGCGGCGTGACCATTTGGCCGGCGCGATGGGCGCTGCCATCTGCGGCAAGCTGTTTGAGTTTCGCTGGATCACGCGCGACCGCAGCAGCCGCGCCGTCCACCTGACCATCACCGGCCGCGAGCAGTTGACCAGGCTCTTCGACGTGCCGCGTGGTTAGAAGCTGGCGACGTGCCGCGTGGTTAGAAGCCGAGCCGTAAATTGCTTTGCCTTGTATCAGGGCACGACTTTTAGTCGTGCCGAAAAAGGCGCAAGACCCCGGGCTGTAGCCCCTGCCCCGGCAACCGGAAGCGTGTCGCCGACTGAAGTCGGCTGATAAGAAATAGCAGGCGATTTCGGCACGTCTGAAGACGTGCCCTGATACAAGACAAGGAAAAGTCATGCTCACTCTATGCATCCGCTACACGATCGACATAATCAAGCACGGCGACTTTGAGCAGTACGCTCGCAACTGGCCCGAGCCCATTCGCCGCTGCGGCGGAGATCTGGTCGGTTATTTCCTGCCCACGAAACTAGCAGGAGCAACGAACATCGCACTCGCGCTGATCAATTTCCCCAACCTGGCCGCGTACGAAAAATATCGCGAGGACCTGATGAGCGACGCAGCCGCGAAGGAGAACGTTGCCTTCGCTGATCGTTCGGGCTGCATTCTGATTGAAGACCGATCGTTCCTGCAACAGGTCTCATGAGGTTGCGGCAGTTGGGGCGAGTCGCGCCCGCGAGCAGCGATGCGTAACCTTGACTTTTACTTTTTCGGCCGGGGATAGCGCGCAATTACGACCGTCCCGATGCCGCCGCGCGGGCGGAATTCGCCCTTCACTTCCGCCCACTTGGGACGCGTGGCGCGCACCACGTCCTCCAGCACGCGATTGACGACGTTCTCCTGAAAGATGCCGAGGTTGCGAAAGCAGGTCAGATATTCCTTCAGCGACTTCAGCTCCAGGCAGTCCTTGTCGGGCATGTAGCGGATCCACAAAGTGCCAAAATCCGGCAGGCCGGTTTTGGGGCACACCGAGGTGAATTCCGGAATGTCGATGACGATCTCGTAATTGGGGAACTGGTTGGGCCAGGTTTCGATCTCGGGAAACTTGGCGTTGAGGCCGGATTCGGCGTGCTCCGGCGTGTAGCGGGAACTCTTTGCCATTGCACTATTGTAAAGGCCTGTTGCAGCATACGCCCTCGTTCGGCTCACGGTTGCTGTTTGTGGTGCTTGTGCGTGGGCGTCTGATTCGGATGCTGCGCGCGACGCGCCGCGATCTCCTTCATGCGGGCTGCGAGCGCTGCCTGGTGCTTGGCTTTCTCTTGCGCCTCTTCTTCCGGCGTGAGCACGCGCCGCACGATGGGGCCGTTCAGCTTGTAGGTCATTTCGACGATCTTCCCGTCGTCTTCCATCTTGCGGATGGTGAAGGTTGGCAGGTCGCCTTCCTTGCCGAAGTCCTCATGGCCGACCTTCACCGGCAGATAGCCCTCGAGGTTTCGCTCGCGATAGGCCGTCTCGTATCGGTGACGGGGACGATTGCGAGTGAAGACGCGAATCTGGTTGTAGTCGTAGGCAAGGCCGTCTCTGGGCTCGTTGAGCAGCACCAAGTACTGCGCCTGCGGCTTGCCGTCCTCTTCCACGGTGTTCAGCACGAAGTAGCCGATGATGCGCTGACCCTCGGCGTACTGCGCGATGTCGAGCGGAATATCCAGGTCGATCATGCGCAGCAACACCCAGCCGGCGTGCCCGGACGCATCGCGCACCAGGTACCAGTCTTCCATGATGGGTTTGGGCGGCGGTGGTTCGTCGGCCGGATGAGCGCCGACAGCAGCCGGGTTCACCGGCCCCGCAGCCTTTGCAGTGTTAGGCTTAGCCGCGGCTTTTGCGGCTGAGGCCGCGGCAGCGCTCGTCTTCTGCTTCGTGCCCGGTTTGGCCTGCGCGACGACAGCAGGCTTCGGCGCCTTAGGAGCATTCTTCTCGGCCGTGGCGCGGCGGAGGACCTCGACCTTGTCGCCGTCCTTGAGCTGGTAGAGGTGCTCGCCCTCGCGCGAGGGCGTCAAGTGCATGTTGAGTTCGGCGCGGGTGGCGCCGCGGGCCTGCACCGGAGTAGAGGCATTGTCGGAGGCCAGCTTTTGGAATCCGTCGTACACGTCCTGCGGGACCAGGCTGCGCTCCTCGATCCATCCCTCCTGTCCGCCGTCGGTGCGAACTCTCAGGAAGCGCCGCTGCTTCTCCAGCACCTCCACGCGATCTCCGTTGTGCACCGTGCCAACCTTGTTGTAAAGCGTGGCGACGCGATCGCGCAGGCTCGTCTCGGCCGTCGAGACGTACAAGTACTCGTGATGCGCGAGGGTTTTGCGATTGCACGCTGCTGTGAGCGCGAGCAAGAGCAGGGCCGGCAGAAGTCGATGGCAGTAACGGCGGAGGGAGTTCACGGAACCACAGACCAATATAACGCAGTGGTCGGCGAATAGTGGCTAGTGGATAGTGCCGAGATGGATGCGGGAAAAGGCTGGGCTGCGGGTTAGGGCGCAAGGATAAGGCCAGGGATTCAGGGTAGCACGCAGCCCGGAAGGGCATTCTTGTAGCAGTGGGCGTCAGCGCGGCTCATCGATGGCATTGCCGTGAGCATTGGCAAAACGCCAGCGCCGTAGGCGCGAAAGAGTTTAGCCCAGCCTTTCAAGGCTGGGTGCGTGCGTTTTCGGACGCCAAAGTCCCGTAGGGACGGCAGGCCTGTCGTGCCTACGGCACTCTGTCTTCTGGATTCGCTCTACCCAGCGCTGAAGCGCTGGGCTAAACTCTTTCGCGCCTACGGCGCTCGCTTATTCGGCATGCGTTTTCGGTTCCCTTATTCATTTCCTTCTATCCACTTGAATTGCGCGGGGGTCAGCGGCACAACCGACAGCCTTCCCTGGCGCACCAGCGGCGAGTCTGCGAACAAGGAATTGGCTTTGATCTCGGCCAGCGACACGGGTTTCGCGATTGGCTTGCCGGACTTGATCTTCACCTTGGGGTTCTTGGGATCCGAAGGGTCAACAGAGAGCACCGATGCCGTTCCTACGGCGCTCTTCTCGTCGCCCGTGTGATAGACGACCAGTCGGTCGCCCGGCTTCATCTCGCGCAGGTGCTTGAGCGCTACCGGATTCGAGACGCCGTCCCAAATTGTCTGCTTATCGCGTTCGAGATCGGCAAAGGAATATTCCGACGGCTCGGTCTTCAGCAGATAATCCATACGTTCTTAATCTCCCGCGATCTTCAACCGCGTCCAGCAGCTTATCAAAAGTAGAGCTTGAGCGACTTCGAATCTGCTGGCAGAATACGAAGCCATGCGAAAACAATTCAGCCTGACGCTAAATGGAGACGCGGCCCGGGAAAACGCAACCGCCTCATTCACCCTGCCGTTCGACACCCGCGAGGTTTGGGGAAAAGCCAAAGTGCCAGTCAAAGTGACGATCAACGGTTACAGCTGGCGCAGCACGGTTGCGAACCGGGGCGGGCAGCAGTCCATCGTCGTCAATGCCGCCGCACGCCGCAACGCAGGGGTAAAGGCGGGAGACTACGTCACCGTCGCGCTGGAACCGGACACGGAGAAGCGTGATATCCAGCTCCCGACGGGGCTACGGAAGGCACTTGGGCCCAGGCTCGCAGAAAAGCTCGACGGCTTGGCATTCAGCCACAAGAAAGAATTCGTCGTGTGGTATTCCGAGGCGAAGAAGGACGAAACCCGGGCCCGGCGGGTGGAGAAGATGAAGCAGATGCTCTCGTCGGGGAAGGTCATCAGCTAGGCCGGTACTTGTGCCCGCTGCCGCTGGCGTGCTAAGTTGCGCGGTCGCTATAATCTGTAAACCGCGCGAGGTCTCCGGTCAATGAGTACAACCATTTCAGCCCCACCCAGGAAGTTTCGCTCCTACGTTCCTGACGACACGACGATGCCGGAGTTCACGGTTCGGGCGGTGTTGCTCGGTCTTGTGCTCACGGTCATCCTGGGCGCCGCCAATGCTTATCTCGGCCTGCGCGCCGGCATGACCATCGCCGCGACGTATCCCGCGGCCGTTATCGGCATGGCGGTGCTGCGCATCATGCGCGGCTCGCTGCTGGAAGAGAACATCACCCGAACCGTCGGCTCCATTGGTGAGTCGGTCGCGGCGGGCGCCATCTTTACCATCCCGGCATTTGTCATCTCCGGCGCGTGGCCGGTCTTCGACTTCGAGCATGCTTACTGGAAGTCGTCGATTCTGATGCTGGTAGGAGGAGCGCTCGGCATCCTTTTTGTCACCCTGCTACGGCGCGTGATGGTGGAAGATCCTGAGCTTCCTTTCCCTGAGTCGGTGGCCGCGTCGCAGATTCATATCGCGGGTCAACAGGGCAGCCGCGCCGCCAAGATTCTGTTCGGCAACATGGGCTTCGGCGGGCTGATCTATCT
>Ga0187871_10001834_pt1 | contig 18034 bp, 18 predicted proteins | sample June2016WEW_16_1_FD_132988 | JGI IMG/M metagenome (GOLD analysis project Ga0187871, IMG submission 132988) | Peatland microbial communities from SPRUCE experiment site at the Marcell Experimental Forest, Minnesota, USA - June2016WEW_16_10 | ecosystem: Environmental > Terrestrial > Soil >...
AGGAGGTTCCCGCGGAGGCGGGTGGACCGACCGATAACGTCGGTCCCTATACCATCCCCAAGAAAAATCCTGAGGAAGCTCCCGCTCCCCCTCCGCCGTCCCCGGCGCCTAACAAGATCGAAGGCATGCCGGACTATTCCATCAAGGTCAATGTGCCCCTGGTGAATGTGGACGTGATGGTCAGCCTGAAGAACAACGGCCAGTTTGTCTCTGGGCTGAAGAAGGAAAATTTCCGCCTGTACGAAGACGGGGCCGAGCAGCAGATCACCAACTTCGGCGTCTCCAAAGCTCCTATTACGGCGGTGCTGCTGGTTGAATTCGGAGCCACACGCTATGCCTTTATGCGCGATGCCCTGCTGGCCTCTTATGCCTTTGCCCGCACACTTACCAAGGACGACTGGGTCGCGGTGAGCTATTACGACATGAACCCGCACATTCTGGTGGATTTTACCCAGGACAAGCAGGCCGTCTATGGAGCGCTGAACCAGTTGCGGATCCCAGGATTCTCCGAGACCTGCATGTTCGACGCCTTATACGACACCCTCGATCGCCTGGACCGCGTCCAAGGGAAGAAGTACATCATACTGGTCAGCACCGGATTCGACAGCTTCAGTAAAATCACGCTGGATAAGATCTACAAGAAGGTCAAGGACACGAAGGATGTGACCATCTTTCCCATCAGCGTAGGACAGATCCTCCGGATAATGGGTGGAGGTGGAAACCGCGGCATGGGCATTCACGCCAGCGAAATAGATTATCTGCAGGCTGACAACGAGATGCGCACCTTCGCCGCCATGACCGGCGGCCGCGCCTACTTTCCGCGGTTTCAGGCTGAGTATGGCGAGGACTTTGAGGATATTGGCAGCGACATTCGCAATCAATATTCACTGGCCTATCATCCTACGAACAGCAAACTCGACGGAACCTACCGCAAGCTGAAAGTGCAGATCGTGGCCCCCGACGGCAGCCCGCTCAAGGTAAAAGACCAGAAGGGCAAAGAACAGAAGATCGAAGTCGTCGCCCGCGACGGCTACACGGCGAAGCATACGGTGGACTAAGAGGGCCGTGAAAAAAAGCGCGAGTCCCGTGGAGACGGCCGCCCTCGGCCGTCCCGCCGATGCGAAGCAAGGGAGAACTGCGGAGTCAACTGTCAGACCTTCCTAATGTGGTAGAACAAAATCGCGCAATTCCAACTAGTTGACTGGGGTAATACTTAGTCATAGAATGTAGAACTATGACGATTGAGTACGCAACGGTCAAGGCCAAGGGTCAGGTGGTGATTCCTGTCGACATCCGGCGCAAGTTCCGGATCGATGAGGGAACGCGAGTTGCGTTTCTGGAAGAGGAAGGCCGCTTGATCATTCAACCTGTAACCGATCAATTCATCGATTCCATGAAGGGCATGCTCGCAGGGCGCGGGCTTCCTGAACGGGTGGAGCGGAGCAGAGATCGAGATCTGCGATGAAAACACACGTGCTCGATGCCAACGCTCTTTATCGCTTTCTCACCGGCGGGCCGGGCGCCGACATGGTGAGTGGTCTCTTCAAGCAAGCGCGGGACGCCGGGCAACCGCTGCGCATGTCGGTTATCAATTGGGGTGAGGTGTACTACACTCTGGCCAAGGCTGCGGGCTTCGCGGAAACAGTCCGGATCATGGAGCAGGTCAAGCTGTTGCCTTTGATGGTCCTCGATGCTGGCGAAGCGGTGACGGCCCGGGCGGCTCGACTGAAAGCCGGTCACGGTCTGCCCTATGCGGACTGTTTCGCAGCAGCCACAGCCGCGAAGGACGACGTAGTGGTGACCTCGGACGCGAAAGACTTCAGGAAAATCCCCGGACTGCACATTCTGCCTCTGCCGGAACACAAAACAAAAAATTGACTAGGCAATATGCTGAGGCAGAGCAAGCTCCTAATTGAGGAACGCCGCTCAATGCCCATGGAACAAAGCGTCCAACAAGAACACAACCCCAGCGCCGACGAAGACCAGCAAAGCCATTCTGGCCCCCGGCTCTTTGTTCACCTCCGGAATCAAATCCGAAGCCGCCACGTAGATCGTGACTCCCGCGGCCAGCGGCAACCCGGAATCCACGTGCTGCCGGAAGACCGCCATGGTCAAAACCCCTGCCAGCGTTGCTCCGCCTAAGATGACGGACGCGCCCCAAGCCGTGCCCCGGCTGCGTCCGCTGGCCAGCATCACCGAACTCACCGTGAAGCCTTCGGGAATCTTATGCAGGAAAATGGCGAAAAAGATGATCCAGCCCAGCGCATTCGAAACTAGAAATCCAGAAGCGATGGCGATGCCGTCAAAAAAAGTGTGAATGATCAGGCCGAGCAGCACGGAATATCCCTTGTGCGAGTGCATGAACTCGTCCTTGTGCGTCTCTTCGCCAAAGTGGAAGTGCGGCGTAACCGTGTGCTCGAAGAAGTGGATGAGGAGGTAACCGAGCAAGATCAGAAAAGCTGCGCTCCTGCCGCGCAGCTCCAGACTCTCCGGGACCATCTCGACTAAAGCCGTGGCCAGCATGAAGCCCGCGCCCAGCGCGACGAAATAGCGCAGGTAGCGACGCTCCCAACTGCGCTGCACAATGATCGCCCCGCCAAAGACGTTAGCGGCCGCGGCCGTAAGGCCGAGCAGGACGCTGATGGCGATGGGATGCATGAAGTAAGAAAGTACCTAGTACCTAGTACCTAGTCAAATCTCTTACGCAGCGGGGATTCGCTCTTTAAGAGAATTGAGGAGGCCGCTCAGGATTCGGCCGACTTCATGCGTACGTCCAAGAAGCCCTTTTGTCTTCGATTCCGACAGGTAATTCCTTCGTTGCGCAATCAGTATCTGGGTTTCGAGTTCGGCCAGCGATCCACATGAGTGGCGAAGAAAGTGACGAAACTCTCGACGACTGAAGTGTGCTTGCCCCTCAGCAATATTGCTCGGGATCGAGACAGCAGCGCGACGCATCTGATCCGTCAGACTGTAGGTCTCGCGCTTGGGAAAGTCGTCGGTTGCATCGTAGAGGAGGCTGACCAGGTCCATCGTTTCTGCCACGCAATCAAGTCTTTGTAATGCTGGGCCATCGCACTTCAGCTTACAGCCAAAAGTTCGCAAAAACCCCGCTTAGGCATTTCTGATCTCAGCCTCCTCGTCCCGAATCGGGATTCTCATCCATCCATGCCATGGTTTTCTAGGTACTAGGTACTGGGTACCGGTCAACCCGAATGCCGAATATGCATGACATCGCCATCCTGCACGATGTAGTCTTTGCCTTCGAGCCTGAGCGTGCCTTTCGCTCTGGCGTTGGCCTCGGAGCCAGCTTCCAGCAACTGGTCCCACCGAATCGTCTCAGCGCGGATGAAATGCTTTTCCAGATCGGAGTGGATCGCCCCTGCCGCCTCCTGCGCGCGCGAATTCGCCGGAACCTGCCAGGCCCGGCACTCATCTTCGCCAGCCGTAAAAAATGAAATCAGGCCCAGCAGTTTGTAGGTCGTGCGAATCAGCCGCACGAGGCCGCTCTCGTTTAGCCCATAGCTCGACAAGAATTCGGCGGCGTCGGCGTCGCTCATCTCGGCCAGTTCGGCTTCGACCTTGCCGCAGATCGCGGTGGCCGCGGCATTCGGCCGCGCCGCAATTTCCGTGAGCTTGTATTTACTGACCGCTTCCTCGAGTTCTTTGCCGAGTTCGCTCGACTCACCGATGTTCAGCACGTAGAAGATTGGCTTCTCGCTGAGGAACATGAAGCCCTTGATGCGCTTTTTATCCTCGGCGGTCATTTCCATTTCGCGCAGCGGCTTGTCCGATTCCACCTGTGCCTTGGCCCGTTTCAGCAGCTCGAATTCTTTTTCCAGCTCCGGCGTCTTCATCTTCTTGAGATCTTTTTCGAGGCGCTCCAGCCGCTTTTCGATTTGCCCCAGATCGCTGACGAGCAAGTCGAATTCCACGTTCTTAATGTCGCGCAGCGGATCAATCTCGCCAGTATGTGGAACTGAAGGATCGTCGAACACCCGCACCACATGGGCAAGAGCATCGACGTTGCGCAGATGCGCAGCGTAAGCGCTGTCTTTCAGCGCCTCCTGCCCGATGGCGCCCACGTCGACATATTCAACCGATGTATGCGTGAGTTTCTTCGGGTTGTAAAGCGCGGCCAGGCGGTCGAGCCGGTCGTCCGGAACTTTGGCGACGCCAATATGCGCCTCACGCGGGTTGGCCCGCGCCTGATCCGAAAGATGCGCCTTGGTAAGAATCCGAAACAGCGATGTCTTGCCCACCTGAGGCAGGCCAATAATGCCGGTTTTCATAGGAAAGCTTCTAGCTTCTAGCTCCTGGCTTCTAGCGAACGCTGCTCGCAGACGAATTCAGAGTGGAGCAACACGCTGACCTCAGCCACCATGGAGCAAGTTTTCAGGATAAATGATCAGGCGAATAAATGCCCAACGGCAGCGGCATGGCTAGAAGCCAGAAGCTAGCAGCTAGAAGCTCCGCGCCGTCAAGTACACCACCACCAACCCCAACAGCAGCACTGCGCCTTCCACCCGAGTAGACCAAACATGCAACGCATCGAACTGCACGCGCTGAGGGTTATCAATCGGTGCAGCGCTCACTTCGCCCAGCGACGCCCGCAAAACGTCCATCCTGGGAATGATGCCGAATTGTGAGATCAGCGTGAGGCCCAGCATCAGGCAGAGCAAAACATGACGCGCCGCGAACACATGCGCAGTCCCATCGGTAAGGCGGCTGTAAAGCAGAGAACTCCCCAGAAAGATGACTCCGGAAGCAAGTCCAATCCAGTGCAGCTTACCCAAAGCGCGCCCCACCACGTTGCCGGCAAGATGAGTAGTAGGCAGAACGGAGAATGCCGTAGGAGCCAGCACAAATGCAAAAAAGATAAGCCCGCCGATCCAACAGACGAGTGAAAGCAACATGAGAAAACGAAGAAAGGACATGACGGGAGAATTATATCCAACCAGAACTCAGCAACCGACCACTGACCACTGATACTGAGCACTACTCTACTTCCCCTGCCGCAGATTATCGAAAACGCCGCGCATGAATGACCCGCCGTATGCGCCGGCAATGCCGGGCAGCGCCGCCAGAAAAGATCCATAGACCTGCGCCCGCGTAGGCTTCACGCTCAGGACCAGGTAGGCCGCAAGTTCGGTCACAGGAATAAATATTCCTACGACGATCACCCACCGCCAAGGCCAGCGTGGCCGCAGCAGCCCCAGCAGCATGCAAGCCGACAGCACCAGCAGCGCGGTGAGAAGCAGATCGTTGACCGCGACGTCAGCCCACCCCGTGCCTATGCCCGCGAGCGCAGCCAGAGCGTACAAGGGAACGTCGCTGCGGGCTCGCGGCGAAGCTGGCTCAGTCGTCATTGTTGATTGTTGATTGATAATTGCTGATTGATGATTGAAAATCAAAGGCTCAAATCATGTGCCCTTCAATCAACAATCAGCAATCAACAATCTTCAATACTTATAGAATCCCCGCCCGCTCTTCCGCCCCAACCACCCCGCATCCACCATCTTGATCAGCAGCGGACACGGCCGGTACTTTGGATCGCCCAACCCATCGAGCATCACGCGCATGATGTCGAGACAAACGTCGAGCCCAATAAAATCGGCTAAAGTCAGCGGCCCCATGGGATGCGCCATGCCCAGTTTGAAAACTTCGTCGACTGCCTCGGGCGTCGCCACGCCCTCCATCACGGCAAACATGGCTTCGTTCAGCAGGGGCATCAGCACACGGTTCGAAACGAATCCCGGCGCGTCGTTCACCTCGACCGGCGTCTTGTCGAGCTTAACCGCCAGTTCGCGAGTTTCAGAAAATGTCTCCTGCGAAGTAGCCAGCCCTCGAATCACCTCTACCAGCTTCATCACCGGCACGGGATTAAAGAAGTGCATCCCAATCACTTTTTCCGGACGCTTGGTCAACGCGGCGAGTTTGGTAATAGAAATAGAGGAAGTATTCGAAGCGAGAATCACCTCCGGCCGGGCCAGCCGGTCAAGATCGCGAAAAATCTCCGTCTTGATCTCAAACTTCTCGGTAGCCGCTTCCACAATGAAGTCGCAACCGGCCAGCCGAGCGCGGTCTGTCACCGCCTCAATCTTCTTCAGCGCAGACGCCTTGTCCTCAGCCGAGATCTTGTTCTTCACGACCTCGCGATCAAGATTCTTCGTGATGGTTGCCAGCCCGCGCTCCAGAAACCGCTGCTCCACATCGCACAGAACTACCGAATAACCGCTACGGGCAAACACGTGAGCAATACCGTTGCCCATGGTTCCAGCCCCGACTACACCCACTCTACGAATCTCCATGTGATTACCTCGATCGCACGATGGAAACGTTCGAGTCTAACATCGGCACAGGGAACGAATGATAAAGAATTCCAGCACTCGGGTGTAAAATATCTATTCGCGATCTCGCACCTTTTGAAAGGATTCCCCCCATGGCAATCGCCGAACTTCCCATCCGGCCGCGCGCATTCTCCCATCAAGGCCCGTTCGTCAACGAACCCTTTTTCGATTTCCGCCACGAAGACAATGCCCGCAAGATGCGCGCCGCCATCGAACGCGTTCGCGGACAACTTGGCCGCGAGTATGACCTCGTCATCGGCGGCCAGCGCGTCAAGACCGCCGACAAGATCAAGTCGCTGAATCCGTCGCGCCCGTCGCAAATAGTCGGAATCCACCAGAAGGCGGGCAAAGAGCACGTGGAGCCGGCGATGAACGCCGCGCTGAAAGCATTCGACTCCTGGAAGCACACTTCCGTCGAAGAGCGCGCCGGACTGCTCTTCCGCGCCGCCGACCTCATGCGCCAGCGCAAAATGGATTACATGGCCTGGCTCGTCTTCGAAGTCAGCAAGAACTGGGGCGAAGCCGACGCCGACATTTCCGAGACCATCGACTTCCTTGAGTTCTACGCCCGCGAAGCGCTGCGGCTCGCCAAAGCCGAGACGCCGGTGCAGATGCCCGGCGAGCACGATTCGCTCACCTACATTCCGCTCGGCGTGGGCGCGGTCATTCCTCCGTGGAATTTCCCTTGCGCCATTATGGCCGGTCTGGTGGTCGCTTCCATCGTCAGCGGCAACACCGTGATCCTGAAGCCTTCGAGCGATTCCCCTACAATCGCCGCAAAGTTCATCGAGCTTCTTGAGGAGGTGGGAATGCCCGACGGCGTAGTCAATTTCTGCCCCGGCGCGGGTGCGAGTTTCGGCGACGCAATTGTCGCGCATCCTAAGACGCGCTACATCGCCTTCACCGGATCGCGCGAAGTCGGGCTGCATATCAACATGACCGCGGCCTTGCAACCTCACGGCCAAGTCTGGATCAAGCGCACCATCCTCGAAATGGGCGGCAAGGACGCCATCATCGTCGACGCCGATGCCGATATCGACGCCGCGGTCGAAGGCGTCGCGCAGGCCGCATTCGGCTTCCAGGGCCAGAAGTGCTCGGCCTGCTCCCGCGCCATTGTCGATGAGCGCGTCTACGACAAGTTCCTCGACCAGCTTAAGGCTCGTGTAGAAAAAATCACAGTCGGCGATCCCGCCGAAAACACCGGCATGGGCGCCGTGATCAACGAAGGCTCGATGAAGACGATTCTCCAGTACATTGAGCAAGGCAAAAAAGATGGACGCCTGCTCACCGGCGGCGAGCGCGCCACCGAAGCCGGAGAAGGCTACTACATCCGCCCCACCGTGTTCGCCGACATTCCCGCCAAGTCAAGACTCGAGCAGGAAGAAATCTTCGGTCCCGTGCTCGCCGTAATTAAAGCCCGCGGCTTCGACCACGCCCTTGAAATCGCCAACGACACCGAGTTCGGCCTCACCGGCGCCATCTACACCAAGTCGCGCGACAAGATTGACCGCGCCCGGCGCGACTTCCACGTCGGCAACCTCTACATCAACCGCAAGTGCACGGGTGCGATGGTGGGCGCGCATCCCTTCGGCGGATTCAACATGTCGGGAACAGATTCCAAATCCGGCGGCCCGGATTATCTCTATCTGTTTACCCAGGCGAAGTCGGTGGCCGAGAAGGTCGGGTAATCGCTCGACAATCAGAAGCGGAGTCTTGACGAGGTATCTATCAATGGATGAACCACACAATGGTGGACGGATCCGAGTATCTCAACCTGCGCCCTCCGCGACCGGGGCGCAGGCGCCAGGCCTGCTGTCGTCGTTATTCGATATGTCGTTCACGACTTTTGTTACGAGCAAGCTGATCAGTTTGCTTTACGCGATGGCCATCGCGTTCGCTGCGCTGGTCGCCGCCGCACTGCTCGTATCAGGTTTCAGTCAGGGGACGCTGGTGGGCCTGCTCATGCTGATTGTCGCGCCCCTCGTATTCTTAGCCACAATTATTTACGCGCGCGTGATACTGGAGATCATGATCGTGGTCTTCCGCATGGCGGAACACCTGGCCGAGATTGCACGGCAGGGGCGTCACGCAGCCTAGCGGATCTCGAAATGTCTGGCTTCGGACATTCGGCCGAGTGCCATTTTATCCGGCGTGCGCGAGACGTGGGGCTGCCCTTATTTGCTCTTCGCCGGCAGCGCCACCGGTAACGGATTCCTCTCATAAAACTGCCACTGGTGCCAATAAGGATAGATCGGCGTCACATCGCTGGCCGCGTCTAACTTTGCGACCTGCTCACTCGACAGATTCCATCCCACTGCGCCCAAATTCTGCCGCAACTGTTCTTCGTTCCGCGCTCCAAAGATTACGGTCGAAATCGACGGCCGTTGCAGCAGCCAGTTCAGCGCCACCTGCGTCACGCTCTTTCCCGTTTCCGCGGCAACCGCGTCGAGCGCGTCGACCACTTTGTAAAGATGCTCGTCTGAAACTTGCGGGCCGATGTCGCTGGTCTTGTGCAGCCGGCTTTCCGCCGGCAACGGCTTTCCCCGCCCGATCTTTCCCGTCAACCGCCCCCATCCCAGCGGACTCCACACCAGCGCTCCAACTCCCTGATCGAGCGCCAGCGGCATCAGTTCCCACTCATATTCTCTGCTCATCAGTGAGTAATAAACCTGATGGCCCACGTAGCGCGCCCATCCATACTTGTCAGAGACATCGAGCGACTTCATCAAATGCCATCCAGAAAAATTCGAGCACGCAATGTATTCGACTTTTCCGCTCACGACCAGTTGATTGAGCGTGCTCAGGGCCTCCTCCACCGGAGTGAGCGCGTCGAAGCCGTGCAGGTGATAGATGTCAATATAATCCGTGCCCAGCCGCCGCAAACTTGCTTCGAAAGTCCGCAGCAGATGATAGCGCGACGAACCCACATCGTTCGGCCCTTTCCCCGTGGGGAAAGTCCCCTTGGACGAGATCAGAACCTGATCACGCCGCCCGGCAATCGCCTTTCCCAGAATCGTTTCGGCGAGGCCGTCTGAATAAATGTCGGAAGTATCGAAAAGGTTGAGGCCTGCCTCCAGGCAGATGTCGACCAGTCGCGTCGCTTCGGCGACATCACTCGAGCCCCACTCGCGAAAGAACTCGTTGCCGCCACCAAACGTTCCCGTACCGAGACTCAGCACGGGTACCTTCAAACCAGAGCGTCCCAGCGTTCGGAATTCCATAAAAAGTAGATGCTTCACGCAATCAGAACGATGCGTTGGTAGCAAGAACGTCGAGACCTACCCCGTGTGACCTCTGTGACCTCTGTGGTAAAGATCTAGACTTTCCTAAAGAAAAAAGCCGCCCACGAGAGGGCGGCTTATTCGATCCAAAACTCTCTACGGCATCACGCCCGCCGGAGTCTGTGGCGTCGGTCCAGCCGTGGTCGCAGCGGCTGCCTCGTTCAGAATCCGGTGGTGGATCGTGAACAGTGCCAACTCCAACCGGTCCGACACGCCGATCTTGTCATACACGTTGCGAAGATAATTCTTGATGACCTGCTCGGTTGTGCCCAACTGCGTAGCAATTTCTTTGTTCTTGTAGCCTTGCACGATCAGCGCGACAATTCGCAGCTCTTTGGCTGTCAGCCGGTCGCGTACGCGCAGCCCAACCATATCGTTTTCCGTGAGTTCGCTCGGCACCGCGACATCCTGAACCCAGGTTTCGCCGCGTGCCACCTTGCGCACGCAGTCCACCAGGGCCGCGCTGGTCACATTGCGGTAGACCACGCCGTGCGCGCCATTCGCCATATGCCGTTGTGCGCTCTCGCCGGTATCGGCCAGCACCACCACGCGGGTCTTGGCGCGGTTCGCCGCTTGTATGATCGCGGCAAAATCGTTGTGAAAGCCGGCGGCCGCGATCAGCACCGCGGCGCGGAATTTGTCCAGAGCCATAAACATCTGCTCCGGCGTTTGGGCCTGCGCCACGATGCGCATCTCGTCTTCCACCGCCAGCACCTTGGCGATGCCGGCGCGGAAAATTGCCTGGTTATCGGCCAGTATCAGTTTGAGCATGTTATCGGCACCCCGTCGGCCGCTCTAAGCGGTCGCAGCCCTCTGCATTCCAAATTGTCGCTTGCCAATTGCCGATTGCCGATTCAAAACCATTCCAAGGTCTTTAATTCGACAATCGGAAACCGACAATCGGAAATCCCATCTACTTCCTCACGAACTCATACGAATCAATCACGCAGGCCACGCCTTTCCCGTCCGGGCTGCTCCCGGTAGGGTCGGAGCGTACGACTCGCCCCTTGCACTGGATGGTGACGTTCTCCTGGCCCCCGGTAACGTCGGGTGGAAGTGTGATCTCAAACTCCACCGGAGAGCCAATCTCGAGCGATGCGTCGGCGCGAATGTAAACCCCCGCCGCGCTCAAATTCCCGGTAAGCCCCTTGGTGGTGCCACTCGCATTCTCTTCGTGAATCTTGATCGGCAATTCCAGCGGAAATCTTTTTCCGGTCCGTGCTTCTTCGGACACAGTGCCTCCTATTTCGCGACCTGATCTCATTAGGCTCACTCTTCCTGACCTGATATTAATACCGCTGACCAGATCCGTGACTCTTCATAAAGCCGAGCCAACGCCTCCAGAATACGCCCCTGGCAGGCGGATCACCCATTTTTGTTGCTCAGGGGCGGTTATATCACGGATGCATCCCGGATAAAAGCCTGATTCCCAGTTAGTTAAGGGTAGAACCTAGGTTCCCCCTCCGCCCTTGGAGCGGCGGACGCTGCTTCGAACCGTATGGGTCGGAAAGCTCGTGTGGGTTGGACACTCCTGTCTGACGCCGTTGACCTTGCAGTTGGTACTTATCGAGTTAGGGAGGAGTTATAGACTCACGCCGCATGCACCACGCTCAGCCCCAGCAGCTTCTCAAAGCAATCAAAATCATGGTCCCGGTGCAGCAGTTCGTGCCTGGCCCGCAAGCAAAAAGTGGCAATCAGACAGTCGATTGTTTTGTGAACGGTGTAACCTCGTTGACGAAGGTCGCGGTAGTTTTGAGCGGCGGCGACCGCCAGTTCGATGCCGCCCGTATGAAAAACCTGGAATTTCAACAGGTCGGCTCTCACCCGAGCGAACACGTTTTGCTCACGAATTCCCTGCAACACTTCACAAAGACTTAGATCGGTCAACCCGAGCCGCTGCCTTTGGAGTTCGCGGTCCAGCCAGCGTGTTTCCGGATTCTCGCTACCGCGCAGATAATCGATCCACACGGTCGTGTCGACGATGACCACGCGGCCTACTCCCGGCCTCGCGCCAGGCGTGACTGACTAAGGTCGCCCTCCCAGACTACCTTGCCCCGCAGCCGCCGGATCGAGCCTTGGGCGTGCGTCTCTGCCAGCAACTTCAGCCCCGCTTCGACTGCGGCTCTCTTGGTGCGGGCCCCGCTGCGCCGCATAGCTTGCCGCATTAACCGATCATCGATCTCAACATTTGTGCGCATAGGCTTCCGATGTGTAAGTATCTCAGATTTGTGTGTATGATGCAAAACGACCCGAATCGTAGTGCGCACCTTATACCTCGGAACCCAACCTCGCCCTAACCGTCTGATGTAAGCTTTTCTTCTCACAGGAGCAATCCCATGCCCGGTTCATTCCGCCTCATCCGAGCTGCGCATCGTTCACCGCGCGCTCTTATCTGCCTCATAGCCGCACTCGTTCTTATGTTGGCCCCGCGCCTGATTTCGCAAGACGCCCCCGGGCAGAAAGCGGCAAATCCAAATCCCGCCGCCAAGCAAGCAGATTCGGCCCAAGAAAAGCCCCAGCCCAAGCCCGACGAATCCGCATCCGCCGCCGCAGCCCTCATGCAGATCAACAACGCCCTGGAGGGTCTCGCCGCCAAAGTGTCGCCTGCGGTAGTTCAGATTCTCGTCACCGGCTATGGACCGCTGCACGAGCAAAGCCGCTCCGAAACTGCGCTCATCGTGCGCCAGCACGCCGTCGGCTCCGGAGTCATCGTCGACCCCACCGGCTACATCATGACCAACGCCCACGTAGTCGAAGGTGCGCAGCGCATCCGCGTAGCTCTGCCCCTGCCCGGGGAAAACGGCCGCGCCATCGCCGCCGGACGACGCCGCATTTTCGAAGCCCGCCTCGTCGGTACGCACAAAGAGACCGACCTCGCCCTGCTCAAGATTTCCGAAAAAGACCTGCCCACTCTCGCCCTGGCCACGCAACAGCGTCCCCGCGTAGGCCAGCTCGTCTTCGCCATCGGCAGTCCCGAGGGATTGCAAAACTCCGTCACCATGGGCGTGGTCAGCGCCGTCGCCCGCCAGGCCGATCCCGACAAGCCCATCACCTACATCCAGACTGATGCTCCCATCAACCCCGGCAACAGCGGTGGACCGCTGGTCGATGTAAACGGATCAGTCCTCGGCCTCAACACTTTCATTCTTTCCCAGGGTGGAGGCAGTGAAGGTCTGGGCTTCGCCATCCCCGCGCGCATCGTCGACTTCGTCTACCACAGCCTGCGCCAGTACGGTCACGTCCACCGCGTCGAGATCGGCGCCGCCGCGCAGGAGATCACGCCTACGCTGGCCGACGGCCTGCAACTCGCCCAGCACTGGGGAGTCATCGTCGCTGACGTCAAGCCCGACGGCCCCGCCGATGCCGCCGGCCTGAAGATTCAGGATATCGTTCTCGCCGCCGACGACCGCCGCATCGAAACTCTTCCCCAGCTTTCTTCGGCCCTTTACCTTCACCGTCTCGATCAGGTGATGAAGCTCGAAATCCTGCGCGGCGATCAGAAGAAAATTCTCTACATTCCCGCCATCGAGCATCGCGACCAGATGGATCAGCTCTTCGACGCCGCCGACGCTGAAAAAGACATCGTCCCACGCCTGGGAATTCTCGCCATCGATATCACCGACGACGTGCGCAAGCAGATCGGCACTCTGCGCATTCCTTCCGGCGTAGTCGTGCTCGGCCGCGCCGCCGACCTAATCCTGCCCGACACCGGCCTTCAGACGGCCGACATAATCCACGCCGTCAATACCACTCCGATCGCATCCATGGACGCGCTGCGAGCCGCCGTGTCCAGCCTGAAGACCGGCGATCCAGTAGTAATCCAGGTAGAACGCTCAGACGGATTGACATACCTGAGCTTTGAAATGGAGTAAGAAAAAAGACGCCGCTACCACAACTGAGGGTGCCCCATTTCTCGCGTCCTTTGCGAGAAGTGGGAACTCCCGAAGCCAGCAGCAAAGGGTTTTAGACGCTGGCTCGACCAAGACCGAGGGTGCCCCACCCTTGCGCACTTTGCAAGGGCGGGAACTCCTGAAGCGTACAGCAAGAGACTTAGACCCCGGCGCGAGCCGCCGAAGCGGCAACCCTGATCACACCCGAACGCGACAAGGCCTTCTCAACAGCCAACCCCAACCCCGCGCCCAATTCCTGCAGCACACCCAGATCATCCCGGGAAAACGCATCGGCCTCAGTACGATAAAGCGCGAGCACAGCCACGACGCGAGAAGCTCCCGATAAAGGCACCGCCAGCGCCGAGCGCAAAGTACTGAACCTGCTGAAATCATTCAGATACCCAGGCTCGACCGAAGGATTCCCATTCAAAATCGGCTTCGCATTCTGCGCCACCCACCCCGAAAGACCTTCGCCAATTGGAATTCTCAAAGAAAAGAAAAGCCGGAAATTCTCTCCGCTAACAAACTCCGGAATCAGCACTTCGTTCCGCACCACATACACCGCCATGGAATCGTGCGGAACCAACTGCTTCACCCGCACCGCCAGCAGAGAGAGCGTGTCGTCCAGGCTAAAAGCAGTGCCCAGCTTCACGCCGAACTCCGACAACGTTTGCGCTTCCTGCCTAGCCGCTGCCATAACATTGAGGTGGCTCCTGGTCGGAGCCTCCGAGACCACAGGTTTTTCCGATTCCGCGAACCCCGCATCTGGAGCCAGCCCCCGCTCCACCTTGATATCTGTCGACAATTTCACCGGCGCCTGAAAAGGCTGTTCGTTCGCAAGCTTTTCCAACTCGACATAACGCCGCTGCAAAATCCCCACCACCCGCGGATCGAAACTGACCCCCGCCTCCGAAGCCACCTTCGCCATAGCCTGGTGTAGTGGCAAGGCTTTGCGGTATTGCCGGTCGGAAGCCAGCGCGTCGAGGCAATCGACCGCCGCAAGAATGCGCGCTCCGATCGGAATAGCTTCGCCTTCCAAACCATTCGGATAGCCGCTGCCATCCCATTTCTCATGGTGCGCGCGCACAATCGGCACCACAGGATAAGGAAAGTCGACCTGCTCCAAAATCTCCGCCCCAACAATAGGATGGATCTTCATCTTCTCGAATTCTTCCGGCGTGAGCTTTCCGGGCTTCGAAATAATATGTTCCGGCACGGCCAGCTTGCCGATATCGTGCAGTACCGAAGCCGCCCGCAGCGCTTCGGTTTCGTCCTCGGTCAATCCCAGGTCCCGCGCCAGTTCCATGGCATAAATGCGCACCCGTTGCAGATGTTCTCCAGTAGTTTGGTCCTTGGCCTCAATGGCCAGCGCCAGCGCTTCAATGGTTCGCAGGTGCAGGCCCGAAACTTTTTGCGCATGCTGCTTTTCCGCCTCCAGCTTGCCCAGATAAAGACGATACGAGCGGTACATCAGATAGATCGGCGGCAAGACCAGCAGAGAAGCCTGCCACCCAATATGCCGGTTCAAAAAGCTCACCAGCCCGGCAATGGCCGCTCCCACCATGTAGTAGGGGAACGACCAGAGATAGCTCGAAGTCCACACCTTCGACACCGGCTTGTCTTCCGTCAGCCCGATGATTGTCGACATCGCCATCGTATTGCAGGCAAAGTGCGTGATCGCGGCCACCAGAAGAGCCAGCGGTCCCGGACCATGCGTCACATAAATCGAAACCAGTTTGTACGCAACATAAGCAGCCGCGCTGCAGACCGTAACCTGCGACAGATTGAAGACCAGTTGCACCACCTTCAACCGCCGCGCCGGCCGCCAGTAGAATTGCGCCAGAGTGCTAACCAGTCCGATCAGCAGGGTCTCCGGCAGACTCATCTCAAGGATGCCGATCAGCGTGAACAGGAAATTAACCGACAGCGTCCCCTCAATGCCAGGCAGGCTCACCTTGAGCGATGACGCCAGGATGACCGCGACCAGATAGCAGACAAATTTAATGGGATCGCTCGAGTGCCAGAAGAAGAACGCCGAAGCAAAGCAGACGAGGCCCACCGCCGCCATTCCGGCAACATAAACACGTGCGCCAATTTGTCGCGCCCAAGACATTCGGGTTCCCCCTAGATTCTTGCCGAAGCCAGAGCCAATGTCCGCCCAAAACTGACTCCCGCCGGTTACCAGAGTGTTGCAAGTGTCGAGCGGGCGACTCGCCCGCTGCTTTTGATCTTGATTTTGACCTTGATTTCCTATCCACAGACCGGCCGAGGGTGCCCCATTCTTGCGCGTTCTTTGCGCAAGAGTGGGACCTCAGAAGCCCGCAGCGCTCGCCTTTGACGTTACCGTGACGTATAGCCAGCACCACAACCGCAAGCAGCACCGTGGAAGAGCGGCGCTTCAGCGCCGCGTAAAGCCCCCGATTCCAATGCCCCTTCAGGGGCCGCATTGATGCGACAAAAAGGCCCGCCACCCCCACTCCGGGACAACCTGTCCCATACTCCCGCCACCCACCCAAGCCAACCCATTGATCCCAAAGCACAACTCCCACCATCATTGGCACTCAGACTGCACTTCCCACGCTAGACAGGGTGACTCCGCCCTTGAGGGGATATGAAAAGACTTCTGGCTCTTTTATTGATCGTCACGGCAACGCTGGCTACCGCGATCCCAGCCTATGCCGACGATTCGAAGCTCTCGCCCGAACTGCGTGGCTATCAACCGACCAAGCAGGCGCAAGTGATCGTTCAATATGCGCCGGGCACGCAGGTGAGTTGCAGCGGGCTGCTCGCTCTTGTGGATTGCCTGGTAAACGACGTCACGAACCTTGGCGGGACGGTCCTCAGCCAGTTGCCCCTGATAAATGGTCTAGTCGCTCAGCTCGACGGCAGCGCGATTGAGAGCCTCTCGAACCAATCAAACGTCGTATACATCAGTCTCGACCGGCCATTGTCGCCAACCCTCAGCAACGCCGCCTCTGCGGTGAATGCCCCCTTTGCCTGGGCGTCGAATTATACCGGCGCGGGCATCGGAGTCGCACTCATCGATAGCGGCGTCAACAGTCATCCCGATCTCTACACAGGGATTCTTCCTCTGTCGCGCGTCGTCTATCAACAATCCTTCGTGCCGGGAAATTCAAGCGCCAGTGATCAGCACGGTCACGGCACTCACGTCGCCGGCCTCATCGCTGGAGACGGACTCAGCTCCACCGGACCGTTCTTCAGCAAGACTTTCAGAGGAATCGCGCCCGGCGCAAAGATCGTCAACCTGCGCGTACTCGATCAGAACGGTGAGGGAACCGATAGCCTCGTGATCGCCGCCATCAACCAGGCGATCGCTCTGAAATCGACTTACAACATTCGCGTTATCAACCTTTCGCTTGGCCGCGCTGTCTACGAGACTTACAAACTTGACCCGCTCTGCCAGGCGGTCGAGCAGGCGTGGAAAAACGGCATCGTAGTCGTAGTGGCCGCGGGCAACAACGGCCGCTACCAGCCCACGGACGGTTACGCCACCGTCACTTCACCCGGCAACGATCCGTATGTCATTACTGTTGGCGCAATGAAGCCCATGGGCACGCCCACGCGCACCGATGACCTCATCGCCAGCTACAGCTCGAAAGGCCCAACCGTCGTGGATGCGGTCGTGAAGCCCGACCTCGTTGCCCCCGGCAACCTGCTGACTTCGCTCGAGTCGCCAGGCTCCACGCTCTATAACGAGTATCCCGGCAATCAAGTCCCGTACAGCTACTACGTAAACGGAGGCAGCAGCGCCTCCTCATCCGCGTACTTCACGCTGAGTGGCACCAGCATGGCCGCGGGAGTTCTCAGCGGAGTCGTCGCCGATCTCTTGCAGAAGAGTCCGACCCTCACTCCCGATCAGGTGAAGGCCCGCCTGATGCTCACGGCATACAAGACCTTTCCTGAATCCAGCAGCACAACCGACCCGACCACCGGCATCACCTACACCGATCAGTACGACGTCTTCACCGTCGGCGCCGGCTACGTCGATGTCGAGGCCGCGCTCAACAGCACCGTCGTAGCGAAAGGCACGGCGATGTCGCCCATCGCGAGTTTCAACGCAAACACAAACGAAGTCTATCTGTCTGACGATGCCTCCGCCGTTTGGAACACCTCGGCCACATGGTCGAATGCCGCAGTGTGGGGTTCAACCCAGTTCGTAGCCGGAACCGCCGCAGCCTCCAGCAGCACGGTCTCCGGCAACAATGCGCTGTGGGGATCGAACGCTCTCTGGGGCAGCAATGCTCTCTGGGGAAGTAACGCCCTATGGGGTTCGAATGCGCTCTGGGGATCAAACGCACTGTGGGGATCGAACGCCCTATGGGGCAGCAACGCACTCTGGGGAAGCAACGTCTCGGGAGGAGAGAACTAGCCCTAACTCACCACTCAACTTCTAAAAAGAAGGGGCCCAGTCTCTCAAAGGGAGCGGCCCCTTTCACTTTTACTCAGCAACGTAGCGTCGGCGTCCCGCCGGTTGTCCGGCGGGCGTCCCGCCCGC
>Ga0187871_10001838_pt1 | contig 18011 bp, 13 predicted proteins | sample June2016WEW_16_1_FD_132988 | JGI IMG/M metagenome (GOLD analysis project Ga0187871, IMG submission 132988) | Peatland microbial communities from SPRUCE experiment site at the Marcell Experimental Forest, Minnesota, USA - June2016WEW_16_10 | ecosystem: Environmental > Terrestrial > Soil >...
GCCTAAATCGCACGCCAGTCCTCGCGAAGACTCCCGCTATCACGGCAAGCCTCTTTGGTTGGACTTCGATGTTTGCTGGCAGAGGCACACGCAGTTCACTTACGAATGGATCATTCCGCCGGCCGAGCCTCCCAATCTTTATGCGGATTATCTCAGGGAGCACGGCGAGGGCGTCCAGCATCTGGGCGTGCCGGTTGACGATCTGGAAAAATCGATCGCCGATTATCAGAAGCTGGGCTACGCTGTTGGACAATCCGGGGCGTGGGGCGAAACGGGCAAGAAGGGTTCCGGGCGTTATGCGTACATGGATACGGATGCGATCGGTGGAGTTGTTGCTGAGGTGATTCGGCCGATCAACTGAACGCGGGTTGGCAATCCGCCGCAGGATGGCATCCTGCCCTACTTGTATTTGTTCCAGTGGGTGGTGATTTCCTGGACCACGGTGTTGCCGACGCGCCAGGCGGATTCGAGCGCGGGCAGGTAGCCCGAGTATTTTCGTCCGGAGTTGCGGGCTAGATTTTCCGCCGCGCTCATGCCGGGCGGAGGTTGATCGAAATCGCTCGCGGTACGCAGCACCAGGATGCGATTCCAATCCACGAGACCGGCTTTGGCCAGCATCTGGAGCGAAGAGAGAGTACCGGTGTCCTCCATTCCGGTGGTGACGTAGTTGCCTTGGCCTCCGGTGTGATACTTGACCCACTGGTTGGCCCATTCGCTCATCTTGACGCCGCTGAAAAATGTACTCGATGATATGGTGTCGCCTTTCAGCACGAAGGGAGGGCGCCGAGCGTTGGCGGAAGCGTACCGGGCGCGGTCGTTCTGCATTTCGGGGGTATCGGAAAGTTCCACGTGCTCGGTGAGATGGAAGGCCCAATCGGTGAGCGCGGCATTAAGATGATACATTTCACCTCGATCTTCGGTGCGCGGAGGTTCATAAGGCTTGGACTTGCCGAGCGGCACGAAGCCGGTGGACCAATCGGCGGGGATCTCGCGGCCGTCGATTTCGTAGGCCAGGTCGCCGTCCACCACCCATTCGGCCCACGCGGCTGAACCGAGCGATGCATCCGCGGGATTGACGCCGGCGATGCCCGCGACGATCCAGTAGGCCTTGCGCAGATCGAAGCGCGGGTCGAGTCCGAGGGCCATGATACTGCCGGCGGCCTTGGCTGTCCCCATGCCAGTGAGTACGGCGAGGACTCCGTCGCGATTCATGCGCAGGTGGTGGTAGGCCTGGGGAAACGGAAGGATGGTGTCGAGATGATTGCGTTCCACCCAATACTGCAGCTCGCCGGGGCGGTCGCCCGTGTCGTAGCCGACTTCGAACATCGTCACGATTACGACTTTGATGGGGATCGGCGGGGCGTTCGTCGGACTAGCGGCCGGTGCGGAAGAGGCACTGAGGATGCCGAAAAACAGGGTGAGTGCCGCTGCTTTATTTCGCATGAGCCATGGTAGCGTGAGCCATGGTCACCGTGGATTCGTCGTCATAGTCGACCTTCCGCCCGTTGTCCTCCACCAATAATCTATCCACTTCTGCCGTATCCCGTCCGCGCGCTCCATCAATTCCTTACTGGGCTTCTTTCCGTGTTCCACCATCACTACCATCCCGGTATTGAATGCCCGCTGCGAATGATAGACGTCCGGCAACCGCGGCCCTTCCGCCGCAATCACATCCTGGATGGTTATCTTCGTCCGGCTAGCTTCATATATAAGATGTCCCTGCGGGTCCCGCCCCGCTGGAACCAGGCTTCGCAGGATGAAGAAATCCGGCACTTCCTGCGCGCTGATCAGTCCCATCAGGTACAGGTCAAGGTACGACCACCCGGTGGCCGGCACATAGTAGTTATCGTCCAACTGCGTGAACGTTCCGTCGAAGTTGTCCTGCCACACGCCGCCGCCCATTGCCGACGCTTCGGTCGGCCGCTGATACGGAAACGCTACCTGTGCCTGAAGGCCCTGCACCCAGTGGGCTCCATCGCCCAGGTGGATGGTTTCGTTCCCCACTTTCGCCGATACGAATGCGGACCAGCGATGCCCCATCTCGTGGCCCACTTGCGACATCGCGTAGTTGTAATCCAGCATCTTGCCATCCGTCGACCGCTCGCCAAGCTGCCTGGCGTAGGCGCCGATATTGTGCGGGTTGGTATCGGCGAGGCCCGTCGGCGGCTGCGTTTGCGCCTGGATCGAGCCGGCGTAGACGGGTTGGATAAATTCCCACTGGAAGCGGCCCGCGGTGCAGTAGGTTTCCAGACCCGACTCCACCTGTCCGATGCCGGTCACCTTGCCGGTCATCTTGCCGCCGAGGGGGCCGTCGCTCGGGGTTCCAGCTTCCTGGTTGTCGATGCGGAAGTCCGAGTAATACGTGAGGAAGTCGAACTTGTCGCCGAGGCTTTTGATCACCGTACAGGCCAGGTCGCGCATCTTCGGCGTGGTCAGGTAGTGGAACGATTCGAAGGCGATCGCGTAGGGTCCATCCTCGCGCTTCACCGTCGAGAAGTGAAGCTCCGGGTTGCGAACGTCCGCCAGCGTGATCGCTTTCGCTTGCATCCGCACTGTAGGGATGTTCGGCTTTCCGGGCGCCTCCGTCTCCGCGTACACCGAAATCTTCGTCCCCGGATTCAATCTGGGCGGCAGGATTCCTTGCGCCACGATTGTGTTCTTGTCGACCTTGACCCGCTGAGCCACTCCCGGCCCGGCCGCCATATACCGCGAGCGCGGTCCCGCTTCATCCGATGGAGCCACACCGCGCACGGTCCATGCAGCGTCCGGCTGGCCGAATACGATGCGGTAAGTCACGCCCACCAGGTCCGGTCCGCCTTCCGGGAGAACAGGGCCCCTGGTTTCGAGCGTGGTCTTCAGCAGCACTCCGCCGGTCACCGTGAGCTTCACGCTCGTCAGGTCCAGATGCGCGGGGATATCGGGATGCTCTTCACCGCGAAGCGTGGCGAGTTCCTGTTGCGGCCTGCCGTCAATTGTCGGGTACAATCCCACGATGGCGTCCTTGGCCGCCATCTCGTCATAGGAAAGATCCACCGATCCGTCTTTGCGCAGGACCGCCTGGAAGCGGTTAACGGTGGGCGTCCATGTGAAGTCCTGGATGTTGCCGGTGGGTTCGCTCAAGCTCCACGTGATCACGACTCGGTCCGCCAGCTCCTTTACGTAGCGCTTGCCGTTCATTCGCGGCTTGAAGAAAACGCAGATGGCCGGCACGGTGTCGATCAGGTTGTGCGCGGCGTACTGCAAACGGTCAAATCGTCCGATGGAAATGCCGCCGTCCCTGCCGCCTCGTCCGCCCGCTGCAGCCCCGAAACGGATCGAGCCGGTGGCGCCTACCGAAAACGCATCCCAGTTCTGCTCCGAAAAAGGAAACTGGAAATTGTGCAGCGTGACTTGTGTCGTCTGCATTTCCGTTCCGAAATCCGAGTCCCATTCCACCGGCAGGTTAGCGATGCGATATCCCGGACCATCGGGCGTAAACCGCAGGGTGCGGTGAGCGAGGTCGAACAGGTTCACTTTTCCTAAAGCATTTTCGTCCAGCGTCATCACGATGAGGTTTCCCCGGGTGGTCACTGTGCCGATGGATTTTCCAGTCGCCTGCAAGTCTTGTGCGCCGGCCGTCTGACAACGAGGAAGGACGCCGCATATCAGCACCGCGCCGAGCCATTTCGCAATTCTCATTGCCTGTAAGATTAGCGGAAATCGGCGAGCTAGCCAACACTGGGTGATGCGCTAAAAGTTGGAGCGCTAACGAGATCGTGGCCCGGCGTAGTAGTCCTTACTGATCGAAGGAAGCATCGAAGGCGATGAGACGGCCAGCCAAGATGATTCCAGCCCAAAGGACTAGGGAAATCGCCGCCGCGAGTCTTGCCTGCGGCGTTATACCTGCGTCCAGCTTTTCGGGATGCTCGTAGACGCTTCGGCGAAAAACCAGCGCATGGACTCCAATCAAAGCAAAAAGTACCATCTTGACCCAAAACGACGGACTTTCGTAAAGACGGATCGGTTCCGCCCATGTCAACAGTAACCCGGTCACGACTACGACGACAAAGCCTATGCGCTTCCATGGCGTTACCATTGCCCAGACGTCGCTGACTGTGCTTGTCTTCATCGCCCAGCCTAAGAGGCGGAGGTCGGTCACCAGCAGCATGCCCCCGAACCACGCAATGGATAACAGATGCACACCGCCGATGATTGGGTAGGGAAGACCGCCCTCGCGGATCGCGACGCTCAACGCCGTCCCCTGAATCCATTCGAGCATCGATGGGATCGTCATGGAGCGCCTAGATAAACGAGATCATACGGCCACCGGCGACGACGGCGGTCCAGAGCAACAGCGACGTCACCGCCGCGAGTTTCGCTGCTATCCGCGGTACCGCCGCACTCACGGCCTTTCGATGCAGCGTGAAATGAAACAGAATCGCCCCGCCGAGACATGCCATCTTGAACTGAAAGGCTGGGTTGTTGTGATACCCGACGGCGTCTGTCGAAAACATCAGGAACCCGGTGACGAGCATGATCGCGATGCCGGCGCGCGTCCAACGCGTGAGATCAGCAGACAGCCCGGCGGCCTTGAAGCGGGACCCGCCCAAGCCGAGTACCCGAAAATCGACAATTGCAATCGTGCCAATTGACATCGCGAAGCCGATAAAATGCAGGCTTTGAACGGTGGGGAAGACCCATTCGGCAGCGTTCATCGCATGGGACAACGGACTGTTGACCAGCCAAAGAAAGAAGTCGTCAAGCATAGAAACTCGCCCAAGTCTATCGCATTGGATGGTGACAGGTAAAACTAAATAGTTCGGATCTGATCGGTCACGTTTGGAGTGTGCGCGAATTGGTTGCGCCCAAATGGCGACTCCTCTTCACAGCCATGCCTTTGGCTATTTTGGATCCGCCGTCTGGGCTCCAGACGTCTTCCGATTTCTGAACCAGCACGCCGTCCGTTCTATCTAAGGCTACTTCGGCGGCCAAATCCGGAACTCCCCACTACAATGCAGCAGGCCCATGAGGTACCACATGCCGTCATAGTATCGATACTGGCCGGACGGTATTTCGGCCTTCCACAGCGCTTCGACAAACTTGGCGGACCGCTCGCGGTTCGTGGCCGCGAGGCTCGCTACTGCATTCGCCGCAACGAGTGCGGTAGAGTGCGAGCCGCCCAGCGGTTTACCGTCCAGCGTGTACGCGTTCCCATATGCATCCATGCCCTGCGATTCGAAAAAGGTCTGGATCTTATCGCTCAACTCCCGCTCTCGCGGGTCAGCGGCCCACCAGGACCAGTCCACCGACCAGTTTGCCGCTGTGCGCCAGGCGTCCGCTCCGAAGTTTTCGTTCTTCCCTCCGGGGCCGGGCACCGGCGTGCCGTCGTAGTTGGCGTAATTCGGCGCGAGTGCCGTCAGCGGGTTGGTGACTTTCTGGAAATAATCACGGCTGACTTGGGCCGCTGCCGCCCAAAACGGCCGGTCGGCTTCGGGACCCAAACGCGCCCAGAGTTCATAGAACGCCGGCAGGTGGTAAGAGGGATCTGTGTGGTCGGGCCGCCGGAGATTCGGAGTGAAACGAACCATCTTGTGTTCGGGGTGAAATTCCGGGCCTCCTGTCTCCGCGCCATTGTTGGTTGGGCCGTCGATAATTTTCCGGTTCTTCATGCTGTCCAGCAGCCGGCCGGCTTCCCCGCGATAGTCGTAGATGCCCTTGCCGTTGCCCCATCGGCCGGAGGCGAAATACAGCGCCATGGCCCAGTATTCCTCACCGTCGGGAGCCGGCGACTCGCTGTTCGGCGTGCCGTCAACCTTCATCGACCACGAAAAGAAACCGTACGAAGGATGCGCCGGCGACGATTGATACATGTAAGTTTTCGACCAGTTCCACAGCGCGTCGAACTCGGCTTTTTTGTCCATCTGGACCGCGATCATCATCCCGTACGACATACCTTCCGAGCGCACATCGTGATTGTGGATGTCGCTGAGGTAGGCCAGCGGTCCGTTGGCGTTCTGGCCGGACAAGTAATAAACCGTCTGCGTTTCCGGGTCGCCGTGGAACAACTGCTGGAACGCGGCTTGTATCTTCGCCGAAATCTCTTTCTGAGGATGCCCGGCTTCCAGGAAGAGGTTGCGGTAGCTGTGTGTCGCAAAAGCGCCCGCTGGGGCCGCTGCTGCGGTGGTTATCCCGCAGAGTGCGCTCGTAAGGACCAGAGGAAGAGGCCGTCTCATAAATCGAATCTCCGTTGCCGCTACGCGGGGGCGAACTTCTTCCGCCGCTCGGCGAGCTCTTCGTGAATCTGGATATTGAGTTTCTTCCCGATCTTGTAGCTCGCCAGGCAGATCAGGCAGAGTGCCATCAGGATGGCCGGATACACGCTCGCGCCGAGGCGAATCCCAAGCAGCGCCCGCTCTGTTTGTACCGCATTCGGGACGTACCCAAATGCATCGATTACCCAGGCGCTCAATGCGCCGCCCAGGCTGAGTCCCGCCTTCAGAGCGAACAGGACGCCGGCAAACATGAATCCGGTGGCGCGGCGCGAAGTCTGCCATTCGGAGTAGTCGGCGACATCGGCGATCATCACCCAAAGGAGCGGAACAGTGGGACCCCATCCGATCGCCCACAGGATGCTCAACGCGAACATCAGGCGGATACCGGCCGGATCGACGAAGAAGACCAGGAATGTGGCAACCATCGTCACGAACATGCCGGTGATGAAGACTGCCTTGTTGCCGAAACGGTCCGCCAGCGGCTTCGAGAATAGAATGCCCACAATCTGAACCAGGCTGCCGACCACGAAGAACAGGCTCAGCCCGACGGCGGCGGCGTTCGAGCCATCGGGATTTATCAGCAGGCCCAGCGCATTGAGGACAGTCCTAAAGCCGGTTACCGGACCGGCCGAACCTGCCAGGCCGAAGCTGGAAAGAAATATTCGAATCTGCTGCTGGTCCAAGTAATACGCGAAAAAGTAGTTCGAGGAACTGCCCCGCACCACCAGCATGGTGAACATCACCAATGTGAGGATAAACATCACGAACCACGGGCCGCAGGTGACGACGTTCTTGATGTCGGAGCGCACAGATGATTTTTGCCGAGGATCGGGCTGAACGCGTTCGCGCGTAGTAGCAAAGGTGACCAAGTTCAATAGCACCATGAGGCCGCCGAAAATGCCCATGGTAATGGCCCAACCGCGCGGGGAATTGCCGCCGCCCAGTTTTGCGACCAGCGGCAGCGGCAGCGCTTGAATCACGAACTGGCCGATGAGTGCGCCGACGAAGCGATAGCGCGCTACGTTGTTTCGTTCGCTCACATCCGGCGACATCACGCCCATAAGCGCGGAGTACGGCGTGTTGTTCGCGGAGTATAGAAGCATGACCAGCGAATAAGTGATGTAAGCGTAAACCAGCTTCGCGTGCGGTCCGAAGTCGGGTGCAACGTAGACCAGCCAGAAGATCAGACCGAATGGCAATGCCGTTCCCAGTATCCACGGCCGAAACTTGCCCCAGCGGGTTTGTGTGCGGTCCGAAAGTGCGCCGATGAGCGGGTCGAAAATAGCATCGCCAAGCCGGAGCACCAGGAACATGGATCCGACAGCGACCGCGGATAGCCCTACCGTGTCCGTGTAGAAACGGGTCTGGTAGAGAATCATCGATTGGAAGAAGAAATTCGTTGCGACGTCGCCGCAGGCGTATCCGAGCTTCTCTCGAACCGGGAGCTTCTGTGCGCTATCAGCCATCGTGGGCCTCTTTTCCTGGATCAAATCAATTTACTCGAAGTATGACTTTTTGGAGGTCGCAATCCCGCGACGAATTGCCCGTCATCAATTCGAAGTCGCCCGCTTCCACCGTGTAGCGCATGTTCACATCCCAGAATGCGAGCAGTTCCGGAGTGATTTCGAAAGCAACCGTGCGCGTTTCGCCCCGTTGCAGCACCACGCGCCGGAAACCCTTCAGTTCCTTCACCGGCCGCGTAACCGAACTGACCAGGTCGCGAATGTAGAGTTGGACGATCTCGGCGCCTGCGCGTGTCCCGGTGTTCGTCACATCCACCGACAAGCGTGTGGATCCGTCGCGCCGGATGCGCGTCTTCGACAACCGCGGTGGGGAGAATTCGAAAGTGTTGTAACTCAGCCCGAAGCCGAATGCGAACAACGGGGAAACGTCGTCGAACAGGTATCCGCGCCGGGCGGATGGTTTGTGGTTGTAGTAGGCCGGCACGTGACCTACGGAGCGAGGAATCGTGATCGGCAATTTGCCGCTGGGATTGATGTCTCCGAACAGAACCTCGGCGATCGCGGTGCCCGTTTCCTGGCCCAGATACCAGCACTCCAGAATTGCGGGCACAGATTCTGCCACGTCGCGGATGGATAACGGGCGGCCGTTGAAAAGCAGGACTACCGCCGGTTTTCCAACTGCCAGAAGGGCACGCACCAGTTCGTCCTGGCGACCGATCAGATCCAGACTCGTCCGGTCGCCCATGTGCTTCAATGACCACGCCTCGCGCGAGGTCTGCTCGTTGCCCCCGATTGCGAGTACGATCACGTCCGCCTTGCGCGCGGTTCGCACCGCGGCCGCGATGAGTTTGCGATCTTCATCGGGATCGGACGGAAGCACTTCGTCCTGGTTCCATGACCCGGGCTGCGTAATCATGCAGCCTTCGCTGTAAAGAACTTTCACGCTCTTTGGGACGCGCGCCCGGACCCCATCCAGCACCGTAGAGCAGTGCGCAGGTTGGCCGCTGTATCCGCCGAGCATGGGACGATCGGCGTTCGGACCGATGACCGCAATTGTCTGGATGGCGCTTGCGTTCAAAGGCAGAAGCCCGCCTTCGTTCTTCAGCAGCGTGATGGTCTCGCGCGCGGCTTCGAGCGCCAGAGCGCGGTGCGCATCGCAACCGGAGACGGCCGCTGCGTGCTCCGGGTCGACATAAGGATCATCGAACAGACCCATGCGGAACTTCCACAGCAGCATCGGGGCTACAAGTTCGTCGAGTCGCGATTCCTTCAACACGCCTTTGTGGACCAACTCCACCAGGTGCAGATAGCAATCCGGCTCCGGCAGTTCGATATTCACTCCGGCCTGCACGGCCAGCGCACACGCCTCCTTTTTATCCTTGGCGAGGAAGTGGCCGTGCGTATCAGGACGATAGGAAAGCTCCCAGATGGCGTAATAGTCGGAAACGGTGTAGCCTTTAAAGCTCCATTCCTTGCGCAGCACGTCGCCGAGCAGCCAGCGGTTCGCGTGCGATGGGACTCCGTCGATTTCGTTGTAGGAGGGCATGACCGAGATCGCGCCACCATGCCGGATGGCCTGTTCGAAGGGATACAGGAACGTCTCGCTCAGCACGCGCTCGCTGACGTTGGCCGGCGCGCAGTTCATCCCGGATTCAGGCTGTCCGTGTCCGGCGAAGTGTTTGAGCGTCGCGATTACACGGGTCTTGTCGCGGAAAGTGGCGTCGCCCTGGAACCCTCGCACCGCGGCGATTCCCATGCGCGACACCAGAAACGGGTCCTCGCCGAAAGTCTCTTCGACGCGGCCCCAGCGCGGATCACGCGCGACATCCACCACCGGGGTGAGCGCTTGGTGCGCGCCGCGCGTCCTGGCTTCCAAAGCCGTCATCGCGTAGAGCGACTCGATCAAGTCCGGATCGAAGGTCGCGCCCAACCCGATCGGTTGCGGAAAACTGGTGCCGCCGATCGCGGCGTGGCCGTGCAAACATTCCTCGTGGATTATCACTGGAATGCCCAGACGGCTTTCTTCCAGGAAGAAGCGCTGGATGGCGTTGGCAACCTCGGCCATGCGGCGCGCATCCAGGCCCTTGCCCGCGTCGCTGAGACGGCCCACTTGCCCAAGCCCGTGGCCTTCCTTGAACGCGGCTCTGGCTTTCGCCGGCGAGAATTGGCCGTCCGTATCCACCAATGTCTCCGCTTTCTCGCGCCAGATGCAGATCATCTGCGCGGCCTTTTCCTCGAGAGTCATCCTCGACAGAAGATCCTTGGTTCGTCGCAGCGGCGTCAGCTTCGGGTTCCGGTAGGCCGGCGCTTTCGGACTTTTTTTCATGAGCTTCCAATCTATCGCAAGCGGTTGCGCTACGCATGCGAGGAGTTCTAGCGAAATCGGCTTAGAACTTCGTCGACTGGCGAAGTCGCCTTCAGGTCCCTATAGCGGAACCTGCCGAAGCACAATCGCCGACTCCAAACGACTCGTTAGCTCAATACGGATAGAGAAGTGGACTCCTCATTCAGTTGAGCCCGCCCATTGTTGCTCGGATCAAGTTGAGCAATGGCGTCGGATAAACTCCAAACCAGATCAACAGAATCGTGAGCGTGCCGAGAATGAACGCGCTGCCCGGAGCCATGATCGGAATCGGAGCAGGGTGCTCTGCTGGAGCTGAGTACAGCGTGACCAGTACACGCAGGTAATAGAAAAGGCCTGCGACGCTGGTAATCACGAGGACGACGATCAGCAGCCAGGCGGAGACCGCAGTTCCGGCAGCCCAGCCGAGCTCGCGAGCTGGTCCGGCCCACGGAAACAGGAACACGGCTTCCAAATTAAAGACGACGAAGAACATGGCAATCAGGTAGTAGCGTACGGAGAAGTGTACCCCGTGCGGAGCCCTCCGAAACGATGCCGCCCTCGTAAGGCTCAGCCGTCGCGGGTTCGGAATGTCTTTGCCCCAGCAGGAAAGAGACGACGAGAACAGCGGCGACCAGAAAAACCACGAAAACGAAATACACAACCAGCGCCCACAGCACGACGACTTGGTCCGGCGCAGTAGGTGGGCTTGGCAGCCTCCACAGTAAAGGAGCCTCGCCTTAGCGGTATTTGTTGGACTGAGGTCTGATTTCCGAGGGTCAAGCCAAGCACTGTCGAATCAGCGGACCAAGCTCTTGATTCAAGCGGTCCTTGGGCAGATAGCCGCACGCGCCAGCTTGCACGGCTTGTTCCCCGGATTTGTCCAATTCGTAGGTCAGCAATCCAAGAACGGAGGCGTTGGCGTCGATTCTCCGAATCTGCTCAATCGCTTTGACCCCGGCGCCGAGCGGGAGGTCCAGGTCCATGATTGTTATGTCTGGCTGACGCTCGCGGAAAAGTTCAACAGCGTCTTCAGCGTGCGCCGCTGTGGCAATCAGTTCCATGTCCGGCTGGAGCTGAATCAAAAGCGAAAGACCTTCGCGCAGCAGTGGATTATGATCCACTACGAGGACGCGAATCTTGCGTGCTTCCACTCTTTTGATCTTCGCAATATCGAGTTAATTTGGAAACGCCGGAAAGCGGGCGCTCCCTCACCCCTGATTTCGGGGGTTCTGTTCAATAGAACAATCAGGTTTGTCTTTTGCTTGCGCCATTCCCGGATAGCTCGAAAGGCTACCCAGGGTTGATTGGATTGCAGCTATTGCCGCTTGCTTGCGAGGACTAACAGGCACTATTCGACGTTGTAGAGTCTGTGGTGTTCGGCTGTAATCCACCCGGTGTTGAACTCCTGCATACGGGCTTGCCCTTCGCGCCAGGTTTCTGGCTGGCGCGACAGGAATGACAGGCTGCCAAGAGCCACCTGACTGGCTTTGATGGTGCGAGATAATTGTGCTTCAGTGGAGAGAGCGGACCGAAAACGAAGAGCCGTAGTCGGAAAACGGGCTAAAACCTGTGCCGCCATCATGCTTCTGTCGTGCTGCTCTCTTGGCTTCGCCCTAGACCCGGCGCTCGACATCAATCAATGCGCGCACACGGCGTGGAAGATCCGCGATGGCCACTTCAAGAGCTACATCAACTCGATTGCCCAAACGCCCGACGGCTATCTCTGGTTGGCTACGGAATTTGGTTTGCTTCGGTTCGATGGCGTCAGGAACGTCGCATGGCAGCCGCCGCCGGATCAGCATCTTCCTTCCAGCTACATTACGGGCCTGCTCGCCGCGCGCGACGGGACTCTTTGGATTGGCACTAGGAAGGGGCTGGCAAGCTGGAAGGGCGGCAAGCTTAGTCAGTACCCGGAGCTTGCTGGACAGACTGTTTCCAACCTCGTCGAGGATCGGGAAGGCACGGTATGGGCCGGCGGGGCGGCAATTTCTGGCCACGGAAAGCTCTGCGCGATTCGGAATGGCGGGGTCCACTGCCAAGGAGAGGACGGCGGGTTTGGCCGCGGAGTGCTCGGTTTGTATGAGGACCGCGCGGGCAATCTCTGGGTGGGAGTACAGTACGGGCTGTGGCGATGGAAACCTGGCCGGCCACAATTCTACCCAATGCCAGATCAGGAGAACGGAATCCAAGGTTTCGGTGAAGACGTTGACGGTGCATTGCTCATCAGCTCGCACCGAGGGATACTGCGCTTCGCCGATGGTAAAACCGATGCGTACGCCGTTTTAGGTTCCATTACGAAGTTCGGGGCTGGGAGGATTCTGCGTGACCGGGAGGGCGGTCTGTGGGTCGGAACTTCCGACCGAGGAGTTGTGCACTTGCACGATGGAAGGGAGGATGTGTTTGGGCAGCCGGAGGGCCTCTCGGGGGATTACGTTTTGACTCTCTTTGAGGATCGTGAAGGCAATATTTGGGTAACCACCACGGACGGCCTGGACCGTTTTCGCGAATATGCCGTCGCCACATTTTCTGTGAAACAAGGTTTGTCTAATCTCGTCGTGTCCGTTCTAGCCGACAGGTATGGAGGCGTCTGGCTTGGCACTTCCGATGGGTTGAAGCGATGGAATCACGGGGAAGTTACGGCTTATCGGGAGCGGCGCAACCGCTTGCTGACACGCGCGGCTGAGCAAGGAGTCGTGCGCGAGATCGTCGGGAGCGGACTATCAGAACGCGGCGTCGGGTCTCTTTTTCAAGATAGTCGCGGGCGAGTTTGGGTCACTACCTTCGACGGCGCCGGTTACCTGGAGAACGACCGGTTTATTTCGATAAGGGGAGTTCCCAGCGGCGGAGTGCTTTCTATTGCCGAGGACACGCAGGGGAATCTGTGGATCGCCAACCAGACTTCCGGCCTTTTTCGTGTGTCCCCTGGAATGGAGGTCCAACAGATTCCTTGGGCCGGCCTGGGCCGTAAGGACTCTGCTGATGTTCTGACCACAGATCCTGCGCGCGGCGGCCTTTGGCTTGGATTTTATGAAGGTGGCATTGCATATTTCGTTGACGGTCACGTGCGCGCATCTTACTCGGCCGCCGATGGACTCGGTGAGGGCCGCGTGGGCGGTCTTCGGCTCGATCAGGACGGTACGCTCTGGGCCGCCACCGAGGGCGGGCTCAGCCGGTTGAAAAACGGCCGTATCGCCACGTTGACCAGCAAGAACGGATTGCCCTGCGATGCGGTCCATTGGATGATGGAAGATGACATCCATTCGATCTGGCTGTACACGGGCTGCGGCCTGGTCCGGATCGCGCGATCGGAATTGGACGACTGGGCCTCCGCAGTGGACAAAGGGGAAAACGCGAAGACGATCCTGACCACCGTTTTTGACAGTTCGGACGGAGTGAGAAGCCGCGCCACTGCCGGCGGTTACAGCCCGCAGGCCGTCAAGTCCCCGGATGGAAAACTATGGTTCACGCCTGTGGACGGCTTAAGCGTCCTCGATCCGAGCCATCTTCCCTTCAACAAACTCCCGCCTTCGGTGCACGTCGAAACCGTGAAGGTCAACGGTAAGGAGTTAGCGGCGGCCGACGGGATCGCGCTGTCGCACAGCGCCAACGACATCGAGATCGGGTACACGGCTCTCAGCTTAACGATCCCGGAACGCGTGCGCTTCCGGTACAAGCTCGAAGGCAAGGATACGGATTGGCAGAACGTGGGAACCCGCCGGCAGGCCTACTACGGCGGTCTCAAGCCGAAAAGGTACCGCTTCCGCGTGATGGCCTGCAATAACGATGGTGTCTGGAATGAAGCCGGCGCGGCATGGGATTTCAGCATTGTGCCGGCGTTTTACCAGACCATTTGGTTCCAAGGGCTCTCGGTGTTCGCGGGCGCTGGGCTGTTGTGGCTGCTGTACCGGTTGCGATTGCGGCAGGTGACGGCCAGAGTCAACCTGCTCTACAACGAGCGCCTTGACGAGCGAACGCGAATCGCGCGCGACCTGCATGACACGCTGCTGCAAAGCCTGGCCGGAGTGTCGCTGCAACTGGATGGGATTTCGAAGCGAGCCGCCCCGGAAACGGCTTCGTTGATCGGGCGCGTTCGGGAACAGGTGGACTCCGCTTTCCGCGAGGCGCGGGGCAAGGTCTGGAATCTACGCTCGACCTCGCTCGAGGTTCAGGGGTTGAAGGAGGCTTTGCGCCAACTTGCCGAAAGAGCCGGGACGGCAACCGATGCGCGTTGCGGCGTCACTGTCTCTGGCCATCCGCATCCATGTTCGCCGGAGATCGAGGAAGAACTGTTGCGCATCGCTCAAGAGGCGATCAATAATGCCAATCGGCACGCTCAGGCGAGCGAGCTCCGCATCGCTTTGAACTACGGCACCGGTTCCCTGACGCTCTCCATTTCCGATAACGGACAAGGATTCGATTTCGAGGAAGGATATGGAAAGACCGGTCACTGGGGATTGAAAAACATCGAGGAGCGCGCCGCGCAAATTCGCGGTACGTGCAAGATCACAACCGCGGCGGGACAAGGCACGAAAATTGAAGTCCACGTTCCGCTATCCTCCTGGTCCTTGAGGAACGCCTTTGCCAAACATGCCAATTCGAGTTCTCGTAGTCGATGACCATCCGATGATCCGAGCCGGTCTGATCGCAACCATCAGCCCGGAAACGGATATGACGGTAGTTGCTTCAGCGTCGAACGGCAGGGAAGGCGTGGAGCAGTATCGCCTACATCAGCCGGAGATCCTGCTGATCGATCTGAAGATGCCGGAGATGGGCGGCGTGGAGGCGATTCGCACCATCCGCGCGGAATTCCCATCCGCTAGAATTATCGTCCTGTCCACCTACCAGGGCGATGAGGACATCTATCGCGCGATGGAGGCTGGCGCGGTCACCTATCTTTTGAAGGATACGCTGGCTGAGAAAATGATCGGAGTGATCCGCGAAGTCGCGGGCGGCGGCCGGCCGATCCCGCCTGAAGTGGCAGAGCGGCTGACCGACCGAATGTTCCAGCCCGCGCTGACCAATCGCGAGGTTGAAGTTTTGCAGCTTGTAGCGCGCGGTATGCGAAACAAGGAGATAGCGGCGGAGCTCAAGATTAGCGACGAGACCGCCCAAGGACATGTGAAGAACATCCTAGCCAAGTTGTCCGTCCACGATCGTACGGAAGCGGTCGCGGTCGCGATTCGCCGCGGTATCGTGCACCTGGATTGATCTGACCGGTTCCACTCCCCCCTGATTCCAGGGGGTCCGATGTTCCCTAGAAAGGTCAGTAGAAGACAGACGAGGTTGGGGATGGCTATCGATCGCCGCATCGCTTATTCTTGACTCAACCAAAGGACGCCGGATCACAATATGAGCACAGGTCGACCGATACGCGTACTCAGCATCGATGATCACCCTCTGCTGAGCGAGGGGATCGCGACCATGATTCGCGGCCAGCCCGACATGCAGCTAGTGGGGTCGGCCTCTACCGGCAAGGAAGGGATTTTGAAATATCATGAGGTGCAGCCGGATGTCACCCTGATGGATCTTCGCCTTCCGGATGTCAGTGGGATCGATGTGATGAAGGCAATCCGGGCAGAGTTTCCCGATGCTCGCGTAATCCTATTGACGATGTTCGCGGGCGATGTCGTGATACAGCGCGCTCTCGAAGCGGGAGCGCAAGCGTACTTGCTTAAGAGCATGTCCGGAGATCAGATGGTTGAGACCATTCGCCAAGTCCATGCCGGCAAAAAACGCGTTCTACCCGAGATCGCTTCACATCTCGCCGAGCACTTTAGCGACGAACCACTGACGGGCCGCGAACTCGACGTTCTGCGCCACGTCACGGAGGGAAATCGGAACCGCGATATCGCAAAGAGGTTGTTTGTCTCCGAGCACACCATAAAGATTCACATAAAGCACATCCTGGAAAAGCTCGGCGCGAGCGATCGAACACATGCCATCGCGATTGCCTCGCGGCGTGGATTCATTCACTTTTAAAACACGGCGCTGGATGCTACTCCTTTCGAGTTGTCGAGATGGGTAACGGCGGAGTTGATAGAAATGAGGAAACCAATGACGGCCATAATGTCCAAAGCGATTCTCAGCTTCCCGCCTCCAGCGGAGATTGAACCCATCATTGGCGCCGACGGCGGCCTGCGCCACGCCTGCAATGCGGTGCGCCTGGTTGCACCCACCGATGCAGCCGTTCTGATTCATGGCGAAACCGGCACCGGCAAAGAGCTCATCGCCCGCGCCATCCACAACCAGAGTCAACGCCGGCAGGCCCGTTACGTAAAGATCAACTGCGCCGCCATACCGGCTGGATTGCTGGAAAGCGAACTGTTCGGGCACGAGCGAGGCGCATTCACCGGGGCCGTTACCCAGACCACCGGGCGCTTTCAGTTGGCCGATGGCGGGACCCTGTTCCTGGACGAAATAGGCGACCTGCCGCTCGAACTGCAGCCCAAGTTGCTGCGCGTCCTGCAGGAACAAGAATTCGAGCGGCTGGGCAGCGCGCGCACCATTCGCGTGAACGTTCGCGTCGTGGCGGCCACCAATTTCGACCTGATGGAACTGGTCCGCAACCGGCGCTTCCGGGCCGATCTGTTCTACCGGCTCAACGTCTTCCCGATCTCTCTTCCCCCGCTGCGGGAACGTTCCAAGGACTTGGCTGAATTGGTCTGGCATTTCGTCAAAAAGTTCGCCGCCCGGATGGACCGGAACATTGATGTGATTCCGGACGAAGTCATGCAGGCGCTCGAAGCTTACCATTGGCCGGGCAACGTCAGAGAGTTACAAAACCTCATCGAGCGCGCCGTGATTCTTTCTGACGGTCCGGTGCTTGATTCGCCCTTGGGTGCATTGCAGCCAGTGGAGGGAAATCCGGAAGGTGCCTCGCCCCGCACACTGGCGGAATCGCAGCGTGACCACATCGTGGAAGTGCTGCAGAACAGCCGGGGCGTGATCAGCGGACCGAACGGCGCCGCAGTGCGGCTCGGCGTCAAGCGCACCACATTGCACTATAGGATGCGCAAGCTCGGAATCGAGCAGAAGCGCATCTTCGTGGCGGCGAGCACGTCCGCCTAAACATGCGGCGCCCACGAAGCCGGGGCGGCTTCATCCGCGATCTTAATAGCCCGAAAGTGGTAATCAAAAACTCCAAGAAAGAGGGATTCGGGGCAGTTTATTTTGGCTGTAACCTCTCTACGAGTGTGGCCGCACGTTGAATTATCATTCGCTTTGGAGCACTTCCAGTGAAACGCCATGATCCGACTACGATCCGCTGGGGTGGGTCTGCTCGGCATCGGGTGCGCGCTCTGGAGCAGTTGTAACCGGCAGATAAGCCCGGGCTCCTCTCCGACCATCCGATTCACCAGCGTCCCCTTGGCTCAACCGGGCGATCCGAACAAGCTGACCGTGGTAAAAGGAAGAGTCGCGGGCGCGCAGCGGAATCAGCGAGTGGTGTTGTATGCAAAAACTGAGTCCACTTGGTGGGTACAACCATTTGCGAACCAGCCATTCACTAAGATTGAGCCCGATGCAACATGGACCAGCTCGACGCACCCGGGGCAGGAGTATGCTGCGCTGCTGGTGGGGCCCGAGTTTCGTCTCATAGTAACCACCGGTGCATTGCCAACCGCAGGCGTCGCCTCCATAGCTGTCACGAAAGGCCGGCCGCCTTTTTGGCAGACGTGGTGGTTCCTAAGCGTCTGCGGGTTTGCTGGCTTATCGGTCGCACTCGGGTTCCATCTGCTTCGGCTAAAGCAGATGACTGACAAACTCAACGTCCGCTTTGAAGAACGGCTCGCCGAACGTACGCGCGTCGCGCAGCTCTTGCACGACACCCTTTTGCAAGGCGTGGTCAGCGCCTCGATGCAACTCCACGTTGCGGTGGATCAACTACCTTCGGATTCGCCCGTAGTCCAGCCATTACACCGAACCTTGCAATCCATCAGGCGGGTGGTGGAAGAA
>Ga0187871_10001840_pt1 | contig 17990 bp, 9 predicted proteins | sample June2016WEW_16_1_FD_132988 | JGI IMG/M metagenome (GOLD analysis project Ga0187871, IMG submission 132988) | Peatland microbial communities from SPRUCE experiment site at the Marcell Experimental Forest, Minnesota, USA - June2016WEW_16_10 | ecosystem: Environmental > Terrestrial > Soil >...
GGGCAGACCACCACTGTGACGCCGGGCTCGGGCACCCTGACGGTGGCCAATGGGGCAACGTTCAGTCTATATAACGGGGCCACGCCGACGGTCTTAAAGGTGACCGGTAACGTAGACAACGCGGCCTCTTTCTCCGAAAGCGGAGGGAGCACTCTGAACGTGACGGGTGGGTTCACCAACACGAGCGGCCTGTATGAGAGCGGCGGGAGCGCGCTGAGCGTGGCGGGCGGGTTCACCAACGCGGCCGGCGCGTCGTTCTACGTCGGCGATGGCACAGGTAACGACGTGGCCAGCGTGGCTACGCTGACCAACAACGGTCGTCTCTCCATCGCCAACGGGGCGACGCTGAACCTGACCAAGCAGGCCAACGGGATCACCGACGTAGTGGCGGGTTCCAACCTGAGCGTAGCGGGCACACTGAACGCGGGCGCCAATAACGGATTGTATAAGCTCAACAGCGTGGCAGGCGATTTGACCCTGGAAAACGGCGCGGCGACCACCATCACGCCGGGCAAGGGTACTCTGACGGTGGCCAGCGGAGCCAATCTGTTTGTCTACAGCGGGGCATCCGCAGGGACCACTCTCACGGTAAACGGCAATCTGACTAATTCCGGGGATCTCTACACCAGCTACGGCGGCGAAGGAACGTTCAATGGGGTGTTCAAAAACACCTTAGACGTCACCGGCGTCTTGACCAACCAATCCGGCGCCTCACTGGTGACTGGGATATATGCCGGCTACGGCGCCAGCACCGACATCGTGAACGCCGACTCGCTGATCAATAACGGCACGATGGTGATTGGGGCGTATAACAACTCCAACACCGACGTCGTGACCACCAGTACGCTCACCAACACCGGCTCTCTCTCCATCTATGGCGGAAGCACGCTGGACCTGACAAGCCAACCCAACGGGATCACGGATGTGGCGGTGGGTTCGAGTCTTAGCGTGGGGGGCACCTTCAACGCGGGCGCCCACAACGCGCTGTACAAGCTGAACAGCATCGAGGGGGCGTTCACGCTGGATAACGGGCAGACCACCAGTGTGACGCCGGGATCGGGCTCCTTGACGGTGGCCCAAGGGGGAACGTTCAGTCTGTCTAACGGGGCCACCCCGACTGTCTTGCAGGTGACCGGGAACTTAGACAACGCGGGCTCTTTCACCGATGGCGGCGGGGCCGCGCTGACCGCGACGGGCGGCGTCACCAACACGGGATCCCTGTACGAAAGCGGCGGGAGTACGCTGAACGTGGCGGGCGGGTTCGCCAACAAGGCGGGCGCGGGGTTCTCTGTCGGCGATGGCACGGGTAGCGACGTCGCCAACCTGGGATCGCTGACCAACAACGGCACTCTCTCCATCGCCAACGGAGCGACGCTGAACCTGACCAACCAGGCCAACGGGATCACCGCTGTAGTGGCGGGTTCCAGTCTGAGCGTCGGCGGCACGCTGAATGCGGGCACCAACGACGGATTGTACAAGCTTAAGAGCGTGGCAGGCGATTTGACCCTGCAAAACGGGGCGACCACCACCATCACGCCGGGCACGGGTACGCTGACGGTGGCCAGCGGAGCGCAACTGTATGTATACACCGGGGTTTCCGCCGGGACCACCCTCACGGTGAACGGGAACCTGAATAATTCCGGATCTCTTTACGCCAGTTACGGCGGCGATTATGGATTCAATAATAACTTAAACGTCAGCGGCGCCTTGAGCAACCAATCGAGCGGCACGCTGGTGATTGGGTTGTATGCCGGCTACGGCGCCAGCAGCGACATCGTGAACGCCGGTTCGCTGAGCAACAGCGGCTCGATGGTGATTGGGGCGTATAACGTGGAGGACAGCGACATTGTGAACACCGGCACGCTGACCAACACCGGCGATCTCTCCGTCTATGGCGGGGACAAGCTGAACCTCACGGCGTCGGGGAAGAACACCAACTCATCAAGCATCAGCCTGGATGGGGCGACGCTCGAGATTAGCGGAACCAATGTGAGCCTGGCCGGCGCGGGAACGGTGACCCTCAGCCCCGACCACGCCGACTCCGCCGCCATCACGGGGAACGGCGCGGGTATTGTCTTCACGAACGCGAGCACCATCGAGGGCGCCGGAACGATCTCGAATCTCAAGCTGGTCAACACCGGAACTATTCTGGCTAACCAGGCGACGCCGTTGATCATCCTGCCGAGCGCGGGCGGGCTCGACAATAAGGGCACGCTGAGCGTTTTGACCGGCGACACCATGCGGATCGGCACGTCGTCCGGCGGCGCACTGACGAACTACGCCAACCAAACGCTGACCGGCGGTACCTACACGGTGGGGGGCACGCTGCAATTCGGCGCATCGGGCGCCAGCATCGTGACAGACGCAGCCAATATTTCACTGACCGGCGCGGGCGCCCAGATTGTCAATTTCGGCGGCCATAACGTACTCGCAAATCTCGCCAACATCACCAGCGCGGGCAGCTTCACCCTGGGCGCCTCCTTTGGCACTTTCACCACCACTGGCGGCAACTTCACCAACGCCGGACTGTTCACGGTATCGGCGGGCAGTACATTCACGGTGGGCGGGAGCAGCTTCAACTTCACGCAGACGGGCGGAGCCACCACCGTGGATGGCACCTTGGCGGGCGCCGCGGCGGGCAGCCTGGACCTGAACGGCGGCGCGCTGTACGGCACGGGCACGGTGGACTACGGGGTGGTGGATGCGGCGACTATCACTCCGGGCGATTCGGCCACCAAGACCGGCAAACTGCAGGTGGTCGGGACGTATGCGCAGAACGCCGGCGGCGCGCTGAATGTGACCGTCGGGGGCCTGACCGCGGGTACGCAGTTCGATCAGCTCAATGTGACCAGCACGGCCAGCCTCAACGGCACGCTGAACATCAGTCTGGCGCAGGGTTACACGCCGGCGGTGGGCAACACATACGATATTCTGAACGCCACCTCGATCAGCGGCGGTTTCTCCACGATTACCGGCATGGCGATCAACAGCAGCGAACACTTCACGGTAACCACGGTGAATGGCGACGAGATCGTGCTGACGGTGGTGAGCGGGGCGGCGACGGCGTCGAGCGTCAGCCTGACGCAGGTGGTGCGCGCGGGCGTGGTGCATGGGCGCTATGGACGGCAAGTGTACACCGGGCGCAGGCAGTTGGCTATAGTTGCGGCGCCGGCTATCGCCCAGCGCATGCCCCAGATATCGTTGGCGCCGGTAGGGCATCCGCCGATGGGCGCGCGGGGATTCCGCCCGATGGATGAATTAGGATCCGCGGCCCTGGCGCCGGCCCCGGCGAGCCTGAGCGATGTGAGCGGCGCAGCAGGCTCTCTGGGTATCGCGCCGGTTTCGGCCGCGGCCTACAACAGCATGAGCGCCATGAGCCACATGCGCTTCGAATGCGGCGTGGATCTGAAGGCCCTGTTGAAGACCAGCCGGAAGCAACTTTTGAAAGGATTGTGGGCCGCTCCGGATTCGCCGGACGCGCTGGACATCGGCTACATGACCTACACGGGTAGCCACTAAACGAACTTGGAGGTTGTGGAAATGTCTATCATACGTTTGCAGCGGTTTGCCGCGACAATGCCTTCCGGCTGGGCGTTATCCGCCTTCTCAGCCCTGATGCTTTTGACTCCGCCGTCGTTCGCGCAGGCTCCCGCGGGCACCATCCCAGGCCTGATGTATGAATGGCGGATCATGTCGCTGACCGGCCAGACGCCAATCAATGCGAACGCACCGTTAAACGGTATGTTCGAGCCATCCATCAACGAAAATGGCGCTGTCGCCTTCATTGGGGAGTTCACGGGAGGCGGCGAGGGTGTGGTGGCCGCCAGCCCCCAGCTCGCGCAGACGATTGTCAGTTTCGCCGATCCTGTTTCCAACCGCACGTACGGTCCGTACGTTCAGATCAACGACTCGAGCCAGGTCCTGGCGAGCGACGATTTTTCGAATTTGTACACAGGCCGGCTTTGGCTCGTGAATGCCCCGGGCACCTCAAAGACCCTGATCAAGGGCGGCCCAGCACTGACCTATTCCGCGATTTTGGCAAACGGAGGCGTGAATAAGAACGGGGATGCCGTGGTGCCCGCTATCAACAGCCAGGGCACTACCGTTTTGGTCTCCATACAGGGCGGCAGTCCGGTGGGCACGCTGCCACTGCCGGCCGGCAGCTTTGCTTTCCCGCAAATAGCGGACAATGGCAGCATCCTGGTAGTGTTCGGCCCGCAGACGGCTTCGGCGGTTGCGCCAATTCAAGTGTGGGATCAGACCTTTACTACCGCGAGCATCATCGCCGGCAGCACCAGCTTTAGCGCCATTGGCAACCAGCCGGGGATCAGCGCAGACGGCAACGTTGTGGCGTTCTACGGTCAACCGAACGCCAACGGAGCACTGCTGAATTGCGGCGTCCCCAACGTCACGTGCGGCTCCAACCCGGGCATCTTTGCCTCTGTCAACACCGGGACCACATGGACTCTGGTTCGAGTCACTGGATTCAGCGGAGAACTGGGATACGACGACAATAACAACCCTTTGGCTTTCTCTGCGTATCTCACCACTAGCCGGGTGGCCGTCGTTAACCTTGGACTGACCGGGTGCCCTCCAGCCCCTGTCTGTACGCCTCCGGCTACCCCGGTGCAGGCCAACAGTTTCGTCGTCTCATTCATCGGCACACCGAGCGCCGCCAGCAAGACCAACCCATGGATTCCGGGGTTTCCGCTGTTGTTTTCTGGCACGCAGGGGTTGTGGACTATCCGCGTAGACGTACAATATCAGCTCTCATCACCCAACCTACAGGCCATTCACCCTAGACAGGCCATCAAGGTAGCGCAGATTGGTGACACGATCGGCGGGAATGTGATTTCTCAGGTTACCGTGTTCGACCAGTTGGCGAATGCGGCGCAAGACGATAGCGGCGTCATTCGGACCATGCGGCGGGGCGATCACCGGGTCGTTTTCCTAGCAGGCACAATGGCTGGCCAGCAAATGATTGTGCGGGGAGACCATCTGGACTCCGACCAGGACGGCTTGCTAGACCACTGGGAGACCACCGGAATCGACATGGACCAGGATGGCGTGGTCGATCTGAACCTCCCCGCCATGGGTGCAAATCCGAACGTTCGCGACCTCTTCCTGGAAATCGATTGGCTGGACGATTTCACTAGTTCCAGCAGGTTTCAGCCTACGCCGGGATTGATCAACTGGAATCCGACCCTGCAATACGGCAGTAGCTATCTGGTAAGCATGTTCAGCGGCGCGCCGGCCCTCACCGGGTCCTTATACGGCCTCCAGTCCGACGGGAAAGCTCCAGCCGACATCCGGGCTGGAATTAATCTGCATGTAGATGGCGGAACCGGTATGGATAAAGCCGGGGGCGCCTTCTCCTACAGCATGGGAGCGGGGCCCCTCGAAGGTGGCTTCCTGATATCGGCCAACGACGCGCTGGCCGAAGTGGTTTACCTTGGAAATCCGAATAATCCTACCACTTCCAACACCGCCCCTGGAGTAACCAGCCTTGCCTTTCAGGCCGCGAAGTATGCCAACTTCGGTTCTCTGGATAAGGACGGGCGAGAGTTGGCCTTCCACTACGCCATTCTGGGCGATTATTTTGGATTTATAACCGACAGTACCAACGCGAATACTTGGAGCCTCGCGAACCCTGCAAGCGCCGGAACCAATACTCTGACCTCGGCGACGACGCTTCCGCTTGGTACTGGAACGCCCCCCTCCCTGGTTGGTGACGTGGTGAAGATCACTGGCGGGCCAGCAGCGGGCCAGTTTGCGGTTATTTCCGCGGTTAGTGTCAATACAAAAACCTTGACCCTTTTCCCGAACTGGACTGCCCTCATCCCGGCGGGGAGCAACTTCGTAATCCTGAAAGGGAACATGGGCCTCGCGGAAATAAACATCAACCCCGGCCCGGACTTTAACTCCTTGCCCGGCAACGATCTAATCATTACAATGGGGGGCGCCGGGGTGGGCGGCGCCATGAATAATGGTGTCCTGTCGAATCTATGCCTGGAGTGGCGGAAATTGGCACACGAATTGGGCCACACTCTGGGGCTGCGGCATGGCGGTAACAACGCCGCCACCCCCGCCCCGGGGGCCGCAGCTTATATGAGTCTCATGAGTTATACCTGGGCGCAAGCCTGCGGATCGGCGGTGAAGAGTTATTCCGGCTCCACGGATCCGACCTTCGACGACTGGGCCAATCTTCAGGGCGACTTTCCCGATGTCGAGAATTTCTTGGGCAACACTTTGGGCATAGCTTTTGGGGACGTCCTGGAAACCGCGGAGCAAGCCCCGGAGCAAACCGTGGTGGACTACATCAATCAGAACGGTCCGTTCAATTACACCCCGCCAGTGGTCAAGGTCCAGACGCCGGCGGCCAACGCCAATATTGGCTTGACGCTGCCGTTGCAGGTGGTGGTGGCCGCCACGGACAGTAACCCGGTAGAATCGGTGAATGTCTCGTTCGACGTGACCGGCACCGGCGTCATCGATAGTGTCTCCGCTAAGCTGAGCGGTACGACGTACAAGGCGAGCTTCCCGGCGCTCTCCGGAACCACCGGAACGCGAACAATCACGGCCTCCGCCATCGATGACTTGGGCAACTATGCGACTGCGAACGAGAGCGTCAATGTAATAGAGCCGAATCCGGTGCCATCTCTGGTTTCGCTGGTGCCCCCCAGCGCCACGCACGGCGGTAAGGCGTTTACCCTAACCGTTAACGGCTCGAAATTCGTTTCCGGCGCGGTCGTCGAATGGAACGGCGTTAGCCACGCGGCCAATTTTGTGAATAGCGGTCAACTCACTGTGAAGATTCCGGCCAGCGACATCGCCACGGCGGGAACCGCCAGCGTGACGGTGAAGAATCCCGCTCCCGGCGGCGGCACTTCGAATGCGCTGACGTTTACGATCAACTAGAATCGCTTAGGGCTAAAGCCCGATGCCACTTAGTTTTCCATGCTGGTAGCTGTGCACCAATTGTAGGGGGGCCGGCTGAAAGCCGTCCCATAGCCGGGCTCTTCTGGGCGAGCGATTGAGAAAGGAATTGCTGCCGACCGGTCAGTTGAAACGGCGGCAATGTGCTTGGGGTCATGAGGTTCCCGTCAATTCGATTCGGTGCCGCGCGCGCCACTACGACACTGGACTTCATCAGACTAGATCAGGTTCAGGCAACTCAAGCGCGCCCTTTCTGTCCAGGATCGTCTTCAGGATTACGCGCTCGCGGATTTTGAATTCGAAATCCTGTCGGTACACAGCGAGCATTTCCCTATCCTTGTACGGCCCACTCAGCGGTTTGCGTCGCTCGGGCGGCTGAATGTACTTGCCGACAGCTTCGTCAAAACTCTGAAGGTCCTTCCAGATACCGATATTGATGCACGTGGTGTAGGCATTGTCCGTGATGCTGAAGGTGTTGACTTTTGCATCTTCAGCTTCTACTGGTCGAGTCAGGACTTCGCGGTACAGCCCGGTATTTGGCTGTATCGTCATCTTTTTCCAGGTCTCCTCGAACGCTTGCTCATTTTCAATACCCTTCTTGATGAGCCAATGCACCATGATCACGATCACAGAATGCCTCCAATTCTCATCGCCAATCTGAAGTTTGCCAAACGAGGGCCCCGCAGCCGCGCGTAGCTCAAATATATCCCAACGGAAGGCACGGTACCAACACCAGGAAAGGGAAGCTGATGGCGTTGGCGAAAGGGGAGGGCGGGAGCGATGAATCCACTCTGCCCCCCGCACCCCAGCGCTTGCGCTAACCGTTTAGCGTCTCCGCCGTGACCTCCACGGCGTGGTGGGTGCCTGGCGAGGTCGCGGCAGCGGACCAGGATCAGTCGGATGCGTCCGGCGTTGACGCCGAAGATGGTCCTAAAGCGCGGGTTATGAGATCGGACGCTGCTTGGAACCTTTCGCCGAAGGTCAGGTCGAGAAAAATCACGGGCGCACCATCATTCATCACAATATGACCGATTACGGCTCGCTGGCTTTCTGGGTCGGCAAAGTCTCTAAGCGGAATCCTGACGTGGGTACCCGAAATTGGCGGAAGACCGATAGTATAGGCTGATGCGTGATGATATACCCATACATCAGCAAACCGGCCGGGCATCAGCAGAGCTTGGATCTGACCGTAATAGTAGTCAGTCAACCGTTCGAACGGCTCAAACGGGCTCTGTCTTTCGTAGTAGAGTAATAAGCTCAAAGGGTAGCCGTCCGTCTGGTAGTCGTCCAGCTTTTCACATTTGTTTTGCAGGGCCAGAATCAAAGATGCAAGGGACGGATACGTGAAGCTCCCGGCAGTCTGCACTTGCCTAGCCTCTTCCGCTTCGCCTTCGGCGGCTAGGGCAGCCTTTTATTCGCTCGCGCGTTTTGAGCGATCAAAACCATGGGCCAGCGTTTTCACGCTTGACGCTGGTTCTTCCCACTCGGCCCGCTTGCATCCCCCAGCAAGTCCCCTGGCCCTCACTCTTTCGATGTATCAGTGCGCCCAGCGCCGCCCAGCGCAAAGGAAACCGATCCGATGCGCCAAAACTCGGCGGCTACTCAGCACGCAATTCGGAAACCAATCCCCATAGGACTGAGGACAGCGGCTTAGTTCAAGTCGTCGTATCGGGAATGCGCCGGCGATCAACGCTACCCTGCTCTCCAGCGCTGTCTCGCCGGCGCACTCCCGATACTACCGAAAGGTCTTAACGGGCAGAAATAAATGGATTAAGTGCATACCAAAAACTTAGGCTAAGCACGGCCGCTTCGCGCCAGGGCGTGAGGGGCGGCAGCAACCAGAGCGTGGGTGGCGCGAAACGACATGCCGCTCCACTGCTGGACCGAGGGTAGAAGCATCGTATGTTCCCCGTGTTCATCGATAAGCGACCGATCTGTACAGATTACCGGAAGCCAACTTGCGGCGACTGCGAAATAGATCGAAGCGATTCGGCGCTAGTGGCCCGGATATCGTGGTGATTTGCCGGCCCCGCTATCGGAGGAGGCGCACAGGCTTCGCGCGGTGCAGGCATGCCGTTTAACACGCTACGCTCAGTCGTCGTTTGCCCGGCCGCGCAGTTTCTTGTAGGAGGATCGTCGCGCTTTTGCCGTGAGCCGACGGATCTTGGAGCCGAGCGTGGGCCGACTTGGGCGGCGGCTTTTCGGGGCGACTTGCGCGCGGGCGATCAGATCGTTCAGTCGCGCTCGGGCTTCGGCTCGATTGGCCTCCTGCGTCCGGTGCGCGCGGGACGTGATGATCAACACGCCGTCTTTCGTGGCGCGATTGCCGGCTAATGCGAGGAGGCGCCGGCGTACGTCGGCGGAAAGCGAGCGAGATTGGCCGACATCGAAGCGCAGTTGGACGGCAGTGGAAACTTTGTTGACGTTCTGGCCGCCAGGACCGGAAGCGCGAACAAAGGTCATTGTAAATTCGGAATCTGGAATGAATATGCGCAAATGCTACTTCCAGAATAGCCCGTAATGGGGTTGTCAGCACGCGAAGAGGATAGTGGCGAGCGGCCTGGAAGGCGGCCGCGGAGGACGACAAGGCGCAGTTGATTCGCGACCCGACGAATCGGCTCCTGCGCTTGCAGAGCAAGTCGCGGTGCCCAGTGTAACTACAAACGCAAAACACTACCCAAACTGTTAGAGGCGGTGGGCGATGGTACCATTTTGGCGGACCACGTTTCGCCAATGTTTCGCCCCGCCTTTCCCTCTTCAACGATTCGTCTCAGAACGGTTCTCGCCGTGCCGTTCTGAACAACACCTTCTGGACAAGAGGGGAAAGGCTCATGCCGAACGGCCTACTGGGTAGAGGGCCACTTCGCCGCCAAAATGGTACCCTTTTTCGCCGCCACCGACACCAAACAACCCAAGCACCGCAGCGCTTCACTCCGACACAAGCAGCTTGCTGCTGCTCAAGGCCCGTCGCTCTCGCCCTTGACGAAGAAGGGATCCATCTCCTTGTACTCCAGCATCTTCAGGGTCGGCTCCTTGGGAGCGTTGCCTTGCGCAATCGATATCGGCGTAATCCATTGATGCCCTTCCAGTACTATTTTCCGCGCGCGGCCATGTTGCGAGTCGGCGTGGGCAGTTGCCGATTTGTTCCATTGCGCCGACCTGTTTCGGATGGCCAACAATCCACTCGAATGGCGATCCGAGCTCGAACCGAGTAGCACAAGAAACCCGCATTCCGCCTGCACAGGAGCGAGGAGTCGCCACCTCGCTGATCTGCCAGTGCGGCCCGGATACTTCGGTCAGAATGCGCGCTATCCAGAAACCAGGTCCGTACTTCCGTACGAATGGGAAACCGTAGCGCGCCGTGCATCTCAATCGCTACTGATCGCGAGATAACGCTCAGAAAGATCCCGGCGCGAATAGCGCCGCGCGTCGATCCAGCAAAGGTCTGGCGCGAGGTGCTTTCCACGCGCGGGCTTTCTTTTTCTAACCTTAACCTCGGTCCAGCGTATAGATATACAGAACGATGCACACGCTTCTGGCCGACCTGCGATACGGATTTCGACTGCTGCGGCAGTCGCTGGGATTCACTACGATTGCGATCCTCGCGCTCGCCCTGGGGATAGGCGCCAATACCGCCATTTTCTCTACTATCGATGCCGTGTTGTTGCGGCCACTGCCGTATGCCGATCCGGATCGCGTGGTGATGGTGTGGGAGGACGCGAGTTCGATCGGATTCGCGCACAACACGCCCGCCCCCGCGAATTATTTCGATTGGCGCGAGCAGAATCACGTGTTCGCCGACGTCGCAGCTACGCGGACGCGCACGCGTGCGGTCACCGGCGATGGTTCCGCCGAACAACTGCTCGGCTACCAGGCGACCGCGAATTTCTTTCCGGTCCTTGGAGTCGCGCCGGTGATCGGGCGGACGTTTACCGAAGCCGAAGATCGCGACGATGCGAAGGTCGTGGTGATCGGGTACGGGCTGTGGCAGCGCCGCTACGGCGGGGCGAGCGATATCGCCGGCCGGACGATTCTGCTCGATGGCGAAAACTATAGCATCATCGGCGTGATGCCGCGCGATTTCGTGTTCCGCAACACACGGCGCGATTTCTGGATTCCGATGCACGTGACGCCGAAGCTGCACGCGGATCGAGGCAGCCACTACTTGAATTGCGTCGCTCGGTTGAAGCCCGGCGTGACGGTCGCGGCGGCGAACGAGGAAATGCGCGCAATCGCGAAACGCTTACGCGAGCAATATCCGGATGACGATCGCGATATCGGCGCGGTGGTGACGCCGATGAAGGAAGATGTGCTGGGGCGGATGCAGACGGTGCTGGTTGTCTTGCTGTGCGCTGCGGGATTCGTGCTGCTGATCGCGTGCGCGAATCTGGCGAGTCTGCTGCTGACGCGGGCGGTCGCCAGAAAGCGGGAGATCGCGATCCGCGCGGCGTTGGGCGCGGGACGAATGCGGCTGATCCGGCAGATGGTGACGGAAGGCGCGCTGCTTTCGTTCGCGGGCGGCGCGCTGGGATTGGGATTCGCGCTCGCGGGGATGAAGGCATTGACGGGGCTCGTGCCGCTGGGGCTGCCGTCGACCGCGAAACCGGGGATCGATGCGCGATTGCTGTTGTTCACCTTCGCGCTGTCGCTCGCGACGGGCGTGATCTTCAGCTTGATTCCCGCCCTCCAAGCGTCGCGAGCATCGGTGAATGAAGCCCTCAAGCAAGGCGGAAGATCAGGCGCAGACTCGCGCGGGCGCAGGACTCGCGACGCTCTGGTAGTGCTGGAAGTCGCGTCGGCTCTGGTGTTGCTGACCGGCGCCGGGTTGATGATCGAAACGATGGCGAAGCTGCGCGCGATCGATCTCGGGTTCCGGCCGGACCATTTATTGACGCTGCGGACGCCGCAAGGCTCTCTGTACGACAACAGCGTCAAGGCTCTGGCGTTTCAGCAGCGCGTGCTTAATCAGGTGCGCGCGCTGCCGGGCGTGGAGGCCGCGGCGTACGCGTCCACGCTTCCGTTCCAATCGAGCGGCAACACGCGGGGCTATCGAATGGAGGACGTCCAAAAGGATCTGAATTTCTCGCCAGACGCCCTGTATCGCGCGGGGTCGTCGAATTACTTACAGATGCTGCGCGTGAAGCTGCGCGAAGGGCACTTCTTCAATGGCAGCGAGACGCCCACGTCGCAGCCGGTGATCATCATTAATGAGACATTCGCGCGGCATTACTGGCCGAATCAGCCGGTGGTCGGGCATCGCATTTCGATCGACGGCGCGAAGGTGAAATGGCGGACGATCATTGGCGTGGTCGAGGATGTGCAGGAGCGCGGCTACGATCTGTGGATGAAGCCGGGGTTCTACATTCCGACGACGCAGGAAGTGTACCCCCCGTCGGATTCGGATTATCTGGCCGTGCGGACCAAGGGCGATCCCATGGCGCCGGTGGCGGCGATCCGGCGCATCGTGGCGTCGGTCGATCCCGATGTGCCGGTGGCGAACGTCGAGACCATGGACGACATCATTGATCGCACCGTGGTCGATCGGCGGCAGCAGATGATGCTGCTGGGCGCGTTCGCGGCGCTGGCGCTGGCGCTCGCGTCGATTGGATTATATGGCGTGTTGTCGTACGGCGTGACGCAGAGGGCTCGCGAGATCGGGTTGCGGATGGCGCTCGGCGCAAGCGGTTCGAGCGTGGTTGTGATGGTAGTGCGTCACGGATTGGCGCTGACGGGGATCGGGATTGTGATCGGGCTGGCGGGATCGTGGTCGGCCACACGCTCGCTCAAGAATTTGCTCTATGGCGTGACGGCGACCGATCCGGCGACGTTCGCCGAGGTCGCGGCACTGTTGACGCTGATCGCCTTCGTGGCATGCTGGATCCCGGCGCGCCGAGCATCGAAAGTCGATCCGATCAAGGTATTACGCGAAGAGTAGGCCGGGGGCTCTTGTCGTCGAGGGTTTCGGCAATATCCGCATGTCTACGGTGCGGTCTTGTGCGCCTCGCCTGGTGGCGGTTACAAGCCGCCTGGCGTTATGCCGAGTCCGCTTTTGGGCCTCTCCCGGTTCGCCCGAGGCGCTGTCGATCGGTTATTTGAATTTTGCCTCGTCGGAGAAATCTGTGGGTCACCGATACGCTCCAATGGTCGCCGGAAGCTTGCCACGCGCCGCGCGAACCCGGTGTTGGATAGCGCGGCTTCAGCTTTTCCTGTTCGTAGCCGGTTGCCTTTCGAACTAGTCTGCCCTCTCCGGTAAACGCCACGCCCTTACTCAGTAGTTTGAGGCAAAGCGCTCCGCATCCGCGAAGTGCCCCGCGATCAACCGCCGATAGGTTTCGAATGCAGGCTTCGGAGTGTAGTCCGATCGCATCAGTCCGAAATTATAGAAAATGTCTGCAACGTGTTCCGGCTTGAAGCTCTCCAAGTCCCGCAAGGAGAAAGCCGTGTACCGGCGGAGGTTCAGCCGCTCGCGAGCCTCCATCACAGTCCGGACGACTTCCTCGAACACCTGGGCCTGACGGTGTTCGGACCTATCCGGCCCGGTAGGCCAACCGTGCTCCGCAATGTGAATCGGTACCGACTCCGGAATGCCCGCCGTCGGGAGCCATGTTGACCGCATGGTTTCAATAACGCCCAAGGCCGCGGATCGGACGTCCGCGGCTGGCCGGAAGGTATCGGGAAAGAAGTCGAGGCCAACGTAGTCCAGCGCCCTGACGAAGTTCTTGCCGCCGAGATTTCCAATCGTTGTCCAGAACTCGGATGCCGCCCCGAAGGTCGGCGTAGTGTTGAATCCTATACGCAATTCCGGCAGGCCCAGACTCAGGGCCTCCTCCTTGGCAGCCTGCACGCCCTCAACGAGAGCTTCCAGTACGCGCGGCCAGGGGCCGTCGATGCAGTCCGGTCCGTGAGCGAAGTTGGCCTCTTCGGTGATCTGGATCGAGTAGAGCCGCGGCCCATGTTCTTGCAGGAGGTTCTTCATGAACTTCAGAAAGCCGTTGACGTCACCATTTTGCGACTGGAACATCACGACAAGATCCAAAAGACGTCCGTTGCGGGCGTACTGCGAGTAGTCTCTGGGCGTCCGCCGCGGCGACCGCTCCCCGAAGATTCAGTGGCTCATGAAGGAGCTGGCAGGGTACAACCTGAACGCCGCCTCCGACTTTCTCGCGACACTATCCGAATTCGAGGAGGAGAAGCGAGATAAGTGACGGCCGGTGAGCCGCCCGCGATTTCGTTCGGGGATTGGCCCGTTGGGCAGGGAGGACCTGGCGCGGCGTGAAAATGCCCTCGTCCGTCGCCCAGTAGGACGATTAGTCAAGTTTCGGCTGGCCGTGCGAAATCGCTCGGTCCGCCGTTTCCGATCGTCTGAAGCTGGTTCTTCCGTTTACCGGTTGCCGGGAAAGACGCTGGCCCATATCTGTTGCACCTGCGGTGTTGTAGGCTGTGGCGACCAGCGTGACGCTCGCGGAAATCGCCGCCGGAAGGTGCACCGCGTGAGTTATCGAATCTGGTTAATTGTCGCCGTAACTGTCGCGTTGTCTTCGGCGGACGTGCTGGTGTATGCCCCCGCGAAGTCAATCGTGGTTCCGGCCGCCAGAGTGATCGTTGAAATATCGAAATTTAGAAGATCGCCGAAGAAGCTCAAGCTCTCGGAGTACAGGACCGTGTCGCCGTTTTCGTAAATACCCACGTCTACCACGGGCAAATGCAGGTCGATCCCCTGGAAGGAGCCGGTAATCGAATAAGTCCCCGCCGCCGGCGCCGTCCAACGCAGCAGAATCGCGTTTTGCTGAATTCCCAGGGCCAGAACTCCCACCGGGATCACGATCGTGTTGCTGTTGAACAGCGTGTACGGCGTGTTATCGATTGCAATGCCGGCATAGTTCGGGTACGAACCGTTGTTGTTCCAGCCGACCGTGGTGCCGGACGTGACGTTGGTGGTAAACGGCAGAAAGGCGCCTTCCAGCTTCGAGGCGTACCCGTAGCTCCAGGCGCCGTTCGGGTTCGCGGTATCCGAGAAGTCCGTTACCGCGTCCCAGGTTTGCACGATCGTGTAGAATGTCCCGCTGCTGGCGGCCACTTTCTTAGTGTCCAGGTATATCTGGATGTGCCCGGCGGGGGCATGTGGCGGAACGATCGCTGTGATTTGGGTTGCGGAGACGGTCTGCGACACGGCCTCTACGCCGTTGAAATACACAATGTCTTGCCCCACGAAGCCGGTGCCCGTGATGGAGACCGCCGCGCCTACGGGAGCCATGGCGGGCGAGAAAGCGGTGACGGTTTGGGCCTCGGGCGTCACATCCTGGGCCAGGCAGACGGCGGCGGCAATCGAAAAGATAACGACGATCTTCAAATTAATCTTCATCTGGTTCTTCTCCGTTTTGAGTTTTGCGTAAGGCGCGAAACTGTCCCACACTCGTGTGCATGTTGCGCCTGCTAGAGAGTTTCAGGCCTACGGCAAAACGAAATCAAGCCGCAACAAGCTCGAACAAGCTCTGCAACGTTGCAAGCCCGTGTTTTGAATCTGTTAGACTGGTGATTCCAGCCCGGCAGCGCATGGGGACATTACCAAAAGACGGCCTGGGTGCGCCCGTTCCCGATGCATCGCGCGAGGCCGAAATCCGCCTTTACGTACGGCATTTGCTAGCCACGCCCGGGTTCGCTTTAAGCACCCGGCGAGCGAGGTTGCTTGCGTATCTCTGCGAGCAGACGCTGAGCGGACAGGGCGCCCGGATTACCGAATACGCGCTGGCGTTCGACGTTTTCGATAAGCCCCCTTCGTTCGATCCCCGAACCGAATCGACTGTCCGCGCGGAGCTAACTCGTGTTCGCCAGAAGTTGAAGGAGTACTACGAGGGCGATGGCAAGGCGGACCCGATCGTGGTCGAACTGCCGCTCCGCAGCTACGTTCCCAAATTCACGTTTAGGCCGCCATCGAACGACCTTCCGATCGCTCCGGAACCGACGGCGCCCCCGAGGCCGAGACCGTCTCTGGTTCCGGTGGCCGCGCTGGGCGTATGCGCCTTGCTCGCCGGCATCGCCGTCGTCGGATTACGGCCCAAGGCTCTCGATCCCCCGCTCCTTTCCCTGGCGATTTTGCCCGTAGTGGTCGAGCCGTCCGCGGGCGATCTGCAGGGCGCGGCGGATGAAATCACGCAACTGCTGTACGACAGCACGGTCGTCCGGGCGGCTGGCGCCAGTGTGATCGAAGGACATGTGGCAGCTCAGTTTCGGGGACGGTCCGGATGGCGCGAAGCGCGCGCCAAACTGCCGGCGGCGTTGTTTCTCGAGACCAGCATCGGGCGCAAAGGAGGAGCGCTACACGCCAGCATGACGCTTCGCCGGCGGAGCGACGGCGGCAATGCCTGGTCCGGCGTTTTCCCGGTCACACTGAACGGCGCCGCCCACATGGAAGCCGCCATCAATACGCTGGCTGCCGCCTCCATCCAACCGGTATTGGAGCGGGAAGCCATCTATCTCGATTACACGAAATCCAAAGGCCTTCCCGACGCTCCATCGCCGATCGCGGGATTGAATAGTCCAGGCGATCCGTGCTCCGGCATGAAGCCCGCCCGGCTCCCGTCGTCAGGCGGCGACGCGCAGTTGCTGCTTTTTGAATATGCTCACGCCGCCCGCAGCTACGACACGCGCATCCCGTTTCAGGTGGGATCGATCTCCTACCCGGCGCAACCACCGCAGACGCGCTTTCCGGTGAAGGCGGGGATTCCGCTGGCGCTTCGCGCGCCAGAGTTGTTTCAACTTTCGGCGGATACCTGTGTTTTGGTCTCGTACACCGGAACGGAGCCAGTGTACGGGCACAATTGCATCGTGCCCGGCGCGGGGAGTTCGGAACTGGCCCTACGCTATCTGTGCGCACCCAAGGCGTACCCGATCGATATCAGCCGCGCCATGAATGACGGCAACCTTTGGGACGCGGACATGGCGCCCGCGGGACCGCGCATCTTCGCCGGAATCCCGTTCGTCCTGCCAGAGGGCCGTAACCGGTACTGGAGAGGAACGATCGCGGCGGAGGGCGGCGCGCGCCCGGTGAGTCTTGCCATTCCGGTGAATAAGCCGGTTTCCACCGCTTATTTCCTGTTGAACACGGAATGGGGACGCCCCGGCCCGGAGAGTTATCTGACACTGGAATTCCATGGAGACCGCGGAGCGCACTTTGAAAAGAAATTGGTGGGCGGCGTGGACGTGCGCGATTACCACAACGGAACTTACGTGAACACCGTCAACGGAACCACGACCCGCCCGATTTTCGACTTTGGCCGCGGCGAGCGCATCGATCTGGTGGAGGTGACGCTGCCCCCCGATTTTCGGGACCGCAATCTCGAAAACATCACGCTTGTGGATAGCGGACGCTACGGCTTTGAGCGTGCGATCCTGTGGGCGGTCACCGTTCGCTAGGCTGCCCTCCGCTCAGAGATGCGCCGGGCGCGGTAGCGCATCCGGCGTTCCCGGAAGCCAATTGGGTGGCTACTGCACGGCCACTGTGATGCCCGCCTGGGTCTGCGCCGTCCCCACCGTAATTACCAAAGGTTGCGGACCGCTCGCGAGGCCTTGCGGAACGGTGAGATCCACCTGCATCACGCCGTTCACCTCGCCCGGCGCCGGACCGGCATACAGCACATTGGCCGTGACTCCGCCGATGGTCGCCGTCACCGGCTGCGTGACAAAACTGGTGGTGCCTGGCGCCAGTCCGCCATCGGTCGCGCCTCCCACTACCGCGCCGCCACCGGTGCCGAAGACCTGGATGAAACTGCCAGCCGCCGCGGGATTGCCGGCAGCGTTCAAAGAGTAATCCTGATTCAGGATGGCGCCCGGTCCAGTGCCGCTCTCGTTAACGGAGAAGATGCCCGGCAGCGCGGCCACCACTGGCACGGTAACACTGTTCGAAACCACGTTTCCGTTGCCATCGTTGTATTGGTCACTTGCCATCCTCCTCGGCCGGTTTGCGGCCGCGCTTCTTGCGGATCGATTCTCCGTCGAGGTCCATGCGGTGCGCGTTGTGCACCAGGCGGTCCATGATGCTGTCGGCAATGCTGGGA
>Ga0187871_10001842_pt1 | contig 17980 bp, 16 predicted proteins | sample June2016WEW_16_1_FD_132988 | JGI IMG/M metagenome (GOLD analysis project Ga0187871, IMG submission 132988) | Peatland microbial communities from SPRUCE experiment site at the Marcell Experimental Forest, Minnesota, USA - June2016WEW_16_10 | ecosystem: Environmental > Terrestrial > Soil >...
CCGATTCACCTGAATGCGTAAGTCGTCCACAGGATACTTTAGAGCGAGCAATCGAACATAGGGCTGCAACGCCACGCGAAAGCCCGGGCCAGGTTGCAGCAGGTCCTCCGGGCCAAGCACCGTCAGGGCGGCGTTGTCAAAAGCTTCGATATGGGCCCATTCCAATCGGACCATATCGATCGCTAGCGGTTGACGATGTCCCGTAAACTGCTGGTTGCGCCGCAACCAGTCTTCGAGACGCGAACCCAGATTGCGCATCGTGAATGACCGCGACGGGCAATCGGCAAGATAGGCTCGCGACAGCTGATGGAATGCTCTCTGCCCGAGCACCGCGCGCAGCCCCGGAAAGTCCTCGTAAAGGGAATCGAGCAGCCGATACCAATAGCTACGGCTGTAGATTTCCAGGCGCTCGAGCGACGTGAGGCGAGCATTCGGCTTGATGTAATCCACCGCCGCTTTGGGATCGATGCGATCGCCCGCGACCAATGGGCGCATCAGGGCGGCGGCCATGCACTTTTGCAGCGCCAGCAGGCTCACGGTGCGACCACCGCGGGTGCGCCGGCCGGCGCGGCGATAAACCTCTCGGCCTTGCGCGCCTCCGCGTGCACTTCGTCGAATGACGGAATGCGATCGTCCCACTCAAGCAGGGTAGCCGTCGGCCCTATGCGGCGAATGGCGTGCTCATAGAGCTTCCACACCGGGTCGATTACCGGATGATCGTGCGTATCCAGAATGTATTTCTGGAATTTCGAGTGACCGGCAATGTGGATCTGGGCCACGCGTTCCGGGGGCACGCTGTTCAGATACTCGTAGGGGTCGAAGCTATGGTTCCGGGACGAAACGTAGATGTTATTCACGTCCAGGAGGATTCCGCAGTCGGCGCGCTCCACCACTTCGTTCAGGAATTCCCACTCGGTCATCTCGGATTCGTGAAACTCGGCGTAGCTGCTCACGTTTTCGACGGCGACGGGCACTTCCAGGAAGGACCGCGCTTCGCGCACCTTGCGCGCGGTGAGTTTGGCGGCTTCGAAGGTGTAGGGCATCGGCAGCAGATCGTGGGTATACCGGCCATCCACGCTGCCCCAGCAGAGATGATCTGTGAGCCAGGGCGTTTTGGTGCGCTTGACCAGGGACTTCAAGCGGCGCAGATGATCGCGATTGAGCCGCTCGGCGGAGCCGAAATACATCGACACACCGTGCTGAACCACACGGTATTGTTCCAGGATCTGGTCGAGGATGGCTAGCGCGCGTCCACCATCCACCATGTAATTTTCCGAGATGATCTCGAACCAGCCGACCACCGGCTTCTTCTCCAGGATGTTCTGGTAATGGGGAATGCGGAGACCCACTCCCACGCCGTATTCGGTGAATCCGTTGAATCGATTGGCAGGCACTTGATTCAGGAGAAATTGCGGCCGCGTAGTACGGGGGAAGCCCCGCAAACGCGGCCGCAAGACACACTAGGTGGTCTTCTTGGAGCCGTCGGTGGCGCAGCCGCCCTTACCCTTGCAGGAGTTCTTGCCCTTGCAGCCGTTGTCGCTGGTCTTGCAGCCGCCCTTGCCCTTGCAGGAGTTCTGGCCCTTACAGGCATGTTTCTCCTTCTTCGCCTGCCAGATGGAACCGGACGACTGTCCAGCCAGTGAAGTGCTGGAAGAGAATCCCTGGCCACCGGAGCTGGCGGAGACGGTGCTGGCGTTTAGGCGTGTCATCGTGCCGCCCAGCAGGCCGGTGAACGCCGCAGTGAGTACTAACGAGCTTTTGGAAACTTTCATGTTCTTGTATACCCCTTCCTTTGTCGGTTATTCCCGAATCCCTCAGATTTCGGAGTCCCTTGCAAAACGCCTTTTCAAGCGTAATCGCCCGGGTTCTATCAGAGTATACGACAGTCCGGTGCGGTGTGGATTCGAACGCCGCGGGATGCGGGACAAGAAAGTCGTGAAAATCCGCAAGAATGGCCGGGCCTCATTGTTGTGAAAGAATCATGAGCGAATAAGGCCCGATGGTGAGACTGCCGCTATACGGCATACCCGAATATGCCTTGGCCGCGGCCTTCACCGTCGTCGAACCTATGCCCGTGAAGGTTGCGCTATACGCCTTGTTGTCGCTATTGAAGCGGGTAATCCAAGTGCCCGGAGCAGGGAAACCGACGGTGACGTTGTCTTCCGCGTTACCCGTAAAGTTCGCCACTACTATGACCGCTCCTGGTGTTTGGGAATCGAACCGCTCGTAAGCGATGAACTTATTCGTATTGTCCACCTGGTAGATGTTCAGGCCGTTACCCGCCAGGTTTGGCGTATGCCCCGTGGAGTTGGCGCGGTCCGAGGCGAGGGTTGCCCATAGTTTCCGTATCGAGGCGAACTGCGAGGCCAATGGCCACTGCAGCGGCAGATTGGGCGCCAGCACCTCATTCTCGACGAATTCCTCGCCCTGAAAGATTAGCGGCACGCCTGGAGATGTGAATAAGACCGCGGCTCCCAAAGTGCTCTTCTTAAGCGCAAGCCAACTGGTAGGCGCGCTGGGGTCGATCAACGTGGTCAGCCGTTGGCCGCCATCGCTGACCTCGTTATGGGACTCGATGTAGTTCAGGTTCTGGGTGAAGACGCCATTAAATGCCTGGCCGATCGAGCTCGCCACGGCGTTCATGTTCACGTTCGAATCGCTGGTCTGGGTCAGTTGCGCGCGCATCGGGGAGACGAAATTGCCATTCCATTGGCTGGCAAAGCCGGCGCCCCCTTGCGAAGACGGCGCGGTGACGGCCGCGTTTCCCGTAAGATCTTCGGCGATATTGAGGAAAGCCGGATTCTGGCCGACAGTCTGGTCGTTCGCAGTCTGTAACAACGTCCAGCCGTCGGGGAGATAAGTGCCGGTGCCGCTGTTGGTGTTGTAGATGTTGGAAACCGAGTCCCAGCGGAAGCCGTCGATGCGATATTCTTCAATCCACATGGTGAGCGAATCGTAGATGTACTGGGCAACGTTGCCGCTCGAATAGTTGGGGCGCGGACCAAATGGCGAGTTCCAATCCGCCGAGTCGTAGAAATAAATTCCGCCTGGATATTCGGTAGTATGCCAGCCGTCGAACTGATTCGTGGTCAGGTCCCAGGGGCCCCAGTGATTGTGGACGATGTCCAGAATGACGGCCAGGCCCGCATTGTGACACGCGTCGACAAAGGCCTTGAAGTTATCGGGACCGCCGTAAGTTTCGTTCTCTACCGCCATTTGATCGCTGGTGTCGTATCCGATCGTGTTACCGGGAGGATTCTCCACGACCGGCAGCACTTCCACGGCGTTAAAGCCAAGAGAGGTAATCTTCGGCAACTTGCCGATAGCCGATTGGAACGTGCCGGATCCCCCGCTGGACGGGCGCGCAAACGTCCCGATGTGCATTTCGTAGATCGTCAGATTCTTCAGGGGCGGAGCACTGAACGGCGGACTGTTCCAGTGGTACGCGGTTGTGTCGTAGATGATGGAATTCCCGTTGTTGTAATCGGCTTCCGTGACCATGCGGCTGTACGGATCGCGCCGGTTCACGGTTGCGAAGCCCGGGCTGGACATGACATAGCGGTAGGTCTGGCCGGTTAGGGCTCCGGTGACGTTTGCGGACCAAATGCCGTTGCCTTGAGAAACCAGCGGGTTGGCTGTCTGCGACCAGCTATTGAAGTCGCCTTCCACGAATACCGAGGTGGCGTCGGGCGCCCAGACTCCGAAGCCGGCTCCGCCGTCATAGGGAATGGAGCCCAGTCCGGGCGGCGTCGCTTGGGCGAAGAGCGAGCAGGCGGTTAGCAATAGGGCGGTATGGGTGGAAAAAATGTTCGGCATATGAAGGAAAGTTTAACTTGGAGTGAGCGAATGCGCGTTTCCGTGGCTGCGGGACCCCCTGCGGGGCATCGTCGAAAACTCACCGTGGGGTGGGCAATCATGCCCGCTGCGGCCAAGATTGGCCGCCCCACTACTCTTGGTTTTCAACTTATTGAGCGGCAATGGGATCTCAGATGAGCCTGGGCGAAACGTACGCTCGCCAAAGATCGGGTCTGGAGACCCTCTGCAGGCGTAGACGCCCGCCCCACCAAATGTCCAAACTCCAGAGCGGGACTTAGAAGTCCCGCCGGCACGCTAAAAGCGTGCGCCACGGCAGCGGCTTTTCATCGCATTTGGCGGGCAGAGCCGCGCGCGGCCATGCTTTATCATACGTGGTGAAGCGTGCATAAAGCGATGAAAAGCATTCTGACAGCATTGCTGCCGGCGCAAGCCGATTACACGATCCACGGAATGAAGTTGCCGGTTTACGTTTTCACCGTAATCGCCATGGCCGGACTGGCGCGAAGTTCGATTCATTTGCTGGCCCGCGATGGCGGCGCGGGAAGTATCGCGGGCCTGGATCTCTCGGCCGGTGAGCCGGGTATTATTCTTGCCTTTGCCCGATCCTCGAGACGCTTTTGCGGCAGTTGGTAGGACACATGAAGCCGGTAGTGTTTGCGCACACGCCACCCGGCAAGATCGGAAACTACATTATGTTGCCGCTGGCCGTCCTGATGCTTGCGTTGTCCGAGTTCACTGCTGCACGCCGCAGGCGGCGCAATCCGGCCGGCCCATGAGCAAGTGCTCGATCTGGCGTGCGATCCCGGCCGGCGTGCCGGTGGCATCTACGCGATGGCTGCCGCCGTTGCGGTAATACGCGATCACCGGGCTGGTGGCGTCGTGGTAAGCCTTCAGGCGCGCCAGGATGACCGGTTCGGTATCGTCCTCGCGGCGCATCAGCGGCGCATAATCGTCGTCGCAGATCTCGCCGTTTTTGGGCGGCTGCGACAGCATGTTATAAATGCGTCCGCAGCGGCCGCATTGCCGGCGCGCGGTAATGCGCGACACCAGCACTTGAGCCGGCACGTCCAGGTGAATGGCGATGGGCTTGGGCAGGCCCAGCTTTTGCACCAGGGCGTCGAGGAACGCGGCCTGTTCCAGCGTGCGGGGATAGCCATCCAGCAGGAAACCCGAGGCGCAATCCGGCTGCTGGATTCTGGCGGCCACGATCCTGTCGACAATCTCGTCGCCGACCAGGCCTCCCGATTTCAGGATGTTACAAGCCAGGCGGCCCAACTCCGTGCCGGCCTTGCATTCGGCGCGGAACATGTCGCCCGTGGAGATGGCGGGGATTTGGAAACGATGCGCTATCGAAGCTGCCTGGGTGCCCTTGCCGCAGCCGGGCGGTCCGAACAACAAGACGATCACATTGGCCTCCCAATACAAGATAAACAGGTCTGATACTAGTATAGCATTTGGGCCGGCGCCGCCCGGCCGGAACCCGCCGCCTGAAAGAGGTTTGAAGGGTTTTTCGCACGCATCGCGCCGTATTAACTAGGCGGCCGTGGGACCGAATGCCGCCATCGTTCCAGGGGGGCACTCGAATATGCCGACGAGATCGTCTGTTTTTTCCACACTTATAGCAGTCTACTGCACGGCTGCCGCGCTTGCGCAGACCGCGGCCAATCCGGCCACATCGGTACCGCGGCTGGTGAAGTTCACCGGCACGCTGACGGAAGCCGGCGGCAAGCCGCTGAGCGGGGTCGTCGGCGTGACGTTCTCGCTGTACGAAGACCAGGAAGGCGGCGTGCCGCTCTGGTCGGAAACTCAAAACGTGCAGGCCGGCGCCAGCGGTGAATACACGGCGCTATTGGGTGCTACCCGGAACGACGGAATACCCGCGGATGTCTTTGCCTCAGGGTAGCGCTGGCTGGGCGTGCAGCCGCAAGGTGAAACCGAACGGCCGCGCGTCCTGATGACCAGCGTGCCCTACTCGCTGAAAGCCGTGGACGCCGAGACGCTGGGTGGACTGCCCGCTTCGGCGTTCGTGCTGGCGGCGGGATCCCCAACCGGCGCGGCGCATGCCGTGGCCGGCCGCGAAAGCGTCCCGGCCGAACCCGGCAAGTCCGCCGCCACCCACCTCGCCGTCGACGGCACCGGCACGGCCGGTACGATTCCTGTTTGGACCAGCAGTACCGAATTGGGAGATTCGCTGATCGTGCAGAGCGGCGGTTTGGTGGGTATCGGCGGCACGGCGGCCGGGGATCAGTTCTACGTAACCACGACCACGGGGAGCGCCATCAAAGGCGCTACCAGCTCAACCGCCGCCGGGGTGGTCGGTTCCAATGCGGCCACGGATGGGGTTGCCTATGGCGTATATGGCTCGACAACGAGCGGCGCGGGTAACGGCGTGTACGGTATCGCGAACGCGGCGAGCAGCACGGCCGCGGCCGGCGTAAAGGGCCTCTCCAACGCGGCGAGCGGCGTTACGGCCGGCGTATATGGCCTGGTGTCGAGCCCCGCCGGGTACGGCGTGGAGGGAAGGGATAACGCCACGAGCGGCTATCCAATAAGGCGTCCTCGGCATAATTGTGGGTCCGGCGGGCGCGGGAGTGCAGGGTCAATCCATTGCCACGAGCGGCTCGGGAGTAGGCGTATATGGCTCGACTGCCGGTTCTTCGGGTTGGGGTGTGGAGGGTAATGCCGAATCCACGAGCGGCACTAACATCGGCGTATATGGCGTGACCGCGAGCACCGCAGGGTACGGTGTGGAAGGCAAAGCTACGGCCACCACGGGCGCTCCCATCGGCGTGTATGGCACGACCGCCAGTCCCACCGGGGCGGGGGTCAGCGGCATAAACACGTCCACCACCGGGGGAAATGCCGTGCAGGGTTATTCGCTCGCTACATCCGGCAATGGGATTGGGGTGGTCGGCCAAACCGCGAGTCCCAATGGGGCGGGTGTTAACGGCGTAAACACCAGCACCACCGGTGGAAATGCCGTAGAGGGTTTTTACGTCTCCAGCACCGGCAGCGGCACCGGCGTATACGGCCAAAGCGCCAGCGGCGCCGGACTGAGCGGCAACGCCACGGCCGCCACGGGCTACAACTGGGGTGTATACGCCCAAAGCGCCAGCACCCAGGGGCAGGGCGTTTATGGGCTCGCCAGCGCCACGTCCGGCTATAACATCGGCGTATTCGGCTACACCAACAGCACCGGGGGAGTCGGCGTGCAGGGCAGTTCTCCCGGCGTGGCGGTTGCCGGAATCAACCAGACATGCGACTCGTCGGGAGCTTGCACCACGATCACCGGAACCGCGGGCAAGTTTATGACGGCCGAAGGAGGCACGATTCTGCAGGGTGTCGGGGCCGGCAATAGTGAAGTGTTCTCGGTTAATTCGTATGGCGACGCCGTTTTTAACGGCAACGTGGAGATCGATGGCTCCCTGTCGGTGGTCCTCGATGTATCCAAAGGCGGCGGCTCGTTCAAGATCGACCACCCTCTCGATCCGGAGAATAAGTATCTCTCCCATTCCTTCGTCGAAAGTCCGGACATGATGAATATCTACAACGGAAATGTGGTCACCGACAGACGGGGCTTCGCGACGGTGGTTTTGCCCGATTACTTCGAAGCCCTGAACCGCGACTTCCGCTATCAGCTTACGGTGATTGGCCAATTCGCGCAGGCCATCGTTTCGAGCGAGATCGGCCAGGGCCGTTTCACCATCAGAACCAATCGGCCCAAGGTGAAGGTCTCCTGGCAGGTCACCGGCATTCGCCAGGACGCCTACGCCAACGCGCACCGCATCCCTGTTTCGGAAGACAAGCCGCCCGCCAAACGGGGCGCCTATCTGCATCCCGACGCGTATGGCCAGGGCGAAGCTAGTGTTTCCGGCTCGCGCCGTTGACCGGTCCCTTGACAAAGACGTGCGCGCGCCTACCGCTCAACTTTCGGCGCGCGAAGAGCGGGACCTGAAAATCCCGCCGACACGCCCACCTGTGACACCATTGCCGCTCAATAAGTTAGCGGTTGTTTTTTTGGAGCCGCAAAGATGATGAAAACCAAAAATAGTGGGGCGGCCAATCTTGGCCGCAGCCGCTTTCCAGCCGGCTTAGCCGCCTGAAAAGGCGGCTGCGGGCAGGATTGCCCGCCCCACGGTGAGTTTTCGACGGTGCCCCAAGCGAAGTCACACGATAGTTCAAACCGGCCCGGTCGGCGGCCCGCTAAAGCGCGCGCCACTCGCTGTACACCGCCCGCTCGAAATCGCCCAGGATCGCGACCGCTTCTTTGTCCACAAACGGCAGGAACTGCATCATCACCACCGCGCAAAGGGATCGCTTGGGATCGATCCAGAAGAACGTATTGAAGATCCCGGCCCATGCCAGGCTGCCGGCCGAGCGTCCGCCGTTGTATGCGGTGGTATTGATCAGGAATCCCAGCCCCCACTTTTCACCGGCTCCAGGCTGCATATCCACATCGCTCGAAAAGTCCGGGCGGAAGCTCTTCATCTTGCCGGCCGTCGCGGCGCCGATCTGGTTGATCTCCATGCTCTCCACGGTCGCCGGCTCAAGGATACGGACATTGTTGCTCGCGCGCCCCTTGCCGAGAATCATCTGCATAAACCGCACATAATCGCCGGCGGTGGTATACAATCCGCCGCCTCCGCTGAATTCTCTGGGAGCGCGCGGGGGGACACGCGCATTCGGCTTGAGCGATCCATCGGGCTGCCGCGAATATGCCGTAACCAACCGGTCGAATTTCGAGGCCGGGACAAGGTAGCTTGTATCCCTCATCTCCAACGGTCCCAGAATCCTGGCCTGAAAGTACGCTTCGAGGTTCATGCCGCTCACCGCTTCCACCAGCCGTCCGGCCCAATCGACTCCCGAACCGTACTGCCAGCGCGTGCCCGGTTCAAACATCAGGATGGGGGCCTCGGGGCCGGCCGTTTTGGCGTGCGAGTTGTAGCGGAACATCTGTGCGTCCCAGATGTCGTAACAGAGCCCGGATGTATGTGTGAGCAAATGCTTCAGCGTCACGGGCGTTCGGGCGGCCCGCAGGATCGGTGCGCCAGTCTGGGGTTCGAAGCCTTCCAGGACTTGCAGCTTATCGAGCTGCGGCAGGTATGCTGAAACCGGCACATCCAGCTTCAGCTTGCCTTGCTCGACTAGTTGCAGAGCGGCGACGGTGGTGACCGGCTTGGTCATGGATGCGATGGTGAAGATCGAATCGGCGCCGACTGGCGGACCGGATGAATCCCGGGTGCCGAAAGCGCCCGAATAGAGGGTGCGGCGATCGGTGGCAACCATAGCCACGATAGCCGGAATCTTTCTTTGCGCAATTCCCGAGCGCAAGACCGCATCGATCCTGGCTGTCTGGCTGATTGCGCCGCGGAGCCATTCGCACGGGGCGCCCAGCGCGAGCATGCCCCCGAGTTCCCTCCGATTGATATGCCGCATTTTGCCCACTCTACTCGATGTCGCGCAGTTCTTCAAACAAAGCCTGAAACGTCTGGACTGCTTCGTGGACTTCGGAATCCCCGGTTTTTTCTCCGAAATAGGCATTGGCGAAAGGACCGATCGGCACCCAGGTGGTCTGCAGCACGCCCTGCATGCGATCTGCGATCTCGCGAGTGGCGTGCGCCCGCGTATCGCGCACCAGCGCAAGCTGGCCCAGCGCCACGTTCGGCTTGCGCCACGGGCAGGCGACCACGCGGAATCCCTCCATGGCGAAATAAGCGATCGACGGCAACACCTTCTCGTAATGCCAGTCGCAGATGACGATGTCCTTCGGGACCGCGCGAATCGCATCCTGGGTGCCGTTCATGCTGGCTTCCCATTTACCCATGCCCGTGGTGGCTCCATCGAGGAAGCGATCGCCCCAGATCCACAGGGTACGGCCGGATTTGGCCAGATGGTCGTCGAGGGCGGTCACTTCGCCGGCGAACAGATCCGATTTTTTCCTGCCTTTGCAGCGCGGGCAGTCGTCTTCACCGAGCAGGAAGATCTCGTCCATGCCGGCGTGAAAGGCATCCGCCCCGGTGGCCTCGACCAGTTCGTCGATCAGGTCGAAGACGATCTCATGCACTCTGGGATGCAGCGGGCAATAACTGCGGCAGTAGATCCCGGCGTTCCCCGGATATTTGCCGGGCGTTTCATCCAGTTCCGGATGCGCGCGCAGCAGCCCTGCCGTACTGGCGGCCCAGGACTGGTGCCCGAGACAATTGATCTGCGGAATCAGCCGTACGCCCGCCTGGCGGCACGCGGCGGCGATCCTGGCGACGTCATCCTTCGAGAGGGCGTCCGGGTCCGTCACCTCGGGCCGGCGCGTGAACTGGTAGTGATAATCGAATTCCATCACCAAGGTGTTGACACCCTCTTTCGGCAGCGCTTCGCGAATGAAGCGTAACGTCAGATCCACCTCGTCCGGCTTTGGCGCCATCACGTGCAAGCCGCGTATGGGCAGGGCTGGCGGCGCCGCGTGCAGGGCGAAAGCAGCCGTGCAGGCCCAGATTGCGCCCAGGGTTCGGGTTTTGATTTTCATGGTCGGAGCACTCCGTTTCCAACCCCCGCAGTGTAACGCCTGTCCAAGGCCAGCGTTAATCCGACCGCAAGGCGGCCATGGGATCGATCCTCGATGCTTTCCAGGCGGGAATGTAACCGGCGATCGCCGCAACCGCGATCAGAAGCGCTCCCACTTCCATAAATGTCAGCGGGTCGCCGCTGGTGATCCCAAACAACAGGCTGCCCAGCGCGCTCGACAAAACTCGCGATCCCGCCATCCCCAATGCGAGACCCAGCGCGGCCAATCCCAGGGTTCGGAACACGATGCGGCGTTGCAGGTCGCTGGCGGACGCTCCCAGCGCCATCCGGATTCCAATCTCCCGCACCCGTTGACTTACCGCAAACGAAATCACGGCGTAGATCCCGAGCGAAGCGAGTATCAAGGCGAACGCCGCGAATCCGGCCAACAACAGCACCAGAAACCGCCGCGGTGAAACGGCTCTGTCGACCAGGTCCTGGAGTGTCACAAAATCACGGACCGGCAGGTTCGGGTCGACTGGCCGCAGAGCCGTTCGAATCCCTGCAGCCAGACTATCCGATGGAAGCGCGGTGCGCACGACCAGTTGCATGGCCGCGTAGTCGCCGGTCTGCCGCATCGGCAAATACATTTCGGGCCCGCCCGCTTTTTCCAGAGCTTCGTGACGGATGCCGCCGGCTACGCCGATGACGCGGCGTCCCCCATCCGTGGTGACCATCTGTCCCAACGGATTCCGGCCGGGCCACAGCGTCCGGGCCAGCGTCTCGTTGACCACCACGACGCCTTCGCTCGATGCGCTATCCCTCTCCGTAAAGTCTCTGCCGAACCGCAACGGAATTCCAGCCGCCTCGAAATAGCCGTCGGTTACCACGCGAATGAATGGCTCCGGCGGCGGGTGGCCCTTCCCATAAACCTGTCCCACCGCGGAGACAGCCCAGGAGCGGTCGTCCCGCAGCGGCAGGACGTCGGTGATCCCGGCCGCCATGATGCCGGGAACGGAGCGGACGCGGTTCAGCACCTCATCGATGAAGGAGTTCTGCTGCGCGGCCGTGGCGATTCGGAAACTCGGGTCGATCCGCAGCGCGGCCGCCCGCTCCGGTTGAAATCCAAGATTCACATCCAGGACGCGCAGAAAGCTCCGGATCAGCAGCCCCGCGCCGACCAGCAGGATGCAGGCGAAGGCGATCTCGGAAACGACCAGGCCATCGCGGACCCAGGCATGCCGCCGGCCGCCGCTCGAACCGCGGCCGGCATCTTCGATGCCTTCACGAAGCGAGAGCCCCGCCACCCGTAGTGCCGGCAGCAGGCCAAAGAGTATGCCGGTAGCGACCGCCGCGAGCAACGTGAAAAGGAGCGCGCGGCCATCGATGCGAACACTCTCGAGCAGAGGAAGGTTGAAGGCATGCAGATGCGCCACTTCGCGTGTGCCGGCCACCGCCAGCGCCAGTCCCAAAACCGCGCCGCAACAAGATAGCGCCACGCTCTCCGACAGCATCTGCCGCAGGAGCCTGGAACGGCCCGCTCCTAATGCCGCCCGCATCGTCATTTCCTTTTGCCGCGCGCTTAACTTCGCCAACTGCAGATTCGAGAGATTCGCGCATACAATCAACATCACTACCGCGACCGCGCAGGACAGCACCAACAGAGCCGGGCTCACGGGCCCGCTCACGTGCCGCTCCAGCGGGGTCAGCCAGGGAACGATCGGGTTGCGTTCCGGATGCCGGCTCCCCAGTTGTTTTCCCAGGATCGTCAACTCGGCCTGCGCGGCCTGCAGGGTTACGCCAGGCTTCAGCCTTCCGATCACCTTCAGAATGTTGCCCGAAGGCTTGGCCTTGTCATTGAGCGGCCACGGAATGAAGATATCGACCGGAATGGCCGGCGCGAATATGCCGGCGAAATCAAAAGATGCGGGCATTACACCCACTACTATGACCGGACGATCGTTCAATGCCAGCTTGCGGCCCACCACGTTAGGGTCGGCGGCAAACCGCCTGCGCCAGCAGTTGTAGCTGAGCAGGGCGGCGGGCGGCGCGGAGTATTTCCCCCGGCATTCCTCCGCGGTGAACGATCTTCCGATGGCGGGCGCCACACCCAGCACCGCGAAGAAGTTGCCGGTTACCGGAACGCTGGTGATCCGTTCGGGTTCGCCGGCTCCCGTCAGTTGCTGATCGCCCGGGCGATAGAACCCGGACCAACCCGCAAGATCGGAGAACGACCGGTTCAAATCGCGGAGGTCCGCGTAGTGCTCGGTTTGGGTGGTGGTCCAGTCGTCGCCGTTCGAAATCCATACCAGCCGCGCGGGATCGCGAAACGGGAGCGGGCGCAGCAGCAGCGCATTGACTACACTGAAGACCGTGGAACTGGCTCCGATACCGAGGCCGGCGATGAGAATCGTAAACGCCGTAAACCCGGCGTGGCGCCGCATGCCGCGAAACGAGTGGCGTAAATCCTGCGCCAGGTCGCCCATCCAACGCGCGATCCAGGTGGCGCGCGCCTCTTCCGATTTTTGGGTCATGTTGCCAAACTTTCTGCGAGCCGCCGCACGCGCGTCCGCCTCGGACATGCCTTGCGCGGCCCACTCCTGCGCGATGGACTCGATATGGAATTCCATCTCTTCCCACAGCAGGCGCTGCCTGTCGCCGCGATCCATCCAATACCGTAAACGGCGTCGAAAGCGCCGCCAGCGTGAACCCGCGCGCATGCATTTCTCCGTATCGACTAAGCAAATCCCATAATGCGCGCCACCGCGCCGGTGACCTGACGGTAACGGGCCGACTGCGCGGCGAGGTGTTTGCGGCCATCGGAAGTCAGCTTATAGAAACGGGCGCGCCGGTTGTTGGCCGAGAGGGCCCATTCGCCCTCGATCCAGCCATTCAACTCAAGCCGCTGGAGAGCGGGGTAAAGAGAGCCTTCTTCGACGCGCAGCAGGTCGCCGGACAATTGCTGAATCAGTTGCGCGATCGCATACCCATGCAAGTGACCCTGCGTCAATATCTTGAGCACGAGCATGTCGAGAGTGCCCGGCAAGAGGTCGGCCTTCGGTTTTCCGGTTTCCATAGACGGTCTGATTATAGGACGCCTGGGATTCCGGCCGGTTAGCTTGTGAATAGACAGTTTTTATTCAGCCAGGCTTTGGGAGGCCCATCGGTTTCAAGCGCGTCTCAAAGTCTTACTCCACGGTACCGGCCCTGGCGGTTGCCGCCGGCCTGGCGTTTAAACCTACGGGACGAGCTCGAAGACTGTCCCCTCGTTGCCCGCACCGCCTATAAGCGTAGTGCCATAGAGCGCACCCGCGGGGCCGAGGGTGAGTGCGTCCGGCGTGTCCCCGTCGGCGACGCCGCCGGTGAAGCTATGGAGCACCAGTTCTGTCCAGGGGTCGCCCTGCGATGGGGGTGGAATCATCTCGAAGATCGTGCCGAGGCCGCTCGCCCCGCCCGACCGCGTGGTGCCATAGAGAACGTCGCCAGGCCCGAGCACCAGGGTGGAATTAGGTTGGTAGCCGTCGCCAGTAGCGGCTCCGGTGAATGCGTGCAGAATCGTTTCCGTCCAGGCGCCCCCCGGCGAGGCCGGCGGGTCCAGTTCGAAGACTGTTCCGCAGCCATCCCGGCACCCAGCCGGCGTGTCGCCTCCGTACTCCGTCGTGCCGAAGAGCGCGCCGTTCGGCCCGATAATTACCCCGCCCTGCGGCAGGTTACCATCGGGCGGCTCCCCGAAGCTGTAGAGGAGCTTTGCCGACCAGCCGCCGCCCTGCACCGCAGGGGGGAATAGCCCGAGCATTGCACCGGCGCCGGTGACGCCGCCGTAGGCCAGTGCACCGTATAGGGCGCCGTCGGCGGACCGGGCCAGGCTGCCGGCGGTTCCGCTTCCGCCGATGCCTCCCGGAAAGTCGTAGAGTGCCGCCTCGGTCCACGGAGTGCCGCCGCCGGGGGGTGCTGTGACGCTAAACACTGCGCCGTTCTCCGCCGTGCCGCCGGCCGTCTCGGCACCGTAGAGAGTCCGATCCGGGCCAAGCGTCAGACCCACCGAGGGCCCGGCCAGCCCGTTATCCGCTCCCGTGAAGTAGTAGAGGATGGTCTCGCGCCAGTATCGGTTCGTTCCAGTCGGAGGGTCTAATCTGAACACGGTTCCGGAGCCGTTGGGGCCGAATCCAGTGACGCCGTAGAGCGCTCCGCCAGGTCCTAACAGCAGGCCAGCGCTGGGTTGGTTATCCTCCTTCTGATTGCCGAAGCTGTAAATTGCGTTTTCGGTCCATGCGCCCCCAGGCGACGCCGGCGGAATTAACTTGTAAGCAACCCCGAGATTGGATGCTCCACCGAGCGGCGTTGTGCCGTAGAGTTCCCCTTTCGCGCCCACGACCACGCCGGACAGGGGCGACCACCCGCCTCCGGTGTTCCTGGTGAAGCTGTGCAGGATGGTGAGCGTCTGCCCCTGCATGGGGAGCCCCGCGACCAGCACGGCGCTGAGAGCGTGGATCGCGGCTTGAAGTTTAGGCATGTCTTTTGCCCTTTCGTGTTCTGGGTTAGTGGTTAACCTGTATCCCGCTGAGCGCTCCGGCTGCCAAGCAGCTCATAGCCCATTGCGAGAGGACGGCGGCCATACGGCTACTCGCCGCGCTGAACTGGCGGTTCTGCATAGCGGTGGTAGCGTTGGCGAGCGTGCTGTCGAACCAGACGCGCCCGTGCCCGCCGCTGGGCAGCACCGGCTGAACGGCCGAGAGTAGGTCAAGCGCCCCACCAAGGGCGGTCGAAACCGTCAGCGAGGAAGCCGTGCACGAGGAGGCGGTTCCGTTTGTGACGGTTCCGGTGGTCGGCGCGGCGGTAAAGCCCGAACCGGCGTTCGTGACCATCAACGGCGCGCCGCCCGCGATCGTGTTAGGGCCGGTTAGCTGAACGGAGGCCACCACCGCCGTGCCCCCCCCGGCGCCGGAAAGGTGATGATGCAGGTCTGCCCGGCGGAGCCCGTCGCGCTGAGCCCGGACCCGTACGCGCCGCTTGCGATGCCGGCTTGCGTCACCACGCTGACGGCTGAGAGGCTGCCCGCTGAGGTGATGTTGCCTAGATTATCGACCGAGACGACGGTCTGCCCGAGCGCCGGGAAGGCGATTAGGAAAGCTACAAATCCACGCACCGTTTTAGGGTTGCCACGCAGTCCGAAACGCGACAGCGCCGAGCCCTCCGCCGGCTAGCAGGCCGAAGCGGTCCGTGTAGACGTCCCCACCTGGTACTATGGGCCGGCCCCCGTCGTTTGTCAAGGGAATTCGACGAGCCGCGTGTGCGACTTGGGTGGGGCAGATCGCTTCGTTTCCTTTTTTGTGGCATAAGTCTGAGTGTTGTAGATTACTCAGAAGACAGGAGTACCACATGCCCGATTCTTTGTCCGCTCTGGAATCCGAACGCTCCCGAATCCTCCGCCAGATCAGCACTCTGGGCAATCTCCGGCCGGGTTCCATTTGTGCCGTCGTTCGTCGCTGCGGAAAGCCTACGTGCCACTGTGCCAAGCGAAGCGACCCCGGCCACGATCCGCAACTCCGCCTCAGCCGCACTGTCAAGGGAAAGACCGTAGCCGAGTCCTTTTCGTCCCCTGCCGCCTTCCAGAAGGCGCAGGCGGAGGTCCACGAGTATCAGCGTCTGCAAAAGCTTTGCACCGAGTTGGTGGACGTCAACGAAAGGATCTGCCGCCTGCGGCCCCTGCAGAGGGACACGGAAAAATGGAGCGCAGAGGAAAAAAACGGCTGCTGCAGTCCATCAAGAAATCACGCGTGAATTAGACACCCTGTTGCCACGCATCTTCGCCGAACGACGCAAGGCTGGCGACCTGGACGTGGAGGCCGTGGAGTTGGCGTTTCGAACTGCGCTGCACTCCGCCGGCGCAGCGGGTTTGAGCGAACTTCTCCAGCAGACTGGACCAATTGCGACCACGGTGCCTTGCGCATGCGGCAGTCAGGCCCGCTACAAGGATAAGCGCCGCAAACCGATCCTCACGGTGCTGGGTCCTGCCTACATGCTCCGCGCCTACTACTGGTGCTCCCGCTGCCGGCAAGGGCAGTTCCCCCGCGGACATGGCCCGTGACATCGCAGATACCGAGTTCTCTCCGGGAGTGCGCCGCATGCTGGCCTTGGTGGGCAGTGAGTGTTCCTCGTTCGATCACGGACGACAACAAATGGAACTGCTGGCCGACCTGGAAGTCACGGCTAAGGCCGTGGAACGGGTGACGGAAACGATCGGAGCTGACATTGCCCGCTGCCAACAACAGGCCATTCAGCAAACCATGCAATTGGAACTACCCGTCGCCGTGGGTCAACCAATCTCCAAGATCTATGTACAAATGGATGGCACGGGCTTGCCGATGGTGGCCAAAGAGACTGCGGGGCGTAGCGGAAAGGGAGAAGACGGGCGAGCACACACGCGCGAGGCCAAGCTCGGTTGTGTCTTTACTCAGACCACCGTCGATGACCAAGGGCGGCCCCTGCGCGATGAGGCTTCCACTACTTACACGGGGGCTATTGAAACGGCTGCCGAATTCTCCCGTCGGATCTACACGGAAGCGCATCAGCGCGGTTGGGGCCGAGCGCAAGTCAACGTCGTTATGGGAGACGGCGCCGATTGGATTTGGAACATCTGCCAAGAACAGTTTCCCGGTGCTATCCAGATCGTGGATCTCTATCATGCTCGCCAGCATCTGTGGGATCTCGGCGGCAAACTTCACCCCACCGACCAGAGATCCAAACAAAAGTGGGTACCGGCTCACCAGCGCCTCCTGGACAAAGGCAAGATTGAAAAACTGGTCGCCAAACTGCGGACGCTCGCCTCGGAAAATCCCGAGTTGGCAGCAGCGGTCCACACGGAGGCCAACTACTTCGAGCGGAATGCCGAACGTATGGCGCTATCCGAAGTTCCGCAAGCAAAACCTCTTTGTGGGATCCGGCGTCGTCGAGGCTGGATGCAAAACCGTAATGGGGTCTCGCCTCAAGCGCTCTGGCATGTTCTGGACCGTTCGAGGAGCCAACGCCGTTATCGCGCTCCGCTGCTGTCGCCACAGCCGCCAGTTTGAAGACTACTGGGAGCACCGTCGTGGCTGATTATTTGCCCACTCCGTGTCGCACACCCCGACGAGCCGCTCCGGCCTCCCGGCCACGCGCTGTGGTCGACCTGCCGGGAGGATGGTAGGCCCGCACACGGCTGGCGCCGGTGCGACCTCTTTGCCGCCGACCGCGCGGATCAGGCATCCTAAGAGAAGTGCCCCTGCTGCGGTTCAAGCGCGTCTCAAAGTCTTACTCCACGGTACCGGCCCTGGCGGACGTGTCGCTGGACGTCGCGCGCGGCGAGTTCGTCGCGTTGGTTGGGCGCAGCGGCTGCGGCAAATCCACGCTGCTCAATGTCGCGGGGGCCATGGACTTTCCGACCTCCGGTGAGGTGGTCCTCGACGGCGTGGTCACATCGTCGCTGGGCGAGGCCGCGCTGACGCGCCTGCGCCGCGAGAAGGTCGGCTTCATCTTCCAGTCGTTCCAGTTGCTGGCGTCGCTGTCCGCGGTGGAGAATGTTGAACTGCCGTTATTGCTGGCGCGACGCGCGGGGGCGCGGATGGCCGCGCTCGACCGCCTGCGGCAGGTCGAAATGGAAGACTATGCCGCGCGCATGCCTTACCAG
>Ga0187871_10001843_pt1 | contig 17976 bp, 10 predicted proteins | sample June2016WEW_16_1_FD_132988 | JGI IMG/M metagenome (GOLD analysis project Ga0187871, IMG submission 132988) | Peatland microbial communities from SPRUCE experiment site at the Marcell Experimental Forest, Minnesota, USA - June2016WEW_16_10 | ecosystem: Environmental > Terrestrial > Soil >...
CAACGACATAAGGCTCGACTTTGTAGGTGGCGATCTGTTGTGGCGTTGCGCTGTGATGGACGGGATTGAGCAGCGCAAAGAGCTCCCATGCGCGTTCGTTTTCTCCCAGGAGCGCGAAGGCCAAGGCCGTCCAAATCGCGGCATGAGTGTATTGGCCGCCGTTCTCGCGCACGCCGGGGATGTAGCCCTTGATATATCCGGGATTGAGCGACGACTTGTCGAATGGAGGTTCAAACAATTGAACCAATCCCGCGTCGCGGCGGATCAGATGCAGATCCACGGATTCCATCGCCTGGCTGGAACGCTCTGGATCGCCTGCGCCACTGATCAGCGACCAACTTTGCGGCAGGGAATCAACCTGGCATTCCGGATTGGTTTGGGAGCCGAGCGGTTCGCCACTGTCGAAGTAGGCGCGGCGGTACCAGTGGCCGTCCCAGGCGTGTTGCTCGATGTTCTGTTGCAGTTGCCGTGCCTGGGCGAGGCATCGTTCGGCAAAAGCGGGATCGCGGTGCGCGCGGGCCAACTGTGCAAACTGGGTGAGCACGTCGTAAAGAAAGAAGGCCAGCCAGACACTTTCACCGCGTCCCTGGTTTCCCACCCGATTCATGCCGTCATTCCAGTCGCCGCAACCCATCAGAGGCAATCCGTGCTCGCCGAATTTGAGTCCTCGCTCGATGGCGCGCACGCAATGTTGGTAAAGAGTGGCCGACCCTTCGGAGCAGTTCGGCAGATCATAGTAAGATTCCTCTTCCGGCTTGACCGGCCGGGCTTCAAGGAAGGGGATCTTTTCGTCGAGCACCCCGGTGTCCGCGATACACGAAACGTAACGGCAGGTGGCGTAAGGCAGCCACAGGTAATCATCGGAAATATGCGTCCGCACACCGCGCCCGGATGGGGGATGCCACCAATGCTGCACGTCGCCTTCGCGAAATTGACGCGCGGCGGAGCGGAGCAGATGTTCCCGCGTCAGCGCCGGCTCGGCATGCACCAGGGCCATTACGTCCTGCAACTGGTCCCGGAATCCGTAGGCGCCGCCGGATTGATAGAATCCAGTCCGGCCCCAGAGCCGGCAACTCAAAGTCTGATACAACAGCCAGCCGTTGGCCATCACATTGACAGATGGATCAGGCGTCTCCACGTTCACCGCGCCGAGGGTTCGATCCCAATAAGTCCAGACCCCTGCGAGCGCCACGCGGTTGGCGTCGGCCCGGCGAAAGCGGCGGATCAGATTCTGCACGTCGGCGGCGTTCCGTCCGACACCGAGGCGGAAACTCGTTTCCCGTTCCTGCCCATCCGCCAAATTGAAGGAAACTTGCACCGCGCCGCACGGGTCCAGCCCCGCGCCGACTTTGCCGGAAAGGCGGGCGCCTTTCAGCGCCGCCGGCTGCGAGAGGCTTCCGTTTCTGCCAATAAACTCTTTGCGGTCTCCCGTCTGAGACCGCGCGGCCTCATTCACGTCCAGGAAGACCAGGCGATCGGGGAACTCGGTGTTGTAATAATTGCGCGCCAGCAACGCGCCGGTCTTGAGGTCCACTTCCGTTTGCACATGGAGCAGGCTTTTGTGCCGCAAGTCGCCCAGCACCCATTCCCAGTAACCGGTGACGGACAAACGGCGCAGACGCCCCGAAACGTTGCGTGTTTTCAAGACCGTAAATTTCACCGGGGCGTCCATCGCCACATAGACCCACAACTCGGAGGCGATGCCGTTTTCGGTATGTTCGAACACGGTGTAGCCGAAACCATGGCGGATGACATAGGGCGTGGTTCCGCGCGCCGGCAACGGCGTGGGCGACCAAAATTGGCCGGTCTGTTCATCGCGGATATACAGGGCCTCGCCAGTGGTGTCCTGAACGGGATCGTCGCTCCAGGGCGTCAGTCGAAATTCATGCGAGTTTTCCGCCCAGGTGTAAGCCGCGCCGCTCTCCGAAACAACCGTCCCGAAATTCGGATTGGCCAGCACATTGACCCACGGCGCCGGCGTCATTTGGCCGGGCTGAAGGGTGATGACGTATTCGCGGCCGTCTTTGGTAAAGCCGCCCAAGCCGTTCTGAAAAATCAACTCGCGTTGCGGGAGCGGCGCGGGAGAGTCGGCGGACCGGGAACGGGTGGGTGTCAGGGCCGGGACCAGCGGCTCCAATACACTTCGATGTTCCATTTGTTCGGCCAAGGTTCCCTTTTCATCGTCCAAGACGATGCGCGCCGCGGCTTGCAGCAGCACGCGGTCATCGTTGGGAATTTGTTCGAGGCGCCGGACGAAGATGCCGCCCGGCTTGTCCATCATTTGCGCTTCAATTCCAGACGAAATCAAACTGGTGATCCGGTCCTGCAAGGACTGCCGGTAAACCGAAACATCCTCGTTCAAGATGACGAGATCCACCGTCAGTCCCTTCATGCGCCAGTAGGAGTGCGCCCGGATCAGTTGCCGGACGATCTCGATCTTCTCCGCATCGCTGATTCGGAGCAGGATAATCGGCGCATCGCCGGAGATGCCATAACTCCAAAGGCCGCTTTGGCCGCGACGGTTGTTGAGCAACACGCCCGGGTTGGCCCGGCGGGCGGGATCGGCATAAATCAGCGCGCCGGCCAAACGGCCATAGAGTTGGGCTTCCGCCTCCGAAACGTTGAGTTGCCGCAAGGTCACCTGGCTGTGGGTCCAGGCTAGGTCGAAGGCGCGGTCGGCCATGCGGGAGCTTTGATATTTCTCCAAGTGCGCCAACGCGGCTTCCCGGCTTTCTGTCACGCCAAGAACAAAGTCAATGATGGCGGTTTCATGGGGCGGCAATGTTACCGTGCGCCGCAATGAAATGATGGGATCGAGCACCGAACCGGCGGTGTTGGACAATGGCGAAACGCCCAGCACCGCGGCCGGCTTGGCCAGGGTTCCGCCGCGTCCGACAAAGCGGAAGCGGTCCGTTTCGCAAGAGATTTCCCCCTGTTCTCCACCCTGGCCCACCATCAGGTGCAGCAGCCACGGCGGCTTTTCCTCCTGCGAACGGGCGCGGCGAGTGCAAAGACTGGCGGAGGAGCTTCGCACGAATTCTGTTTGCACAAAGAGATTGCTGACAGCCGGGTGTGCCGCGTCCGCATCCGGAGTGGCGAGCACGACTTCCGCGTAACTGGTCACTTCAATGAGGCGCGCCACGGAGGATCGATTGGTCAAGGTAATGCGCCGCAACTCCACGTCGTCTTCCGGCGACACACTGATCTCGGTGTGGATGTCCAGGCCGGCATGACGTTGCCTAAACTCCGCCCGCGACTGCGTGAAGATGGCTTCGTAGCCCTTGGTCGCGCACAAGGTGGGTTGATGCGCGGCAGACCAAATATCTCCAGTCGCCAGATCGCGCAGATAGACAAAAGTCCCCCAGCAATCGCGCGTGGCGTCCTCGCGCCAGCGGGTGACCGACAGATCGCGCCAGCGGCTATAACCACCGCCGGCGCTGCTGATGACGACATGATAGCGACCGTTGGACAAAAGATGGACTTCAGGCGCGGGCGGGGTGGGATTGGTGAAAACGCGCATGACGGCTTCGCCGTTTCCGGAGAGCGTCCGCGATTCCTTCGATTTCAAATCCTCGGAGAGCACACTCGCGGCGGTCTTGGGCACGCGCTCCTGCAACAGCAAGTCCGCCGCCTTGAGCAACGGGCAGGCCATGAAACGTCGTTGCATGGGGCAGCCCTGCAACAGATTGACCAGTGCCAGCAGGCTCATCCCTTGATGATGGGCCATGAAGGAGAGGATGGTGGCGCTCTTTTCGTCCGGCGGCAGGCGCGTCGGTGTGTAATCTACCGCCTCGAAGAAACCGTAAGGGCCTTCGCGCCCCTCAACCGCCAGCCGTTGCAAGTTATCACACGCTTCCCGGGGTGCGATCATCAGCGCCAGGGCGGTGGCGTAAGGGGCAACCACCAAATCCTCGGCCAAACCCCGTTTCAAACCCAGCCCCGGCACGCCGAAGGCGCGGTATTGGTAGTTCAATTGCACATCCGTCCGGTTGTACCCGGATTCGGAAATGCCCCACGGCACGCCGTGCAATTTCCCATACTCGATTTGTTGCTGCACGGCCCCTTTGCAGGTGTGATCGAGGAGCGTGTTCTCATAATTGGGCATGACCAGCAACGGCATCAGATATTCAAACATTGAGCCGCTCCACGATACAAGAATCGGCCCGCCCCGCGCCGCGACGAGCAGACGGCCCATCGAGAACCAGTGGTCTTGCGGAACTTGCCCCAAGGCGATGGCGACGTAGCTGCACAAGCGCGCCTCCGAGGCCAGCAGATCATAAAAGCTGTTGTCACACCGGCGTTCGCTGACATTGAACCCGGTGGAAAACAAATCCCGCGCCGGGTCGAACAGAAAAGTGAATTCCATCGCGGCCATCGCATCGCTTTGCGCGGCCAGGGTTTCCAACGCCTGCAGGCGCTGGCGGGCATGGTCCCCGGCTTCGCGCGCGCAGCGCGAGAGTTCCGTGAGAAATCTCTGTTCTTCGTTCCGGGTTTGGGCAGGTTCCGTTGGAAGGTCTTGCAAGGCCGCTTCGATCAACGGACAAAGCGATTGCTCCACCATCGCGAGCGCGCGCAAGGTGGGCGCCTGGTCGAGTTGGGCGAGTTTCTCCGCCAACCCGGCGGAGGCCGAAGTGAGGGGAATCTCAACTTCCATCGCAACCAAGGAAGGAGGAGTTGGAACCACCTGGCCGCGCCTGCCGCCAAGCGGGTTTGGCAATGGCAGCCAAGGCGCGAGGGAAAGCAGGTCCTCCAAATGATCCTGGCAATCGCGCTTGAGAGTTTCGGCCCACCCCTTGAGTTCTTCCTCCGCGTCCGTCAGGGAAGCAGCAATCTGAGCCGCCTGTTCCGCCACCCTTTTTAGCAAAGCAAACGCCGCGCGCATGCTTGAAGGAGCTTGCTCCAATTCCGCGTCGAGCTTCGCCAGCGCCGCGTTTTCCGGGGCCAAATCTCTCAGAACTTCCACGGTGTCGCGCAGACCGGCAAAAACTTGGGGCGTGAAGATTTTTTCATCGCCCTGTTCCCTCAGTCCGGAGCCGAGGGTCAGCAAATGTCCCGCCAGGTTGCCGCTGTCCACGCTGGACACATAGAGCGGCAGGAGGGGCCGCAGCGTTCGGGTTTCATACCAATTATAGAAATGCCCGCGATGGCGCTCAAGTCGTTGCATCGTGGCAAAAGTGTCCTGTGTTCGTCGAATCAAACCGCCCGCAGACAGATAACCCATATCCCGCGCGGCCAGATTGGCGAGCAGCGCCAGGCCGATATTCGTCGGCGAAGTCCGCGAAGCGATGGTCGGCGCCGGAACTTCCTGAAAATTGTCCGGCGGCAGCCAGTTCTCTTGCGCGGTGACAAAGGTCTCGAAAAAATGCCAGGTCTTGCGGGCGGTGTGCCTGAGAAAAGTCAATTGCTCCGCCGTCAAATCCGGTTCCAGGGATTCAATGGGCTGGCTGACCCGCCAGGCGATCCACGGAGCCGCCAGCCAAAGGCCAAGGATCGGCAGCGCCAAAGACAGTTGGGCCGGTTGCATGGCGGCCAGGAAAAACCCCACCGCCACCGCGATGGCGGGGGCGACCCACATGGTGGCATAAAAGCCGGGCAAATCGGCGCGCGTTGTCCGTTCGGAATCACTTGACGTTTGCCATTCCAGGAGCCGTTTGTGCGTCACCAGCAGACGCAGCAAAGTCTTTCCGATCGCGTCCAGGCTGATAAAGGCGTCATAAGGCAGAAAGGCCAGCGTGAGAAAGATCTGGCAAATCTGCCGTCCGCACGACCGGGCCACTACCCGCAGATGCATCGCCCACGGCAGATCAGCCGGCTTGCGACATATGCCGGCCAGCGCCGCCAATAATCCGGGCAGCGTGATGATCGAAACGATCAGCAGCGATCCCAGGGCGCCCAGTTGAGGAAGGAGCAGCCAATTGCCCAGCAACAAGAGCGTCAGGGCAACGGGGACCAGACTGCGCCTCAAATTGTCAAAAATCTTCCACTGTGACAGCACGGAAAGCGGATTGGCAATCCGCCGGGCATCGGCCCCTGGAACCCGCGGCAGGAGCCATTGCGTGATTTGCCAATCGCCGCGAATCCAACGGTAACGCCGGTCAACGTCCACGTTGTAGCGGGAAGGATATTCTTCGTAGAATTCCACGTCGCTCACCAGGGCGGAACGGGCATGACACGCTTCCAATAAGTCGTGACTCAGAACGGTGTTCTCGGGGAAGCGCCCATTCATCGCTTGCCGGAAGGCGTCCACATCGTAAATTCCCTTTCCGATAAACGAGCCTTCCCGGAACACATCCTGGTACACGTCCGACACTTCCCGCGTGTAAGGATCAATGCCCGCGTCGCCGGCAAAAAGCCGCACGAACCAGGATCGCCGGGCGCCGGGCAGACTCACACCGATGCGCGGTTGCAGAATGCTGTAGCCTTCGGCCACAATCCCGCGCCCGGCCGCAAAAACCGGGCGGTTCAACGGGTGGGCCATTGTTCCGACCAGTTGACGGGCGGCTTGGCGCGGCAATTGGGTGTCGGTATCGAGCGTGATGACATACTTGATCGCCGGCAAGATGGACGTCTCCCCCACAATCAGGGAGAAGCAACCACGAGAACCTCCACGAAGGAGGGCGTTGAACTCCATGAGCTTTCCTCGCTTCCGCTCGTACCCCATCCACAAGCCTTCCCCGGCGTTCCAGCGGCGCGGGCGATGAAACAAAAAAAACACGGACTGGTTCGCGGAAGGGTACTTCCGGTTGAGCATCTCGATTCCGGCTTGCGCCCGTTGCAGCAAAACTGGATCTCCCGGCAGAGTCTCCTCCGGGGCGTCGCGGAAATCCGTGAGCAAGGCGAAGTGGAGATGGGGATCGCGATTGGCCAGATGGTGAATCTCCAGGGCCTCGATGAGGCGATCCACCCCTGCCAGGCTCGTGAGCATAGTGGGAACAACCACCATCGTGCGGCATTCGGAGGCAATGCCGGAAGAAAAATCCAGGCGAGGGAGCAGGCGGGGTTTGACCAGCAGCGTGGACAGCCAGTTCATCAAAGCCACGGCCAGTTGGCTGGCGCAAAGCAGGAAAACAAGGGTGAAAAAAATGAGTTTCCATCCCTGCACTTCGACCGCCTGGGCCCGGAGTATGAACCCCAGCATGGCGAGCACAGTAAGCACCCCAATCCCTCCGGCATAAAACGTCAGCGGAAAACGGTGGATGCTTCGTTCGATGATGGTTCTCCAGGGCCGCCGCACCTTCACCAGGCGCCCCAGCATGGACTGGCCTTTGTCAATGAGATGGAAGCCCACATGGGCGGTCCGGTCCTCGCATCCTTTTTGCCGGGCGCTGTCCGCGGCCAGTTGGATGGCCCGCCGCGCGACATCCGCCTCGGAGAGTTGGCTGTGCCGGGCCAGGAACTCGACCGCGTGGCGATAGCGATCGCGGGTCGCAAAATCCATCTTGCTGTAAACCCCGGCCGGGTCGGTGCGCAATGTCTCCTCGACCAAACTGAGGGTCTCCACGAATTCCTTCCAATCCATGGCGCTTAAGAACCGAAGGCTGGTGATACTGTGGCTGACCGACACTTGGTCGGCGGCTTGATTTTGGCTCTCCAGCTGGACCAGTTGTTCGATGGACAATCCTTGTTCCACAAGCCGCTGTTCGAGCCAACTGCGCGCCAGATGTAACACCGGACTTTGGCGCGACAATCGCTGGCAGAATTCCGCCACGAACGAACTGGAGAGGGGAAGATCGGATTTCGCCATGTCCGCCACGACCATCACCAGATGCGACGAATTTTTTTCCGCCATCTCCTGCAAACGATCCACCCACCAGTCCGCCAGATCGCGATCCTCCCGGGCGATGGTCAACCGGGTGGCCACGCGCTGCAGATTCTCAATCAATCCCAGGCGCAGCATGATGGGAATGGCCCATAACTCGCCCAGTTTCAATGAACCCACCGTCTGGTAAGCGGCGATGAAGGCATGGAGCGGTCCCGCGTCAATCTGCGCGTCCACATGCGAGATCAATTCGAGCACGATGTCATAAACGCGCGGAAGCCCGGCCGAAGAGCTGTTCAAGAGGCGGGGCAACTCCCGGCTGTAGCCCCAGGGCAGATGCCGCCGGGCTAGCTGAATTTGCTCTTCGATCAGGTAGAAGTTGTCCAAAAGCCACTCGGCGGCGGGGGTGATGACGCGGCTTGGATTCACGGCCAGGGTTGCGCGATTGAAGGCTCTGAGCATGTCCTCGTTTTGGCCCAACCGAGCCAGCAGCCGGTTGGAACCCCGCCGCGTGACCACCTGGTGATTAGCTGCCAGAGCTTTGGCATGGCGCGCCAATTGCTCGACGCTGAACAACTCCGCCCGCAATGGCGCTTCGCCCGCGCTTGGGCGCGAACGCTCATGTGCCGCCCTCCAGTTTTGAATGCGCAATGGCAATGTCTGCATGTTGTTCTTACTTTTCATCGCAATTCCTGCAATGATCCTGCTCGCAGGAATTCATCCTCTTTGGCGTCTGCCGGCTTGCCCGGCGGCGTCCTGGCACACCCCGACGGTGTTCGTCTCCGCCGCAGGCGTTGATCAGGCCTATCGCATTATCGTTGCCCTTTTGGCGATGAGATCCACTAAGATCATACGCTTGAACCCCGACAGAAAATATGGGGTGTTATCCTTAGCCTTTGCATGGCGGTCATTTTATGTTGCTTCGACAAGTAATCGCATGGGGCCGAAACGCCGGTTCGCATGGCACAGCCATAGTGTGTCACGGGGTTGTTTCATATTTCACCCATCTGCTGGGTCGGTCCACGGGCGGCGCCATCAATCATCCTCAGTAGGGTTACACCCCATAGCGAAGTCCCGGCGCATCGCTTAGTGTCACCCGAATGTTAGAAGCAATCGCAGCAACAATTGAAAGAAAAAATACGACGAAAATGAAAACAAACAGCATCCTCTCGCTCTTCGTGGCCATGGGCGCTATTTTAGCCACCGCCACCCCGCTGCGGGCCTCCGACACGGACAGCCGCATTGAGTCCTCCGCCTCCAAGTCCTACGTGTTCAAAACCTATCTCAAGGACGATTCCATCAAAACTGTGTCCAAGGACGGCATTGTCACCTTGACCGGCACGGTCTCCGAACAGTCCCATAAGGCCCTGGCCCAGGATACGGTGGAAAGCCTGCCCGGAGTGAAAAGCGTGGACAATCAATTGAAGATCAGCGGCGAACAGCCCGCCGAACATTCCGACACCTGGATCAGCATGAAGGTCAAATCCGCCCTCCTGTTTCATCGCAACGTCAGCGGCACCGGAACCAAGGTTTATGTCAAAGACGGCATTGTCACATTACAAGGCGAAGCCAGCAGCCTGGCCCAAAAGGAGCTTACCACCGAATACGCCAAGGACATTGACAATGTCAAAGAGGTCAAAAACGAAATGACGGTTGCCAACACCCCGCCAGCGCCTGACTCGACCCTCGGCGACAAGATTGATGACGCTTCCATCACGGCCCAGGTCAAATCGTCCTTGATGGCTCATCGCTCCACCAGCGCCTTGCACACCAAAGTCTCAACATCGGACGGGGTCGTCACCTTGAGCGGCATTGCCAAAAACGCCGCTGAGAAGAGCCTTGTCACCAAACTCGCCACCGACATCAATGGGGTGACCAGCGTGATCAATAACATGACGATCACCGTGCCTGTGGTCTCCAATTAAAACGCCATTTCTCCGCTGGCTGGCGCCAAAGTGCGCCAGCTCGCGGTAAATAAGGAACAAAACAAACCGAAAGAAAAACATATGTTATACACAATTGCGGTCGTCTTAATCGTTCTTTGGCTGCTTGGTCTGGTGACAAGTTACACCATGGGCGGATTTATTCACATCCTGCTGGCCATTGCCGTTATCATGATCCTCGTCAACCTCCTTTCAGGTCGCAGGACCGTCTGATGGGCTTCCAATTGAGACAACAGAGCTGGAGATTCAACATGAACACAAAAACGATAGTTGCGGTTATTCTCGTGACTTTGGGCATTGTGGTGCTCGCCTACTCGGGCATCACCTTTAAGACACCGGGGAAGCCGATCGAGTTCCTCGGCATGCACATGGAAACGACCCACAGCCACTTTATCCCGCCCGTCGTCGGAGCACTTGCTCTTGTCGGCGGGATCGTGTTGCTGCTGGTGAAACCCAAATCCGTCTGATGAGCGAAGTCGAAACGCGTGCATAAACTCAAAACATGCGCGCCAACCGGGGTTCGCCAAACAAACTCACCTTCATGAAACATAATCATAACCACGATAATTCCCAGAGCGCCGGCCCCCATCTCGTGCCCGTTCGCTTTGAATTCACTCATCCGACGGCCCACACTGTTTGCGTCGCGGGCACTTTCAACGACTGGCACCCCGAAGCCAAAGCCATGCATCCTTCGGGGAACGGTCATTGGCTGAAGGATACAGCCTTGCCGCCTGGCAACTACGAATACTGTCTGGTGGTGGACGGGCATTGGATGGCCGACCCACTGGCCACCGAGTCGGTGCCCAACCCTTTTGGCGGGAAGAACTCGGTCTTAAGGGTGGCACATTCCCTGCAAACAGCATAGGCTGCCGTCTGGCAGTGGATCTGCGCGCCCAGGTTCAATGCATGGATGAAGCCCACAAAACCTCCCCCTTTTCCAAAGCGCTGCGCGGCGACACTTCCGTTAAGCTCATGATGGAAGAGCACAAGTATTTTCGCCGTCAGTTTGACGGTGGATCTAAACGAAAAACAATAAATCACACATTATTATGACGACACTCGAAGTCAAAGGAGACTGGAACATCACCAAAGGCAAGTTGAAGCAGAAGTGGGCCAAGCTCACGGACAGCGACCTCCAATACGTGGAAGGCAAACATGAAGAACTGGTTGGCCGGATTCAGAAACTCACTGGCGAAACCCGCGAAGCAGTGGAAAAAGTGATCAAGGATTCCTCTGGCGGCCCGTGCTGCTGCTCTCATTAAGCAGTGTTTCTGAGTCACACCGGTCAACAGTATGCCGCCATTCCTTCAATCCGTCATGGTCATCAATCGTCTTCTCTACTCCCTTGACCTCACCAAACGGGTTTATCTGGAGGGCGCCGGTTTCGCCCAGCTCCTCTCTGACTTTTTGCCGCTCGCCGTCATCGTCTTGGTAACCCTTTCCGGCACCGCGTGGCTGTTCCGGCGACGGTTGACCTAACCTGGAAAAGTGTGCTGCACAGACTCGCTCGAGAGGGCGTTCATCGAGGATTAGATGGAGACAGGCATGGCGCACCGCACGCGGCGTGGGGTTGATCCTGGAAGAAACAGAATTCGCAGTCACAGAATCCGATGGTTCTTCTGATTTTCGTAACATACTTTAAATCAACAACATATAGGATGAGTTTCTTGAGAGCCAACTACAAGCGACGCATCCGCAATGCACCGGTTGTCTTCGCTGGCAAATTTGCCATCGGCAAATTTGCCGTCATTGCCATTTCCTCTGGCGCAAAATAGTCTTTGGGGCATGTCTTCCACTGCGATCCAGACGGCTTGCCAATGGTTGCGCACCGGGGACGAAGTGTTTCCCGCGATGCTGGCGGCCATTGACGCGGCACGGACATCCGCGTGTCTGGAGATTTACATTTTTGCGCCAGGACCCCTCGGCCAACGATTTCGCGAGACGCTGATCCGCGCGCAACTGCGTGGTGCGCGGGTGCGGGTGCTCCTGGATGCCTTCGGCTCCATGGGTTTGCCCGGCGATTTCTGGGAACCGTTGCGGGCCGTCGGCGGCGAGGTGCGCTGGTTCAATCCCGCCGCTTTGATGCGACTGTCGTTTCGCAATCATCGCAAGCTGCTGGTTTGCGACAGGCAGGTGGCATTTGTCGGCGGGTTCAACATCGCCCACGAATACGAGGGCGACGGCGTTCATGCGGGCTGGCACGATCTGGGGTTAAAGCTGGAAGGCCCGCTGGCGGAGCAATTGGCCGTCTCGTTTGAGGAAATGTTCGCGCGCGCTGAATTCCGGCATAAGCGTTTCACGCGCCTGCGGCGGGTTCCCGTTGACAAGTCCGCCATCTGGCCATCCGAACAGATTTTCTTCAGCGAACCGGGCCGGGGACGGAATCCGATCAAACTTGCATTGCGCGGGGATCTGGCGGCCGCGCGCGACGTGCGGATCATGGTGGCCTATTTCCTGCCGACGTGGCGGTTGCGGCGCGATCTGGTCCGGATCGCGCAACGGGGCGGACGCGTGCAGTTGATTCTGCCGGGAAAATCCGACGTGCCGTTATCACTACTGGCCGCCCAAAGCCTCTACCGCCAACTCCTGATGGACGGTGTGGAAATTTATGAATTCCAGCCCCAGATTCTACACGCCAAACTAATTATTGTGGACGACATCGTCTATGTGGGTTCTTCGAATCTTGACCAGCGCAGTCTGCGGATCAACTACGAGCTGATGATTCGGATTCAAAATGCGCAAATCGCCGGGAACGCGCGCGCAATTTTTGCCGGGGACCTGCACCGATGCCGCCGCATTGAATTCGAACAATGGAGGAAGGTCCATCCGTTCTGGCTGCGCCTCAAGCGGCGTCTTGCCTATTATCTTCTGGTGCGGATTGATCCCAACCTGGCCCGGCGTCAATGGCGCTCCCTCCCGGAATGAAGATGAGCGGTGGGTGCGCCTTACGGGGCGCGGTTCCGGTGGATAGAATCTGCCTGAGCCTTGCCAACTTGTAATGTCTGGGAAAGGCTTCCGTCATCCCCTTGTGGCATTTTCTAACCATCAGACCGGATGCCGGTTGACAAGAACAATTAACGAAAAGAACAAATATGATGAAGATTAAAGCCCCAAAAATTATTGCCGTCCTGTTTGCCGGCGGGCTGGCGCTGGCTGCGGGTGTGAGCATGATGCCCACCGCCCACGCCAGTGACCAATCGTCTGCGAAAACCCAGTCCATGGGCCTTGTTATGGATAATCACGCGCTGGTGCGGGACGCAAAGGCAGGCGTCAGTTACGCCGATGTCGTCAAAAAAGTCATGCCCAGCGTGGTGAAAGTTGAAGTCACCACCGCGGCCAAAGAAACTTCGATGGACATGCCCGGTCTTCCAAACAATCCGCGTTCCCGGCAATTTTTCGGCAGTCCGTTCGGAGGCGGACGGCAAGGGATCATCTCACCGCCCATGCACGGACTCGGTTCCGGCGTCATCGTGACCAAGGACGGATATATCCTCACCAACAATCATGTGGTGGACGATGCCGACAAGGTGAAAGTCACCTTGCAGGACGGGCGCGAATTCACGGCCAAAGTGGTCGGCAAGGACAAGGAGTCCGATGTTGCCGTGGTGAAGATCGAGGCGCATGACCTTCCCGCCATCACTTTGGCGGACAGTTCCCTGATTCAGGTGGGCGACGTCGTTCTGGCCGTCGGCAACCCTTTCGGCCTGGGCCAAACCGTGACCATGGGCATCATCAGCGCCACCGGTCGCGCGGCCATGGACCTGAAATATCAGGACTTCATCCAAACTGACGCGGCCATCAACCCCGGCAATTCCGGCGGAGCTTTGGTGGACACCGATGGACGGTTGATCGGCATTAATACAGCCATCTACAGCGAGAGTGGCGGCAGCGAGGGCATTGGCCTGGCCATTCCCACCGACCTGGCCCGCGAGGTCATGGTGAGCCTGGTCAAGGATGGCAAGGTGACCCGCGGCTATATCGGCGTCCATATTCAGCCCCTTACGGCTGCGCTGGCCAAAGAGTTCGCTTTGAAGAATGACCAAGGCGCGCTGATTGATGAAGTCGTGCCCAACGGCCCGGCCGCCAAGGCGGGCTTGCAAAACGGGGACGTTATCCTGCAATTCAACGGCAAGGCGATTGCCGATGCGCGCCGACTCTCCTTGGAAGTGGCCAGCGTGGCTCCCGGCGAAAAAGTACCCGTGGGCATCTGGCGCGACGGAGCGGCCAAGACCGTTGACGTGGTGGTCAAGGACTTGCCCGGCCAGGCGCAATTGGCCAAAAATGATTCCATCCAATCGGATGCCAACGACACACTTCAAGGGGTGGCCGTGACCGACCTGAGCGCCCAGGAGCGCCAGCAATTCTCCGTCCCCGGGAAAATCCAGGGCGCGGTCGTCACCCAGGTGGATCCGTCTTCGGCGGCGGCGGACGCCGGGCTGAAGCCAGGGGACGTGATCATGGAGATCAACAAGCAACAAGTGAAATCGGCCGACGACGCCGTCAAACTCACCTCAAACGCCAAGGACAGGACCACTCTCCTCCATGTGTGGAGCAGTGATGGCAGCCATTATCTGGTGGTGGATGAAAGCAAAGCAGGTTAATCCTGCCGGCTGCAAGAAACAACAAACCCACTTGCATTCGCCCCCGCGAATGCGGGTGGGTCCTTTTGCGTATGGTTTTGCCTTCAGAGCCGCTCACGGATGGATTTCAATTCCTGCCGGCGCTTCGCGGTAGTCGTGGGATAGGCCATCTTCGGTTGATTGAGCGCGTCCAGCGCGATTTGGGAAACAATCAATCGGGCATCCTTATCATATGGTGTATTTCAATCTCCAAATGGTGTCGACATCCAATTGCTTGACGCGGCATTAACACCATACGTGAATTGTGGGAGCGACCGCTTTCCGAAAGCGAAACCAGCCAAAGATGCGTTTTATCGGATCTCCGGATTATATCGTGGTTGCGCGTGGCGAGGCCACGCAGGCGGCATCTTGAGCGAGAGATGACCCCAGTCCTTCATCAACGGCTTTCCTTTCCTTTGAAAAGGTGAAACAGGAAAGCTAAAGAGGGCAGCAGGACAATGGCACCGACCCCCAAAGCCAGGACCAGCAAGCGCAAAGTGATTTCGGGGGCGTGAGCATTGCTCACGGTGAGGTCCGGTGTGACGAGGTTGGGATATTGCGCCAGGCACCACCCGACCAGGATGAGTGTGACCTGGCTGATGGCGGCTATTCGCGCCAGGGCAAACCACCGCCGCCACAAAGCCACGAGCGCGAGCATGGACATCAAGCTCGTCCAGGCCAAAAGCAGCGGCGCCCACCAGTGCGTCAATCCGTTATACATTTCCGGGGCGCCTTGTTTGGAGGTGAGGAAAACAACTCCGGCAATGGGCGCCAGGGCCAGGCCGGACCACAGCGCCCGGCGCCGAAAATCATTCTGCAAATCGGGCTGATCCTGTGTATCAATCGTCAGGTAGGTGGCCGCCAGAAACGCAAACAGCCCCAGCGAGAAGACGCCGCAGACCAGCGCGAATGGCGTCAACCAGCCGGCGAAGAAGCCGCTGACGACCTGCCCATTCACGACGCGAATCTGACCAGTGGCCAATGCGCCGAGGATCAAGCCTTGAAGAAACGGGGTAAAAAAGCTGGCGATGCCAAACACCGTGCTCCAGCGGTGCTGCGCCCCGTCCGATCTGGAGTCGTACTTGCGGAAAATGAAAGCCGAGCCGCGCAGCACGATGCCGATGAGCATGGCGGTCAACGGAATGTTCAATGCGGTCATCATCCCGGCGAAACCAGCCGGGAACCCGGTGAACAGCAGCACCACCACCAGAACGAGCCAGACATGGTTGGCCTCCCAGATCGGGCCGATCGCATTGGCAATGGCTTTCCTTTGCCGCACAGCGTGTGGGCCGGCCGCCAGCAAATCCCACATGCCGCCGCCAAAATCCGCGCCGCCCATCAGGGCATACAGGATCAGTGACAGCATGATGGAAATGGCAACGGTGAGTTCAAGCATGGGTTGAAGTCGCAGAAATTCCGGAAACGGGCCCCGCTGTCTCTCTAAACTGGCGGCGCAACAGGAAGAAAACGATGAAGGCGAGAAAAATGTATAATGCCGTGAAAATGACAAAGGGCGCCACAATCCCAGGCATCGGCGTGACGGCGTTTTCAGTTCGCATCACACCGTAAATGATCCAAGGTTGGCGTCCGACTTCGGTCACGATCCAGCCTGCTTCAATCGCTACAAACCCCAGAGGTCCGGCGGCAACCACTGCACACAACAGGCGCGGGTGACTGGCCAGAGGCCGGCGTTTCCACCAGCACCACCCCGACCAGGCGGCCAAAGCCAGCATTGCCATTCCTGCGGCAACCATGAGGTCAAACGACCAATGAACAATGCGCACATTGGGCCAGTTGGTTTGCGGGAATTCTTCCAACCCGACGACCCTGGCGTCGGGGTTGTCGGCGAGCAGCAGACTCAAGCCGCGCGGGATGCTGATCGCATAGTCGGTCGTGCGCGTCTGATCATTCGGAATCCCCCCGATGAGCAAGGGCGCTCCCGTTTGCGTTCGGTAGTGCGCTTCCATCGCCGCCAGTTTGGCCGGTTGCAACCGGCCCACCGCGCGGGCGCTATAGTCGCCACTGAGAATTTGCAGCGGGATGCTGATGCACGAGACCGCAAGCGCAATGCCCAGCGCGCTGCGATGAAAAAGGCTGTTTCGATCCCGCAGCAGGAAAAACGCATGAACCGCCGCCACCGCGAAGCCCGTCGCCACGAAAGCCGCCAGCGTCATGTGCAGGACTTCATGGAAGCTGGCCGGATTCAACATGGCCGCGAGCGGATCAATATCCGTGATCCCGCCATCAACCATTTTGAAGCCAGCGGGCGCGTTCATCCAGGCATTGGCTGTCACGACGAAAAGACCGGAGAAGATCCCGCTGACCGCGACGATCAACCCCGACAGCCAGTGCGTGAGAGGGGAGAGTCGGTTCCAGCCATAAAAATACACGCCGATAAAAATTGCCTCGGTAAAGAAGGCGAAGCCTTCCAGGGAAAATGGCATGCCGATAATCGCCCCGGCCTTTTCCATGAAGCCCGGCCATAACAAACCGAGCTCGAAAGACAACACGGTGCCAGAGACAGCGCCCACGGCGAAAAGAACAGCGGTGCCGCGCGACCATCGTCTGCTGAGTTCGAGATAAACCGGTTTGCTGGTGCGCAGATGCATGCCCTCCGCGATGGCCATGAGTAACGGCATCCCAATGCCCAGGGCCGCGAAGATAATGTGGAAGGCCAGCGACATGGCCATCTGGGAACGAGCGAAGAAAAAGTTGGTCATGCCACAACCGTTTTCGTTGTTTGATTCACGAATTCTTGGTCTTTTTCTTGCGCTGTTCCACCAACTCGGTCGGCAGCGGCCAGCCGTGTCCGCAAGCCAGCAGGCCCTGGGCTTCCTCCGGTCCCCAAGTGCCTGCGGCGTAATTGGGGAAATCACTGGGCGGCGCCTCAGCCCAGACGTCGTGCACCGGCATTAACCACTGCCACGCCGCCTCCACCTGGTCGGCGCGCATGAAGAGCGTGGCATCATTCTTCATCACGTCCCACAGCAGCGTTTCATACGCATCGGGCGAGGGAGCCTCGAAGCTCTCGTGATAACTGAACCGCATGTCCACCGGCCTCAGTTGCATCTTTGGTCCCGGATATTTCGCCTGAAAGCCCAGGACGATGCCTTCGACGGGCTGGATCGACAAGACAAGCCGGGACGGATGCCAGCCGAGCGAAGCCCCAACCGGAAACGACCGATGCGGCACGGCGCGAAACTGGATGGAAATTTCCGAGGCCTGCCGAGGCAGGCGCTTGCCTGTGCGCAGGTAAAACGGCACGTCCTGCCAGCGCCAGTTATCCACAAACAACTTCAACGCTGCAAACGTCTCTGTCTGTGAATCGGGTGCCACACCCTTTTCCTCGCGATAGCCGGGTGCCTTATTGCCATCGTTGTTACCAGGACCATACTGTCCGCGCACGGCGCATTGCGCAACCGCGTCGCGGTCAATCGGACGGGCCGCGTGGAGCACGTCCACCTTCTTGTTGCGAATCTCGTCGGCTTGGAAAGAAACCATCGGTTCCATTGCCACGAGACAGAGCAATTGCAGCAGATGGTTCTGCACCATGTCGCGGAGCGCGCCCGCGTGGTCGTAATAGCCGCCGCGGTGCTCGACGCCCACCGCTTCGGCCACGGTGATGGTCACATAGTCAATGTAGCGACGGTTCCAG
>Ga0187871_10001851_pt1 | contig 17947 bp, 19 predicted proteins | sample June2016WEW_16_1_FD_132988 | JGI IMG/M metagenome (GOLD analysis project Ga0187871, IMG submission 132988) | Peatland microbial communities from SPRUCE experiment site at the Marcell Experimental Forest, Minnesota, USA - June2016WEW_16_10 | ecosystem: Environmental > Terrestrial > Soil >...
AGCTGCAGGATTGGCGCCATCAGTGCCGCTTTCCCAGATAAGCCTCGGAAACCGCCGGATTGCCGCGAACTTCATCGGGCGACCCGTGGGCAATCACGCGGCCGAAATTGAGCACCACCACCTCATCTGAAAGACTCATCACCAAGCCCATATGATGCTCAACCAGGAGCACGGTGATTCCGAGTTGATCGCGGATCGAGCGGATCAGGATGCCGAGCTCCGCCACCTCCTCGTGATTGAGTCCGCTGGCCGGTTCGTCGAGCAGTAGCAGCAGCGGGCGAGCGGCGAGCGCGCGCGCCAATTCGACGCGCTTGCGCGCGCCCAAGGACAGGGTCGCTGCCGGCTGTCTTGCCACATTACCCAGTCCGACGAAGGCCAGCATGGCGCGAGCCGTCTGGTCGAATTCATGCTCCTCGCGCCGGGTGGAAGGCAGCGTCACGGCGTCGGTCAGAGGGCTGTTGTGGCCGCGCGCGTGAGCGCCGACCTTGACATTGTCCAAGACGGACATCGAGGCGAACAAAGCAGGGTTCTGGAAGGTGCGGCTGATGCCGAGCGCGGCAATGTCCGACGGCGCGCAGCGGGCCAAGGACCGTTCGTGCAGCCGGATGTCGCCGCGCATTGGCCGATAGAGCCGGCTCAGGCAATTGAACAAGGTGGTCTTGCCGGCGCCGTTGGGTCCGATCAATCCGACGATCCGGCCTTCGCTCACCGAGAAGGTGACGGCTTCGAGCGCGACAATGCCGCCGAAGTGCATGGTCACGTCGGCGATCTCCAATAGCGGGGTTGAGCCGGCGCGCGGGCCGATTGCTACCGTCAGCGGTCTTTCGGTCATGCTGGCCGAACCGCCATTTTGGACCCTTCCTCCTGGGCCCTGCGTGCCCGAATTTCTTGCGCTTGGATTGGCCTCCGGCGAGCCGAAAACCCAGCGGGGGTCACGAGGGCCGTGCGAAAACGTGGCATGCCGCATGTCGGCGCGTCAACAACGGACGCAAAACATTTGCGAGCGAAAGTTACCCCCCTCTCCGACCCCCGTGGAGGAGCGAAGCCGCAAATGCGGTTTTGATTCGACGGTCCAAGTGGGGTCGCGCCTGCGCGGGAACTTCGATCAAAATCCCCCGCAGACGTTAATTTCGCCGGTGTTGCCCCGAGTTGCCGAGTTGGCGTCGAGCGGGACCCTGGTGTCCCGATTCCGAAGTTCGCATCATCATGCGCCGCCCTCGTCTGCGAACTTCGGAATCGAAGGACACTAGCAACGTATTGATCTAGTGTGGCTTTGGTTCAGAAGTCCGCATGACGCGTTCGCGGCAAAAATGATGCGGACTTCTGAACCGCCACACTAGTGCGACATCAGCACCGGGGCCGTCATCGAGCGCAGAATGCTGCGGGTCACGCCGCCGAGCACGAATTCGCGCAGGCGCGAGTGGCCGTAGCCGCCCATCACGATGAAATCGGTGCCGGCGTCGGCGGCATGGGACAGCAGCACGTCGGCGACATCGACATCGCCGGCGACGGTGCGCTTGACATCCACGTTCAGCCCATGGCGGGCGAGATGCTGGGCCATGTCCACGCCCTCGATCTCGTCCTGCTTGCCGCGTTCGTTGGCGATGATGACCACCTCGACGCGCCCCGCCCGTTCCAAGAGCGGCATGGCGTCGGCAATGGCCCGCGCCGCCGCCCGGCCGCCGTCCCAGGTCACCATGACGCGATCGAGCCGGAGCGGCGCCTTCTGGATGTAAGGCACAACGATGATCGGTCGGCCCGATCCGAACAGGGCGCCTTCGACGATCACCTCTTCGACCGCACTGGTCTCTGGTTCGGCTTGGCCGACGATGGCGAGATCGAAGCGCCGCGCGATACGGCCGAACTGGTCGCCGACGCCGGCGAAGCTCGCGCTGAGCGTGAGCGGCTCGGCTGCGACCCCGGCGCGCGTGCTCGCCGCGACGAAGCGGTCGATGGCGGCCTTGGCCGCGGTGACATTGTCACGCTCCTGCGCCTCGACCAGTTCGGCGGGGATATAGCCCGCACCCGACACCGGAATTATCGGGTCGTAGAGGAAAGCGATACCGGCCAGGTGCGCGTCGAACGCTGCGGCGACGGACACGGCATAGTCAGCGGCAGGACGTGCGCCTCCACCGACGCTAAGATTGACAACGATGTCCTTGATCATGACGGCATCTCCTCGGTCGGCGGCGATCGGTCGATAACTTATGCCATGTTCCGCGCCGGCGACGTTTGAGCGAGATCAACTCGTTCGGCGCCGCCGCCGGCTACTTCTTGATGTTGCCCTCGGCGTCGAACTGCTTGATGTAAGCCCACAGGTCGTTGATTTCCTGCTCGTTCTTGATGCCGGCGAGGATCATTTTGGTGCTGGGGATCTTGGCCCTGGGGTCCTTGATGTATTCTTTGAAGTTGGCCTCGTTCCAGACGATGCCGGAATTCTTGTTGGCGTCGGAATAGCTGAAGTCGGGCACGGCGCCGGCCATGCGGCCATCGAGACCGTTGAGTTCCGGGCCGACCTTGTTCTTCGCGCCGGCACCGATGCTGTGACAGGGCAGACACTTCTTGAACGCGTTCTGGCCCTTGTCCACATCTTGCGCCAGTCCTGTCGCCGTCGAAGCGGTGATCAATACGGCGGCTATGATCAGTGTCCTCACTGTCATATCTCCTTTTCCCGGTTGGCCGGCCGCGCGCCGCGGTCGGTCGCATGGATATGTTCCTTTTGGGTTTTGCGCGTCAATAGGACCAGTGCCCGCATCCAGCTTGATTGCCTTGCCGGACGCCATAAAAGGCGAAAAGTATTGCCACCGCGCGACGAACGCGATGTGGCGGTCACAGCTGCGATTCAAAAGGATGGTTACAGTCGTCTGCGAAGCGATGATGCGCGGCGAAGATTATCGGTCACCACTCATGCCGCGCCGCTCAAGGCAGCGCATTCAGCGCGATAAGTGTTGCTGCGTTCGGGCAATATTCCTTCCACGCGTCGCTCGCGGAATCCCGCGCAAAGTCGCGAGTGCAGCGCCGGTGGTGTTCGCACATGATGCAAACCCGCTGCATATCCTGAAACGTTTGCGGTTCGATCCGGGTGATCTCATTGCGGTCGAGGTCAAGTGCCGTCATCCGCCGCAGCAAGAGGTCGGCTGCTTCGGGGCCAAACGTCGCCAGCGTGCGGAGCTCGGAAGCAGACACCCCGACATCTTTGGCGATGCGCTCGACTTCCGCGTCGGCGAAGCATTGCAGCTCCGATTCGGGACCGCTTCTGGCCCAGCCTCGGCACCATTGCAGAAGGGTGTCGAACGCAGACCAGCTTTTATGTGCGCTGGGCGGGGCTGACATTTCATCCTCCTCTCGCCGGTTTTAAAGATTATCAGACAATCGAGTGTCAGTGCTTTGACTTAGGTCAACTCGTGTCGGCGTTGTTCGCGACGTCGGGGGCGGGCCAAGCCCTTGGCAAATCGCGTAAGACGGCCCGGGACGCGATTTGACTTATGCCAATAATATGCGCCGCGATTTGTTTCGGCGACGTTGACTGGCAATTTGGGCATCACAGTCTTGAAGCTGCATGATATCCTTCATTCCACTGCGCGAGTAAGCTTGCGGATATCGTGATCCAAATCTTCCCCCGGCGCGACGCCGACGCACCGCCATGATCGCCTTTTTCCGCTATAATGATCGGGACAAAGCGACAGCAAACGAGAAAGAGATCCGATGCCGGTTGCCATGCCCCCATCCGATGAGACGGTGCTCGCTCGTCGTGCCGAGATCGTCGCGGCGCTGCAGCGCATCGTGCCGGGTGAGGGCGTCATCGCGCTTGAGCACGCCATGCGGCCCTACGAGAGCGATGGGCTTACCGCCTATCGTCAGCTGCCGATGGTCGTGGTGCTGCCGGAAACGACCGAGCAGGTCGCCGCCGCGCTCAGCTACTGCCACCGCGAAGGCATCAAGGTGGTGCCGCGCGGGGCCGGGACCTCGCTATCGGGCGGGGCACTGCCGCTCGGCGACGGCGTGCTCCTCGGCATGGCCAAGTTCAATCGCATCCGCGACATCGATTTTGACAACCGTGTCGCCGTCGTCGAGCCCGGCGTCACCAATCTCGCGGTCAGCCAGGCGGTCGAGCACGCCGGCTTCTATTACGCGCCCGATCCGTCCTCGCAGATCGCCTGCACCATCGGCGGCAATGTGGCGGAGAATTCCGGCGGCGTGCATTGCCTCAAATACGGCGTCACCACCAACAACGTGCTCGGCTGCGAACTGGTGCTGATCACCGGCGAGATCGTGCGGCTCGGCGGCAAGCATCTCGATTCCGGCGGCTACGATCTGTTGGGTATCGTCACCGGCTCGGAGGGCATGCTCGGCGTCGTCACCGAAGTGACGGTGCGCATCCTGAAAAGACCGGAAACCGCGCGCGCCGCGCTGGTCGGTTTCGCCACCTCGGAGGATGCCGGCGACTGCGTCGGACGCATCATCGGCTCCGGCATCATTCCGGGCGGCATGGAGATGATGGACCGCCCCGCCATTCATGCCGCCGAGGAATTTGTCCATGCCGGTTATCCGCTCGACGTCGAGGCGCTGCTGATCGTCGAACTCGACGGCCCGGGCGCCGAGGTCGATCACCTGCTCGAACGCGTCCAGGATATCGCCCGGCAGTGTCGAGCGGTAACGTATCGCGTCTCCAATTCCGAAGAGGAGCGGCTGTTGTTCTGGGCCGGCCGCAAGGCCGCCTTCCCGGCCGTCGGCCGCATCTCGCCGGACTATTACTGCATGGACGGCACCATCCCGCGCGCCAAGCTGCCGCTGGTGCTCCGCCGCATGCAGGACATGTCGGCGAAATACGGCCTGCGCGTCGCCAATGTGTTTCATGCTGGCGACGGCAACCTGCATCCGCTGATCCTCTACGACGCCAACAAGCCGGGCGAGCTCGAACGCGCCGAACAGTTCGGCGCCGATATTTTGCGGCTCTGCGTCGAGGTCGGCGGCGTGCTCACCGGCGAGCATGGCGTCGGCGTCGAAAAGCGCGATCTGATGCCGGCGATGTTTTCCGAGGCCGATCTCAACCAGCAGCAGCGGCTCAAATGCGCGTTCGACAACCGCGGCCTCTTGAACCCGGGGAAGGTCTTCCCGACGCTGCATCGCTGCGCCGAGCTCGGCCGCATGCACGTTCATGCCGGCCACGTCGCGTTCCCCGACATTCCAAGGTTCTGATGAACCATACTCTTAAACCGCGCGATGCCGGGGAGGTCGAGCAAGCGATCCAATGGGCGCTTGCCGGCGGTAAGACGCTTGAACTCGTCGGCCGCGGCAGCAAGCGTGCCATCGGCCGGGCGGCGCAATGGGACGCCACGCTCGATCTATCCGGGCTGTCGGGCGTTATACTCTACGAGCCGGCCGAGCTGGTGCTTTCGGCCAAAGCCGGCACGCCGCTCGCCGAGATCGAGGCGCTCGCCGCGGCGAGCGGCCAGGAGCTGGCCTTCGAGCCGATGGATTATGGGCCGCTGCTCGGTACCGCGCCCGCCGGCGGCACTGTCGGCGGCGCGCTGGCGGCGAACCTGTCCGGCCCGCGGCGCATCAAGTTAGGTGCGGCGCGCGACCATTTCCTCGGCGTGAACGCCGTTTCCGGACGCGGCGAGACGTTCAAATCCGGCGGGCGCGTCGTGAAGAACGTCACCGGCTACGACCTCTGCAAGCTTCTCGCCGGCTCCTGGGGTACGCTTGCGGCTATGACCGAGATCACGCTCAAGACGCCGCCGCGGGCGGAGACCGAGGAGACTGTCTTCGTGCTCGGTCTCGACGATGGAACGGCGGGGAAGCTGATGACGATAACCGTCGGCTCGGCCGCCGACGTCTCGGCGGCCGCGCATTTGCCGGCTCCGGTCGCCGCGCGCATCGCCGTCATCACCGCCGCGGGCGGCGCCGTCACCGCATTCCGCCTCGAAGGCGTCGCGCCATCGATCGCGCATCGCAAAACGGTCCTCGAGAAGCTCGCGGCGCCTTTTGGCACGCTCGGCATTCTGGAGGAGGCGTCTTCGCGCGCGTTGTGGCGGGCAGTCCGCGACGCGGCACCGTTCGCGGCGGCCGGACCCGCTGGCGCGCGCTATGTGTGGCGGATTTCGACGGCGCCATCGCGCGGCGCCGAAATCGGGCGTGTGCTCGCCGAACGGGTGGAGGCCGAGATCATGTATGACTGGGCCGGCGGGCTCATCTGGGCGGCATTGCCGGCTTCGGACGATGCCGGCGCGGCATTGGTGCGATCGACCGTCGCGGCGGCGGGCGGCTACGCGACGCTCATCCGCGCGCCGGCCGCCGTACGCGCCGCCATAGACGTCTTCGAGCCGGAGCCTGCGGCGCTTGCCGCATTGACGAAGCGCGTGCGGGAGAGTTTCGATCCACGGGGCGTGCTCAATGCCGGGCGCATGTGGGCGGGCGTGTAACCATGCAGACTTCCTTTACCCTTGCGCAGCTGGCCGACCCGGACGTGGCGGAATCGGAAAAGATCCTGCGCGCCTGCGTGCATTGCGGTTTCTGCACCGCCACCTGCCCGACCTATGTGCTCGATAGCAACGAGCTCGATTCGCCGCGGGGGCGCATCTACCTGATCAAGGACATGCTCGAGAACGAGCGGCCGGCGACGGCGGAGGTTGTCCTGCATGTCGATCGCTGCCTCTCATGCCTCGCCTGCATGACGACCTGTCCGTCCGGTGTGCATTACATGCACCTCGTCGACCATGCCCGCGCCCACATCGAGCGCACCTATCGTCGCCCGTTGAGCGAGCGCATCCTGCGCACCGCGCTTGCCAAGTTGCTGCCTTACCCAAAGCGATTCCGCCTCGCGCTCAATGCGGCGCGTCTCGGCAAGCCGTTCGCGCCGCTGGCACAGGCCATCGGGTTCAAACGGCTGGCCGCGATGCTCCGTCTTTCGCCCTGGAGCGGGCTGCACCGCCCGCTGGCGCCGCAAATTTTCAAAGCCGCGAGACCACGGAGGAAGGGCCGCGTGGCGCTGCTCGCGGGCTGCATCAACGACATCTTGGCGCCGCAGATCAATGCCGCCGCAATTCGCACGCTCACACGCCTCGGCGTCGAAGTGGTGCTGCCGCAGGGCGCGGGTTGCTGCGGCTCGCTGGTCCATCACATGGGCCGGGAGCACGAAGCGCTGGCCCAGGTGCGCGCCAATATCGACGCTTGGACCGCCATTGAGGGTCTCGATGCGATCGTGATCACTGCCTCGGGCTGCGGCACCACGGTGAAGGATTACGGCTTCATGCTGCGCACCGATCCGGCTTACGCCGACCGTGCCCGCAAGGTGGCAAGCCTCACCAAGGATATCACCGAATATCTCCAGGCGCTGCCGATTAAGCCTAGCCAAAACGCCGACGGACTCGTCGTCGCCTATCACTCGGCGTGCGCCCTGCAGCACGGACAGCGGATTACCCGGCAGCCGAAAGAGCTGCTGCTCAAGCTCGGCTTCGCGGTGAAGGACGTGCCGGAGGGCCATTTGTGCTGCGGCTCGGCCGGAACGTACAATATTCTGCAGCCCGACATCGCAAGAAGGTTGCGCGAGCGCAAAGTCGGGACTATCGAGAGACTGCGACCTGATTTGATTGCAGCAGGCAATATTGGCTGCATGACGCAGATCGCCGCGGGCACGAGACTCCCGGTTGTCCATACGGTCGAGTTGATCGACTGGGCCACCGGGGGGCCCTGTCCGCCAGCGCTTCGGGAGTATCGGCCGCGTTTGGTCGTGCGCCCGTCCGTGACCGCGGGCTGAACGGGGGCTCGGTCGGTAATTTATGGTGTGAACCGGCTTCCCATTGGGGGCCGACGGGATATTGTACGCAGCATGGATCGGGAGGACGATCATGGCAAAGAAGTCGAAGACGAAGAAGAAATCTGCAAAGAAGGCCGCTCCGGCGCGCAAGAAGAAGAAAACGATGAAATCGGCGGCGAAGAAGGCCCCGAAGAAAATTGCAAAGAAGGCGTCGAAGGTCACGAAGAAGGCGGCCCCCAAGCGCAAGGCGCCGGTGAAGAAACCGGCACCAATGCCTGCGGCGGAACCGGCCCCGGCTCCGTCCTCGCCATCGCTCTTGGGCTCGCTTTTCAGCGGCGGCGGCTCCGAAAGCGGTACGACCTAAGCGGTTCTTGTCCGACGGGAAGGGGGCGCGATCGCGCCCGACCCAGCGCCCACGCATGCGAGCGATTGCGCGTCAGCGCAGTCGCTCGAATGTTGTATCGCGTCCGCGTTCATCGCGGCGTCTGGCCTAGTGTCCCGATTCCGAAGTTCGCATCATTATGCTGCACCCTCGTTTGCGAACTTCGGAATCGAAGGACACTAGCAACGCATTGATCTAGTGTGGCTTTGGTTCAGAAGTCCGCATGACGAGTTCGCGGCAAAAATGATGCGGACTTCTGAACCGCCACACTCGGGCCGCCGTGCATTTTTGCGCGCGATTTCGCCTCGGCGCCGCATTGCGCCGACTCGGCGGCGCGCATATTTAAGGATTTGCAAGTGATCGCCGGTCCGCTGCCCGGCCGTGTCACCGCTTTTTTAGGAGGTGCGCGATGGCGGCAACGTACAATATCCTCATCATGGGCGCGTCCTATGGCTCGCTGCTGGCCTCCAAGCTCTTGTTCGGCGGCCATAACATCAATCTCGTCTGCCTGCCGGCCGAAGCCGGCCTGATCAACGCCGAGGGCTTTCGGGTCCGCCTGCCGGTGCGGGGCGGCAACGCGCCGGTGGAGCTCGATTCGCGCAAGCTGCCGGGCAAGGTCAGCGCCGGCGGAACGGCAGACGTCGATCCGAAGGACTATGACCTCGTCTGCCTCGCCATGCAGGAGCCGCAATATCGCGCGCCGGGCGTGCGCGAACTGCTGGACGCCGTGGCACGCGCCAAAGTGCCGTGCATGTCGATCATGAATATGCCGCCGCTCGCCTATTTGCGGCGCATACGGGGCCTGGATGCCGACGCCCTCAAGCCCGCCTATACCGACTCAAGTATCTGGAACAACTTCGATCCGGACTTCATCACGCTGTGCAGCCCGGATCCCCAGGCGATCAGGCCGCCGGAAGAGAACGTCAACGTGCTCCAGGTGACCTTGCCGACCAATTTCAAAGTCGCGCGCTTTCCTTCCGATCAGCACACCGCCATGCTGCGCCGGTTGCAAGACGAGATCGAGGCGATCCGTTTCGACACACCGGAAGGCAAGATCGAGCTGCCGGTGAAGCTCAAGGTCTACGATTCGATTTTCGTGCCGCTCGCCAAATGGGCGATGCTGTTGGCTGGCAATTATCGCTGCGTGACCAAGGACGGCATGCGCACCGCGCGAGAGGCCGTGCACGGCGATATCGAGACCTCGCGCTCGGTCTACAACTTCGTCAACGAGCTCTGCCTCAAGCTCGGCGCCAAGCCCGAAGACATGGTGCCGTTTGAGAAATATGCCACGGCCGCGCAATCGCTAACGCGTCCGGCTTCGGCGGCGCGGGCGTTGCAGAACGGCGCGCCGAACATCGAGCGCGCCGACAAGCTCGTGCAACTGATCGCCAAGCAGAAGGGAATGAGCCATCCCGTCATCGACGCGACGGTGGCCCTGGTCGACGCGCGGCTCGCGGCCAATCGCGAGAAGGCGGCGGCGTAACGGCACGCCGCGTCTCAGCCCACCACGACGTCCTCCCAGAAGCCGAACCGGCCGGCGACTTGCGCCATCTCCGGTCGCGGCGCTTCGTAGGACCACGGCGCGCGCTGGTGCCGCCTGCCGTCCACGACGACGTCGTAGAACTGGACGCCGTGGGGACATTTCAGATCGTTCGCGGTCTTCTCGGCCTTTTCCAGCCAATCCATGCGCACCGCCGCGCGCGGAAAATACTGGTAGCCGCGGCAGGCGACGATGTCGTCGCTTTGCGCGACGATATAGCCGTCAACACTGGCCTTCATGGGACGCACCTCCCTGATAACTCTTGGTGACGCCGTGCCGCCTCGCGCCCGGATGCCCGAAGGGGCACTACCTCAAATGCCGCAGCAGTGACAAGATCAGTGCGAGTACGAGCAATGCGGCGACACCCTGCCAGAACCGGAGCGGGTCGCGCTCATAAAGCGTTTGCGGCCGGGACATCGATGCCGGCGCGCGCGCCGGTCCCGCCTCCATCTCGACGGCAAATTCCATCACATCATGAAAGCGTTCGGCCGGATCGATGGCGATCGCTCGCGCGAGCGTGGCCTGGAGCCAAGCCGGTAGGTCGGGACGCAGCGCCGACAGCGGCTGCGGCCGGTCGCGGCGCGGCGGGCTGGTGGCATCGGGATTGCCATACGGGAACTCGCCGGTGAAGGCGCGGAACATGGTGACACCCAGGGCATAAATGTCGGTGGCTTCGTTGCCACCTTCGCCGGCGAACATTTCGGGTGCCATGTAGGCCGGCGTTCCGGGAATTTGTTCGGTCGGAAAATCCTCCTGTCCGAGCACCCGCACCACCCCGAGATCGATCAGCTTGAGCGATCCACCGTCCTCGAGAATGACATTGTCGGGCTTGATGTCGCGATGGATGATGCCGGCGCGGTGCAGCGCCGCGCGCCAGCTTGATCGCGATATTGCGTCCTTCCTCCAGGCCCAGCAACGGCCGACGCGTCAATCGCGTCTCGAGAAGTTCGCCCTGGTAGAGCGGCATGACCGTGTAAAGGCAGGTCTGCCGCCCGGGCGGCAGTTCGATGATGCGGCCGACCCAGGGGCTGTGCACGTGCGCGCCCACCCAGGCCTCGCGCGCGAACGCCACACGATAGACGGCCACGGCCGCGACCTGGGGCTTCGGAAATTTCAACACCACCTCGCCACCCTCGATCTCGTCCACTGCGCCGAACAGGCGGGTGTATCGTCCGTCGGACACCAGCACTTTGAGCAGAAAGCCATCGACCGTTTCGCCGGCAAACGGCACCGGGATCAGCGGCAGTTGCGTGATCGCAGCGCCGATCTCAGCCGATTCCACCGTCGGCAGCTCGACCACGTCGAGCACCAAGGCCGTGCAATTGTCGGTGCTGCCGGACTGCAACGCGGCTGTCACCAGCGCGCGGGCGGTATCCTCGGAGGCAGAGCGCTCGCGGAGAATGTCAGCGATGGCCTTGGCGCCGAGGAAGCCGTGCACACCGTCGCTGCACAAAAGGAAGCGGTCGTGCCGCGCCATCGGCTGGGTGGCATAGTCCAGCCGCAACTCTGTCTCGACGCCGAGCGCGCGGGTAAGGACGTGCGACCGACCGGTGCCGTCGTCCCGCACATGATCGGTGCTCAGGCAGGTGAGGCGGTCACCGCTGAGGCGATAAGCGCGCGTGTCGCCGACGTGAAGCACGTGGGCGACGCGCCCGCGCAACACCAGCGCGGTGAAGGTGCACCCCATTCCCGCCAATTTGCTGTCCCGCTGAGCCTGGGAATAGATCCAGCCATTGAGTGCATCGAGAACTCTGGCCGCCGCCCGTCGCACTTCCATGGTCTCGGGCAGGTCGCAAAATCCGTCGAGAAACCCACGCACCGCGGTTTCGGCTGCCACGCGGCCGCCCTTGGCGCCGCCAATTCCATCGGCGATCGCCGCCACCGCATCCCGGCGCGGCCGCGGCAGCTCCGAGCCGAAAACCGCGCCGGCGAAATCCTCGTTGCGTTTGCGCGGTCCGGTCTCGGAGGCGAACCCCACGCTGGCCTTAACGCCGGAAATCCGCTCAACCATCAACGGCTCCGATTTCGACGGGGCTGCGGGCAGCACGGATCGTGACGCGGTGGCGGCGCGGCTTCATTTCTCCAACTTGCAACGATGATGGAAGAAATTGCCGCCAGTGGCTGACGCGAGCGCGACCGTAAGTGCTCCCGATTTGCGGTCAAGCCGGTAGTTCCAGCCATTCGCGTCGCGCCACCAAATCTCGGCGTCGCTGATACGGGCCGGATAGGAATCCACGGTGCTCCGGTCGTAGTCGATCCTGATCTGCCACGTCGCATCGCTGGCCGGATTGCTGCAGGCGACCGCCGTTTCGCCGCGCGGCTCGCCGCTCATCGCCGGGCCGGCCACGCCGACCGCCAACGCGGCAATTGCCGCCGCTAATGTTTTGGTCAGAACCATGGTTGCAATCCGCCAATGACCGTAGCCTTATTGTTGTTTGCTGCGCGCCAAATGGGCTGTTTGATTATTTTACATTCACGTGTCGTCTTTTTAGTCATCTTGTTTGATTTCCAGTCTCTGATTGCGGACAAAAGACATATCGATCAACTGAACACTGATTGGCATAGTTTTTGCCGCCTTTCCCCATGTTGTTCAGCAGATTTGGCTTCGGCGAAATAGGGGGAAGCTAATGGCACTCGTCCCATCACCACAATGGCTAGATACCGGAGATAATGCCTGGCAGCTAGCGGCTGCGACCTTCGTCGGCCTGCAAAGCATTCCCGGGCTGACGGTTCTTTACGGCGGCATCGTCAAGAAGAAATGGGCGATCAACTCCGCTTTCATGTCGATCTATGCTTTCGCTTCGGTACTCGTCGTCTGGGTTCTCTTCGACTACAACATGGCGTTCGGGCCTCAGCTATGGCCTTTCCTCGGTACCCCGGGCTTGGCGACGTCGGCCCTCTTTACCACCGGCCAAGCGACAATTCCGGCCGCCGCGGCGGGCATGCCGCCGCTCGCCTTTCCGATGGCGACCCTGATTTTCTTCCAGTTCGTGTTCGCCGCCATCACCGTCATCATCCTTGCCGGTTCTTTGCTTGGCCGCATGAACTTCACGGCGTGGATGATTTTCTGCCCGGTATGGATGACCCTGGTCTATACCGTGGGGGCGTTCAGCCTGTGGGGCGGCGGCTGGCTCGCCGCCATGGGCGTGGCCGACTTCTCGGGCGGCTATGTCATCCATCTTGCCGCCGGCACATCGGGTTTCGTCGCGGCATGGATGATCGGTCCGCGCCTGCTGCAGGATCGCGAACATTTCCCGCCCAATAGCTTGCTGATGACGCTGGTCGGTGCCGGCATCCTGTGGCTGGGTTGGAACGGCTTCAACGGCGGCGATCCGTATTTTGCCAACGCCGACGCCGGCGCGGCGGTGCTCAATACCAACACCGCCACCGCCGTGGCGCTATTGGTGTGGACGCTGATGGACAAGTTTGCCCACGGCAAGCCGTCGGTGCTCGGTGCGGTCAACGGCATGATCGCGGGTCTGGTCGCCATCACGCCCGGCGCCGGCTACGTCGATGGCTTGGGCGCGATCGCCATTGGCGTGTGCGCCGGCATCATCCCGTGGCTCGCCATGAACAAGTTGCAAAAGACCAGCTTCATGATGAAAGTGGACGATACGCTGAGGTGTTCTCCACCCATGGCGTCGCCGGCCTGACGGGCGGGCTCTTGGTCGGCATCCTCGCCAACCCGCAAATGCTGCAATACATCGGCACTGACAAGGAGGCGCCGGGAATCAATGTGACCGGCTGGCTCTACGGCAACGCCCCGCAGCTGCTGCTTCAGGTGGAGGGCGCGGCGTTCATCATCGTGTACAACATCATCGCCACCTTGATCATCCTCAAGGTCATCTCGTTCATCGTGCCGCCGCGGATGGATGAGGCGACGCTGAAGGTGGGAGACGACGCGGTTCACGGCGAGACGGCCTATGCGATCGGCGCAGAGGGCGAGTAGTCGACCTCGCCCAGCGTCGTGGCACCGATAGATTGCCCTGAAAGTCTCGCGTCAGGCGCTGTTTGTGGAGACACGAACAGCGCCACCGCGCTAAGCGCGTTCAAATAGCGCGGACGGATATATCGCAGCACGCGACGGCCCGGTGCCGGCAACGCCGCCGGCCGCTTCGATTCACGCATCCTCACTCCGCCGCCGAAGCGAGCGGAACCTCCCGTGCCCGATAGATACCCTCATCCGGCACCAGCGCGACGTGGCGGTTGTGGAAGGCGCTCAGCGTCGAGCGATGGCCGATGGAGATGATGGTGGTGTTCTTCAGCCGCTCCTGCAGCAAACGGTAGAGCGCCGCCTCGGCCGCTTCATCGAGCGACGCGGTCGCTTCATCAAGGAAGAGGTAGTCGGGCGCCTGCAGCAGCGCTCGCGCAATGCCCAACCGCTGCTGCTCGCCGAGCGAGAGCATGCGGTTCCAATGCGCTTCTTCGCCGAGCCGTTCGACCAATTCCGGCAACCCGACCGCGACCAGCGCTTCGGCGATCCGGGCATCGTCGAACGTGCCGGTCTCCGCCGGATAGCCGACGGCCGCCGCCAGCGTCGCCAGCGGAAAATAAGGCCGCTGCGGCAGCAGCATGACCTTGGCCCCCTTCGGCACCATCACCCGGCCCGACCCGAACGGCCAGATGCCGGCGATAGCGCGGAACAAAGTCGATTTGCCCGACCCGGAAGGCCCGGTGACCAGAACCCGCTCGCCGGCTGGAAAGGCGACGTGATCGGCGGCGACGATCCGCTTGCCGTCGGGCAGGCGCACGTCGAGGCGATCGACCGCGAACACGGCGCCGCCGCGCGGGACGACCTCGATCGCGGGCGGCGCCGCCGCTGCCGCGCGGCCGGCCGCGATCGCGACTTCGAATCCGGACAAGCGCTCGATGATCGCGCGCCATTCGGCGATATTGCGGTACGACGTGATAAAATACGACAGCGCGCTCTGCACGCTGTTGAACGCGGATGCGGTCTGCATCAGGCCGCCGAGCTGCATGGCGCCGGCGAAATAAACCGGGCTGACCACGATATAGGGGAAAATCACGGCGGCCTGCGAAAAGCTTTGGGTGAAAAACATAAGCTGCTTTTGCCGCCGCATCACCGCGAGCCAGTTGCCGACCACGAGGCCGAAACGAGAAAGATGGCGCTGGCGCTCCGCGGCCTCGCCGCCGAGCGCAGCGATTTGCTCGGCGTTCTCGCGCGAGCGCACGAGATTGAAGCGGAAATCGGCTTCGAAGCGCTGCTGCTGGAAATTAAGCGGAATGAGCCGCCAGCCGATCAGATGAGTCAGCACGGTGCCGACTGCCGCGTAAAACAGCGCCGCCCAGACCAAATAGCCGGGAATAGCGAATTGCGCACCGAAAAGGTAAAGCGGCGCTTGCTCGGAAAGTATCCACAGAATCACGACGAAAGAGCAAAGGCTCACGATCGAATTCAACAAGCCGGTGACAATTGTAAGCGTGTATTCCACAAACATCCGCAAGTCGTCGGCGATGCGCTGGTCCGGGTTGTCGGCGGCGTCGCCGAGAAGCTGCATGCGATAGTGATTGGCCGCATTAAGCCATTGCCGCAGATAGGTTTGCGTCATCCAGCGGCGCCAACGGATTTGCAGCCATTGATTGAGGTAGATTTGATAGACTACGGCCACCGTATAAACAGCCGCAAGTCCGCAGAAGAACAAGATGGCGCTGACGAAAGCGTCCCAGTTGTGATCCTGCAATGTGTTGTAGAAGCGATTGTACCATTGGTTCAGGATCACCTGGAGCGCCACAAGCGAGAGCTCGACGGCAATTACCGCACCAAGCAGTGCGCGGCCTACCCAGCGGTCATCCGAGCGAAAGTAGGGAATGGACAGCCGCCAGATCGTGGCTATCGTCGAGGCGAGTTTCTTCACCAAAGACCTCCGGTATAGGGGCGATGGACGTGGGCCAGCGCCAAGCGATCAACAAGCATGAGGAGTGCCAGGGGCGCCCCTGTTGGCGCAGGTAATGGCGAAACCTCGATGGTGCACTGCACGATGACGGCGGGCTCTTGTGGACGTATGGTACATGCGACGACCGCCCCAATAGCGTTTGTCCGGGGACTCGCCTAGTCTGCGCCGGGGCGACAAAAAATCTCGTTCTCTTGATGCCACCGGGAGCAGTGCCGCCAAGTCATCGGCCTTCGAAAACGACATTATTGAGACGCTAGACACCGCTTGTCGGTCCATTGGGGGGAGGGACTGTCCATGTTTACGCAAATTCTCGATCCGACTGGAAACCTGTTCGTAACCTGGCTGGTTGCGCTGGTCCCGGTCGTCCTGCTGCTTTTTTTGCTTGCGGGTTTGCGCATGTCGGCCTGGCTGGCGGTGCTGATCGGTTCGATTGTCACCTTTGTGCTTGCTCTTTGGGTCTGGAAGATGCCGCTCGGCGACGGCGCACGCGCCTATCTTTACGGCTCCGCCACCGGCGTATGGAACGTCGACTGGATCACGTTTTGGGGAGTGATGCTGTTCAATACCATGGTCACGACCGGCTCATTCGACAAGCTGCGGCGTTGGCTCATTCAGCAGGGAACCCGCGACGTGCGGGTGCAGACCATCCTGTTCGCCTGGGCCTTCGGCGCTCTGCTCGAAGGTTTGGTGGGTTTCGGGTACCCTTGGGCCTTCGTCGCCCCGATCCTGATCACGCTCGGTATTCCGGCACTTGACGCTATCCGCGTCGCCGCCATCGCCAATAACGCGCCGGTGTCATACGGCGCGCTCGGCGCGCCGATCATCGCGCTCGCCGCCGTGACCGGCATGCCGCTCCTCGCTCTGGCGGGCGCGGTCGGCAAAATCGTGGCGATCCTGGCGCTGCTGCCGCCCTGGATCCTGCTTTATCTGGTCTCGGGCCGCAAAGGCATGTGGTCGGCCTGGCCGCTCGCCATCGTCGGCTCGTTCGGCTACATCGCCGGACAATTGCCGACCTCGGTGTATCTCGGGCCGTATCTGCCCGATGTGATCGGCGCGATCGTCTGCTTTGCCTGCCTGCTGATCTTGCTCAAATTCTGGCAACCGGCGCGCACGCTCGGCTATGGCGGCGTTCCGGTGACCGCGGCGCAGGAGGCGCAGGCCGAGGGACATGGGCTGACGCCCGGCGAGGTGTTCCAGGGCTGGCTGCCGATCATCATCCTCATCGTCATCGTCGTCGCCTGGACCGGTCCTTGGTCGAAGCTACCGGCCATCGTCATGCTCCACCTGCAAGTTACCGCCGCCACCACGTTGACGCCGGGCGGAACCATCGGCGCCATCTTCAACTGGACGCCCTTCGTCGGCGGCAGCGCGATCCTGGCGTCGTGGATCGTGGCGGCGCTGGTGTTGCGCATCAACGGGGAGCAACTGGTCGCGATCTTCAAGAAGACCTGGGACCAGATGTGGGGCGCGTTGCTCGTCGGCGTGTTCATCTTCGGGCTGGCCTATGTCTTCAACTTCTCGGGCATGGCGGGCTCGCTCGCTAAAGCTTTCTCCGAGATCGGGCCATACTTCATCGTCGTCGCGCCGCTGCTCGGCTTCATCGGCGTGGCGCTGTCCGGCAGCAACACCTCGACCAACGCCATGTTCGGAAAATTCCAGGCGCTGGTCGGGCAAGTGCTCGGCTTCCCGCTGATGCTGTTGCCGGTGCTGAACTCGGTCGGCGCCGAGATCGGCAAACCGATCGCGCCGCAAACCGCCAGCGTCGGCGTGTCGACCAGCGAGTTCGTGCGCAACGAAGGCGAAGTGATCCGCCACAATTTCGGCTGGACGCTCGTGCTGCTGGCCTATCTCGTGCTGATCGGGATCGCCTGCTATCTGTTCTTCCCGGGCATCGCGGTATTGCCGCCGCACTAGCTATACTTGACGTTGGATGGGGCCGCCGGCGGCCCCATCCGCCTCTACGGGTGCGGCCGCCGGCCGCTATCCTTGTCGGAGATTACGATGACTAACCTTCGCCGGCGCTTCGCCGGCTATCTCGTTTGCGCTCTCGTTTCGACGTCGATTTGGCCGGCTATGGCGAGCGACCGCGCCTTCCCGTTCGACCGCGAGCTCATGCTCGACACGGCGCCGATGCCCGGTTCCAAGCGCGTGCCGATCATCGAGGTCGCCGAGAACGGTGCGGCTTCGATCGATCTATGGTGCGCAAGGGCGCGCGGTCAGGCCAGTATCGGCGGGGATTCGATCACGATCGTTGCCGGACCGATCGAGCCGGCGCAGTGCGCGCCGGAGCGGCGACGAGAATCTACTGGCGGCCCTGGCGCAGGTCACGAATTGGCGCCGCAGCGGCGATG
>Ga0187871_10001854_pt1 | contig 17921 bp, 10 predicted proteins | sample June2016WEW_16_1_FD_132988 | JGI IMG/M metagenome (GOLD analysis project Ga0187871, IMG submission 132988) | Peatland microbial communities from SPRUCE experiment site at the Marcell Experimental Forest, Minnesota, USA - June2016WEW_16_10 | ecosystem: Environmental > Terrestrial > Soil >...
AACACCTGATCCCCAACACCCCGGCCAAGCCGCTGCGCATCTGGATTGAAGTCGGCGACCGGGACCTTCTCAATCCGAATGTCATGCGCGACAACATGCACGATTGGGTTGCCGCCAACGAGAACATGGCCAAAGTGCTGGCCGCCCAGGGCTACCACTACCAGTTTGTATTTGCGCGCAACGCGGGGCACACCGACCGCGCCGTGAAACAACAAACCCTGCCCGAGGCGTTGGAATATCTATGGCAGGGATACCCTAAGAACTGATCCTGACGTGTTTCGCGGCCGGGTTGCGATCCCCGGCGAATTTCTGCTGATGCCAATACGGGTAAGGCAGAGGGAGCGCGCTGACTTCATCGAGGCGTTCCACTTCCGCGTCCGTCAGGCTCCAGTTCGCGGCGGCCAGGTTGTCGCGCAGTTGCCGCTCGTCGCGCGCGCCGACGATCACGGTGTCCACGCACGGTTTGCGGATCACCCAGTTCAGCGCGGCCTGGGCGATGGAAACGCCGCGCTGGCCGGCGATTTCGGCAAGCGCGTCGACGATCCTGTAAAGCCGCTCTTCGTCAATGGCGCCGGGCGCGTCCAGACTGTTCAGCCGCGACTCGGAAGGCTTGGCCTGCCCGCGGCGGAATTTGCCGGACAACAGGCCAAATTGCAGCGGGCTCCAGGCCATGATTCCTATGCGCTGGTCCAGGCCGGCGGGCACCAGCTCGTGTTCGGCGTCGCGCGCCAGCAGCGAGTAGTTGATCTGCTGCGAGATATACCGCGGAATCACCAGCCGGTCCGAGATAGCCATGGCTTTCATCAGTTGCCAGCCGGCGTAGTTGGAGCAACCGGCGTAGCGGATCTTACCGGCGCGAATCAGATCCTCAAAGGCGCGCAGGGTCTCGTTTAGCGGCGTCAGGGAGTCGAAGTTGTGGGCCTGGTAGAGATCGATGTAATCGGTTCCCAGACGCCGCAGACTCGCCTCGCAGGCTTCCAGGATGTGGCCGCGGGAGAGACCGGCCTTGTTGGTCCCGGGTTGCAGCCGGACGAAGACCTTCGTCGCCAGGACGATGTCTTTGCGGCGCGCGCCCAGCGCCTGGCCGAGCACCTCCTCCGACTTGCCGAACGAGTAGATGTCGGCGGTGTCGAACAGGTTTACGCCGGCTTCCATACAGATTTCAATCTGGCGCCGCGCCTCCTCCGCTTGCACGTTGCCCATCGCGGCGAACCGTCCTTCACCGCCCAGCGTCATGGTGCCGAAGCTCAGCACCGAAACCTCCAGACCGCTGGCGCCTAACAATCTGTATTCCATATTTTCTCCTCAGACCAGCATAGCCCGCTCTGGGGGAACCGAAGCCAATCCGGCAACAGAGTGGACCGTCGGGCACAGTGCCGGCGCACAGCATCGCGGAAAGGAAAAGCTCTTTCCCGACGGACTTCCAAGTGCAAGGACTGCCCCCATGCGGAACCGCACACGCTGTTCGGGTGTCTACAGCAACATGCATCGCGTGCCCCTGTTGCTAGTCTTTTCGTTAACCGCCTTCGCGCAACCATTGCCGCGGGAAGACCCCTTGGACACCGCGATCCAAGCGGCGTGGGAGGCAAGCGGCAACAGCCATTTCGCGGACGCCGCCGCCGCGCGGGAGCAGGCGCGCACCTTGCTGCAGCGTGCGCCCGCCGATTCGCCGCAATTCGCCGGATGGGTGCATCGGGTCGCGCAGTTGTATCAGGCGTCGAGTTTGAACGCACAGGCGCGCACCGTGCTGCTGGAGTCGCTCGCTCGCACCGCGCCAAAGGGAGACTCGCAAACGGCCTACTTTCGAATCTTGAGCGCGCTGGGAGAGTCCTGGCGGCAGGATGGCAGCCTGCTGAAGGCCGCGGGCTATCTGGAAAGGGCCGCCACCGCACAGGCATCCAAGCAGGGCGCCATCATGGCCTATACCCAGCTTGCCAATCTATATCGGCAACTCGGCCGGCTGGATGCCGTGGCCGTGATCGCGGCGAAGATCCGCGCGCTCGCCGCGGACGACGAAACGGCGTTGGCACGATTCTACGAGCAGCACGGCCAGTATGACGAAGCCGCCGCCATCTACAAAAAGCTGGCCGAACAGTCGGCGGACGCATACGCCAAAGCGGACGCCTGGCAATCGCTGGCGAACCTTTACGCTCGCCAGGAAGAATATGCCGGCGCCATGGCCGCGATCCAACAGGCCATCGCGGCCGTGCAGTCGTCGGATGATCCCGGCCTTCGCAGTCTGCCGCTCTATCAAAATCTGACAATCTACATGCGCCAGGCCGGACTAATCGAACAGGGCGATCAGATCTATCGGCAGCTCCTGCAACAGAACCGGGATGAAGCCCAGGTGCTCGGCATGTATGCGCAATATCTGGCGGACACCAGCCGCGTTCCGCAAGCCGAGAGCCTGTTAAAGGACTATCTGGCGAGCGGCGCCAACCTGGACCCGCAACAGCACGCCGGCATTCTCTTCAACCTCTCCAACCTCGCCCGCAGGACGGGAGACTCCCAGAGCGCCGACGATTATCGGCAGGCGGCCCAAGCCCTGGTGCCGCAGCCGTTCGCATCTCCCGTGGGAGAAATTCGCATCGCAGACGATCTGGAGAAGGCCCAGGCCGCCGTCGGCCAGAACCGTTTCGACGACGCTTACGATCTGGCGATGCATGCCCTCGACGCCGCCGCGCAGGCCGCCGATGGACTGCAGGCCGCATGGCAGGCGCCCCAGATCGCGTTTGCCCTGGCCACCAACCGAGAGCAGGCCAAAGCGGAGCGGCTCTTCGAGCGCCTGTTCGCGCTGGCGCAGACCTGGTCTGTGGACACCATGCAGCCGCTCATCACTGTGTCGCAAAATCATGCCCGCTTTCTGATGAGTCAGCCGGACCGCGCGAGCGATGTGCCCGCCGCCATCGAACAGTATCGCCGCGCCCTGAGCGATGCTAACGGTCCAGATAGCGGCACCCTCCTGGAACCCTTGCGCATGCAAGCGGAGTTCGCGCAAACCCATTCGCAATATGAGAATGCGGAAGCTGCGGCGCGGGAGTTGCTGGCGTTGCAGGAAACGCTGAGCGGCAATTCGAGCGAGGCCTACTTTGCGGATCTCCAGGCCGCCGCCCGCGTCTATCAGGCCGCCGGCGATTTGGACCGCGCCCTGCCTTTGTTCCGCAAGGCCATCGCATTGGCCGATCTGCTCGCGACGCCGGACAATGGCTGGCGCCGCGCGGAGACGCGCATGGATGTGGCGCTCGCGCTGGCGCACTTAAACCAGTTCGACGAGGCCGAAGCGTTGGGAGAGGAAGCCGTGGCCCTCGAACAAACCATGCGCACGCCCCGGACGTCCCTGGCGGACCAACTGCTGCAAATTCGCTCGATGAAACAAGCCGCCGCCCAAGCCGATTCAGGCTAGACTATTTCAATGCGACGATTTCTTCCGGCCGCCCTGGCCTTGGCTTGCTCGCTTTCCGCCAATACATTCACTCTGGAACAGGTATTGTCGGCTCCCTTCCCGTCCGAATTAACCGCTGCGCCGGGCGGCGGCGCAGTCGCGTGGCTGCTCAACGAGGGCGGCGCACGTAACGTCTGGTACGCCGTTGCGCCGGACTTCAAGGGCGTACGGCTCACCTCCTGGACCGAAGACGACGGCCAGGATATCGGGCAGCTCCGTTTCACCGCCGATGGCAAGACCTTGATCTTCGTGCGCGGTGGCGATTTGGAGTACCTGGGACATCCCGATCCCAATCCCATGTCCGACCCCGCCGGCGTGGAGCAAAACATCTGGATCGTATCGCCGGGAGAAAAGCCGCGCGAGATCGCGCAGGGGCATTCGCCCGCCGTTTCGCCAAAGGGCGGCCGCATCGCATTCCTGCGCGCCGGACAAGTGTGGACCGCGTCTCTCGAAGGCTCCGCTGAGCCGGCGCAGTTGGTGCATACCCGCTCCGGCGTCACGGCGGAAGAACTGCGCTGGTCGCCGGATGGCGGCAAGCTCGCGTTCGTCAGCAGCCGCGGCAATCACGATTTCATCGCGGTATACGATTTCGCCGCCAAGGCCGTTACTTACATGGACCCCAGCGTGGATCGCGACAGCAGTCCCGTCTGGTCGCGCGACGGCAATCGGATCGCGTTCATTCGCATCCTGCAGAATGGCGAAACCAGGCGCAGCGCAGCCCGCAGTTCCACCGAGCCGTGGTCCATTCGCGTAGCCAACGCCGCCGATGGAACGGGCCGCCAGATCTGGCGCGCCGGTCAGGGACCGGGCAGCGTATTTCACGCCATGGTCGCGGAAAACCAGTTGTTCTGGGGAGCAGGCGACCGCATCGTTTTTCCGTGGGAGAAAGACGGTTGGCAGCATCTCTATTCGGTTTCCGCGGAGGGCGGCGAGGCCACGGCCCTCACTCCTGGCGAGTTCGAAATCGAGCATGTATCGTTCACCGAGGATGGACGGGAAGCTCTCTTCTCTTCGAACCAGAACGATATCGACCGCCGGCACATCTGGCTTGTCGCCGTGAATAGCGGGCCCGCACGGCCGGTCACCGGCGGCGAAGGTCTGGAGTGGAGTCCGGTCGCGGCTGCCGGCGGCGTGGCCTACCTGCATTCCGACGCCAAGCGCCCCGCGCGCGCGGCGATCCTCACGGGCGCCGCGGAACACGACCTCGCGCCCGGCTCGATCCCCGCCGATTTTCCGGTGGATTCGCTGGTCACGCCGCGGCAGGTGATTTATAGCGCACCGGATGGCCTGGCGATTCATGGCCAGCTATTCCTGCCCCCCGGCATCAAAGCGGGAGAGAAGCGGCCGGCCTTGATCTTCATGCATGGCGGATCGCGCCGCCAGATGCTGCTGGGCTGGCACTACATGGATTACTACAACAACGCCTATGCGATGAACCAGTATTTCGCGAATCAGGGCTATGTGGTGCTGTCCATCAACTACCGCAGCGGTATTGGATACGGCTTGAACTTCCGGGAAGCGATCAACTACGGCCCATCGGGCGGGAGCGAATTCAACGATGTGGAAGGCGCGGGCCTGTATCTGCGCGGGCGCGATGACGTCGATCCGGCGCGCATCGGCCTGTGGGGCGGCAGCTATGGAGGATACCTGACCGCGATGGGGCTGGCGCGCGCCTCCGATCTCTTCAAGGCGGGCGTCGATTTCCATGGCGTACACGATTGGAATGCGCTGCGCGGTTCCAGCGCCGCTCCGGCCGGCACGCTCTCCGCGGAGGCCGCGCGCGAGGACGCCGCGCATCTGGCATTCGAATCGTCGCCCATGGCCGCCATCAAGACGTGGCGCTCGCCAGTGCTGCTGATTCACGGCGACGACGACCGCAATGTGTCTTTCTCCGAAACCGTAACCCTGGCGGGGGCGTTGCGCGCGCAGGGCGTCTACTTCGAGCAGCTAATCATTCCGGATGAGATTCACGGCTTTCTGCGCCATGCTTCGTGGCTGCGAGCATACAAAGCGTCGGCCGACTTTTTCCATCGCAAGCTGTAGCGGTTCGCCATATGTCGAAATCGCGCAGACAATTCATCGCCCGCACATCTCTGGGCTTGCTCGGCGCGGCTGCGGCTCGCCCCAGCAAGGCGCAGACTCCCGCCCCACTGCCCCCCGGCACGCCGCCCGCGTTTGGCACTGCGCCGGCCGTGGGGCCCGAGGTGTCGCCCATCGCCTTCGCGGAAGCCGAAAAGCTGATGCAGGTGGAGATGACCGCCGCCGAGCGCGCCGTCGCAGCCGGCAGTTGGCGCACCACCATGGCCTCGCTCTACGAGCGCCGCACAGGGCCGCGCAAGGTCGCATTGGAGGCCGCGCTGGCGCCCGGGACGCGCTGGGATCCGGTTCTTCCCGGCCACACTGAAGGCCCCGTGCACGACCGGTTCATCCGGACCAACTCCGATCCGGGCCCATTGCCTGCCACCGATACAGACATCGCCTTTGCCCCGCTGACGCAGCTCTCGCGCTGGATCGAGCAGCGCAAGCTCACCTCGCAGCGGCTTACGCACGTCTACCTGGAACGTCTGGAGCGCTTCAATCCGAAATTGCGCTGCGTCATCACGCCCTCGCGCGAACTCGCGCTGGCCGAAGCCCGGCAGGCCGACCGGGAAATCGGCGCGGGCAAGTATCGCGGGCCGTTGCATGGCATCCCCTGGGGCGCCAAAGACCTGGTCGATACGGCGGGCATTCCCACCACTTACGGCGCGGAGCCTTTCCGGAATCGCGTGCCTGAACAGGACGCCGCGGTCGTGACTCGTCTGCGCGAGGCAGGCGCGGTGCTGGTCGCCAAGCTAAGCTTGGGCGCGCTGGCGCTGAACGATATCTGGTTCGGTGGCCAGACTATGAACCCGTGGCTGCTGGAGGAGGGATCGTCCGGATCGAGCGCCGGCCCCGGTGCGGCTACCGCGGCCGGATTGGTGGGCTTCGCCATCGGCAGCGAGACGGGCGGCAGCATCGTAGGTCCGTCGATGCGCTGCGGCATTACCGGGCTGCGGCCCACCTACGGCCGCGTGCCGCGCACCGGCGCGATGACGCTGTGCTGGTCGCTCGACAAACTCGGCCCCATGACGCGCAGTGTCGAAGATGCCATGCTGGTGCTCCAAGCCATTTCCGGTCCCGACGCCGGCGATGTAGCCAGCGTACCCAGCCGCCTGGACTTCGATGCCGGTGCCACGGTGGCCGGGTTGCGCGTGGGCTATTTCCCCGGTTGGATGAAGGAGAACCCCGCGACCGAGGTGGACCGCGCCGCTCTGGAGACAGTCCGCAAGCTGGGCATGACGCCGGTCGAAGCCGTTATTCCCGACTGGCCCTACGATTCGCTGCAACTGATCCTGTTCGCCGAAGCGGCAGCGGCCTTTGAGGAACTCACCCTCAGCGGCGGAGTGAATCGGCTTAAGGCGCAGGTGCCCGACGCCTGGCCCAACGTCTTCCGCCAGTCTCGATTCCTTTCGGCGGTGAACTTCGTCCAGGCCGACCGGCTGCGGCGCAAAGTGGCGCTTGAAATGGCGCGCGTCTTTTCCCAGGTGGACCTGTTGTTGGTCCCGTCACTGCGCGACGAGATGCTGACCATTACCAACTTCACCGGCCACCCCTCGCTCACGCTGCGCGCAGGGTTCGTGGAAGTTTCCGAAGCGCGCAGCGACTGGGCGCCCGACCCCAACGCGCCGCTGCCGAAATTCTCGCCGCCGCGCCGCGTGCCGCATGGAGTGACGCTGATCGGCCGGCTGTTTGACGAAGGCACATTGTGCCGCGCCGGAATCGCGCTCGAGCGTGCCTTCGGCGTCGTGGGCGAACGGCCGCCGGGATTCTAGAACCGGCCCCTTGGAGGGCGGCCAATCTTGGCCGCAGCACATGGGGCGCACTGGCCAGGACACAATCGGCGACGGCCTGTATGTCCGCCCGCAAACAACGTTTTCCGATTCCGAACAGCGCCCAATACTGGCACTCATCGTAACCCTTGCCGGGTCAACGCGTGCATTTGGAAGCCGGCATGCCTTCCTTCCACAACATGTCGATTCTCGTCCAGGACCTGCGCTACACCTTCCGCCAGTTGCGTAACTCGCCCGGCTTTGCCGCCGCGGCCGTGCTCACGCTCGCATTGGGCATCGGCGCCAATACGGCCGTCTTCAGCGTGGTGAATGCCGTGATGCTGACGCCGCTGCCGTATCCCGAACCCGGCCGGCTGGTCACGGTGAAGGCCTTGAACACGCGCGGCGCTCCCGTCCCCGGATCGCTTTCTTACCCGGATTTCTTCGATCTCCGCGCCCGGAATCGGACGTTCCAGCATTTGGTCACGGCCCGCGATACCAACGTGGTGCTGACAGGCGCCGGCGAACCTCAGCAGCTTGACGCCGAAATGGTGACCTGGGACCTGTTCCCGGCGCTCGGTATCCAGCCTCAACTGGGGCGCGGTTTCCTGGAATCGGAGGAGGCGCCCGGCGCGCGCGCGGTAGTGTTGAGCCATGCGTTTTGGCAGCGGAAATTCGGCGGCGACTGAGGCATCCTGGGACGCAGCATCACGCTCGACCGGAAACCATACACGGTGGTCGGGGTGGCGCCGCCCGGATTCGTTTTCCCAGTCAATGCGCCGAACGTCCAACTCTGGACCACCATCGCCAGCGATAAGGTAGCCACGCCCCCCGACGAGCCCATTACGGAACAGCGCGGCGCGCATTTGCTGACCGCCCTCGGCCGCCTCAAGCCCGGAGTTCCCATCGAGCAGGCGCGCGCCGACCTGAATGCCATCGCGCAGGCGCTGGCCAAACAATATCCGGATACCAACTCCAATATCCGGCAGGCGTTCGTGCGGCCCGCGCTCGAAACGCTGGTGGGCAGCTCGCGCGAGCCGCTGCTGATTCTGCTGGGCGCGGTCGGCCTGGTGCTGCTGATCGCCTGCGCCAACATCGCCAACCTGCTGCTGGCGCGCACCGTGGCCCGCGAGCGCGAAATGTCGGTGCGCGCCGCTCTGGGCGCCAGCCGCAGCCGCGTGCTGCGCCAACTGCTGACCGAAAGCGTGGTGCTGGCGCTGCTCGGCGGCGCGGCCGGAACGCTTGTCGCGCAATACGCGCTCGGTGTGATGCTGCCGATCGGCGGCCAGAGCATCCCGCGGCTGGCCCAGGCCGGCATGGACGGGCGCGTGTTTGCGTTTTCACTCATGCTGGCCGTGCTCACCAGCATCGTGTTTGGAATCGCGCCGGCCTTGCAAGCTTCCCGCACCGATCTGACCGCTTCGCTGAATGAGCGCAGCCGGGGCAGTTCCAAGCGGCATGATCGCATCCGGGGCGCGCTGGTGATCGCCCAGGTGGCGCTGGGCCTGATTCTGGTGAGTGGCGCCGGATTGTTGATGGCCAGCTTCCTGCACCTGGAGAACGGCGATCTGGGCCTGAAGCCGGATCATCTCCTCACTTTTTGGTTCAGCCTGCCGGACACGCAATACAACCCCACGCAGCAGGTGGTCTTCTACGATCAATTGCTGCAGCGCCTCCGGGCAGTGCCGGGCGTGCAGTCCGCGGCGGGCGTGTGGCCCCTGCCGCTGGGTGGCGACAACGCCACGGTCTCGTTCAACATCGAAGAGCGTCCCGAAGGGCCGTCTAACCGTCCTTCTGCGCGCATGGCTTTCGCCACTCCCGGCTACTTTTCCACCGCGGGCATTCCGCTGCGCGCGGGGCGCCTGTTCAACGAGCATGACGATGCCCAGGCTCCGCGAGTGCTCATCGTGAACCAGGCGTTCGCCGACAAGTACTTTCACGGCGAGAATGTCATCGGCAAGCGCATCACGCCGGGCGCCACTGGTCCCGGCGAGACCAAAGAGTCGCTCCATGAGATTGTGGGCGTGGTCGACAGCGCCAAGCTGTTTGCGCTGGATGCGGAACCGCTGCCCATCTACTACTTTCCCTACCGGCAGCTTGTGTGGCAGCCGCCCATAATGATGGTGCGCACCTCCGTCCCGCCGCGAACTCTGGAATCGGCCGTTCGCCGGCAGGTGTCCGCACTCGATCCGCTGGTGCCCGTGTTTCAGGTCAGCAGCATGGACGACCTGCTGTCGGCGCAAGTCACCCAGCCGCGCTTCCACACCCTGCTGCTGGGCTGCTTCGCCGGCATCGCGCTACTGCTGACCATGGTCGGCCTCTACGGCGTGATGGCCTACTCGGTGACCCGCCGCACACGCGAGATCGGCGTTCGTATCGCGCTGGGCGCCAGCCGCGAGGCGGTACTCTCGATGGTGCTGAAGCAGGCTCTGGTGCTGCTTGCGGTTGGCCTGGTGCTCGGTTTGGTGGGATCCATGGCGGGCGGCCGCCTGCTGCGCGGCATGCTTTACGGCGTATCGTCACTCGATCCGCGCGTCCTGGGCTTGTCGGGCCTGGTGGTCGCACTGACAGGGCTGCTGGCCGCCTTCCTGCCCGCGCGCCGGGCGGCGGCGGTGGAGCCGATAACGGCGCTGCGGCACGAGTAGGCGCTGTCCTTTAATTCGACCGCAAGGCAACCATCGGATCGATCCTGGATGCTTTCCAGGCGGGAATATACCCGGCGACCGCCGCAACCGCGATCAGCAGCGTTCCCACCTCGATAAAGGTCACCGGATCGCCGGTCGTTATTCCAAACAACAGGCTGCCCAACGCGCTCGACAAAAGGCGCGACCCTGCCATTCCCAACGCGAGACCTAAAGCGGCCAATCCAAGCGTCCGGAGCACGATGCCGCGTTGCAGGTCGGCGGCGGTCGCTCCCAGCGCCATCCGAATTCCAATTTCCTGCACTCGTTGACTGACCGAAAACGAAATCACGGCGTAGATCCCGAGCGAAGCGAGGATCAAGGCGAAAGCCGCGAATCCGGCCAGCAACAGCACCAGGAACCGCCGCGGTGAAACCGCTCTGTCGACCAGATCCTGGAACGTCACAAACTCGCGGACCGGCAGATTGGGGTCGATGGGCCGCAGAGCCGTTCGAATCCCGGCCGCCAGACTGTCCGGTGGAAGCGCGGTTCGCACCACCAGTTGCATGGCTGCGTAGTCCCCGGTTTGCCGCATCGGCAGATACATCTCGGGCCCGCCCACCTTTTCAAGAGCTTCGTGCCGGACGTCGGCGACCACGCCCACAACCCGCCGTCCACCGTCCGTGGTAATCATCTGACCCAGTGGGTTCTGGCCCGGCCACAACGTGCGGGCCAGCGTCTCATTCACCACCACGACGCGTTCGCTCGATGCGCGATCCCTCTCCGTGAATTCTCTACCCAGCCGCAACGGGATTCCGGCTGCCTCGAAATAGCCGTCGCTGACCACGCGAATGAATGGCTCCGGCGGCGGGTGGTTCTTCCCATAAACCTGCCCTACAGCCAAGACAGCCCACGATCGGTCGTCGCGCAGTGGCAGAACGTCGGTAGTCCCGGCCGCCGCAATGCCAGGAACGGAGCGGGCGCGGTTCAGTACATCGTCGATAAAGGAGTTCTGCTGGGCGAGACTCGATATCCGAAAACTCGGGTCGATCCTCAGCGCGGCCGCTCGCTCCGGTTGAAATCCCAGATTCACGTCGAGGACGCGGAGAAAGCTCCGGATCAGCAGCCCCGCGCCGACCAGCAGTATGCAAGCGAAGGCGAGTTCGGAAACCACCAGCCCATCGCGGACCCAGGCATGCCGCTTGCCGCCGCTCGATCCGCGGCTGGCATCTTGCATACCTTCACGAAGAGAGAGCATCGCGACACGCACTGCCGGCAGCAGGCCAAAGAGTACGCCGGAAGAGACCGCCGCCAGCAAAGTGAAGAGGAGCGCGCGCCCATCGATCCGAACGCTTTCGAGCAAGGGAAGGTTGAATGCATGGAGATGCGCCAGTTCGCGCGTACCTGCCACTGCCAGGACCAGTCCCAACACCGCGCCGCAACACGAGAGCGCGACGCTCTCCGTAAGCATCTGCCGCAGCAGCCGGGAACGGCCGGCTCCCAGCGCGGCCCGCATCGCCATTTCCTGTTGCCGCGTGACTAACCTCGCCAATTGCAGATTCGAAAGATTCGCGCACACAATCAACATCACTACACCCACCGCGCAGGCCAGCACGAACAGAGCCGGACCGACTGGTCCGCTCACGTGTCGCCCCAGCGGGACCAGCCACGGAACGATCGGGTTCCGTTCCAGATGTTGGCTCGTTAGTTGTTTTCCCAACATGGTCAGCTCAGCCTGCGCGCGCTGCACGGTCGCGCCGGGTTTAAGTCTTCCGACGACCTTCATGGTGTTTCCGCTGGGCTTTCTTGGGTCGTTCAGCGGCCACGGAATAAAGATATCGATGGGCGTGCCCGGAGCAAAGACGCTCGCGAAATCAAAGGATGCGGGCATTACGCCCACAATCGTCACCGGATGATTGTTCAAAGTCAGCTTCCGGCCCACCACGTTGGGGTCCGAATCGAACCGCCGCCGCCAAAAGCTGTAGCTCATGAGCATGGCCGGCGGAGCGGAATACTTCCCCTGGCACTCCTCGGCGGTGAACGACCTTCCAATGGCAGGCTCGACACCCAGCACTGCGAATAAGTTCCCGGTCACTGGAACGCTGGTGAGACGCTCGGACTCGCCGGTTCCCGTCAGTTCGCTGTCGCCCGCGCGGTAGAACCCGGACCAACCCGCCAGATCGGTGAACGACCGGTTCAAATCGTGGAGGTCCGCATAGTGTTCGGCTTGGGTGGTCCAGTCGTTGCCGTTGGTAATCCATATCAGCCGTCCTGGATCGCGAAACGGGAGCGGGCGCAGCAGCAGCGCATTGACCACGCTGAAGACCGTGGAACTGGCTCCGATGCCGAGGCCGGCGATGAGAATCGTAAACGCCGTGAATCCGGCATCGCGCCGCATGCCGCGAAACGCGTAGCGTAAATCCTGCGCCAGGTCGCCCAACCAGCGCGCGATCCAGGTGGAGCGAGCCTCTTCCGATTTTTGTGTCATATTGCCAAACTTTCTGTGAGCCGCGGCACGCGCGTCCGGCTCGGACATGCCCTGCGCGGCCCACTCCTGAGTCATGGATTCGATATGGAATTCGATCTCTTCCGACAGCAGGCGCTGCCTTTCACTGCGATCCAGCCAATAGCGTAAACGGCGTCGAAAACGCTACCAACGTGAAACCGCGCGCATGCATTTCTCCGTTCGACTAAGCAAACCCCATAATGCGGGCCACCGCGCCGGTGACCTGGCGGTAGCGGGCCGACTCCCCGGCGAGGTGTTTGCGGCCTTCCGAAGTCAGCTTATAGAAACGAGCGCGCCGGTTGTTGGCCGACATGCCCCACTCGCCCTCGATCCAGCCATTCAACTCCAGCCGCTGGAGAGCCGGGTACAGAGAGCCTTCTTCGACGCGCAGCAGATCGCCGGACAGTTGCTGAATTAGTTGCGCGATCGCATACCCATGCAAATGGCCCCGCAGCAATATCTTGAGAACGAGCATGTCCAGCGTGCCAGGCAAAAGGTCGGCCTTCGGTTTCCCGCTTCCCATAGACGATCTGCTTATAGGACGATGGGGCCTCCGGCGCGGTTAGGCGGAAACGAACGCACCTAAGATTTTTTCTAACGAGCCAGATTTTCCAGCAGATGCTCCGTCGTACGTAGCGTAAAGGCGAGGATTGAAATAGTGGTGGTCTTGTCCGTGCAGTTCGGGAACACGCTGGCATCGCACACGTATAAGTTAGGGACGTCATGCGCCTGTCCGAAGCGATTTGTGACAAACCGCTTGGGGTCGTTTCCCATGCGGAGAGTTCCGGTCTCGTGCAAGCTGGTTCCCGGCATGTCGGGTTCCCGCCCGGACCCCAGGTATTCCGCGCCGCTGGCACGCAGCAGTTGCTCGCAGGCATGCTTGCCGTGCTCCCACATCAGCAGAGAGTTGCGGTCCCATTCGAAGTGCAGCCGGGCGGCGGGAATGCCGTAAGCGTCCTTTGCCTCCGGATCGATATCCACATAGTTCGCATCGCTGCGCTGGGTGGGAGCCTGAATATAGAAGCTGACGGGCGTGGGATAGCGCCGCTTGATCTGGCGTTTGTAGTCGCGGCCGAAGCCTTCGATCTCGTCGAAATACCAGGGAAACTCGCCACAGCCGCCATCCGGGTAAACCGAGTAGCCGCGAATGAACTTCTCATGGAGCGGGTCGTCTATGTTCTGCCAACGCGGCATCCAGGCCACCGTGCTGGAAGAGACGCTGTCGGGAAAACTGGGCTGCCCCAACAGTTGCGGAAAGTAGCCCCGGGCAGTGGTGCCGTACAGATGGTCGCACAGGTTGCGGCCGGCCTGGCCGCTGGAATTAGCGATCCCGTCGGGCCAATGGCGCGATTTTGAATTCAAGACAATGCGGGCGGACTCGACGCAAGACGCGGCCAGCACCACGTTTCTGCCATAGACCTCCACCTCTTGTTTGGTGTTCCGATCGATGTAGGCAACGCCCTTGGCGCGGCCGTTCTCATCCACCAGAATGTTCTTACAGAGCGCATTGGTGCGCAGATCCAGGTTGCCGCTCTTTTCAGCGGCGGGCAGGAAGAACCACGGTGTGGAGAAAAATGCGCCCACGTCGCAGCCTTCCGTACAATTCGCGCAGTAGTGACAGGATGGATGTCCGGCATGCGGCACGGTGAGCTGGGCGATGCGGTCGGGCAGATAGGGAATGCCGACTTTGGCGGCGCCGCTCTCCAGGATGCGATCGATACAGCGGAAGTTCATGGGCGGAAGATATTCGCCGTCGGGATTGCTCGGGCGGTTCTGCACGGTGCTGGCCACCCCGATCATGCGCTCCACGCGGCTGTAGTAAGGCGCAATCTCCTGGTAGGTGATGGGCCAATCGACGTCATACCCGTCGCGGCTGGCGGCGCGGAAATCGATATCGCCGAAGCGGGCCGAGGACCGGCCCCAAAAATTGGTTTTGCCGCCCACCGCGAAGCAGCGCCGCCAGGTCCATTCGGTACCGGCCGCTTTGGTGAAGACGATGTCGTGCTCCCAAATGCCCTCGGTGTACTCGTTGTCCATATAGCCGATCCACTGTTTGCGTTTGGCGGGCTCGCCGAATCCGCGGAACGGCATGTCATATGGTTTTCGATGATTGCGGAAGTCCTTGCTGGGGGCGAGGCGGCGGCTGGCGTTGAGCGCGCAAACCTTGGCGCCGGCCAGGCACAGGGTGTGAATGGCCATCCCGCCGCCCGCGCCGGTGCCGATCACAATGACGTCGTAGATCTGATTTGGCATGCTTAGACCTTGGGCGCCGGAAGGTGGCGATGTTCCGGATCGCCGGTGTGCGGACAGGCGGGAGACTGCGTATAGAATTGCAATCCGGGATAATCCAGTTCGTTGAGTCCGATGCGGCTGGTGTAGTAGCCCATCACCGTGTAGCGGCGAATCAGGCGGAAGAATTCTTGCCCGTCCCTATCGACGGGCGCCGCGCTATCACGATACGCGACGCTCTTAAGAATCTCGTTCTGCTGCTCGGGTGAGAGACTGGTAAAGCTGACACCATGGCTTTTCTTGGAGGCCGAATCGAGCCATTGGAGGCCGTCGCGCATGGGCTGCTGAACCTCCGCTTCGCCATGCGCGGCCAGGAAGTCGATGAATTCGCCGACACCCGCCTCCTGTGCGCCGGGACTTTCGTCCGCAGGAATGATCAGGCCGGTGAGCACATCGATGGTGCGGTATTCGGAGGTGGAGAAGTAGGCAGGCTGGTAGGCCGCCGTGCGATGTTCGTGCTGTCGACCGAAGGCCCAGCGGCTGAAGCCTGGGAACTGGCTGGCCGCGGCGGCCTTGGCAAGCATCTGCAATACAACGCGCCGATCCGATCCTTGATTCGCCATTTACGTAGATCCCTTTCGAGTTTATACCAATGACGTGGCGCACGCACTCTGCGTGCCGTGTCGGCACTCTTGCCGACACTGGCGAGCAATATTGCCCGCCCTCCATTGCTATGATGACGGCGCGCAAACCGCCGCACGATTCAACGGCTGGAAAGCGATCTCGCTTCTGGATGCTGAACTAGCGTCAGCCCAGTTCCGGAACGATCAGGCAGAGAAGCTGGGCGGCGCCGGAAGGTAATCCGCGTCGCCGATCCGGCGATTGCTATGATGGCGGCTGGAGCTTCCGGACCGCACCATGATCGGCGAAATCCTCGACGCCAAATACCGCATCGACAAGCAGCTCGGCGCGGGCGGCATGGGCAATGTCTACCTGGCCACGCACCTGGGGACCACGCGCGTGGTCGCGGTGAAAGTGATCGCTCCGCGGTGGGCCGCGGAACCGCAGTTTCTGGCCCGTTTCCAGCGCGAAGCACAGGCTTGCGGCCGACTGCGCCATCCGAACATCGTCAATGTCACGGACTTCGGAATCGCGAAAGCAGCCAGCGGCGACATGCCCTACCTGGTGATGGAGTTTCTGGACGGGCAGACGCTTTCGGATTTCCAGAAAGCCAATCCGCAAGTGGCGTTGCCGCTGATCGCGGACCTACTGGACCAGATTGGGCTGGCGCTGACGGAGGCCCACCGGCACGGAATCGTGCATCGCGACCTGAAGCCCGACAACATCTGGCTGGAACCGAATGGCCGCGGCGGATACACGGTGAAGGTTCTCGACTTCGGCGTGGCGAAAGTGAATTTGCTGGGTGAGTGGGCTCCGCACTCGCAGGAGATGCCGGAGACGGTCGTTGCCCAGCCCATCGGGACAATGCTGCCCGGCGACGAAATGGAAACGGCCGTAATGGAGCCAGCCGCGGAGGCAGAAACCATCGCGATGGCGAAGACTCCATCGGGTGCATCGTCCGGATCGTCCGGATCGTTCGACAGTGGCGCGGACGCGCAAACCATGCCCGGCAGCCTGATCGGAACGCCCGCGTATATGTCGCCGGAGCAGGCGTTGGGAAAGGAAATCGATTTCCGTTCCGACATATACAGTTTGGCCGTGGTGGCCTACTCCCTGGTTTGCGGCGCGCTGCCATTCACAGGAAAGACCAGCGAGCTATTCGATTTTCACCGGACGGGTAATCCTCCTGCCCTGGCAAGCGTGCGCAAGATTCCGCGCGACGTATCGGACGCGATTCTGGCTGGACTGGCGCGCGATCCCGCGGACCGGCCAGCCTCGGCAGCCGCGTTCACGCAGCGTTTCCATAACGCGGTGGACGCCGAGTTTTTCGCGCTGCGGCGATCCAAGGCATTCCTGCTGCAACATCTCACGGCATACGCTCTTTTGGTGCTGCCCATCTACTCGGTCATTTTGTCGATCGCGGCCCTGCTGGTTTCGTTCAGCCGGAAACTGGTGCCGATCGCCGCGGGCCGGATGGTGCTGGTCCCGCTGGCCGCGGCGATTCTATTCATTTTCGGCGACAACCTGTTGCGTGCAGCCGCGGCGCTAATGGCGATGGACGAACAAGTCCGGGTGAGGAGGTTCCTCTCGTTCCGGGTCTTCTGGAAGTTAGTTAGGAAGATGCCGGTTCTGGTGACAACGCAGGCCCGGTCTCTGTGGTTCGCCGGGCCCGGTTGGGTGACCGGCGATTGCTTGTGGCCGGTGATCTGCGTGGTGGAAAAACTATCGGGAAAGGCGGCCATGCAGCGTTCGCGCGATCTGATGACCGGCTTACGGTCCGCCGGACGGGCGCTTGCGATTCGTCATTTGGCGTTGGCGGCATTCGCGATTGGAGAGGTGATCGAATCGCTCGGCTTCCTTTGGCGTAGCGGGAAAGTCGAGCAGGCGAATGTGGTGATCACCGCGACCTGGTTTCCCGTATTTGCGCTCTACGCGGCGGCTCCCCTGTTTCTGTACGACCGGACGGCCGCCAATGCCAGCGGCCCGCTGCTGCAGTTGGACCGCACGCCGGAAGTGCGCACCACCGCGCGCGCGTTCTCGGTGAGCTCGATGATCTGGTTAGCGGCTGGGGCGATCTACCTGCTATATCAGCCGGTGAAGCTATTGCTGTCCAGAGGGCGATGAGATCTACTTCTTCGGCGGGTTGATCATGATATGGGCGCCCGCGGTTCCCGGATACATCAGCCATGGGGCGCCGTCGCTCGGCTTGGTCGACAGTCCCGTGGATTCCGGCGTGGCGAACGGAACATAGATAACCCATCGCAGATAGGCGTCGGTGACTTTCCCAGTGCCGGGGTCGAAGCCGGCGCCGGTAAGCACGTACAGCGTGCGCGGCTCGTGCGGCAGCACTAGTTTCCCGTCCGCGACTTCCTGCCAGCGCACTTCGTTGCGTTTCTGCCCAGTGAGTTTCTGCGCCGCGAGTTCACGTCCGCGGGCCATGTACGGCTCCAGGTCGCGGTGGTAACAGGCGACGCTGAATGCCGTCTTGCCGGGGTCGTTCGCGAGGCAGATGAGTTCATTCTTGCCTTCGCGGAGCTTCACCAGTTCGCCCTGCGGGTTATAACCGAGGACGGCCGCGCCTTCACGCAGATCCGCCGGCGCGGCGAGGACGGCGGCAGCAATCTGGACATCCGCGGAGCGCGCATGGGCGGCGG
>Ga0187871_10001856_pt1 | contig 17910 bp, 17 predicted proteins | sample June2016WEW_16_1_FD_132988 | JGI IMG/M metagenome (GOLD analysis project Ga0187871, IMG submission 132988) | Peatland microbial communities from SPRUCE experiment site at the Marcell Experimental Forest, Minnesota, USA - June2016WEW_16_10 | ecosystem: Environmental > Terrestrial > Soil >...
ACCGATCACGAGACCGGGAACGTCGACGCCGTGCTGGACGGCGATCTCGATGACTTTATGGAAGCTGAACTGCGACGACAGCGATTTCATTCCTAAGAAATGTCACTGCCCTTTAACGTTCGGCTTTCGTGGCACGACTACGCAAAATTGCCAAACTACAATGGCTAGGTACATCCGGGTGCCGACGCACCGCCCCAACCACGTCCCCGAGGGAGTTTTCGCGTGATTCGCTTTGAGAATGTCTCGAAGACGTACAAGAACGGTTCGCCGGCCTTGAAGGACATCTCACTGGACATCGAAAAGGGGGAGTTCGTCTTCTTGGTCGGCGCCTCCGGATCCGGCAAGACGACCTTCCTCCGTCTCCTCTTGCGTGAGGAGCTGCCCGATAAGGGTCGCATCCTCGAAGCCGGTCGCGAACTGACGGAGTTGCCGAAGTTCCGCGTGCCGTTCCTTCGGCGCAACATCGGCTGCGTGTTCCAGGACTTCCGCCTCCTGCCCAACAAGACGGTCTTCGAAAACGTCGCGTTCGCCCTCGAGGTCATCGGACGACCGCGATCGACGGTGGAGTCCCAAGTGCCGCTCATCCTGGACCTGGTGGGTCTGTCGGACAAGTCCAAGAGCCTGCCCGGCGAACTCTCCGGTGGCGAGCAGCAACGCGTCGCCGTGGCGCGCGCCTTCGTCAACCGACCGTTGATCCTGCTCGCGGACGAACCGACCGGTAATCTCGACCCGGCCAACTCCGAGTCGATCATGGCGCTACTCGAGCGCATCAATCGCACCGGCACGACCGTGGTGATGGCGACGCACGACAAGGCGCTGGTCGACCGCATGCGCCGGCGCGTCATCGAACTCGACAAGGGTGAGATGATCCGTGACCAGGTCCGAGGCGTCTACGGAATCGATGAAGGCGTGGCGGCGATCTAATGCGCGTCTACTTCCGCTACGCCGTCAAAGAGACGCTGTCCAACCTCTGGCGCAACCGCATGATGACCATCGCCGCGGTCCTCACCGTCGCGGTCTCGTTGTCGCTCGTCGGTTCGGCCCTCCTGCTCAAGCAGAGCGCCGCGCAGGCGTCGTCACAGTGGCAACAGGGCACGCGGGTGACGGTGTGGATGGAGCCCAACGCCTCCGCCGGCGAGATCACCAACGTGCAGACCCAGTTGAACAATCTGCCGATCGTGAAGCGGTGCCAGTATCGAACGCAGGCCGAGGACTACGCCGAGATGCTGAAGATCCTGCCGGAATCGGAGGCGCACGTCCTCACCGTCTCGGATATCCCCACCAAATTCAGTTGCGTCCCGACGGTGCCGTCGGACGCGTTCACCGTGGTCTCCACGTTCGAGCACCAGCCGGGCGTCTACCAGGTGACCGCGCCCGAGCAGCAGATACGTGAGATGAACCGCGCGATCCGCATCCTGCAGATCGTCTTTCTCGCACTCGCGCTCGTACTGCTACTCTCGGCGACCGTGTTGATCCTCAACACGATCCGTATGGCCATCTTCGCTCGTCGTCGAGAGGTCTCGGTGATGAAGCTCGTGGGCGCCACGAACTGGTTCATTCGCATCCCCTACATCACGGAGGGTTTCATCCAGGGACTGCTCGGTTCGGCCGTCGCCATCGGCGCGGTCACCGCGCTTCATATTTGGTATCCGCTGCACAACGAGTTTCAGCTCAGCACGAGTTCTCTCATTGGTACCAACATCGTCGTGCTGATCGTGGGTGTGGGGATCGGTTCCGTCGGTTCGGCGATCGCGATCCGGCGTTTCCTCGACGTCTAAGCGCCGGCCTCGTTGAAGTCGACGGCCAGGGAGTTCACGCAGTAGCGCAGTCCCGTCGTCGTCGGTCCGTCGTTGAACACGTGACCCAAGTGACCCCCGCACTTCGAACACAGGATCTCGGTGCGCTTGCGCTCGCCGAGCGAGTCGTCGGGCCGTTCGATGATCGTGTCCGGTTCGCACGCGTCGAAACTGGGCCAACCGCAACCGGAGTCGAACTTCTGCGCGCTGGTGAAGAGGTGCTGACCGCATCCGCCGCAAGTGAAGACGCCGTCGGTGTCGACGTGCAAGAGCGAACCCGTCCACGGTAACTCCGTTGACGCGTGGCGCAACACCGCGTAGCGGTCGGGCGACAGCTCGGCTCGCCACTGGTCGTCGGGCTTCTCCACGTCGAAGGTCATCGCATCAATGTATCGGCGCTACCAGGTTTCGCTTACGAGTAGTTCGGTCGCGGTGTCTCGGGCAGTACCGGCGCGAACTCGGGCTGGTCGGCGAGCAGTCGCGAGAACGCGGCCGCCAGTCCCTCGGGGTCGAGGCCCAGTTCGGCCAGTAGTTTGTCGGGCCGATGTTGTTCGAGGTAGGCGCGCGGCGTGCCGAGGATTCGCGTTGTGGGGAACGGTCGCGCGAGGTCCTGGGCTCGACTGCGCAGGGCGGACACCATCAAGGTCCCGGCGCCGCCGTGGCGGGTCCCGTCTTCCACGCTCACGACACGCTCGTGCGAGAGCGCGTCGTCGATCATGGCCGCGTCCGGCGGTAGGACCCGCACGTCGTAGAGCGTGACCCTGCTCGCCTCGTCACCCATCAGCTCCAACGCCTGATACGCGTTGGGGGCCATCTTGCCGACGGCGAGTACGCACAGCGAGCCGTCACCCCGACGCACCTCGCGGGCCTCGAGTCCGTCGCCGACCTTCCCGTCGAGGGGCTTCGGCAAGGTCTTGGGGAACCGCAGCGCCGTCGGCGTCGACATCGAGAGCGCGGTCGCGAGCATGCCGGGCACCTCTTCGGCGGTGGAGGGCGCGAAGACGGTCATGTTCGGGATCGCCAGGCACAGCGCGATGTCGAGCAGCCCGTGGTGGCTCGGACCGTCGTCACCCGTGATACCGGCGCGGTCGAAGACGAAGACGACCGGCAGATTGAGGAGCCCGACGTCGAGGTGCGCCTGGTCGAAGGCGCGAGAGAAGAAGGTCGAGTAGACCGCGACGACCGGCTTGAGCCCACCCATCGCCATGCCGGCCGCCGCCGTCACGGCGTGTTGCTCCGCGATACCCACGTCCAAGAATCGATCGGGAAACCGGTCCTGGAAGTTCAACAACCCGGTCGGTCCGGCCATCGCCGCCGTGATGGCCACGACGCGCTCGTCAGCGCTCGCGAGCGCCACCAGTGAGTCAGAGAAGGCTTGGGAGAACGACTGCGGGGCGATCTCCTCGTCGTCGTGGCGCGGCGGCAACTTGTAGTCGTGCATCTTCAAGTCGTCATCGATGGCCGGTTCGTACCCGAGGCCCTTGGTCGTGAGCACGTGGACGAGGATCGGTCCGTCCCACTCCGAGGCGCTCTTCAACGTGTTCTCCATCGATTCGATGTCGTGACCGTCGATCGGACCGATGTAGCGCACGCCGAGGTTCTCGAAGAACGTGTGCGGTGTCACCATCTCGCGCACGACGGACGTCAACCCGTCGATCCCGAGGTACGCGGCCTTGCCGACCTTCGGCAGGTGGGGGACCGTGCGACGAAGTCGCCCGCGCATCGTGAGGTAGGTCTTGTTGAGTCGTAGCGCGGTCAGTGACTCGGAGAGTTTGGAGATGGTGGGCGCGTAACTGCGTCCGTTGTCGTTCAAGACGATCACGACTCGTTGATTCGAGTGTCCCAGGTTGTTCAGCGCCTCGTAGGCCATCCCGCCGGTGAGTGAGCCGTCGCCCACGACCGCCACGACGTGGCGCACGCCCCCGTGACCGACGAGCTCCTTGCGCTGTTGGAGAGCCACGGAGAGCCCGTGCGCGTAGGAGAGCGCGGTCGAGGCGTGGCTCGACTCGATCCAGTCGTGCTGGCTCTCGGAACGGTTCGGGTAGCCCGAGAGACCTCCACGCTGGCGCAGGTTCTTGAATCCGTAACGCCGGCCCGTCAGTAGCTTGTGCACGTAGGCCTGGTGGCCCGTGTCCCAGAGGATGATGTCCTTGGGCGAGTCGAAGACGCGGTGCAGCGCTAACGTCAGTTCGACGACGCCGAGGTTCGAGCCCAAATGGCCGCCCGTCTCATTCGTCGTCACCGTCTCGATGATGAACTGACGAATCTCCTCGCTTAACTCGTCGAGTTCGTCGTAGGAGAGCGGCTGGAGGTCGGCGGGCGTTTCGATGGAGGGCAGAATCACATAGACAGCCTACTTTCGGCGAATCGAAGTGACGTGGCGTCCGTGGCGGGCTCCGGTAACCTCACCTAATGAATTCCACCCTGGTAGAACATGACGTCCTCGCGCGCACCTTGGGCGAAGCGATGGCCCGCGGCGGCGAGTTTGCCGAGGTTTTCGTCGAGGACCGCACGACGTCGTCGGCGATGTTGGATCAGCGTCGGGTGGAACAGCTCAGTTCCGGCCACGAACGCGGCGCCGGTATTCGCGTGGTCGTCGGCGACACCACCGGATTCGCCCACACCGCCGATCTCACCGAAGTCGGACTGATGGCGGCGGCGCGAGCGGCCGCGGCCGTGGCGCGCGACGGCGGGGGTGGCGTCCGCGAGATCGCGCTCGGTGAACTCCGCGACAACCTCAGCCGGGCCTCGATGCTGCCCGGCGATGTCGACAAGGCGCGCAAGATCGAACTCATGAAACACGCCGACGACGCCGCGCGCTCCGAAGGGTCGTCGATCACGCAGGTGCAGGTCGCCCTGGGCGACTCCACGAGGCACTTCGTCGTGGCGAACACCGACGGACTCTTCGCCGGAGATCACCAGGTACGGACCCGGTTCAACGTTTCGTGCATCGCAACCGGCGACACCGGCATGCAGACGGGCTATCGACCGATTGCCGGAACCCGCGGATTCGAACTCCTCAGCGCCGACGCGGTCGCCGACGCGGCGCGCGGTGCCGCGCGCCAGGCGATCACGAAGCTGGACGCGCGACCAGCGCCGTCCGGCGACCTGCCCGTCGTGCTCGCCGGCGGTTCGGGAGGCATCCTGTTCCATGAGGCGTGCGGCCACGGACTCGAAGCCGACGCGATCCTCAAGCGGGCCTCGGTCTACGCCGGCAAGGTCGGACAGCTGGTCGCCAGCCCTCTCGTGACGCTGGTCGACGACGGAACCGTGGAGGGCGAGTGGGGCTACCTGGCCATCGACGACGAGGGCCGTCCCGGTGCGCGCAACGTGTTGATCGAGAACGGCGTGCTGACCGACTACATGTGGGACTACTTGCGTTCTCGCAAGGAGGGTCGGGTGTCGTCAGGTAACGGACGGCGCCAGAGCTATCAACACCTGCCCATGGTGCGCATGACGAACACCTACCTACTCGAAGGCGACTCCGACGCCGACGAGATCGTGGCCCAGACGCCCTACGGCGTCTACGTCGCGCAGCTCGGCGGCGGTCAGGTGAACACGGCGACCGGTGACTTCGTCTTCGGTATGACCGCGGCGTTCATGATCGAAGACGGCAAGATCACGGCGCCCCTGCGCGACTGCAACCTCATCGGCAACGGCCCCGAGGTGCTCCAACGCGTCGACGCCGTGGCGTCGGACTTCTCGATGACGCCGGGCACCTGCGGGAAGAACGGCCAGAGCGTGCCCGTCGGCACCGGACAGGCGACGATGCGCCTCACGGGCGTCACCATCGGCGGAGCAGCCGCGTGAGTCAGCTCCTCGAGCGTGCGGAACGCATCTTGGAGTCGGCGCAGGGCGGCGAGGAGATCGAGGTCTACGTCGCGAGCGGGATTGACACCGAGGTCCAGTCCTACGAGGGCCAGGTGGAAGAGCTCACGACCGCCACGTCCAACGGATTCGGACTTCGGATCTTGAACGACTCCGCCAACGGCGCTCGAGTCGGGACGGCGTGGGCCGGCTCGCTCGACGACGAGGCGATCGTCAAGGCGCTTCGCGAGGCCCGCGACAACGCGACCTTCGCCACCGAGGACGAGTTCGTCGCCTTCGCGCGTCCCGACGGAGTGCGCGCGGCGTCACTGTCGCTGACCGACGACGCCGTCGCCAGTACGCCCCTCGAGGACAAGATCGCGATGGCGATCGAGCTCGAACGCCTGGTCCGCGGCGGCGACACCCGTATTCGTCAGGTCGACTCGGCCAACTACTCGGACTACGTGGCCGAAGCGGCGATCGCCTCCACGACCGGCATCCGCGCGGCGTACGCGAGGACCGGTGCCTACGTGTCCGTCGAGGCCATCGCCAACGACGGCGGTGACGACCAGACGGGATGGGGACTCTCGGCCGGTCGCGCCCCGGGTGACCTCGACATCGAGAAGGCCGCCGGCGACGCCATTCGCCGCGCGACGCGCATGCTGGGCGCCGTGAAGCCGAAGTCCTTCAAGTGCACCGCCGTCTTCGATCCGCGCACCGCGGCGACGCTGTTCTCAATCATCGGTGGCGCATTAAGCGGTGACGCCGTCGTCCGAGGGCGCTCGTTCTTCGCCAATCGGATCGGCGAGATGGTCGCGGCCCCGAGCTTCACCCTGCTCGACGACCCGACCGACGCGCGCCACTTCGCGGCCAGCGTCTACGACGCCGAAGGACTGGCCTGTCGACGAAACGTCCTCATCGAGGACGGTGTGTTGCGGGCCTTCGTCTACGACACGGTCTCGGCGCGACGCGCCGGAACCGTGTCGACGGGTAGCGCGGTGCGCGGCGGGATCGCCGGATCGCCGTCGGCGGGCTGTCGCGCGTTGCAGTTGGTCTCCGGCGACGTCGGCCAAGCCGAGATCGTTCGCCGAGTCGGCACGGGCCTCTTCGTCGAGTCGTTCATCGGTGTCCATTCCGGCGTCAACCCCGTCTCGGGTGACTTCTCGGTCGGCGTCACCGGGCTAATGATCCGGGACGGGCAACTGGCCGAACCAGTGCGCGAGATCACCGTCGCCTCGACCTTGCAGCGAATGCTCCTCGACGTCACCCACGTCGGCAGTGACCAGGAGTGGCTGCCCGGTGCGGCCGCCGGTCAGACCATGGCGATCGACAACATCGCCGTGTCCGGCGTCTAGTCCGACGTCGACGCAGACGAAGTAGAGGTCGTCGTCGAAGCGGTCGTCGCCGCGGGTGTCGAACTGGTCTCGGTCGACGGAGACGTCGCCGGCGTCGTGGCGGTCGACGGCGTCGAGGACTTGTCGGCGCCCCGGCTATCGGTCTTGTAGAAGCCGCTGCCCTTGAAGACGACGCCCACCGCGGAGAAGACCTTGCGGAGCTCTCCACCGCAACGCGCGCACACGGTGAGCGCCGGGTCGGTGAACCGCTGGACCGCCTCCACGCGATCGTGGCAGGACTGGCACTCGTATTCGTAGGTCGGCATTACATCTCCCGTGGGGCAGGTGAACCTTGGCAGTTTACTCGCGACCGTTCGGGGGTCATTCGGGCGCTCGGTATCATTGCGCCGTGGACGACTTCCACCAACTACGTCGGCCGTCGAGCGGGGGAGCGTTCCCTCGCGACATCGGCGCCTCTGAGGTATCGGCTCGTCGCGCGTTGGCGAGGTGTCGCATCATCATGGACGCCACGACCACCGCCGCGGTCGCCGCCAACACGATCAACAAGGGAGACGTCCTCGCGACCGCCCGCGTCGCCGGCATCCAGGCGGCCAAGCTCGCGGCGACGTTGCTCCCCATGTCGCACCCGGTGCTCGTCGGAAACGTCCACGTCAACTTCACGATCGCCGATACGCACATCGACGTGGAGGCGAGCGTCGACACCGTGGACCGCACCGGGGTCGAGATGGAGGCTCTGATGGCCGTGACCGTCGCGGCCCTCACGGTGTACGACATGTGCAAGTCGGCCGACCGGACGATGACCATCGAGCAGGTCGCGATCTGGGAGAAGTCCGGTGGGCGATCGGGGACGTGGCGACGAGAAGACGTCTGAGAACGCCCTCAGTCTGAACTCTTCACCAGGATCGCCACGTACGGTTCACTTGGTTGGGCTCCCACCACGCGTTCGATGCGCCACCCCGTACCGACGAGAATCGCGCGCATCTCGCTTCGCGAGACGTAGAGCCACTGGAACCAGGGTCCGACCAGGTGTCCGTAGTGGTAGCGCAACTTCACCTGGCCGGGGCTACGGCCGCGGGCCTTGTTACGGCGATAGTACGAACGATCGAAGGCCGGCGCGCCTCCGGCGTAGGCGCTCGTACTCTCCGCGAAGATCCGGGCGCCAGGTTTTGTCACCTCGGCCAAGTGAATGAGTATTCGTCGAGCCCGAGCAGGCGTTCCAAAGATCCCGAAGTTATTGCCGAACAAGACGAATGAATCGAAGAGTTCGATCCGCGAATCCAGGTCCTCGATGGGCAACGACCACACGTCGTTGACGCCCCGAACGGTGGCCGCCCTCGCCGCCAGGGGCGACGCGTCGAGACCGACGACTTCGACGCCCCGTCTCTGGAGCTCCAGCGCGACCCGACCGGCTCCGCAACCGACGTCCATCACGCGACCTCGCAGGTATCGAACGGACTTGCGCTCCGCGCTCGGCCAACCCCTGAACTCCGAGAGATAGACCTCGGGTCCGGCGCCGACCTGCGTGAAGCCATCCTCGCGCTCGAGCACCTCGGGCGACGTGGCGCCCATCGTCCAGTCGAGTAGCGCACGTCCGAATACGTCACTGTCCGCTGCCATAGGTGTCGAGGTTAGGTCTCGGCCATCGGCGATACTGGCTTCGTGACCGACCGCAACGTCCTGGGTGGCGAACTGGAACTCTGTGGCCTCGATCCCGTCACGGGCTTCTACCGAGACGGTTGTTGCACGTCGGGTCCGGAGGATCTCGGGAGCCACACCATCTGCGCGGTGGTCACCACTGAGTTCCTCCAACACCAGCGCTCGATTGGGAACGACCTGAGTACCCCAATGCCGCAGTACGGCTTCCGGGGGTTGGTGCCCGGTGATCGATGGTGCGTGACCGCGGTCAACTGGCTGCGGGCTCACAACGACGGTGCGGCGGCCTACGTGGTCCTTGCCTCAACGAACGAACGCGTTCTCGAGATCGTGCCCCTGGAAGCGCTACGTGAGCACGCAGTCGATATTCCGCTGAATCCCGGTGACCTCCAAGCGTGACGAGTGCGAACAGCCGTTGACCGGGCTATCGGCCGCGACCGTTCCCGTTGAAGAAGAAGATCTTGGTCCGCTTTCCGTCGGGCGTTCGAGGCGAGATGGAGGAGTACTGACTGGGCTCCTTTTCGAACATGAAGTGAGTGAACCGCCGTTGGACCCTTCGCCACAGACTGCCCGAGGGTCTGGACTGAGGCGTCGGCTCCTCGCTCGCCACCGCGGTATCTTCGGCGGCGTGATACGCCGGTTGTTCGAGGAATGCCTCAATCGGCGACTCCTCATCGTGACCTGATTCCTGTCCCGAGTCCACGAACCCAAGGTATCGCGTCGCGCGTCGACGTCGCACGCTCACGATGCGAAGGTTCGCGCGACGTCGAGCCTCCATTAGGTTGCGTCCATGATTCGTGAGACGCCGATCGTCTGCGCATCCGGACACACGGATGCGCTCGAGAGTACGTGATGCCGGCGAGGGCTGAGCGTACGTCCAACGGCGCGTTGACCGCCACGGCGTTGTGCGCCATCGCTGGTCTCCACGTGTCGTGGGGACTCGGTTCGTCGTTCCCCTTCCGGAGTCGTGAGCAGCTCGCCGACTCCGTTATCGGGAGTTCGGAGTTCCCTTCACTCGGCGCCTGCATGGCGGTGGCGGCCGCGCTCGCACTCGCGGCCGTCCTCGTCGCCAGCGTCGTGCCGCTGCCGAGAGGACTTCGCACCCTCGCGCTGCGCGTAGTGACGTCGGTCCTCGCGACGCGGGGCGTGGTGGGAGCGTTCGGTCACACCGCGATGTTGTCGCCCGGAAGCGACTCGCCCACGTTTCAGCGCTTGGACAAGAGGATCTACGCTCCGCTCTGTCTCTGGCTCGCCGCCGGCGTTCGACGTTCGATCTAGGTCGCGGGTCCGCACGTCGCGCCACGTCGAACGCGTCACCTATGGCAGGATGGGGCCATGCTCGATCACGTATCCCTTCAATGTTCCGACGTCGCGAGAAGCGCGGCGTTCTACGACGCGGTTCTGGCGACGCTCGGCGGGTCTCGCGTCATGGATTTCGGTGACGCCATCGGCTTCGGTGTCCCACCGATGCCCGATTTCTGGATCGGCGCGCAGACGACCGGGGAGGGATTTCGCGAGTCGCACGTCGCCTTTTCCGCTCCGGACCGCGCAGCCGTTGACGCCTTCTACGAGGCGGCGACCGCTGCGGGCGCCGAGGTCTTGCACGAGCCGCGCGTATGGCCCGAGTATCACGAGAACTACTACGGGGTGTTCGTTCGCGATCCCGACGGCAACAACGTCGAGGCCGTTTGTCACTCACCGGAGTGAGCCACGGGCGACGATCGTCGCCGTCACCGGAACGAACATGCACGCACGGGCTCGTCAGAGACCGTACCCCTCGCCATTGCCACTACCCTCGGTAGTGCATTTGAGACGGGAGATCGATGAGCAGTATTCGCGCAGGGGTTGAGCAGTCTCGGGAGCGCCTGATCGCTCTCGTGTTGTTGCTGCAACGGGCCTGGCAGTACGGCTCGCTCACGCAAGAAGAGATCGTTCGCGAACTGAAGATCGACGAGTTCCCGGTCTCGGCCAAGGGCCCGAGGAAGATCCCCGCCTACGAGGGAAACGAGGGCGCGGTGCGGCAGAAGTTCGAGCGCGACAAGGCCCGGATTCGTGAGCTGGGCTTCGAGATCGAGACCGACAGCAAGGGCGACGGCGCCGTCGGGTACCGCATCGACCCGTCGAGCGGCTACGCGCCACTGATCTACTTCACGCCCGATGAGGAGCGGGTCGTGCGACTGGCGCTGCGCTTCTGCGGGTTCGGCGCCTCCGGCGCCTTCAGCGTGTTCAATGAGGTGCCGGCGAGCGACGGGGGACTCGAGTCCTCGATGTACTACACACCCGTGATGCGCGCGCTGAAACTGCACCGCGCCCTCGCCTTCGACTACCAGTCGGGCGCGAACAAGCCCCGACTCGTCGAGCCACTGCTCATCGACGTCTTCAACGGGGTGACCTATCTGATCGCTCGCGTGAAGGGCACCCAGGAGATAAAGGGTTACCGCTTCAGCCGCATCACGTCGATGCCGGTGGTCTTGCCCGATGGCTTCGAACACGACGAGGCCGCCGAGGACGTCGCGCGGGCGTGGCGACCGGAGTTCACGAGGTCACCGACCCCGATGGACGTGGTCGTCACGACCAACGAGAACTACGCCGACCTCTTGGTGCGCCAGTACCCCGGCTCGCTGGCCGCGAACAAGAAGGACGGCAAGGTCGAGGTCGGGCTCAGTTTCGACAGTCCTCGCGCCGCGCTTCGGTTCGTCGTCGAAGGCGCCGACCGGATCCGCCTGCAGTCGCCGAAATCGTTGAAGGCCGACGTGGCCGACTGGTTGAAGGAGGTCAACCGCGGAAAGGCGCCGGCGCTCGAGGAGATGAAGTTCACCGGTCCGGCAACCAATGACGTCCTCGGTCAGACGTTGCAACTCCTCCACGCGGTCTACGTCGCCGAGGACGGTCTGCGCATCAGTGAACTGGCCAAGCGGTTCTCCCTCGACCCGGAGCACGTGCGCTTGATCATGGACCGTCTGGTGGCCCTCGAGCCGATGGCCGGTTCGACCGACGGTACCGGCGCCTTTCCGGCGCACGTGCTCAAGGAGTGCGATGACTGGGACGACGAGGCCCACGACGACTCCACGTACCGGGCCGACTTCAGTGACCTGCCCGAAGGGGCCGAGGAGCCTTCGCCCTTCATGTGGCGCGATCTGTTCGAGTTGAACATCGCCCTGCGCGAGGCCTCGCGCGTCTACCACGACCCCGCGATCCTCTCGGCGGTCGAGAAGATCGAGGGCGCCACCAGCTCCTACGTGCAGGTGGAGATGGCGACGAACGAAACCATGCTCGCCGACGTCTCGGCGGCCGTCGAGAACCACCAGCAGATCAAGATCCTCTACACCGCTGCCACGGCCGACGAGGCGCGGACCCGCTCGATCGAGCCGCGCGAGATCAAAGTCCTCAATGGCCACACCTACGTGCGGGCCTACTGCACGACGCGCGAGTCCTGGCGAACGTTCCGCGTGGACCGGATCAACGCGGTGGTCGCGACCTCGGACGCGACCGAGGAACGCCCACCGGACACGGTCGTCAACTGGCTCACGCAGGTCGGCGAGGAGGGTGACGAAGTGGTCGTGGTCATCGACTCCGCGCTGCGCTGGCTCTTCGAGCCACTGCCCAACGCCCAGTGGTTGACGCTCGACGACGGTCGCCACGCCGTCAAGTTCCGCGTCGGCAATGAACTCTTCCTCGATCAGCTGATGCTGCGCGCCGGTGAGGGCGCGGTCGTCGCGACGCCCAAGTTCGCCAAGGCCGGGCACGAACTGGCCAAGAGGATCGCCGCCTCGCTGTAGCGACCGTTGGGCACCGGGGTGCCTGATGATCCGAGTCCTGTCGCGTCGATCGAACGACGTCAGCTACTTCACCGACGACCGGGCGCTCGAGATCGAGGGTCTGCGTGACGGCGGACCCGGCTGGTGGCTGCGCGGCGACGGCGACGCCCGCGATCCTCGGTCGGTGGGCGACGTCTTGCGCACCAGCGCACGCTCGTCGGTCCTCGGCTACGACATCGTCGTCGCCGCGCCTCGACCCACCTCGATCCTGCTCGCGGTCGATGCCGAACACGGCGCCGGGGTCGTGGACGCGCACCGCGCGTCGGTGGGCGCGGCCATCGACTATCTCGAAGAACACGCGCTCGTCGTGCGCGACCGTCGCGGCGGTGAGGACCGCGACCGGGCCGGTCGCTGGACAGGGATCGTCGGCTTCACCCACGGCGTCAACCGTCACGGCGAGCCGCACCTGCACGACCACGTGTTGGTCGGCGCGCTCCCGGAGGGATCGAGAGGCGTGCTCGACAGCCGCGGACTCTTCGCACACCTCGTCGCGGCCGACGCCCTCTATCGAACGTCACTGCGTCACGAGCTGGCCCAGCGCACCCCGTGGTCGGCGTGGCGCTCGTTCGAAGGTGTCGAGCACGTCGTGGGTCTCGACGAGGGCTACCGAGCGCTCTGGGGCGGTCACCACGCGGACCGAGGTGAGAAGTTGCACTGGCGACGAGGTGACGCTGTCGAGCGATGGAACCTCGACCGGAACCGCTTCGAATCCCTCGGCGTGATCGATCCACCGTCGCGCCACCGATCGACGCTCGACGAACACGGATTCGCGGGTGCGCTCGAGGGACGTTCGGACGTCGCGCGACGTCACGTGATCACGGCGTGGAGCAACGCGGCGCGATTCGGTCAGAGTCCGGCTGCCGTGACGCGCGCGGTCGATTCGCTCTACCCGGAACTGGCGGGCGCGAGGGGAGTGCGCGAACCCTCGATCAGCCTTCGCGACGCGAGGATGACCGCGCGGGTCCGTGATCGAGGTGCCCGTCCGCTCGAGATGTCGGACCTCGAACGGTGGCGTCAGCGCTCGCGCGACGAGTCGCGAGAGCGCTCGGAGCGATCGAGGTAGCCCCGAAAACGCGGGTGCGAATGCGCCGGGGTCAGTTCGACCCATTTCATCTGCTTGCTCGCGTCGAGACCCATCGCGTAGCCGGGTCGTCCGTGGGCCAGCTCGCTCATGGAGGCGCGATCGCGCTCGACCCAGCTCGTCGAGCGGCCGGCGCGCCGACCCTTGGGACCGTACTGCAGCGTCGGCGTCTCGAAGAGCGAGCGCCCGGCGAGGCTGCGCAACATCTCGAGCGTCGGTCGATCGGCGATGCCCGGCAGCACCACGGTCGTGGGGAAGAGCGACAGGAATCCCTCGGCCGAGGTGCCCCAGCGACTCCGGGCTTGGGAGAGGTCCTGGAGACAGGCGAGGGTGAGAACGCCCTGGCCGCCGCCTTCGGAGACGATGCTCGCCAGGCGCGGCAGCGGGGCGACGTTGGCCAGCTCGTCGAGCGCCAGGAAGAGCCGGGCGCCCTCCTCGTGGCGGTCGTAGGTGGCGTGGACCAACTCTTCGATCAGACCGACGACCAAGGGGATCGTGACCGCCTGATGGCGGCTCGGCGCCACGATGTGGAGCTGGTGGGGACCACTCAAGAAGGCGTCGAGGTCGAGCGGTGGCTCCCGCGACGACGCTCGCGCCGCCTCGGTGCGGACGCCAGCGAACAGTCCCGACGTCGTCGACCAGATACTCGACCGTTCGCGCTCTTCGGTGGCGAGCACACCGCGAAGAAGTGAGACCGATGGGTGATGCTCGCCGTAGCGTTCGTCGAGTTCGTGCACGATGTCGTCACATCGTCGTTCGTCGACACGTGACGCGAGTTGACCGAGTGACTCGTTGCGCAGTGCGGTCGCGTGCAACAACGGCGCGACAAGTGCGCCCGCTCGTTCGGTCCAGTGATCGTCGCTGCGATCGCCGCGTCCGCGTCGCGCGATGTCAATGAGGCTCCTCGAAGCGAGAATCGCGCCATCCCACGAAAAACTTTGCCGCACAGGTGAGTAACCAATTCGGTGGACATCTTGTGGAGTACGCACTGTTCCCGATGGATCGAAGAGCAACGTTGCGCCATCACGACGACTACGCGACATCAACGACACGACATCGTTCTTCGTTGATGTCACTACACAAGAACGAGTGGTGATCAGGAGATTCGGAACAACAATCGACGATGTCTTTCCACTGCGACTCGGACCGAGTACGAGTGTCGAACGTTCATCACCACTCGTTGCATCACCGCGCACACCACGTCCTAAATAGATGCCGACGTCGCTGTGCATAAAAAACATCTGTCGCAGAAAAACTTCGAAATGCTTGACATTGGTGTGTAAAGCGAGTGAACTTTTAAATGTCCTTCTGCGGAGGAGGTGATCGTTGAGTGAAACGTCCGTGTGACGTTTTTGCGAAGCGCTTCTCCGTGTCGGACCGTGCACTGCGATCAGTCGCCGTACAGCTGTGAAGCTGGGTGGTACATGAGCGAGTACACGTTTATCAATGCGGTACCGATTTCGAGATCACCACGGTGGTGCACTCGAGGTCCCAAATTGATTCAACGTTGAGTCCCAAGGAGGGAAAGTGGCACCAGCCGCGAAGAAGAAGGCTGTAGCCAAGAAGGCTCCAGCAAAGAAGGCCGCCAAGCGACCTGCTGCAAAGAAGAAGGCCCCTGCAAAGAAGGCTGCCGCTAAGAAGCGCCCAGCAGCGAAGAAGGCCGCCAAGCGACCTGCTGCGAAGAAGAAGGCCCCTGCAAAGAAGGCTGCCGCTAAGAAGCGCCCAGCAGCGAAGAAGGCCGCCAAGCGACCTGCTGCGAAGAAGGCTGCGAAGCGACCCGCCAAGAGGGCTGCCGCTAAGAAGTAGTCCAGTCCCATCAGGGATTTGTCGTTCGAGGGGGGCCTTCGGCCCCCCTCGAATGCCGTCAAGGGTCCAGATCCTCCGGTTCGTCGATGTCGAATCCCCAGGGGCTGTCCGTGACGAGCGTGACGCGAACTCCGAGTCGTTGTGCCTCTCGTCGGTGCTCCGTCGCGGAGTCCGCACCGTAGGCGAAGTGAAAGTCAAGTCCCGTCGGCAGGACGAGCAGGTTGGTACCACGACCGTGGTGATCGGTCACGATGGTGATCCCGGGACCGGGAGTGAACGATCCAAGTCCCTCAGGTGTCCGCAGATCACCGTGGACGATGAGGAGACGCTCGTATCGGCTCTGGAGGGCGCCGTAGGCCTCTTGTACGGCCTCGTTCAGCGAGGTGGCGCGGGACTCTCGGACCTCCACGCCCTGCTCGTGAGCGAAGCGCGAGACCTCCGTGCTCTCACTCAAGACGATGACGTGACGCGGCGCGCAGTGGGCGAGCACGTTGACCGCGAGCGAACGTGCGAGGTCGGTGACGTCCGTCGCGCCACCGGCACGGAGTCGCTCCTTTGCCAGGTCGAAGTCCTTGAGCGGCACCACGAAGGCGTCAGTCGTCACGACAAAGCATGTTAGGAGGTGGGCGCGTAACTACCCTTGGAGCGTGACCGTACTCGTCGACCTGCTCAGCGTCGAGCGGCGCCTACTCGAGGACGGGGCCATCGTCGTCGGGATCGACGAAGTCGGTCGGGGCGCGCTGGCCGGTCCACTGACGGTCGGCGCGGTCGTGCTCGACGGTTCGGCCCCGCCGCCGGAGGGACTCAACGACTCGAAGTTGCTCACCGGTGCCCGTCGTGAGGCATTGGAAGCTCCGCTCAAGGACTGGGCGGCCGACTGGTCGCTCGGTTCGGCGAGCGCCCGCGAGATCGACGCCTGGGGCCTTCGTCTGGCCCTCGCCGTCGCCGCGACCCGCGCGCTCGACGCTCTTCGGATTCGTCCGACGCACGCACTCATCGACGGCCCGTTCAACCTACTGCGCGCACCCACGGACGTCGCCTTCGACACCGCGTGGCCACCGGCGTTGCACTACGCGGCGCTCCGAGCCACGACGATCGTGAAGGGTGATCGCACGTGCGCGTCGATCGCGGCGGCATCGGTCCTCGCCAAGGTCGCTCGTGACAGGGTCATGGTGGAACTCGATGGCCAGTTCCAGGCCTATGGCTGGGCGCGCAACAAGGGCTACGGTGCGAGCGCGCACCTCGACGCGTTGCGCACCTGGGGCCCCAACGACCACCACCGTCGGAGTTGGCACCTGCCCGAGCGCACGAGCCTCGAACAGCCCTGATCGAGGCCGTCGTCGGGCTTGCCTCGACCCGATGAATTCCCTCTGTTTGAGTAGGATGGGGCAACTATGTCTTCGCTGCTCTCGGTGAACAACCTTCGTGTCCAGTTCGCCACACGGAAAACCTTCGCCACCGCAGTCGATGACTTCTCCTTAGAGATCGCCGAGGGCGAGTGCGTGGGCCTCGTCGGCGAATCGGGCTGCGGCAAGACGACCACCGGGCTGGCGATCATGCGCCTCCTGCCGAACAACGGAAAGATCGCCTCGGGCAACGTGGTCCTCGACGGCGTCGATCTCGCGACCCTGACCGAGAAGGAGATGCAGAGCCAGCGCGGTCGCACCGTCGCCCTCATCCCCCAGGACCCGATGAGTTCGCTCAACCCCACGACGAAGATCGGCAAGCAGATCGGGGAGGGTGTACGGATCCACGACGGGGTGAGTGACGACGACGCGCGTAAGCGGGCCCTCGAGGTCCTCGAGATGGTGGAGATGCCCCAGCCGGCGGAGCGACTCGACCAGTTCCCCTTCGAACTCTCCGGCGGCCTTCGCCAACGCGTCATCATCGCGATGGGCCTCGTCTGTCGACCGAAGCTCCTGATCGCCGACGAGCCGACGACGGCCCTGGACGTCACCATTCAGGCCCAGATCCTCGACATCATCGACAATCTGCGCAAGGACCTCAACATGGGCGTGTTGCTGATCACCCACGACATGGGCGTCATCGCCGGTCGTAGCGACCGGGTCGTGGTCATGTACGCGGGCAAGAAGGCGGAGGAGGCCTCGACGCTCGAGCTGTTCTCGACCATGCACCACCCCTACTCCCAGGCGTTGCTCGCGTCAATGCCGAATCTCGAGAACACCTCCAAGCACGAACTGGCCTCGATCGCGGGACTGCCGCCGGACCTCACGAAAGAGATCATCGGATGTCGTTTCGCGCCGCGTTGTTCCTTCGCGACCGACCAGTGTCGCGCACAGGACCCCGAACTCACGATCGAGGACAACCACGCCTACGCCTGCTTCAACCCGGTCGCCGGCCCGAGGCCGGTCATCGTGCACGGCGCGCGAGAGGCCGCCGCGTTCGTCGAGAAGTCCGAGATCCTGCGCGTCGAAGGACTCGTGAAGGAGTTCGTTATCAAGGCCGGTCTGATCCGCCACAAGGTCGGCTCGATCCACGCGGTCTCGGGCGTGGACTTCACCATCCGAGAGGGCGAGACCTTCGGACTCGTCGGCGAGTCGGGTTGTGGCAAGACGACCATCGGACGAATGGTC